>Ga0265301_10000161_pt1 | contig 106644 bp, 70 predicted proteins | sample AusTroGonzalo_MG_2_FD_193488 | JGI IMG/M metagenome (GOLD analysis project Ga0265301, IMG submission 193488) | Bovine rumen microbial communities from tropical cattle in Woodstock, Queensland, Australia - Gonzalo_04 | ecosystem: Host-associated > Mammals > Digestive system > Stomach > Rumen ... | reverse complement strand
CCGCAACTTCGAGTATTACTCCGAGGATCCGGTCGTGGCCGGCAAGACCGCGGCCGCCTATGTGCGCGGCGTCCAGAAGAACGACGTGGGCACTTCCATCAAGCACTTCGCCTACAACAACCAGGAGACGAACCGCACCGGAAACAACGCCGTGATCTCCCCGCGCGCCCAGCGGGAAATCTACCTGAAGGGCTTCGAGATCACCGTCAAGGAATCCGACCCCTGGACCGTGATGAGCTCCTACAACAAGATCAACGGCACCTATACTTCCCAGAGCAAGGACCTGATCACCACCGTGTTACGCGACGAATGGGGCTTCAAGGGCCTCGTGATGACCGACTGGTACGGCGGTGACGACGGCGCTGCGCAGATTGCCGCCGGCAACGACATGCTCCAGCCGGGTACCGACCTGCAGTACGAGCAGATCATGAAGGCCATCCAGGACGGAACCCTCACCGAGGCCGAACTGGATGTGTGCGTGAAGCGCTGCCTGGAACTCGTGGCCCGGAGCCCGAAGGCCAAGGGCTATGCCTACAGCAACAAGCCGGACCTGAAGGCCCATGCCGCCGTCACCCGCCAGAGCGCCCTGGAAGGCATGGTGCTCCTGGAGAACAAGGGCGTGCTCCCGCTGAAGGACGTCAAGAACGTGGCCGTGTTCGGCTGCACCTCCTTTGACTTCATCGCGGGCGGCACCGGTTCCGGCAACGTGAACCGCGCCTACACGGTGTCCCTGCTGGACGGCCTCCAGAATGCCGGGTTCAATGTGGACCAGACCAAGAAGGAAGCCTTCCTGAAGCATATTGCCGACGAAGCCGCCGCGTTCAAGGCCAGCCTGCCCGACGACGGCCTGTCCGCCTTCTATCCGGTTCCCCGGCCCTCCGAACTCGTTCCCTCCCCCGTCGAGCTGGTCGCATCGGCCCGGGCCAATGACGTCGCCATCATCACCTTCGGCCGCAACTCCGGCGAGTTCTTCGACCGCACCAGCGCGGACTTCTCGCTTTCCCTCAAGGAGCGCCTGCTCCTGAACGCCGTCACCGCCGCCTTCCACGCCGCCGGCAAGAAGGTGGTCGTGGTGCTGAACATCGGCGGGGTCATCGAGACCGCTTCCTGGAAGGACATCCCGGATGCCATCCTCCTGGCCTGGCAGGCCGGACAGGAAGGCGGCAATTCCGTCACCGACATCCTCACCGGCAAGCAGAGCCCGTCCGGCAAGCTTCCGATGACCTTCCCCGTGACGCTGATGGACGCCGGTTCCTCCGCCAACTTCCCCATCGACGCCACCAACGAGGTGTACTTCACCAACCGCCGCACCGATTCCGGCGTGAAGGATATCGATGTAACCCGCTATGAAGAAGGTATTTACGTGGGATACCGCTGGTTTGACAAGAAGAACCTTCCGGTCTCTTACCCGTTCGGTTACGGTCTCAGCTACACCACCTTCGAATACAGCGATCCGGCCGTCTCCAACGACGGGAAGACCGTCACCGCCAAGGTGACCGTGAAGAACACCGGCGCAGTGGCCGGCAAGGAAGCCGTCCAGTTGTATGTGAGCGCCCCGGCGGGCACCCTGGACAAGCCCGTGAAGGAACTCAAGGCCTATGGCAAGACCAAGGAACTCGCTCCGGGCGAGACCCAGGAACTGACCCTGACCTTCCCGACTTCCGAGCTCGCATCCTTCGACGAGGCCAAGAGCGCCTGGGTGGTGGACTCCGGTACCTATACCTTCCTGTTCGGTGCGTCTTCCCGGGACATCCGCTGCACCGCGACTGCCGATGCCGCCGCTTCTGAAGTGCCCGCGCACCGTGTCCTCCTGATGCAATAAATGATTGACAATCACTGATATGAAACGAACCCTTCTGATGGCAGCAGCGCTCCTTGCGGGCGCTGCCGCCTTTGCCCAGCAGGCACTGGGCCCGGCCTCCGGCATCATCTCCCCCGAAATCAACGCCGACCACTCCGTCACCTTCCGCTACCGCGGACCCAAAGCCATCACCGTGCAGCTCACGGGCGATTTCCTGCCCACCCGTCCGATCGAATACGAACAGAACGGGCAGAAGATGGTCTATGAGGCCCCGGGGCAGGTGGACCTGAAGGAAGGCCCCGGCGGCATGTGGACCTACACCACGGAGCCGCTCACCGGTGAACTGTATTCCTACAGCTTCATCGTGGACGGGGTCCGGACGATGGACCCGAACAACATCTACCAGAACCGGGACATCGCGACGTGGACCAACATCTTCACCCTCAGCGCCGAACCCGGCGACAAGGGCTGGTATTATGAGGTCCATGACACCCCGCACGGGAATGTGGCGCACGTCTGGTACGACAGCCCGGCCCTCGGGACCACGCGCCGGATGAGTGTTTACACGCCGGCCGGTTACGACGGCGGCAAGCAGAAGTATCCGGTCCTGTACCTCCTGCACGGCTCCGGCGGAGACGAGGACGCCTGGCTGGACCTCGGCCGCACCGCCCAGATCCTGGACAACCTCATCGCCGAAGGCAAGGCCGAGCCGATGATCGTGGTGATGCCCAACGGCGTGTTCTACAACCGCGCCGCCCCGGGCGCCGCCGTGAACATGTTCCAGCCCACGATGACCAACAGCCGGTCCGACTCCACCGTGGAGATCGAGGACAGTTTCCCGGACATCATCAAGTATGTGGAGAGCCACTACCGGGTGAAGAAGGGCGGAGATTTCCGTGCCGTCGCGGGCCTGTCCATGGGCGGACGTCAGTCCTCCCGCCTCTCCCGCCGCTATCCCGGTACCTTCGGGTACGTGGGCCAGTTCTCCGGGGTGGCCGTGCCTGAGGGTGAGAATGATCCCGAGCTCGCCGCCCAGTTCGCGGCGAAGCCGAAGCTCTTCTGGATCGGGGTCGGCAGCGCCGATGGCGTGAAGCGCAATTCCTTGATCCTGAAGGAGTACTGCGATGCTCACGGCTATCCGTGCGAATACTACGAATCGGACGGCGGCCACATCTGGCGCAACTGGCGCGTGTATCTGACGATCTTCGCGCAGAAACTGTTCAAGTAAGGCTGCCGCCTTTCCGGCTTTATGGCCAAGAACCGTTTTCTGTACCATCTGCTCGCCCTCGCCGTCGTGGCGGTGTGGGGCGTTACCTTCGTCTGCACGAAGAAACTCATCGGCGCGGGCATGCATCCCGCGGCCATCTTCGCCATCCGCTTCATCATGGCCTACGCCGGCATCTGGGTGCTGACCCTCCTGGAGAAAAAGCCGGTCCGGCTGTGGGCCGACAGCTGGAAGGACGAAGGGGTGTTCTTTTTCCTGGGCATTACCGGCGGCTCACTCTATTTCCTGACGGAAAACACGGCCCTGGCATACACCCAAGCCTCCAACGTGGCTTTCCTGGTGTGCGTCGCGCCGGTGTTCACGGCGCTCCTGACCCTGGCCTACAAGCGGTTCTTCCACGGACGATTCGCCGACGGGCTGGAGGACATCCGGGTCGGTTTCCCGCTCATCGGCGGAACCCTGCTGGCCCTGGCCGGCATGGCGATGGTGATCTTTGACGGCACCCGGCTCGAGGTCTCCCCGAAAGGAGACCTGCTGGCCTGGGGCGCCGCCCTCTGCTGGGCGCTGTACAGCCTGTTCATGAGCCAGATGACTGAGACCTATGGGGCCGTTTTCGCCACCCGGAAAGTGTTCTTCTACGGTCTCCTCACGATCCTGCCGTTCCTGGGACAGACCGGGGCGTCCTTCTCCCCCGCCATCCTCAGCCAGCCGGTCGTGTACGGGAACCTGCTCTTCCTGGGGCTCATCGCTTCGCTCGCCTGCTTCATCGGCTGGAACCTCGTGATGGCCAAGCTGGGCAACGTCACTTCCACGAACTACGTGTACCTGAATCCGATCTTCACGCTCATCACGGCCATGATCCTCCTCGGCGAACGGATGACGCCCGTCTCCGGTCTCGGCTGCGCCGCCATCCTCGCCGGCGTGGTCCTCTCCGGCCTCCGGCCGAAAAAGCGTGGGGGTGAGGCCGGATAATCGGCGTCGAATGGATATTGCTGATAATCAGCAACTTTATATAAACATCAATTAATCAAGTACTTACATTCGACGGGTCACTGAGCGAGGTAGATCAGTTTCTTCGTCTCCGGGTCCCGGCGGTACTGCATGAAGAAGTCCCACATGATGCGCGCCGTGGGTACGAAATTCCAGTGGCCGTAGTCCATCACCGCTACCAGCCGGATCATCGGGACATCGCCCTTATACAGCTGTCCGGTCTCGATGGTGATGCCGTCGCCCTTGTTCGTGACAATGGCTTCGCGGTCCCGGAGGGGCAGGCCAAAGACAGGGTCAATGGAAAAGTCAATCTGGTCCACAACCTCCATCCCGTTCATCTGCTGATAGGCATTCCAGGCATTCAGGTAGCCGTTTCCTTTCCAGTTGTCCGGTTTCATATAGGGAACGACGCCATCGGCCGTGCCCAGGACGGAACAGTACGGAACCTCCACGGCACCCCGCTTCTGGGTGGCTTCCGCCCAGAGGATGTCAAAGGTTGTGTATCCCTTGAACGGTCCGCTGAAGATACCACCGGAATGGCCGCCCACGGCGGTGAACAGGTGCGATTTCTTGATGCCGAGGGCCGTGGCGGTGATTGATCCGGCCGACAGGCCTTCCGCATAGACACGGGAAGGGTCCAACTGGGGATACTTCGCAAGGAGCTGATAGAGAACGGTTTCTATGCCGTCGTGGCCCATGGCTTCGTAATTGGGCGACCCCTGCCACTCCATTTCCACCACGAAGAAACGCTTCTCGCCCGCGAGCTGGATGAAGCCGGAGGTTTCGGCCTGGGTGCGCGGGTCGTTGGTGTTGCCGTGCAGGAGGACCATCACGGGGACGCTCTTCTCCGGAGCCCCTTCCAGAAGTTCCTCAGGCCAGTATTCATACCAAAGTTGCTTCGGCACAGGCTGTCCGGGTGCACCGCCCCGCATCCCGACGGGCTGCTCCACAATGATGCGCTTGATTCCCAGCGCCTCATAGTCCAGATACGGTTCCAGTTCGTAGGAACCGTACTCGCCGAACTTGGCACCCTCGTAATACGTATGCTTGTAGTTGTTATACCGATAGTTGCGACCCAGGACCTGCTTCCAGGCATCGGCAAAGACCTCGCTCAGGGGCGCTTCGGCCGGATTCACCACCACGCGAAGGAGCGGTTCATCGGCATGGGCAGCGATGGCCTGCTGATAGGGCTTGGCCACCTTGGCGGCGCCTTTCCCCGCCACATAGGCCGGCACACCGGCTGCATCGACACTCTTTCCGGGCTTGCCGCCTACCGTCAGGATGCCGGCGACCTGTCCGCCCGCCTTGGGCGCGAGCACCTGGTTCACGAAGGTGGCACCGGCGCCGAAACCGATGACCTTCAGGTTCCCGGGACCCCGGAACTGATTGAACAGCTTGACAAAAGCTTCGAAATCGGCCTCGGCGTCATACTTGGCGCCCAGGGGATTCACCACCATCGCCGTGCCGTAATTCTCATCCAGCAGCGGCTGGAGGTCCAGGCTGTTCAGCAGTTCCTCCGCGGCGGCCTGATCCAACCGGCCGTCGGGATAGATGAGGAACATCGGCGTGAAGTTGTAGGAGCGTCCTTCCGCCCGGGTAGGGCCTCCGTAAGCGATGCTCACCGTGGCACGCCGGGAAGCGACTACGTTCTCCGGTGCGCCCGGCTGGGCGAAGGCTGCCAGGCAGAGAAATGCTGCAAGCGTCGATAGCACAATCTGTTTCATATTGTATGGATGGATTCTGGTTTGGTTTCGTAAAGATAAGCAAACTTTGGCAAATCCCGCGTTTATTCACTATCTTTGAAACATAATGGAAAAAACCTGCCTCACCACCCTTGCCGATAACCACATTCAAAAACCCGAAGGTGGCCGCCCGGCAAGTATCCCGGCGACCGCGCTGATTACAGGGGGAAGCTCGGGTATGGGACTGGAGTACGCCAGGCAGCTGGCGGAGCGGGGCTATGACCTGATCCTGGTAAGTAACCGGGAGGAGGAACTGGAAGAAGCCCGGGCAGGGCTGGAGGCGGCGTATCCCGTGCAAGTGACCACCCGTTTCCAGGATCTCGCCCGGCCCGAGGCGGCCGACAGCCTTTTCGCCTGGTGTACCGACGAGCGGGGCGTCCTGCCGGACATCGTGGTGAACAATGCGGGCATGTTCTTTTTCAAGGAACTGGAACTGCCTGATCTGGAGCGCGTTCAGGCGATGATTGACCTCCATGTCAATACCATCACGCGCACCTGCCTCCTGTTCGGCGACGCGATGAAGCGCCGCGGCTCCGGCTATCTCCTGATCGTGTCCTCGATGGCGGCCCGGATTCCCGCGCCGGGCATCACCATCTATTCCGCGACCAAGGCGTACCTGCGGAGTTTCGGCCGGTCGCTTTCCTATGAATTGAAACCTTACGGGGTCGGGGTCACCACGGTGTGCCCCGCTGCCGTCGCTACGCCCCTGTACCGCCTGGACGAGAAGAAAATGCGTCTCGGCGTCAGGATCGGCCTCATCCGCACGCCGCGTTCCCTGGTCCGCCGCGCCCTACGGGCGATGTTCCGCGGGCGGCGCGTCATCGCCCCCGGATTCATGAACATCTGGCTGCCCGGCTTGATCGCCCTCCTGCCGGGGCCCGTAATCGACGCCCTATGGAAAAGGCTCAAGTAGCTCTCCTTCTGCTTTTTGCGTCGCTGTTCCCGGCGTACGCGCAGCGGACCGAACCGGTTCCGTTCGGGGATTTCGAGCATTGGACCGTCCGGCACATCAAGGAGTCGGGCATCCTGGGCGGCGCAGTCAAGACCCTCTATGTCGTCGGTCCGGACGAAACCATTGAAGGAAACAGGACCTACGACTACACCCGCACCATCTGGGCCTCTTCCAACGCCTACGCCCGTATTTCCGGCATCACCAAGACCAGTGTGACCGTGGAACCGGATGAGGGACCCACGGGCCGGTGCGCCCGCCTGACCACCCGGTTTGCCGACTGCAAGGTGGCGGGCCTCGTGGAAATCAAAGTCCTGGCGACCGGTTCCCTGTACTGGGGCCGGATGCTGGAGCCCATCACCGGCGTGAAGGACCCCTACGCCTTCATGGACTGGGGCATTCCCTTCACCGGAAGGCCTTCTGCGCTCGTTCTGGACTTGCAGGCCGAACTCCCGGACACGGGCGTCCTCGTCCGCGGTACCACCTTCAGCACCAAGGAGTTCCCGGGCGATGACCCCTGCCAGCTCATGCTCATCCTCCAGCAGCGCTGGGAAGAGGCAGACGGCAGCATCCACGCCCTCCGCGTCGGAACCGCCTTCCGGCGGATCGGCAAAAGCACCGCCGGATGGATCACGGATTTCAGCGTGCCGGTCATTTACGGCGATGCGCGCCGGGATGCCGCCTACCGCGATTATATGGGGCTCATGCAAGGGTCCATGACCCTATACTCCGTCAACAGCCGCGGACAGCGGAAACCCATCATCGAAGAGGGCTGGGCCGCCCCCGACGCCCCTGTCACGCACGCTATCCTCCAAATCACCGCCGGCTGCCGCGGCGCCTTCATCGGCGCCCTGGGCAACACCCTCCGGGTGGACAATATCCGGCTGGAATATCCTGACAATCAACCATGAGCCTTCTCTCCGCCTTCAACATCTTCCTCATCGTGATGGCCATCGTGGCCGTCTTCATTTTCCTGGGCCTGTTCTTCATCGATGCGGGCTACGGCAAATTCTACAACCCCAAATGGGGCCCCTCGGTGGACAATCACCTGGGCTGGATCTTGATGGAGGCGCCGGTGTTCATCGCCATGCTGGTCCTGTGGTGGTGCTCGGACCGGCGGAGCGACCTGGTCCGGCTGGTCTTCCTCCTGCTGTTCGAGACGCATTATTTCTACCGCTCGTTCATCTTCCCGAACCAGCTCCGGGGACACAACCGCATGCCCTGGGCCATCGTGATCATGGGCGCCCTGTTCAACACCCTCAACGCCTTCATGCAGGGAGGATGGCTGTTCTACGTATCGCCCGCCGATTATTACCCGGCCACCTGGCTGCACAGCCTGCCCTTCATCGCCGGTACGGCGCTGTTTTTCTACGGCATGTATCTCAACATCCAGTCCGACGGCATCATCCGCAACCTCCGCAAGCCGGGTGACACCGCCCACTACCTTCCCCAACAGGGGATGTTCCGCTTTGTGACCAGCGCCAACTACCTGGGCGAATGGCTGGAATGGACGGGCTTCGCCATCCTCACCTGGTCCTGGGCCGGCGCCGTGTTCTCGCTGTGGACCTTCGCCAACCTGGCCCCCCGGGCCGCCCGCATCTACGATTTCTACAACCGGGAGTTCCCCGGCCAGCTGGACACCCGCAAAGTCAAACGTATCCTTCCGTTCATCTACTGATATGGACTCCCCCGTCTTCACGCCGGTCACCCTCGGGCCGGTCACCCTCCGCAACCGGGTCATCCGGTCTGCCGCCTTCGAGAATATGGCCTACGGCAACGCCCCGTCGCAGGACCTGTATGATTACCACGTGGCGGTTGCCCGGGGCGGCGTGGGGATGACCACCCTTGCGTATGCCTCCGTAAACCGCAGCGGCCTGTCTTTCGACGGCCAGCTGTGGATGCGGAAAGAGATCGTGCCGGGGCTGAAACGGATTACCGACGCCGTCCATGCGGAAGGGGCCCGGTGCTCCATCCAACTGGGCCACTGCGGCAACATGACGCACCGGTCCACCTGCGGCTGCACCCCGGTGGGCGCGTCCTCCGGCTTCAACCTCTATTCCCCGACCTTCGTCCGGGGACTCAAAATCAGCGAGATAGACGATCTGGTGGAGGACTTCGGGAGGGCCGTGGACCTCGCCCGCGAAGCCGGGTTTGACTGCGTGGAAATCCACGCCGGCCACGGCTACCTGATCAGCCAGTTCCTCTCCCCTTACACCAACCATCGGCACGACGAGTATGGAGGAAGCCTCCGGAACCGGATGCGCCTGATGCAGCGGGTCATCCGCTGCGTGATGGAGCATGCCGGCACCGACATGGGCGTCCTGGTCAAAATGAACATGCACGACGGATTCCGGGGCGGGATGCAGCGGGAAGAGTGCCTGGAAGTCGCCCGCGAACTGGAACGGCTGGGGGTGCACGCCCTCATCCTGTCGGCCGGATTCGTGAGCCGGGCGCCGATGGAAGTGATGCGCGGGGCCATGCCCCTCCGCACGATGGCGCATTATATGGACACCCGCAAGTTCTGGTGGCTCAAAGCTTTCGTCCGCGTCGCCGGGCGAATCGTCATCCCGACGGTCCCCTACCGGGAAGGATACTTCCTCGAGGATGCCCGGCAGTTCCGCGCCGCGGTAAAACTGCCGCTGATCTACGTGGGCGGCCTCGTGTCGCTCGCGAAGATGGAGGAAGTGCTGGAAGCCGGCTTCCAGGGGCTCCAGATGGCCCGCGCCCTGATCCATGACACCGATTTCGTAAACAAGCTGCGCACGGGTGCGGTTTCCTGCAGCGGCTGCGGCCACTCCAACTACTGCATCGGCCGTATGTACACCCTGGAGATGAAGTGCAACCGCTGCGTGAAGGACCTGCCCAAGAGCCTGCAACGGGAAGTGGAGGAGGCCGAAAAACGCTGGAAATGAGTTCCTGGACCATCGTTACGGGCGCGACCGGCGCCGTGGGAGCCGCCGCCACCGAGGCGCTGGCCGCCCGGGGATGCGCCGTCCTGATGGCCTGCCGCAGCCGCACCAGGGCCGAGGCTGTCCGCGCTGACATTCTCACCCGGATCCCGTCCGCCAGGCTGGAAATCGGCGAACTGGACCTCTCGTCCATGGATTCTGTCCGGAGGTTCACCGACACCGTCGGGGCCGGTTCGGTATCGGCCCTTTTCAACAATGCAGGCACCATCTCCCGGGGCTATGGCCTCACCGCAGACGGCCTGGAGAACACCTTCGCCGTCAATTACTTCGGGCCTTGGCTCCTCACGCGCCTGCTCGCGGAGAAGATGCCTGAAGGGAGTCGCATCGTCAACATGGTGTCGCTGACCTGCCGCTTCGTCCGCCTGCACGAGGGCGACTTGCGGCCTTCCCGGAAAGACTTCAGCCAGTTGGGCACGTATGCCCGCAGCAAGCGCGCCCTGCTTTCTTTCTCCCAGGAACTGGCCCGCCGCCAACCCGGCCTCCGGGTCAATGTGGCCGACCCCGGTATCGTCGCCTCCGGCATGATCGACCTCGGGCACTGGTTCGATCCGCTGGCCGACGTCCTGTTCAAACCCTTCTGCAAATCCCCCGAAGCCGGCGCCCGCCCTGCCCTGGACGCCCTCTCGTCCGAGGCGGCCGGCCGCTGGTTCGCGGGTAGTTCCAACCGCCCCATTCCCCGCAGGTATTTTGCCCCTGCCCTGGACCTTATCCTCTGGGAAACCACGGAACGGATGCTCCCAGGCTAGGTTTTTTGCACAAACCCGCCGGGGGCTATTGGTTTTTTGTACCAAATACTATAACTTTGTGGACAAGGACACAACACACTCTTTCCATATGAAAAAAATCCTTATCTCCGGAATCTGTGCCCTGGTGTTGGGCGCAATTCCCGCCGGGGCCCAATGGGGTCCCCGTCCCATTCCTGAACCCACCGACGGCCTGAAGGATGTCTACAAGGACTACTTCAAGATCGGCGTCGCGGTGAACAACCGCAACGTCGTGGAACCCGAGCAGGTGAAGGTTGTCCTCCGCGAGTTCAACAGCATCACCGCCGAGAACGCGATGAAGCTTCAGCCCACGGAGCCCCAGAAGGGCGTCTTCAACTGGGAAGATGCCGACCGGATCGCGAACTTCTGCCGCGAGCACGGCATCAAGATGCGCGGCCATACCCTGATGTGGCACAGCCAGATCGGTTCCTGGATGTATCAGGACGAGAACGGCAACCTGCTCCCGAAGGAGGAGTTCTATGCCAACATGAAGCATCACATCGACGCGATCGTGAACCGCTACAAGGACATCGTCTATTGCTGGGACGTGGTGAACGAGGCCGTGGCCGACAGCCCTGTGTGGCCCGGCCGCCCCGAGCTCCGCGACTCACCGATGTACAAGATCGCGGGTGAGGAGTTCATCTACAAGGCTTTCGAGTATGCCCATGAGGCCGACCCGAACGCCCTCCTCTTCTACAATGACTACAACGATGCCGAGCCCGCCAAGAGCCAGCGCATCTACAACCTCGTGAAGCGGATGAAGGACGCGGGTGTTCCCGTGGACGGCATTGGCATGCAGGCCCACTACAACATCTACGGCCCGAGCTTCGACGAGATCGACAAGGCCATCGAGCTCTATTCCACCGTCGTGGACCACATCCACCTCACGGAGCTCGACATCCGCGTGAACACCGAGATGGGCGGCGGCCTCCGTTTCAGCCAGGGTGCGGCCCAGATCGCCGACTGGGAGAAGACCCAGCAGCAGGACATGTACGTGAACCTGTTCAAGGTTCTCCGCAAGCATAAGGACGTGATCGACTGCGTCACCTTCTGGAACGTCAGCGACAAGGATTCCTGGCTGGGCGTGAACAACTATCCCCTCCTGTTCGACGAGAACTACAAGCCCAAGCAGGCCTATGTCGCCGTCAAGGGCTTCGATCCCGCCCAGGACAATGCCGTGATCCTCGAGGACTTCAAGCCGAGCGAGCTCAACCAGCCCGGCCAGGAGTATCCGATGGTCAACTCCCAGGGCTACGCCCGCTTCAAGGTTGATGCTCCCAAGGCGACGTCCGTCATCGTGAGCCTCGGTCTCGGCGGCTCCGGCGGCACCGTGCTGCGCAAGGCTGCTGACGGTTCCTGGATGGGCACCACCGCGGGCCCGATGGACGAAGGCTTCCACTACTATCACCTCACCGTGGACGGCGGCGTGCTCAACGATCCCGGCACCAACAACTACTACGGCTCCACCCGTTGGGAGAGCGGTATCGAGATTCCGGCCCACGACGCTGATTTCTATGCGATGAAGAACGTGCCGCACGGCAAGGTGCAGCAGGTGCTCTTCTGGTCCAACAGCACGAACCAGAACCGCGTGGCCTGGGTGTACACCCCGCCGCAGTACGACAAGAACAAGAAGAAGTACCCGGTGCTCTACCTGCAGCACGGCTGGGGTGAGAACGAGTATGCCTGGTGGAACCAGGGCCATGCGAACCTGATCATGGACAACCTCATCGCCGAAGGCAAGATCGAACCGTTCATCATCGTGATGACCTACGGTATGACCAACGAAGGCTTCCGTCCCGGCCAGATGCCGCGCCCGGCTGCCCGTCCCGCTGGTGAAGGCGCTCCTGCCGCTGGCCCCGGCCGTCCCGCCGGTGCTCCGGAAGGCGCTCCTCAGGCCCGTCCCGCCCGTCCTGCCGGCGGTATGGCCATGATGATGAACAACGGCTTCGAGGCCGTCCTCTGCGACGAACTCGTTCCTTACATCGACGCCAACTTCCGCACGATCGCGAAGAAGGAAAGCCGCGCGATGGCCGGCCTGTCCATGGGTGGCATGGAGACCCACACCATCACCCTGGCCCGTCCCGAGATGTTCGGCTGGTACGGCCTCCTGAGCGGCGGTACCTACAATCCGGACGAGATCGCGGCCGTCGGCGAGAGCCCGAAGACCGTGAAGGGTATCTTCGTCGGCTGTGGCTCCAAGGAAGGTCCCGACATGATCCGCAGCGCCGCCAAGGCCCTGCAGGAAGCCGGCTACAACGCCAAGGGTTACGTCTCCGAGGGCACGGCCCACGAGTTCCTCACCTGGCGCCGCTGCCTCTATGAAATGGCTCCGATGCTCTTCAAGAAGTAAGGATATCCCGCAATACGAAGGAGGCCGCCCGCAAGGACGGCCTCTTTTTTGGGGAGAGGGTGCGGATTTCCCGGAAAAAGCGTACCTTTGTCCTGCTATGGCAAGCTACCTGCAGATCGAGAACATCTCCAAGTCGTACGGCCCCAAGGTGCTGTTCGAGCATATTGACTTCAATATCAATGAAGGCGACAAGGTCGCGCTGATCGCCCCGAACGGGACGGGAAAGACCTCCCTGCTCCGTATCCTGGCGGGGAAAGACAAGTCGGACAGCGGCGGGAAGATCCTGTTCCTCAAGGATATACGGATTGCCTTCCTGGAGCAGGAGTACGACTATGACCCGGAGAAGAGCATCTTCCGGCAGATCATGGACGGGTCCGCGGAGTGGACGGAACACCTGGACCAGGAGCATCTGTGGGAGTACGAGCGTCGGGTGCAGCGGCTCCTCACGCAGTTCTCCCTGCCGGATTATGAAAAGCCCATGAAGGACCTCTCCGGCGGCGAGGTCAAGCGCGTGGCCCTCACGCAGATGCTGGCTTCGGAAGCCGACTTCTACATCATGGACGAGCCCACGAACCACCTGGACATTGACGCCATCGAGTTCCTGGAGCAGCATCTCAAGCACGCCCGCAGCACCCTTTTCATGGTCACGCACGACCGCTATTTCCTGGACCGCGTGTGCAACACGGTGATGGAGATGGACCGGGGCAAGGTCTATATCTACCGCGGGGACTACATGAACTTCCTCGAGAAGCGGCAGGAGCGCATCGACAATTACAATGCGGAGACGGACAAGGTCCGGAACGTCCTCCGGCGCGAACTGGAATGGATGCACGCCACCCCCTGCGCCCGCTCGGGCAAGGCCAAATACCGCAAGCAGGCCTTCTGGGACCTGAAGGAGCGGGCGGAGGATACGTATGTGTCCAAGCAGGTCGATATGTCCGAGGTCCAGATCAAGGGCACCTACCTCGGGAACAAGGTCATCAACTGCCGGGACGTCTCCTTCTGGTGGGAGGAAAAATGCTACCTGAGCCACTTCAGCTACAATTTCCAGCGGTATGAGCGTGTGGGTATCGTCGGGCGGAACGCCGCCGGAAAAACCACCTTCCTGAACCTCATCACGGGGAAATGGAACCCGTCCCTGGGCGGGCAGATGACCGGCGTCGTGGACCTCGGGGAATCCCTGAAAATCGGCTATTACCACCAGTCCGGCATGCAGTTCGACCCGGGGCAGACGGTCATGGACACCATCCCCAACACGCACCTGCTGGAGCGCTTCCTCTTCCCGCACGACATGTGGATGAATCCGGTCTCCCGGCTTTCCGGCGGCGAGCGCCGGCGCCTGTACCTGCTCACCATCCTGATGCAGCAGCCGAACCTCCTCATCCTGGACGAGCCCACCAACGACCTGGACATCGTCACCCTGGACATCCTGGAGGAATACCTGCTGGAGTTCAAGGGCTCGCTGATCATCGTCTCCCACGACCGCCACTTCCTGGACCGCCTGGTGGACCACCTTTTCGTCTTCTGCGGCGAAGGCGTCGTGAAGGACTTCATCGGCAACTACTCCGAATACCGCTCCTTCATCAAGGACTACGAAGCCGCGCAGAAGGCCGCGGCCAAAGCCGCTGCGCCGAGCGCTTCCTCTGGCACTACGGGCCGTTCTTCTGGCGCTTCTAGCGGTTCTTCCGGCACTTCTGGCCGTTCCTCCGGTATTCCGGGCGCTTCCTCTGTCATTCCGAGCGCAGCGAAGGAATCCAAAAAGCGCCGCCTCACCTGGAAAGAGCAGCAGGAACTCAAGGCCCTGGACGAGGAAATCCCCCGCCTCGAAGCCGAAAAGGCCGACCTGGAAGCCCGCCTCTCCAGCGGCACCCTCTCCGCCACGGAACTCCAGACCGCCTCCACCCGCTACGGCGAGCTCCAGTCCATCCTGGACGAGAAGGAACTCCGTTGGCTGGAGCTCTCGGAGATTTGAGAGGGGGTTTTCTCGCACTGTCAATGATGTTGTTGGCCGGACCTTTAGGGGGGTCAGCACGCATTGTTTTGTAACCAATTGATTACCAGTACTCTCGAAATAGAGCTGTGCTAACCCCACCCAAAAATGAGAGGGGTCAGCACGTCGGCGTGCTAAACCCTCCCCAAAACGACAGGGGTTAGCACGGGTTGTTTTACAAGTGACTGATATTCATTATCTTGCGTTTTGAACCGTGCTAACCCCCTTTCTCACTATCTCACCACCTTTCCTATCATCGAACCACATCTCCAATCATCAGTGTGTCGCGAGGGCAAATGCCTGCCGCCGGGGCTGTTTTCCCCGCTCCGCAGAATCAAAAACACATAAAATACCCCCTGAAACAACACAAGTTATCTACAGTTCCTTGCAGGAAGCCGGGGACAGACGTAACTTGGGGCAAAAAAGTGATATGAAACCGTGCTTTCAGATCAATTCCAAGAAGCTGGAGAAGGAACTGCTGTTCCGGGATGAGGAGGATTACATCTACGGAATGAATACATTGGCACTGATCCTTCTGCGGTTTCCCCGGGTGGCCGTCTATGCTTTTACTCTGATGAGCAACCACATCCACCTGTTACTGGGCGGACCACAAGAGGACTGCGAGGCGTATTATGACGCCGTAATGCATCGGCTGTCCCTATTGTTGAGAAGGAAGTACGGGCTGACCGGCATCGTCCCCTATGGCGAGAAGTATCGTACAACGGTCATTGTCAATGGAGTAGATCACTTCATCGTCGAAGTGCTCTATTTGCTTCGGAACCCGTTCAAGGCCAAAATCTGTTTCCCGGGTGACTATCCGTGGAGTTCCGTCGGGATGTATTTCTCGTCCCGGGGCCGCATAACGGGCCAACGGGCATCGACATTCACAGCGCGGGAACTGCGGAAGATCTTGAAAACCAACATACGCATTCCCGGAACGGTCGAAATTACAGCGGAAGGGATGATCATTCCCCGTTTCGTGGCGTGGAAAGCGGTCGAAAAAGCATTCGGGGGTGGTGAGGACGAGTTCCTCCGCAAGCTGATGGAGCCGGTCGAGGCACGGCACAACCAACTGTCCGGACTGCCGATGGAACTCAAATTCAGCGACCAGGAGATCGCCACCCGGGTGCAGGCCATCTGCAAGAATGAGTTGCACGTCGATTCCCATCTTCAACTCCCCCAAAAAGAACTGTTCCGCCTGTGCCGCACGCTGTCCCTGCGTTTCGGGACCTCGCCTGACCAGTTGCAGCGCGTTGTGGGAGTGGACAAAGCCGCCCTTGAAGACTGGCTGTAGCAGGGATACTGCCCTTTGAGGGGGTCAGCACGCATTATTTTATAACAAGGTGATTATCAATGTTATCTTAAAAAGACGGTGCTAACCCCACCAAAAAACGGGAGGGGTCAGCACGCCGGCGTGCTAAACCCTCCCCAAAATGACAGGGGTCAGCACGCGATGATTTGCAAGTGACTGATTCTCAGGTATCTGCAAAAAGCATTGTGCTAACCCCCAACCTGCCGCTCACCCGGGTCCTGCTGAATTCTTCCGGGGGGATCCATTTCCTCCTGACGATATTGGTTCTTCGCGGAAAAATCCTTATATTTGTTGGACTACGAACATAATAGCATACCTGATATGGACAAACTCCAGGAACTCACCCAGAAACTCTATGAAGAGGGGCTCATCAAGGGCAAGGAAGAAGGACAGGCCCTGCTGGAAAAAGCGCAGGTCGAGGCCGAAGGGATCGTGAAGCAGGCCCGTGAGGAGGCCGAGGCCATCCTCGCCCAAGCGCGCAAGGAGGCCGATGATTTCAAGGTCAAGGTCGAAGGCGACGTGAAAATGGCCGCCGCCCAGGCCCTCCAGGCCACCCGGGCCGACATCGAGAACCTCGTCATCGCGAAAGTGGCCGATACGACCGTGGCCAAGGCTCTTTCCAATGAGGAATACCTCAAAGGCGTGATCACCGCCGTGGCGCAGCAGTTCTCCGCCCAGGAGCCGGCCGACCTCGCCCTCGTCCTTCCCGAAAGCCTGAAGGCCGGGCTGGAGCCGTTCGTGCGGAACGAGCTCGGGAAACTGCTGGGCAAGGACGTCGAGGCCACCTTCTCCAAGAAGATCGCCGGCGGTTTCCGCATCGGTCCCAAGGACGGCGGGTATTTCGTGAGCCTGACCGACGAGACCTTCCAGGAACTGATTGGCAGTTACCTGCGGCCGGTGACGAAGAAACTCCTGTTCGGGTAGATTTCTCGACTTCGCTCGAAATGACAGATGAAGGTCGAAATGACAGGGCATGAGTAACTTCGAATATATCATTGCATCGCTCCCCTACCTGACCGCGGACTTCAAGTACACGGACCAGGCGGGGTTCAACTCGGTGATTTCCGACATCAAGCGGGATCTGGACGAGCGGGACGATGCGCTGCTGGACCTCCTGCTGAAGGGCTTTGACGACAAGGCCCTGAATGCGGATTTCTATGCCGGCATCCTCCGCCACCGGAACCGGTTCCTCCGGGAGTACTTCCGCTTCGACCTGAACATCCGCAACGAGAAGGTCCGCTACCTGAACAAGCAGCTGGGCCGCGAGGCGGATCAGGACGTGCTCACGGGCGAGGATCCCGACGCCCCGGACTCCGACATCGACGGATTCCGCTTCAACGGCGGCGAGTTCGAGGAGCAGCTGAAGGTTCAGTCCGTCTTTGCCGGGAACGATCTCGTGGAACGGGAAAAGGGGCTGGACGACCTCCTCTGGAATAAGATCGACGAGCTCGCCACCTTCCACTACTTCGACATCGAGGCCGTCCTCGCCTACGTCGCCAAGCTCCACATCGTGAACCGCTGGCTCGCCCTGGACGAGGATGCGGGCCGGGAGTTGTTCCGCCGCCTGGTGAAGGAAGTGCGCGGCACGTACAAGGGTGTCAAATACACGGAATAATAACTAATTAAAGAGATATCGAATGAAAACAACAGGTATTGTTACGGGTATCGTCTCGAACCTTGTGACCGTACTGGTGGACGGGCCGGTGGCGGAGAATGAGATCTGCTACATCGACCTCGCGGGCGTGAAGATGATGGCCGAGGTCATCAAGGTGAACGGCAAGTACGCCGCCGTGCAGGTGTTCGAGAGCACCCGCGGCCTCCGGAACGGCGACAAGGTCGAGTTCGCGGGCCGGATGCTCGAGGTGACCCTGGGCCCGGGCCTGCTGTCCAGCGTCTATGACGGCCTGCAGAATGACCTCACCACCATGGAGAACGTCTTCCTGCAGCGGGGTGAGTACACCGACCCCCTGAACCGCGAGAAGCTGTGGGATTTCACCCCCATCGCCCAACCCGGCGACAAGGTCGTCGCCGCCGACTGGCTGGGTGAAGTGAAGGAAGGCTGGCTGCCCCATAAGATCATGGTCCCGTTCTCCTTCCAGGGCGAATACACGGTCAAGTCCGTCGTCCCGGCCGGACAGTACAACGTCGATACGGTCATCGCCGTCCTGCAGAATGCCGACGGGGAGGATGTCAATGTCACCATGACCCAGAAATGGCCCGTCAAGGTGGCCATCAAGGGCTACCGGGAGAAACCCCGCCCGAACCGGATCATGGAAACGGGCGTCCGCGTGATCGACACCCTGAACCCCATCGCCGAAGGCGGCACGGGCTTCATCCCGGGCCCGTTCGGCTGCGGCAAGACGGTCCTCCAGCACGCCATCGCCAAGCAGGGCGACGCCGACGTCATCGTGATGGCGGCCTGCGGCGAGCGCGCCAACGAGGTCGTGGAGATCTTCACCGAGTTCCCGGAACTCATCGACCCCCACACCGGACGCCACCTGATGGAGCGCACCACCATCATCTGCAACACCTCCAACATGCCGGTGGCCGCCCGTGAAGCCTCCGTCTATACCGCCATGACCCTGTGCGAGTATTACCGGGCGATGGGCCTCAAGTGCCTCCTGCTGGCCGACTCCACCTCCCGCTGGGCGCAGGCCCTCCGCGAGATGTCCAACCGTATGGAAGAGCTCCCGGGTGCCGATGCCTTTCCGGTGGACCTGTCCGCCATCATCTCCAGCTTCTATGCCCGCGCGGGCATGGTCGTGCTGAACAACGGCCAGACCGGCGCCGTCACCTTCATCGGCACGGTGTCCCCGGCCGGCGGTAACCTCAAGGAACCCGTGACCGAGTCCACCAAGAAGGCCGCCCGCTGCTTCTACGCCCTCGAACAGAACCGCGCCGACCAGAAGCGCTACCCGGCCGTCTCCCCGCTGGACTCCTACTCCAAGTACCTGGAATATCCTGAAATCGCCGAATACCTGGACAAAACCGTTGAACCCGGCTGGGTCGCGAAGGTCAAGACCGCGAAGAACCTCATCCGGCGCGGCAAGGAAGCCTCCGAGCAGATCAACATCCTCGGCGACGACGGCGTGCCGATGAGCTACCACGTGAACTTCTGGAAGTCCGAGCTCGTGGACTTCGTGATCCTGCAGCAGGATGCGTTCGACGCCATCGACGCCCTGTGCCCGCTGGAGCGGCAGCGCTTCATGCTGGACCTCGTGCTGGGCATCTGCGCGAAGGACTATGCGTTCGATGACTTCGAGAAGTGCCGCGCCTTCTTCAAGGACCTCATCAACGTCCTCCGCCAGATGAATTACTCCGCCTTCCAGGGCGAGGATTTCAACGCCTATCTCGAAACCGTCAACAAAATGATTGCATAAGCCATGAAAGCATACCAAAGAGTCTATACCCAGCTGGAAGGCATCACCAAGGCGACGGTCTCACTCCGCGCGAAGGGCGTGTCCAACGACGAACTGGCCGTGGTGGCCGGGAAGCTCGCCCAGGTCGTGCGCACCAAGGGCGACCTGGTGACGCTCCAGATCTTCTCCGGCACCGAGGGCATCCCCACCGACGCCGAAGTCACCTTCCTCGGGCAGCCGCCCGTGCTGAAGGTCTCCGACCAGCTCGCCGGCCGCTTCTTCGACGCCTACGGCCATCCCATCGACGGCGGCCCGGAAATCGACGGCGAGGAGCGCCAGATCGGCGGCCCGTCCGTGAACCCGTACAAGCGCCGCCAGCCCTCCCAGCTGATCCCGACCGGCATCGCCGGCATCGACCTGAACAATACCCTCGTCTCGGGCCAGAAGATCCCCTTCTTCGCCGACCCGGACCAGCCCTACAACCAGGTGATGGCCGATGTGGCCCTCCGCGCCGACGTGGACAAGATCATCCTCGGCGGCATGGGCCTTTCCAACGACGACTACCTGTTCTTCAAGAACTCCTTCGAGGCCGCGGGCGCCCTGGACAAGATCATCTGCTTCATCAACACGACCGAGAATCCCCCGGTGGAGCGCCTCCTGGTGCCGGACATGGCCCTGACCGCCGCCGAGTACTTCGCCGTGGACAAGAACGAGAAGGTCCTGGTGCTCCTGACCGACATGACCCTGTACGCGGATGCCCTGTCCATCGTGTCCAACCGTATGGACCAGATCCCGTCCAAGGACTCCATGCCGGGCTCCCTGTACTCCGACCTCGCCAAGATCTATGAGAAGGCCGTGCAGCTCCCGACGGACGGGTCCATCACCATCATCGCGGTGACCACCCTGAACGACGGCGACATCACGCACGCCATCCCGGACAACACCGGCTATATCACGGAAGGCCAGCTGTTCCTGCGGGCCGATACGGACACCGGAAAAGTCATCATCGACCCGTTCCGCTCCCTGTCCCGACTCAAGCAGCTCGTCCAGAACAAGAAGACCCGCGAGGACCATTCCCAGGTGATGAACGCCTCCGTCCGCCTCTACGCCGACGCGCAGAACGCGAAGACCAAGCTGGAGAACGGCTTCGACCTCTCCGACTACGACATCCGCTGCCTGGACTACGCGAAGGACTACGCCCGCGAGCTCCTTGCCATCGACGTGAACATCACCATCACCGAGATGCTGGACACCGCCTGGAAGCTCTTCGCCAAGTACTTCTCCCCGGCCGAAACCGGCATCAAGCAAGCCCTGGTGGACAAATACTGGAAGAATTGATGAATCAGATCTCTCCATGCGCTTCGCTTAGTCGAGATGACAGGTGTCAGTTCGAGCAAAGTCGAGATGACAGGTATCAGTTCGAGCAAAGTCGAGATGACAGGTGTCATTTCGAGCAAAGTCGAGAAATCTAAAACCTTATTATGGCTGTCAAGTTTCAATACAATAAAACATCGCTGAACGAGATCGGCAAGCAGCTCAAAGTGCGGCAGAAGGCGCTCCCCACGCTACAGAACAAGGAGAGCGCGCTGCGGCTGGAGGTGCGCAAGGCCAAGGCCGAGAGCGACCGTCTTATTGCCGACCTGCAAGCCGCCATGGACCGCTACGACTATCTCGCCGCCCTGTGGAACGAGTTCGATCCGGGGCTGGTGGCCATCACGGACGTGGACCTGCACACCGTGAAGGTCGCGGGCGTGAAGACCCCGGGACTCGGGGAGATCCACTACGAGATCCGCCCGTTCAACGCCTTCGTCAAGCCCGCCTGGTACGCCGACGGGGTCACGATCCTCAAGGAACTCTCCCGGCTCGGCATCGAGTCGGAGGTCTATCAGGAGAAGGCCCGGATCCTGGACTACCAGCGGAAGAAGACTACCCAGAAGGTGAACCTGTACGAGAAGGTCCAGATTCCCGGCTACCAGGAAGCGATCCGCAAGATCAAACGGTATATGGAAGACGAGGAGAACCTCTCCAAGGCTTCCCAGAAGATCGTCAAGCAGCGCCACGCGCAAGAGGAAGAGGAGGCCTCCGAGGTATGATCGCCCCGATGACCAAATACTCCTTCATCCTCCTGAACGAGGAGCAGGAAGGCCTGTTCGACAAGCTCCTGGAGATCGGCCTCGTGGATGTCACCCGCAGCGTAAAACCCGTGGACGATCACTCCCATCAGATGATGGGCGAGGTGGAACTGCTCACGGGCCTCATCAACGGCCTCGGGAAGATCGAGATCCCGGAAGACGCCGAGCGGGAATTCATCGACGGGGACATCGTCCGGCTCACGGGCGGCATGCTCATGCGGTATGCCGATGACACCGTGGAAATCAAGCAGTTACAGAAGGAGGTGCAGAACCTCCGGGCCTGGGGTCAATTCGATCCTGCCCGCCTGCAAGCGCTTTCCGACGCCGGCATGCCCATCCATTTCCACATCCTCCCGAACAAGCAGTTCAAGCCGGGATGGCAGGAAAAATACCCCGTCTCCGTCATCCATACCGACCAGGCCCATACCTGGTTCGTCGTGGTCGGCAGCGATCCCCTTCCCGGAGAAATCCACGTGCCGGAGACCGATGTCACCGGCAAGGAGAAGGAACTGCAGGAGAAAGAAGCCCATTTCCGGAAGACGATGCGCCGCATCGCCAGCGCCAAGGACCGCATCGGCGAGCTGGAGCAGCGCCGGGCCGAGGCCTATACCAACCTGGACCGCTATCTGGCCCATGCCGCCGTCGTCCCCGCCGCCGAGAACACCCTCGTCACCCTCGTGGGCTACGCGCCTACGGAGAATGAGGAAGCCGTCACGGCCGCCCTCGAGGAGGCCGGCGTGTTCTTCCTGAAGGAAGACGCGCAGGCGGAGGACAATCCCCCGATCAGCTTCCGGAACAACAAGTTCGTCCGGATGTTCGAGGTCCTCACCGACATGTACGGCCGCCCGGCCTACAACGGTTTCGACCCCACCCCCTTCATCGCCGTCTTCTTCCTGCTGTTCTTCGCCTTCTGCATGGGCGACGCCGGTTACGGGCTCATCCTCATCGGCATCGGCCTGCTCCTGAAGAAGGTGGACAGCTTCAAGGGGTTTGCCCCGCTGGTGGTGACCCTCGGCATCGGCACGACGGTCATCGGTTTCCTGTTCCACACCTTCTTCTCGATGGACATTTCCACCTGGAAGATGTTCGAGCCCGTCCGGGGCCTGTTCCTGCCGTCGAAGATCGCCGGATATGACGGGACGATGGTGCTGGCCCTGATCGTGGGTATCATCCACCTCTGCCTCGCGATGGTCGTCAAGACTTATAACCAGACGCGGGTCAAGGGATTTGCCAATTCCCTGGGCACCTGGGGCTGGACGCTGCTGATCGTGGGCGGCACGGCCGTCGGGGCCCTCGCCCTGGTCGGCGTACTGGACAAGGACCTCACCAAATGGATCATCATCGTGCTGGGCATCGTGTCGGCCGTGGGCATCTTCCTGCTGAACGACCTGCACCGGAACCCGCTCATCAACATCGGTTCCGGTCTCTGGGAGAGCTACAACACGGTAACGGGCCTGCTGGGCGACGTGCTCAGCTACCTGCGCCTGTATGCCCTCGGTCTCGCCGGCAGCATGCTGGGCAAGGCCTTCAACGACATCGGCGCCATGATCCTCGGCGACGGACACTCCATCCCGCTCTGGATCCCGTTCATCCTCATCGTCCTCGTGGGACACACCCTGAATATCGCGATGGCCGCCCTGGGCGCCTTCGTCCACCCGCTGCGACTGAACTTCCTGGAGTTCTTCAAGAACTCAGGCTACGAGGCCGCCGGCCGGGAATACCATCCGCTCAAGAAACAATAACAAAATAAAAACCAAAAGATTATGGAACTCATTTTAGGTTATCTCGGACTCGGACTCGTCCTGGCACTCGCCGGTATCGGATCCGCTATCGGAACCACCATCGCCGGCAATGCGGCCGAAGGCGCCCTCAAGAAGAAACCGGAAGCCTCCGGTAACTTCATGGTGCTCTCCGCCCTCCCGGCCACCCAGGGTATCTACGGTTTCGTCGCCTTCTTCATGATGCGTTCGATGGAGAATCCGGCCGTCGTCTTCGGCGTGGGCCTTTCCGTGGGCCTCGTGTGCATGCTGTCCGCCATCCGGCAGGGCCAGGTGTGCGCCAATGGTATCGTGGGTATCTCCCAGGGCCACAATGTGTTCACCAACACCCTCATCTACGCCGCCCTTCCGGAGTTCTACGCGATCCTCGGCCTCGTCGGCGCCCTGATGGTGTAACGGAACCCCTTATTTCGACATTACGAGCCCTTCGGACCCTTCCAACTGCGAATGTACTCCGAAGGGCTCATTCCGAATACCTGCCTGAAGTGCAGGGCAAAGGTGCGGGGAGAATGGTAGCCCAGCTGATAGGCCACCTCGGAAACCTGTAACTGGCTCTCGGCCAACAGTTGCTGGGCGCGTTTCATCCGGATGGTCCGGATGAATTCAATGGCACTCTTCCCCGTTACGGAGGAGATTCGGCGGTACAGATACCCCCGGGAAATGTTCAGGCAGGCCGCCAGTTCCTCCACCGAGAAGTCGGCGTTGGACATATGGGCCTCCACCGCCTGGACGGCATTTTTCACGAACTGCTGGTCCTGGGATTCCACGGACACGCGCGTCGGCTCGGACGCTTCGGACTTGGCAATCAGTTTCTCAATCCGGTTCTGCAGGATTTCCATATGGAAGGGCTTGGTCACGTAGTCATCAGCCCCCAGCCGAAGTCCTTCCAACTGGAAGTCTTCCCCGCTCTTGGCGGTCAGGAGGACGACCGGGACGTGGGACATCGCGGTATCGGACTTGATGATACGGCACAGTTCCATACCGTCCATATTGGGCATCATCACATCGCTGATTACCAAGTCTATCCTCTTCTCCCGCAACAAATCCAGCGCCATGAAACCGTCGGTGGCGCAGAGAACCTGATAGCGTTCTGACAGGCTCTGGGCCAGGAAATCCAGGAATTCGGCATTATCGTCCACCAGCAGGACGGTATGACCGGGCAGCCGGTTCACCTTATGGGGGACCCGGATGTCGTCGTGACGGAATCCTACCGGGGGCTCCTCCTGGACAACCGAAGCGGTCCGGACCGGAATCCGGAGGGTGAATACCGCCCCGTGAGGGCTGTTGTCGCCGATGCTGATGCTTCCCTGATGCATCCGGACATACTGGTCCACCAGATAGAGGCCGATGCCGCTTCCGCCCGAAGAATGGGACGGATCGTCGGACTGGTAGAACATCTGGAACACGCTTTCGCGCTCGGCTTCGGGAATGCCGGGACCCGTGTCGGAAACCCGCACCAGCAGGGAACCGCCATCCTTCCGGGCCTCGACGGTAATTGCACCCCCATCCGGGGTAAACTTGAAGGCGTTGGTAATCAGATTGCGCAGGATCTTGATCATCTTGTCCCGGTCGAACATCATCTCCAGGGAGGGCTCCCGGGCCTCGAAACGATAGGTGATCTTCCGGCTTTCCGCGATGCTCTGGAAGGACAGGAACACGTCCTGAAGGACGGATATGACATTCATCCGGCTGTACTGCATCTTTTCCCCGCCGGCATCCATCCTGCGGAAAGAGAGTAACTGGTCAATGAGGTCCTTCAGGTACGCCGCATTGCTCCGGGCCGTTTTCAGGAGTCCCTCCCGATATTGGGGATAGCGCTTGACGAACTCGTCCAGCGGGTTGATAATCAGCGAAAGGGGTGTCCGGAGTTCATGGCTGACGCCGGCGAAGAAGGTGAGTTTCATGTCCATGAACTTCCGTTGGTCCTCCGCCTCCTTGTTCAGCCGCTCCATCGAAGCGGACAATTCCCGCCGGCGGAGAGTCAGCCGGATGAGCCAGAAGGCGATACCTAGGACGATGCATACATAGAGGAAGATCGCCAGCCAGCTGCGGTACCAGGGCGGCCGCACCACCAGGGTGATGGTCCGGATCTGCGGCGACCAGACCAGTTGTCCGTTGCAGGCACGCACCTGCAGCTGGTATTTCCCGGGCGGAAGGACGGAAAAGCGGACCGCGTTGCCGGTCATCTGCGCCCACTGGTCGTTGTATCCGCGAAGGCGGTACTCGTAGGAGACGGTATTCGGATTCTCGAATTCCAGACAGGAGAAATACAGCGACAGCGGAAGCGTCTCCTTCCTGAGGATGAGTTGACTGGTTTCGAGCTGCGGGATCCGCATCAGCCCTTCGCGGTCCTCTCCCGGGAAATCGGCCCCGGTCAGGAAGATAGGTGCATCAAAGCCATTCGTGAAACCGTTCTGCGGATGCACCAGCGTGATCCCCTTGGGGGTCCCGGCCAGCACGTCCCCCTGGCGCAGCGAGATGATGGCGCGCGGATTGAACTCCACCCATCCCAGGCCGTCGCGCGTGCCGTAATGCTGCAGGACAATCCGTTCCCGGTTCCGGTCCACGGAAATCAGGCCGTGGGAGGTGGAGAGCCAGATCCTGCCCAGCTGGTCTTCCGTGATGCCCTTGGCGCCCAGGACCAGTCTCCCATCATCCTCCGTGAGCGGGGTCAGGACAGCGGTTGCAGGATTCCAGAACCAGACACCCCGCCGGCCGGCAATCCAAAACAGACCCTGATGGTCCAAGTACAGGGCGGTCGCATTCTTCCCCTCGGGCAGTTCGGGTCCGGGGATCCGTTCCCCGGTGGCCAGGTCCAGCGTCACGACACCATTGGAAACGGCGATCACCATCGTCTGTCCATCCAGGAATGCCAGGTCGCGGAAATTGTAGCGCCGGTCCTCATAGAAGGGGGTGATCCGGCCCGTTTCCGGGTCCAGACGCTGCACGATACCCACATAATGGCCGATATAGATGTATCCGTCAGGGCCCTCGCACAGGGACATGATGCTGTTGGTCAGGAGACCGTCCTGCTCAGAATAGGACGCAAGCACACGCCCTTGCGGGTCAAGGCAAGTCACGCCGTCCCCCCAGGATCCCACCCAGATGTTTCCCTTCCGGTCCGTGGCCAGGGAACTGGCTACTTCAATGCCCGTCTTCACAGGGCGAAAGACCCCGTCATACCGGTCTGATTTCAGGATACCCGTCCCGTTGGTGCCCAGGAAGATGCCGCCGGACGTCTCACAGACGGCCAGGATGTCATCGGCCTCGGGGACGGACAGGTGCAGCGGCGCCCGCGAGGATCGCGAATAACTGGACAACCCCAGTTTGTTGTTGCCGATCCAGACAATGTCGTCCCGGTCGATGAACAGAGCCGTAAGCTTATTGCTGGGGAGGGAAAATGTACGCTCGGGATGGTGGGTATATTGCAGGATGGCGCCGTCCTTGCGGATCACAAACAGGCCGTTATACCGGGTAGAAGCCCAGATGTCGCCCGATGAATCCTCGGCCATTCCGGAGATGCGTTCCAGTTTCGCGCAGTCCCCCTTCAGGAAATCCTTTTCCCAGACGCCGGCCGCCGTATACCGGAGCAGCAGGCTGGTCATTTCCGAATAGAACCACAGCGCACCGCTGCCGTCCACAAACAGGCGGGGTGCATACGCGCCCTGGAGATCCAGGACGGACGCCGGGAAAGGGACCTCTTCCAGGGAGCCGGTCTGGAGACTGGCCTTCCTGAGGGTCATCGTATCATCCAAATAATAGAGGACTCCCTGGCCGATGGCCACCGACAGATTCCCCGCACCCGACAACGGGAAACGGAGTACCCGGTCCATGTCGGCGCAGAAGACATGGAGGGACGCGGCATCGGCCACCCAGAAGCAGCGGTGATTCCGGCTGCCGCCGAAAGCCTGGGGAGCTTCCACCCGGATACCAGTGGGCTCGAGCGCTTCCTCCACGCTGATGAAACGGCCCTTTTCATAGGAGTAGCAGGCATCCCCTTCCGTCGTATGCACCCAGACCTGCCCTTCCGTATCTTCCGCAATACCCAGGATATAAAAGCCGGGTACGCCTTCCTGCTGCGAGAAATGGCTGAAACTGTAGGCATCGTACCTGTCCAGTCCAGACTCGGTTCCCACCCAGAGGAAACCCTTGGAATCCCGGTACAGGGAGACGATCTGGTCGCTGACCAGGCCGTCGGCCGTCGTCAGGTTCCGGAAAGCCAGCGTCTCGTCCTCTCCCCGGAGCCGGAGAAAGGGCAGCAAAAGACAAAAAGACAGGAGCAGCAGTCGTTTACGCATAGCCGTTTCACTTTACGGCACGAAGATAATCGTTTTTTCCTGAACTGCTGAATTTGTACACTGAAAAAAGCACAAATGCGACAGAAAAGGCCTCCAGATTACAAAATGAACCTATATTCGATACAAACACGACATGTATCAAACCGGGAGATTCTACCCCGGAAGGAAAGCGTCCCTTACCTTTGCAGTGAACAAAAACGATCACAGAGTAACAACTTCAACTATCAACCATAAATCCAAACCTTATGCGAAAAGTACTTGCCCTCCTCTGCCTGTCTGTGATGACGGCATTCCTCGCGGGGAATGTGTGTGCACAGACGCGCAACGTAAGCGGTACGGTGGTCGATGAATCCGGCGAAGGACTCATCGGTGCCGCCGTCCTGGTGAAAGGGACGAGCCAGGGTGTCGCTACCGACACGAACGGCCGTTTCCAGATCAATTGCTCCCCCAACGCTGTGCTGGTGTTCTCCAGCATCGGTTATGACGAAGTGGAAGTTGCCGTCGACGGACGCAGCAGCATCACGGTCACGATGAACATCTCCCAGGAACTCCTGGACGATGTGGTGGTGATCGGTTACGGTACCACCCGCGCCAAGAACTTCACCGGATCGGTCGACGTGGTGAAGATGGCCGACTCCCCGGTGGCGGACATGGGCCTCACCAGCGCGTCCGACTTCCTCCGCGGCCGCCTTTCCGGCGTCATCATCGGAGCGGAGCAGAGCACGGTGGGCCAGAACGCCAGCATCCTGGTGCGCGGTAAGAAATCCATCAATTCCACCTCCACGGCTCCCCTGCTGGTGCTGAACGGCGTCATTTTCCCGGGAAACCTCGAAGACATCGACCCCAACACCATCGACCAGATCAGCGTCCTGAAGGATGCGACCTCCCTGGCCGCCTACGGTTCCAAGGCAGCGAACGGTGTCATCATGATCACCACCAAGAAGGGACAGGAAGGCAAGCCGACCATCACCTTCAGCACCTCGCAGCAGGTTTCGCGCCCGACCTATGTGCCGGATGTCCTCAGCCCCTCGGATTACATTATATACAGGAACGCCCGGCAGGGCAAGACGTCCGGCTTCGATGACCTGAGTTTCATGACCTACATGGAAGAGCAGAACTACAAGGCGGGCATCGTGACCGACTGGTACGACATGAGCCTCCAGACCGGCTGGAGCCAGAACTACAACATGAACTTCTCCGGACGCACCAAGAACTCCAACTATTTCGTGGGTCTGGGCCGCACCGACCAGAAAGGATACATCGTGGGCGACCACTTCGTGCGCAACAATGTTTCCGTCAATGTATCCTCCAACATCTCCAAGTACATCGAGGCCGGCGTGAACATGGCCTACACCAGCACCCTGGACGACTCCAACCGGGCCTCCATCCGCTACGACCTGTACTGCCTTTCCCCGTATGCGATGGCCTACCTGCCGGACGGCCGTCTCCGCTATTACACGGACGGCATCTCGGGTTCCCGGTACAACCCCCTCTGGCCCGTCGAATACGGCGGCGAGAAGGAGAACCGCTACAAGAACCTGAACCTGGGCGGTTACCTGAGCATCAACATTCCCTGGATCGAAGGCCTGAACTTCCGCATCAACGCCACCTATGGCGAGCGCACCATCGACAACAAGAGCTTCACCCACGAGAACTACTATGTCGCCCTCCTGGGTGAGATGGATATCGAAGGTGCCGGCCAGAACCCGGAGCACTTCAGTCTCAAGGATGCCAACGGCTCCATCTTCAACAGCAAGAGCAAGAACTGGGTGATCGACAACATCCTGTCCTACTCCCGCCGCTTCGGCCAGCACTATGTGAGCGCCTCCCTCGTGTACACGCGGGACAGCGACGAGTCCTCCAGCTACTCGATGACCGGCCAGAGCTTCACCGCTGCCGGAAATACCCTCCTGGGCTGGCACGGCCTGGCCAATGCCGACACGAAAGACTTCACCAGCCCCACCTATTCCCTTCACACGGACGTGGGTTACCTGGCCCGGGCGATCTATTCCTATAAGGATACCTATCACCTGAACGCCTCTTTCCGCCGGGACGGCAGTTCCGTGTTCGGAGCCGATTCCAAGTGGGGCAACTTCCCGGCCTTCGGTGCCGCCTGGACCATCTCCAACGAGTCCTTCATGCAGAACATCCCCTGGATTGACATGCTCAAGATCAAGGCTTCCTGGGGTAAGAACGGCGCCCAGACCCTGAGCCCGTACGGAACCCTTTCCACGGTCGCCCTGGCCAAGGACGGCAAAATCCCCTTCTATTCCAACGAGGAGATCCACTGGGGCCAGAAGATCAGCGCCCTGGGCAATCCCCGCCTGGGCTGGCAGACCACCATCTCCTGGAACGGCGGCTTCGAGGGCGACTTCCTGAAGGGAAGGATCCATTTCGACGTCAACGCCTACTATTCCAAGACCACCGACCAGATCTTCGACCGGATGATCCCCGTGATGACCGCCGGCATCACCACCCAGAAGGCTACCATGGGCCAGGTGGACAACAAGGGTATCGAAATCAACGCCACCACCCAGAACATCAAGACCAAGGACTTCAGCTGGACTTCCGACTTCGTGTTCACCCTGAACCGGAACAAGCTGGTGGACCTGTACGGAGACGGCCAGGACGATGTGGCCAACGGCCTCTTCCTGGGCCATCCGATCAGCGTGATCTACAATTACAACGTGAAGGGCATCGACCAGGACGGTTCCATCGCCAATCCCGGTGAAGCCATCTTCTATGCCGCCGACGGCACGCTCACCGAGAACCCCGCCCCGAGCGACAAGCAGATCCTCGGCTGCACCGATGAGAACTTCCGTCTCACCTGGGCCAACACGTTCAAGTACAAGAACTTCCAGCTCTATATGCTCTTCATGGGCATCTTCAGCGGAAACGGGTACGGCCTCCGCGACAACACGTTCGCCTACCGGACCTTCAACACCACCGAGGGCAATGCGCTCAACATTCCGTTCTACTATGCGGACCGCACGGACACGGACTGCCCGCACGCGACCTACAACGAGAGCAAGTATGTCGTTTACAATCCCTACGGCTACATCCGTCTCCAGGACCTGTCCCTCTCCTACAGCCTGAAGCCCCTCGCCCAGAAGATCGGTCTCTCCAATGCGAAGATCACCCTTTCCGGAAGGAACCTCTTCTACTTTGCCCCCTACTGGAGGATGGCAGACCCTGAAATGGCCTATGGCTATACCGTCGGCATGCCGCGTGCCTTCACCCTGGGCGTGAACGTAACCTTCTAATCCTTAAAAAGAAAGATCATGAAAAAGATTTATATATGGGCCTTGGCCCTGGTTGCGGCCACTGTATCCGGATGCCAGAAAGACGAGGACTTCCTGACCGAGAAAGTCAAGGACCGCGTCACCATCATCAATGCCTTCGAGACCAGCGACCAGATCCTCAACACCATCTTCACCGGCTATTACGATATGGCCGAGCTGTACTTCCCCAACGGATCCGGCATGGGAGTCCGCTTCCTCAAGACCGCCGGTACCGACATCTTCGACGGCAAATACCAGCTGGGTGCAGACAGCCACATGAGCAACATCAAGGGCGCCTGGTCCACGGACAAGAGCACACCCAAGAGCTTCTGGGATATGTTCTACAAGATCATCTCCTACTCCAACCTGGCCATGAGCCAGATCGACAACGTGCCCTGGGATTCCGAAAGCGAGAAAGCACGCGTCAATGCCGAGGCGCAGTTCCTCCGCGGCGTGAGTTACCTCCGCCTGGCCGAACTGTACGGCGGTGTCCCGCTGGTGCTCGAGTACTCCGAGGTCCCGAACTTCGGTTACTCCCGCGCCTCCCGTGCCGAAACCTACAAAGCAGCCATCGCGGACCTCAAGGCCGCCTATGACGTGCTTCCCGCCCAGCTGCCCAAGAGCGAGAGCGGCCGTGCCAGCAAGTGGGCCGCCGCCTTCTACCTGTCCGAGTCTTACCTGGGCCTGGGCGTAGAGGAGAATGACAGCAAGGCCGATTTCGACCAGGCCGCCACCTTTGCCCAGGAGGTCGTGAACGCCCGTCCCCTGATGACCCAGCGCTTCGGCGTGCGCCTGCCCGGCGCCACCGGCGAGAATTTCGGCATCCCCAACGAGGACCCCGACGGCACCGTGTACACGGACCTCTTCGTCTCCGCCAATGTGATCGATCCCGCGAACACCGAGGCCATCTGGGTGATGGAATCGGCCCCCAACTACACCGCTTACTCCATGTATGGCGGACACCGCTTCAACAACTATGGCCTCTCCCCGTCCCTGAAGAGCCGCAAATGGAACTCCACCTACTATGAGGAGACGGCCGGTGCCGGTCCCTGGGTGACCGTTTCCAAGAAGTACGGCGGCCAGACCTACCCCGCCATCAACGGCGGTACCGGCTGGGGACAGTATTGCCCCACCAACTGGTCCTGCTACTACAACTGGGAAGGTGACGCCAACAACAATACGCGGTACGACATGCGGTACGAAGAGGATATCACCGTGCGCACCCGCTACATATGCACGGATGAAAAGCACTCCCTGTACGAGCAGAAATGCGGCTGGGAAGAGACGGACAACACCGATCCCAACAAGGCCACCACGTACTTCCCCATCTTCTACAAGGAGACCCCGTTTGACGCCTGGGATTACGACATGCAGCAGCCCACGCAGGCCGGTCCGTACGTGTACTATTACCGTCACCAGTACGGCGCCCGCAGCGCCGAGGCCTGGCTCCTGCTCGCGGAGGCCAAACTCCGCGGCGGCGATGCGGCCGGTGCGGCGAATGCCCTGAATGCCGTGCGTGAGCGCGCCAAGGCCAAGCCTTTCGGCACCGTCACCATCCAGACCATCCTGGACGAGCGCGCGCGGGAACTGCTGTACGAAGAGTTCCGCTGGGCCACCTTCCTGCGGATGAAACCCGCCGAATGGAAGCACCGCGTCTATGACTACGGCATGTACTCCGCCCGCAGCGATGCCGAATCGGGCTGGCAGGTCCGCCGCTGGCCGGAATTCACCGGAGAAATCGAGTGGGACCTCTGGCCGATCCCGCAGACGTATATCGACCTCAACACGGAATCTGACGGCCTGACGCAGAATCCGGGCTGGAAATCCTAAGAACGGTTTGTTAGTTTGGTTATATGAGAAGGACAATTCTAGTATTGTTCCTGATGGGCCTCTGGGCGGCCGGAGCGGCCGCCCAGAACACCCGGAGTCCCGAAATGGTGCGCTTCCTGAAGGAATTCCCGCAGCGGGCTGCGTTCAACACGCACTCCTATGAATTCCTCCCGGTGCACGATACCCGGGCTCCCCAAGGCTACCAGGCGTTCTACATCAGCCATTACGGCCGGCACGGATCCCGGTCGGACTGGGCCGGCAACTTCCTGTACGGCCAGGTCGTGGATGTGCTGAAGAAGGCCCGGGAAGAAGGCGTCTCCCTGACCCCGGCCGGAGATTCGCTCCTGACGGCAGCCACATTCATCCTGGAAAAGTATGACGGGATGGACGGCCGGCTCACGCGCCGGGGCGTCCGGGAACACGCCCGTCTCGCCCAGCGCATGTACGACCGCTTCCCGGAGGTATTTACCCAGGGCAGCAAGCAGATCCGCGCCGTCTCCAGCACCTCACCGCGCTGTCTAGTTTCGATGAACGGCTTCACCGCGCGCCTGCAGGCCATCATGCCCGATCTGGACATGGACCTGGACACCGGGGAAAAGTTCATGGAATACATCTCCAAGGCAGAAACCGACACCATCTCCCTGCGCACCCGGGAAGCCCTGGCCGCACGCTATGGCGGCAACGGCATGATGCCCCCCACGCAGGACAAGGAGACCGTCTTCCGGAACCTTTTCCGGAACCCCGAGGCGGGAAAGGCCCTGGTGGAGAATCCGGACCTGTTCCAGTACTGCATCTACGCTGTGGCCAAGGTTGCGGAGGCCAATGACATCAACGACAACCTCTTCCGCTTCCTGCCCTTTGACGCCGTATATCAGTTCCACGAATCCAATTTCCTGAGCGCCTACCTGAACCAGTGCAACTCGGAACTCAACGGAGACCTCCGCATGCCCCGCGCCAAAGACCTGGTGGACGTGATCGTCCGGCAGGCCGACGAGGTGATCGCCGGGACGCGCCCCCTTTCCGCAGACCTGTGCTTCGGCCATGACTGGCCGTTCCTGGGCCTCGCGTCCTTCCTGGGGCTGGAGGGCATCGGCGACCGGCTGTCGGTGGACGAAGCCGCCGCACGCTGGATGGCGTCCTGGAACTGCCCCTTCGCCGCCAACCTGCAGATCATCTTCTACCGCAGCCGGGAAGCATCCGCTCCGGTGCTGGTGAAGTTCCTCGTGAACGAACGCGAAACGGCCCTCCCGGCCCTGAAAGCCGTTGAGGGTCCCTACTACCGGTGGGACGACGTCAAGGCCTTCCTGGACACCCGCCTGGACCATTTGAAGTAGCTTCCGATCGGCACAAAGCTTTCCAAGCCAGCCCCTTGCGGCTGGCTTGCTTTTTGTAGATGGGTGGGGAAACGCACTGCGCTATGAAAAAAGCATTGACCATCCTCGTGGCATTGGCCCTCGGAATGACGGCCTTTGCCCAACACGGCCCCGGCCGGCCCGGGGGCGGATACAACCGTGGCCCCGCTTACGGCGGCGGTCACCGGAGCGGTTTCGGAATGGAATATTTCACGGGCAGCGCCCTTGAATTCGGCATCACCCTCAACAGCTTCACGAACCGGGAGCGGTACGGGCAGCTACCCTACCGGCCCGATCGCGTGGGCTTTTTCGGAGAATACCGGGTGGACCTCGGTCCCTATGTGGACATGGGCCTGCAACTGTCCACCACCTTCGGAAAAGGGTCGCTCACCTATGATTCCGTGAACCGGTACGGAGACGATATGTGGTACTGGCAGGGGGCGCCGCTGTTGGTGACAGATGTCAATATGTTGCCCTACAGCGGTTTCAATCCCTATTTTGGCATCGGACTCGGTCCGGGGTTCGGTTACGAGAAGAATCAGATGACGGGCCATTCGGAGTGGAGCCAGGCCCTGGTGCTGAGCCCGCGCGCGGGCATCGAACTGTTCGAGCGGCTCCGGCTGTCGGTCCAGTACCAGTGGTACCTGAACGACGGCTACAAGTACTCCCACATCTCCTTCGGCCTCAGCTGGGCGTTCCAGCCCTGGATAGGCGGCGGGAGGCCGATGCACCGGTAATGTCCATCGGCAGGCACAAGGACGGCGGGTTTCCCGCGACGGTCGTTTCAGAAGAGACGATGCTCTCCGCCATCGAGGCGCTGGGCATCGTCCCTTTCTTTGAGAACCCGATCCCGGGTTATTCCATCGAGGAGATGACCCCGAAGGAGAACTGGTTCGACGGGCAGGAGAACCTGTGCCTGACTCCGTGGGACTGGAAAATCGGCTGCGTCCAGAGCGGCGGGATCGCCTACGGGAAATTCCTCTGGGGCGGCAAGGCGGCATTCGCGACCGTGGAGTGGTATGCCGAGCTGATGAACTGGCGGCGGAGCCTGCCGGCAGCCCGACCCACGGAGGACCAGCAGCGGGTGCTGGATTACCTGGAGGAGCATGGCAGCATCGGCATCAAGGAGATCCGGGCGCTCCTGGGGATTAAGAAAAGCGCGGCCGATGCGCTGATGACGCGGCTGCAAATGCAGTGCCGTGTGGTTACGGGCGACATCACCCGCGTGTACCGCGGACCCGACCTCCATTACAACGGCTGGCAGGTTTCTTCCTTCTGCACGCCGGAATCCCTGTTCTGCGCCGATGCATTGCCCGGACCGGGCGGTTTCCCCTTCGGCGAAGTGCGGACGCTGAACGTAAGTCATTCACCTGAAGAATCTTACCATCGGATGATGGAACACATGTTACAAAATCTAAAAGGCGCGACAGAACCTCTGGTGCGGAGGATGCTGAAATATTAACACATTTTGATCATATTCTTTTATAAAAATTCTTACTAACTTTTTGCCGATAATACAATAAACTATACCTTTGTCACCTAATAGGTTAGTAGTATTTAAATATGGACAAAGGTATTCTCAAGCAGGCCTACGATGCGCCGCAAGCGGAAGTATTTCAGGTCCGCATTGAACGGGCCTTCTTACAAAGCGGGAAAGGAGGTCCCCTCGGCCAATCGACAGCTTCAACGGGTTATTCCCGCTCTTTCGGCCTGGGCGGCGGCGGTATCGAGGACGATGATGAATACCTTTATTAAGGGGGAGGATACGATGATGAAAAAGGCTTATTCCGGTATCCTCTCCCTGGCGACTCTGCTTTTTGCAGCCTGCCAATCCGCTCCACTGGAAAACGAACCCGTCAATCCGGAATCGGAACGGGTCACCATTCCCTACAGCCTGACGATCTCCTCGGGCGATACGAAGGTCTCCTACGACGGGACGGGTTTCTCCTTTGCTGAAGGTGACATGATCCTGATTTCGGGTCAGGACCGGACCGATATCACAGGCGTGTTGACGCTCGACAGCAATACGCTGGAAGCATCCGGCAGCATTTCCTATATGCTCCGTTACGGGCCTATCTATGAGGAAACCGGTCTGGTCGCGACCCTGGTCCATAAGGCCAATCAGAACGTATCCTCCTATGCCGGAGGAGTCCTCGGCTATACGGGAGAGACCCTTCCGGATGCCGTCCTGAAAGAAGCCGCCGAGAAGTACAGCCTGTTCACGGCGAACTTCCTTTTCGGCGGGGAAGGCGCGGTCCAGCTGGAGCAGCAGGCCTGTTTCCTGGATGTTTCCGTCACCTTCTCCTTCTCCGGCGGCGCTCCCCAAATGGAGGAGGCGGTCACGCAGGTCGATCTGGAGACCCTCCTGGGGACCAACTCCGGTTCCACCAAACTGGTTCGGAACGGGGATGATTTCAGCGCCAAATTCCTGGCGGTCCTCCCCGCCGGACAGGACGTGAAAGACTTCACCATCAATATCTGCGACCGACAGATTAGCTTTGAGAACAGCAAGACGCTGGTCGCCAACAAAAAGTACAAGGTCGCCCGCACGATCACCTTCGAGCCGCAGCTCGGCGATCCGTTCTGGAGCGACGGCACCTATGGCCGGCTGCAACACAAGGAAGGCGTCGATATCGTCGGAATCATCGTGTATGTCAACCGCAATTCTTCCGATAAAACAGAGAAGGAACTGGACGATGCCGTCACGGAAACCGAGAACGGTGGCGGTCACGCGCTGGTGATGGCCCTGAAGAACGCAAATAAGACTGCAGGCGAAGGCGAGAGCTGGATCTCCGGCACGACCACACCGGAAGAAACCTACACCAAGAAAATCGATTTACCGAAAAATACCCGTTCCGTCGCCACGATCAGCGGTTTCAACAATACCAAGATCCAATCTGAATACAGCGAATGCAATGCTACCCTGCTGGCAAAGAACTACCAGAACGGGACGAATTACGGCGGTACCACCACCGGCTGGTTCCTGCCCTCCGTGGGACAATGGTGCTATGCCATCTGTTCTTTCGGAGAAGCCGATGACGTAGAGCAGTGGTTCGACGGTAACGGCAACAACTGGCTGGAAAAAGGAAACTGGAGCAGCCTGATCCATGTCAAGCAAGGGACTATCCCGGAGAATCTTCTGGTCAAGAAACTGAATGAGCGGCTGGAACTCCTTGCGAAAGACTATGACATCGAATATGACAGTTTCGGGATGGAAAACAGTGACGGCGAGTTTGCGGATAATTACTGGACCAGTTCCGAGCATGCCGCGAATGATGCCATCCGCCTGTGCCTGGGCAGCGTAGAATCCAAGAATGATTTTTACTATTCCACGATCAAGATGAAGACTGAATCCAAGACGGCCAAATCGGCGTGGAGGAATTACTTCATCATGAAAGTCCGGCCCTTCCTGGCCTTCTAGACGGTTTTCGTTTCAGTGAAAATGCCTATCTTTGTGCATAGACACTGAAACGAAAGCTTTTATGGCATCTGCTATCGACCAAATCCTCGCGTTCAACCGCGAATACGTGGCCTCCAAAGGATATGAGGCCCATCTGACCGACAAGTATCCCGAGAAGAAAGTGGCCGTCCTGAGTTGCATGGACACACGCCTGTCCGTGCTCCTGCAGGAAGCCCTCGGCCTGCGCAACGGCGACGCCAAGATCATCAAGAACGCCGGCGCGGTCATCCCCTCCCCCTGGGACTCCGCCATGCGCAGCCTCCTCGTCGCCGTCTATGAACTCGGCGTGGAGGAGATCATGGTCATTGCCCATACCACCTGCGGCGCCTGCCACATGAGCTTCAGCCACTTCCGCGAAGAAATGCTCCACCGCGGCATCCCCGCCGCCGCCCTCGAACGGGACGACATCGACCTGCACGCCTGGCTCGAAGGCTTCCACGACACGGAAGCCTCCGTCCGCAACACCGTCGCAACGGTCACCACCCATCCCCTCATCCCCTCCGACATCACCGTCCGCGGCTTCATCATCGATTCCGTCACAGGAGAACTGACGGAGGTGCAGTAGCGCCGCGGTTGCGCGGCGTTTGCGTTGCGGTTGTGCGGCGGTAGCGTTGCAGTTGCGCTGCAGTTGCACCGCGCGAGGCAAGCGGTCCTGCCGCGTGGGCAGGGGTCAGCACGTGGAGATTATGTGTTTGTCGAGGGGGTTAGCACAGGACGATCTGTAACGCATTGACTATCAACTAACTGAAAATTAGCACGTGTTAACCCCACCGATAATTGAAGGGGCTCAGCACGGTGCGAATATGCGCTGGCAAGGGGGTCAGCACGGGACGATCTATAACGTATTGACTAGCAACCATCTACAAATCAGAGCGTGCTAACCCCACCTGAAATTGAAGGGGGTCAGCACGGTGCTTATGCGCTTGCAGAGGGTTCAGCACGGGACGATCTGTAACGTATTGACTAGCATGCATCTGCAAATAAAGGCGTGCTAACCCCACCGAAAAATGAAGGGGGTCAGCACGGTGAGCTTATGCGCTTGCAGAGGGTTCAGCACGGGACGATTTGTAACATATTGACTATCAACCATCTGAAAACTAGCGCGTGCTAACCCCACCGAATATTGAAGGGGGTCAGCACGGGACGCTTATGCGCTTGCAGAGGGTTCAGCACGGGACGATTTGTAACATATTGACTATCAACCATCTGAAAACTAGCGCGTGCTAACCCCACCGAAAATTGAAGGGGGGGGTTCAGCACGGGACGATCTGTAACGTATTGACTAGCAACCATCTAAAAATCAGAGCGTGCTAACCCCACCTGAAATTGAAGGGGGTCAGCACGGTGGCGTGCTGACCCCCTCGTTTTTCGGGACGGGTTAGCACAGAGAGTTTTGCAAGGCATTGACAATCATCTTGTTGCAAAACACGGCGTGCTGACCCCCACCATAGACTCCGACAGCGCACCAGCGCCCCCGGCCCCTCACCGTGGGCTGTGCCGAGGACACTGCCTCGTGTCCGGCCCGTTCTCAGAACCCTAGCCCGAACTGGAGCCAGTATTTCTCTTCCAGGGCTTTCCAGGCGCGCACGCTTTCCTGGTAGATGTATTCCGTGTAGGCATTGAGGGCGGCGGGAGAGGAACCGGCGACCGGCAGGCCGTCCAGGGCCAGGTTCTCCATCCGAAGGATTTCCTCGCTGAAGCCCTTCTTGGTGGTTTGCCAGGAGAGGGTGGCGAGTTTGTTGGCCCGGCGGAACTGCCAGAGGGCGCAATCGGGGACATACTGGAGCTGTCCGCAGGTTTCATAGGCCTTGGGCAGGGCCGTCGTGCCGCAGAAAACGGGGATGCGGGGGCTCTGGCCGGGATTGTCCAGGGAGAGCCAGCACACACCGCCCACCTCGTCCGGGAGCCAGGAACGCAGCTGGGTTACGTGGGAGTAGGAGCACCAGGCGACGGCGACCGTCCGGCGGAACTCAACCGTTCCGGGCGCGAGCGTGTTCAGGGTGCGCTCCAAGTTGCCTGTGAGCCAGGGGTTTGCGAGGGGACTGACGATGGTATCGGCCGGATGGTCCTTCGTCGCGGGCCGCGCCATCTTGACATTCTTCGTCATATCGAAATCCGTTCCCTCATAGGTTTCCCGGAACAGGGCCATGACTTCGCGGATGTCCACCTTCTCGTCCGGTTTCACGGAGAAGGGCAGTTCGTCCATGTCGTAGGTGAGTCCCTGGGACGGGGCCAAATGATTGAGGATAAACCATTCCCGGTCGTGGAAGTTCCGACCCTTGGCATAGTCGCAGTTGAAGGCCTTCCAGAACACGAAAGGGCTCTTCCCGTCCCAGAGCCCGTACTCGAGGGCTACCTTCTCCAGGTTGTCGGAGCACATCAGGTCCTTGTCCTTGCGGTCGATCTTCCCGATCCGGGGGATATTGGCAGAAACGGCGACATGGTCGTCGGGGACCCGCCGGGCCGCCCAGGCGGCGCCGATCTTGTTTTTGCCAATGCCGATGATCTCGAACTGCCAGACCTCATTCTTGTCGGCGACGGTCAGGCACTCGCCGTAATCGCCGTAGCCGTACTGTTCCGCCAGGGAGCCCATCAGCTTGATGGCGTCGCGCGCGTTGTCACACCGCTGGAGGGCCACCCGCTGCAGTTCCTCGATGGTAAACCAGCCGGCCGTGTTCATCAGCGTGTCCGGGCCGCTGAAGGTGGTCTCGCCAATGGCAAGCTGCTTCTCATTCAGGCAGGGATAGGCCGTGTTCAGGTAGGCGTAGGTATGGGCAATCTCCGGAATCTCACCCACTTTCTTGACGCCGGCGGTGTCACCGCGGAACTTGGTGAGCATGGTCCCATGGAGCACAGGCCGCATGGCCCCGGGCTCATGGTCCTCCGCCGGTTCGATCTGGGCCCATGTCCGGTACCGCCCGTCGCAGGTATGGGACGTGATCACCGACCCGTCCGTCGAGGCCAGCCGCCCCACCATGATAGAAGTGCAGTTCTGCCCGTTGAACTCCTGCGCCTCGAGGGGAATCGCCAGGGCAAGGGCAATGAAAAAGAGCGTTCGTTTCATATACTTATCGATTATCGTGGTCATAAGCTAGTTCTTGGATTTCTTTCAGTGACAGCCCCGTCCCCTTCGCCACAGTTTCTGCAGGAACACCCAGTCTCAAGAACGCCCGGGCATTCTTTTCCGCAGTTTTGCGAGCGCCGTCCTCCCGTCCTTTCTCCAATCCTTCGACCAAACCGGACTCCCGCCCCTCAACATAACTGTTGATTTTTCCGGCGATGATGTCGATTTTCGAGGTCATCAGCTTGTCGATCTGTTTTCGTTGGGCGGCGTCCATCGCGGCCAGTTCGGCTGCATAATACCGTCACGTCCAAAAGCTTTTCTTCGGGGTGAAGTTAGCAATTTTCGCCGAATCAGACAAGAATCAGAAGAAGTCCCGGCTCCAGTTCGGGCTGGGGTTCTATGAACGGGCTGAACACGAGGCAGTGTCCTCGGCACAGCCCGCGGTGAGGGGCCGGAGGCGGAGTCCATGGTGTGTGTGGGGGGGGGTCAGCACGCCGTGTTTTGCAACAAGATGATTGTCAATGTCTTGCAAAACTCTCCGTGATAACCCGTCCCGAAAAACGAGGGGGTCAGCACGCCACCGTGCTAACCCCCTTCAATAATCGGTGGGGTTAGCACGCATTAATTTGCAGATGGTTGCTATTCAATACATTACAAATCGTCTCGTGCTGACCCCCTCTGCAAGCGCATAAGCGCACCGTGCTGACCCCCTTCAATTATCGGTGGGGTTAGCACGCACTAATTTGCAGATGGTTGCTAGCCAATACGTTACAGATCGTCCCGTGCTGACCCTCTCGACAAACACATAAGCGCACCGTGCTGACCCCCTTCAATTTCAGTTGGGGTTAGCACGCGCAAATTTTCAGTTGGTTGATAGTCAATGCGTTACAGATCGTTCCGTGTTACCCCCCTCTGCAAGCGCATAAGCGCACCGTGCTGACCCCCGTCAATTATCGGTGGAGTTAGCACGCGCTAATTTGCAGATGATTGCTATTCAATACGTTACAGATCGTCCCGTGCTGACCCTCTCGACAAACACATAATCGCACCGTGCTGCCCCCCTTCAATTTCAGGTGGGGTTAGCACGCGCTAATATTCAGTTGGTTGATAGTCAATGCGTTACAGATCATCCCGTGTTAACCCTCTCTGCACGCGCATAAGCGCACCGTGCTGCCCCCCTTCAATTATCGGTGGGGTTAGCACGCTTTAATTTTCAGTTAGTTGATAGGCAATGCGTTACAGATCGTCCCGTGCTGAACCCCTCTGCAAGCGCATAATCGCACCGTGCTGATCCCCGTCAATTTCAGGTGGGGATAGCACGCGCTAATTTTCAGTTGGTTGATAGTCAATGCGTTACAGATCGTCCCGTGCTGACCCCCTTCAATTATCGGTGGGGTTAGCACGCGCTAATTTTCAGTTGGTTGATAGTCAATGCGTTACAGATCGTCCCGTGCTAACCCCCTCTGCAAGCGCATAATCGCACCGTGCTGCCCCCCTTCAATTTCAGGTGGGGTTAGCACGCGTCAATTTGCAGATGGTTGCTATTCAATACATTACGAACCGCCCCGTGCTAACCCCCCTTGCGCCCAATGCCGTGGCCAGGTCATGCCTAGGGGTCACGCACACTTAGGTTGCGTCACAGCGTCGGGCCCCTGGAAAAGGTCTCTGGCAGCGCTCGCCGGACTGCGCTCAAGGTATGCTCCAGGTATGCTCCAGGTATGCTCCAGGTATGCTCCAGATATATAAGTTCCTATTGGCAATCAAGCGTATCAGGTGGTCCAAACGGGGCACCACCTGATGCGTTTTAGGGGTGTTAGTGCGGAAGGTGGTCCCGGCATTGGACCACCTGGCACGCTTGGGCGTGTGTATGCAGCATGGGAGGGCCCCCGGGGCGGAGGAAGTGCCCGGGGAAAATGAAACAGTCCCGCTCTCTCCGAGGGCGGGACTGCTGGTAACCTATAGAGGCGGAAGTAATTACTTCTTCCGGTTCTTGTAACGCTGATAGAACATATCGACACGACCGGCGGTGTCCACGAGCTTCACCTTGCCCGTATAGAACGGGTGGGAAGTGTTGGAAATCTCCAGCTTCACCAGCGGGTACTCAACGCCTTCAACCTCGATGGTCTCCTTGGACGGGGCGCAGGAACGGGTGACGAAGATGGTGTCATTCGACATATCCTTGAAAGCTACAAGACGGTAGGTTTCGGGATGGATTCCTTTCTTCATTTTACGTAAAACTTAAATTGTTAACAATTTTGGACCGCAAAGATACGGAATCTCCGGGAGATTTCCAAATCTTTTTGAGATTCCCGGTCAAGCCGGGAATGACGGTCATCCGGGACAGGTTCCACGGTCGTCAAGGCCGGCCCCGACCGGCCATCTACTTCATTCTATATGGTTGGTCCTCATACAAGAGGTACCGTTTCGCCTTGCGGATCCACTTCTGTTCCTCGAGTTTGATGTGCTCGCGGGCGACGTCGAAGGGGATGGAGCCCTTGAGGTACTCGGCGAGGACCGGGTCGGCGAGCTTCGTCCAGAAGGCCTCATCGAATTCAAAGGCGGAGTAATGCTCTGTGAACCAGCGCATCAAGCGGAGGGTATGCATCAGGCTGTGGTAATCTTCGCCGGGGAGGAGCATGATCTGGAAGCCTTGGCAGCGCTCGCCGGCATAGCGGCCGGCGGAAGGCGTGAAGGAGCAAGGGCGGAGGATGGCGCCTTCCACCACGGGAAGGTCCACCGGCAGGCCCGGGCGCACAAAGGGGGCGCCGATGTACTCGTACGGGCGCGCCGTGCCGATACCGGGCGTCACGGTCGTGTTGTTCCACAGACCGCCGCCGCTGTACAGATAGGAGCTGAAAAGGCCCGGAATGTCGGAGGCCGGAGCGATGGTCCAGGGCAGGAGCTGCCGGTTTGAATCCGTCGCCCGCGCCGAGATGACATGGATCGGGAACTTCGCGCCGATTTCGGCGCTGTACAGGTTCACAAGCTCACCGAGGGTAAGCCCGTGCCGGTGCGCGACCTTCGGCACGAACATCTCGCCCACGACCGCCGGGATGGTCCCCTCCACCACGCGGCCGGAAGGGTTGATATGGTCCACGACGTACAACGAAGGGGCCTCATCCCCAAGCAGTTGCAGCATCTCCATCAGCCGCATCACATCCTTGGTGTAGTTGAAGTACCGGACTCCCACGTCCTGGATTTCCACCACGACGGCATCCAGGCCCTGCAGGCGCTCGACGTCAAAGTCGATGTGGTTGGTCCCCGGCGTAAGTTCCGCATCCCGGGGCGTGAAAACCGTCTGCAGGTTCCCCCGCAGGCGGAAAATGTCGTACATCCAGCGGCTCCGGCTGGTATCCCAGCAGTTCTGCGTGCAGAAACACCCCACCCGGCCCTCCCGGAGGGAACGGTCGAGCTGGTCTTCGAGGGGGGTGGTACGGAAGGAGAACACTACCCGATTATCTTGTTGGCCACCGCAATCACCTCATTCCCCAGGGCCTCGGCACGGTCCATGGTGGGAGCTTCGGCATAGATGCGGATGATGGGTTCGGTGTTGGACTTGCGCAGGTGGACCCATTCCTTGCGGGCCTCGAAGATGATCTTCACACCGTCGATGTCGTTGATATCCTCCTTCGCGTAGATGACCTTCAGCTCGGAGAGGATCCGGTCGATGAGGGCCGGATCGCTGAGCTGAATCTTGTTCTTCGCGATGAAGTACTGCGGATAGGTCTTCTTGAGCTCGCTGACTTTGAGGCGCTTATGGGCCAGGTTGGACAGGAACAGGGCCACGCCCACCATCGCGTCGCGGCCGGCATGGATGGCCGGATAGATCACACCTCCGTTGCCTTCTCCGCCGATGAGGGCATCCACCTCATGCATCTTCGTGGTCACATTGACCTCGCCCACCGCGGCGGCGTAGTAAGTGCCGCCATGGGCCTCGGTCACATCGCGCAGGGCGCGGGTCGAGGAGAGGTTGGAGACGGTGGCGATGCGCTTTCCCTCCTTCTCGGCGCGCTCGCACAGGTAGTCGGCGACGCTCACGAGGGTGTATTCCTCCACGAACGGATCCCCGTTCTCGCAGATGAAGGCGAGCCGGTCCACGTCCGGGTCCACGCTCACGCCGAGGTCGGCCTTCTCGCGCACGACGGTCCGGGACAGGTCCACGAGGTTCACCGGCAGGGGTTCCGGGTTGTGGGCAAAATCGCCCGTAGGATTGCAGTTGAGTTCCACGCACCTGACGCCCAGGCGCTCCAGCAGGCGCGGCATGATGACACCGCCGACGGAGTTGATGGCGTCGACCACCACGGTGAAGTGCGCGTTCCGGACAGCCTCCGCGTCCACGGCCGGCAGGGCCAGGACGGCATCCAGGTGCCGGTCCGTGAAATCCTCCTCCTCCACGGTCCCGAGGTCATCGACCTCCGGGAAGGAAAAATCCTCGGCGGCGGCCAGGTCCAGGACGGCCTGCCCTTCGACGGCGGTGAGGAACTCGCCCTTGTCGTTCAGGAGCTTGAGCGCGTTCCACTGGCGCGGATTGTGGCTGGCCGTCAGGATGATACCGCCGTCGGCCTCCGCGAAGAGGACCGCCATCTCGGTGGTCGGGGTCGATGCGAAGCCGCACTTGACGACGTCGATGCCGCAGCCCATGAGCGTGCCCACCACCAGCTGTTCCACCATGTCACCGGACAGGCGGGCATCCTTGCCCACGACGACCTTGTACCGCGCCCCGTTGGGCTGCGGTTTCCGCTGGGGAAGCGTCGCAGCGTAAGCTGCCGTGAATTTGACAATGTCAATGGGGGTGAGGGCGTCGCCCGGGGCTCCGCCGATGGTGCCGCGGATGCCGGATATGGATTTAATTAGTGTCATAACAGGTTCATTTATCCTGCAAAATTACTATATTTGCGCCCCAATTCCAAACGAGACTATGCAGCAAGGTATCTGGACCGTCATCATGCTCATCTTTTCGAACGTCTTCATGACGTTCGCCTGGTATGGCCACCTCAAACTCCAGGAGATGAAGATCTCCACCGGCTGGCCCCTCATCCTCATCATCCTCTTCTCCTGGGGCATCGCCTTCTTCGAGTACTGCCTCACCGTCCCGGCGAACCGCATCGGCTTCAACGGCAACGGCGGGCCCTTCAACCTGATGCAGCTCAAGGTGATCCAGGAAGTGATCTCCCTGACGATCTTCACGGTCATCGTCACCTTCCTGTTCAAGGGCCAGCCCGTCCAGTGGAACCACATCGCGGCCTTCGCCTGCCTGATCCTGGCCGTTTTTTTCGTTTTTCTGAAATAAAAATTTGGAAATCCGGAAAAAAGCCGTACCTTTGTATTCCCAAACGCTGGGTTCGTATAACGGTTAGTACTCGAGATTCTCAATCTCGCAATAGGAGTTCGATTCTCCTACCCAGTACCATAAGCAGTTCTCCGGAACTGCTTTTTTTCGTTTTCAGCGCATCATTTCACCATATTTTTATTATCTTTGCTTGTCAACAGAATCATTGCCTATTTCTCCAGGAGAGTGGGTATAGGTTTTGTTGTCACCAATTATAGTTACGCCTACAATAACACATTAACTATCCAAATTTCTTACTATGAAAGAATTAACCAAATTATCCCTCCTCGGCGCAGTAGCGCTTCTGTTCGTGGGATGTACGCGGGAGGAGCAGACCGCCGCGGTGAATCCCACCTACAATCCCGAGACCAACGAGGTGACGACCCAGTTCGTGCTGAGCGTGGCACCGGGCAACATCCCGAAGACCAAGATGACGGCCGATGTCGTCCAGCTGGACGGCAGCTTCCGCGGCATTTCGGCAGCCCACCTGCTTACGTTCGAGTTCGACAACAACAACAAGAAAGGAAACGAGTTTTTCCTGTTCAATCCGGCAGCCTCCGCCGGTTCAACCCGTGACTACGACCTCGGAACCGTTGCCACGTCCACCTCACTCAATCCGGGTCCCGGCACCACGGAAAATCCTGAAGTCAGTTCCCGTATCCTGGAACTTTCCCTGCCGCTGAAGACCAATGCCGTCCTTTTCTACGGCCTGGCCTACAAGCCCGACCAGAAAGCCAACGAGGCCGATGTCGATTATTTCAACAAATATGGCACGCTGGACGCAACCGGAACCGGCTTTGGCGGCACTTTGACAGACCTGAAGTTCACCTTGAAGAACCGTCTTTCCGATGCCACGGCCTTTACGCGTTTCGGCAACCTCCTCGCCCGCATCATGACATCCGTCGTCAAGACGAAGTGTTCCCTGGAATCATACAACAGTGTCAACCTGGACCGCCGCTATGCGTTCTGGTGGCCGCAGGATGAAGATGGCAAGTCCCTGGACACCCGCGAAAACGGCTTGGAAAACGGAGCGATCGTGGGGGCCAATGGTGCCACACAAATCAAGAATGGAAAAACCTACACCCTGCATGTAGGCACCGCCTCCTGGGCCGACATGGGTGCGGTTTATGCGCTCAACCACGATGCCAACGTCAATAACAACGTGGACCAGAGCGGTCTGGAAGAGGTGCTGGGAGAAGCCTACTATCAGATCACCACCATCCAGCAGGACCCGAATGATGCGACCAAGACGGAGCTCCGTGCCGGTAGCGCGGCTTCCATCCTGAAGACCCTGCGCGATCTGAATGACGTCCTGAACCGGGTCATCAATGCTGAGCCCACCCAGGAAGCCGAGCAGGTGGCCATTGAAGTGGCCAAGGAAATCCGGTACCGGATGAAACAGTACTTCGAAACGACAGATAGCTGGAAGACCATCAACTATAAGGGTATGGGTCAGATCCTCACGGCCGCCAGCCAGTATATCCCCGATTACGACAAAGCGGTCGTCGGAACTGACAGCAACGGAAAGGCCTTCGATAATACCTATCTCCCCAACGGCACGACTTTGAAGGGTGGTTTCCCGCTCAACCTGGGTCTTCCGATGTCCAGTGCCCTGCTGACCTGGTACCAGGACACGGACGAGTCCATCGGCTGGGCGTTCAAGTATCTGGACGGCGTTCCCGCCTATGGCATCGGCACGGGATCGCTCCCGACCGGCAATTACCGCTATCCCCCGGAGCTGATCTATTTCGGCAATTCCGGCCTTCGCGTGAATGATAATCCGAAAGAGAAGAATGACTATCCGAGCACGGTCAGCGGCTGGTCGAACAGTGAAAACTCGCTTTGGAGCGGCTGGACCTCGAACGGCAGCGTCCTTTCCACAACCAGTAGCGTCGCCGTGATGAAACAGGTCGAGTATGGGACGGCGCTGATGAGAACCAACCTGAAGTATGCCAGTCTGGACGGCTCGGTTGCCTATGACAACAATGCCAATATCCACCCCGGTGAACAGTCCAAGGCGATTACGATCGGGAACGATTCTTTCCGGGTGACCGGTGTCTTCATCGGTGGCGTGCGGGAAAGCATCGGCTGGGACTTGACCGCCTACAAGGATCCGACGACCAATAAGCTCCAGCAGCCGGAAATGATGATCTACGACCGCGTGTCTGAAGACGGTATTTCCATCCCCACGAGCGGTTCGGCAACCTTCTATACGATGACCTGGGACAATTACTGCCCCCAGTTGAGCAACGACGGGCTGACCGTAATCGGTCCTGGCCGCGAGGCGGATCAGGGTCCGGTGTACATTGCCGTTGAACTGATCAACAATACCGGCGCTGATATCTGGGGAGAACTGAACCTCATCCGCAGCGGCGGTACCTTCTACCTCGTCGCCAAACTGGATCCGTCCGCGTCCACGACCGTTGACAGCATCGCATTCCCGGAAGAAAAGTACGTGCACTATCCTCCTTACTATGCGACGGGAGACAACAAGGGCCAGACCATCCAGGTCAAGCGCGTCTTCATGCAGGATTATGTGACCGATGTGACCCTGTCTTTCACGAAGGAATCCCTGCAGCACGCCTATGTGACCGTGCCTGACCTCCGTTCCAGCCAGATTTCCCTGGGCCTTTCCGTGGATCTGACCTGGAGGACCGGTTACGCCTTTCAAGCTTCGCTTTGACGCGCCCGTCCGGACATAGGACCCTCCTTTTCCTGCTGTTACTCCTGTTGGGCTGCTCGCGTGAGCAGCTCCCAACAGGGGTAACCCGGGAATTGGTCCCCGTATCCCTTTCCATGTCCCTGCAGGCTCCGCCTCCGGAGACCAGGGCCGACATGTCGTCCATCCGGGAAATGGCCAATGAGGCCAGTTTCCGCGGCATGAAAGACATCCGGGTCCTCTCCTTCGCCGCCCAGGCCGATGTGACCGCAACGGACCCGGCCCTGGACCAGTCCAAGAAACTGCCGGATATCCTGGGGGTACGGGACGAGCTGGCCTATTCCAATTTCCAGTACCACACCGGACTGATCGAGAACAACAACGCCCACCTGTTCTCCGACGCCTTCGCCGTGCTCCCGGTGGGAACCGGCTCGGTGCTCGTCTACGGGAAAGCGCCCATCCAGGGAAACAACAGCACCCAGGCGGGCAAGCACCTGAACGGCTCCCTCCTCGAGAGTGACTGGGACCAGCGGGAAGAGCTGCAGGCGGCGGACGTCACCTTCTCCCCCGACCCGATCTTCACCGGCGAAACCCTGGAGACGGCCACCGCGATGGCCGACATCCTGACGGCCATCGTGGGTGCCGCCACCCACACGCAAACATTTTATTATAAGCGGAATAACGTCTGGTATTCCGCGCAGGCGTCCGTCACCTGGAACAGCAGCATCGAAGAAACCTCGCTTCGCAAACTGTTCGACTGGTTCACCAACGAAGGCCAGCTGATGACGGGCGCCGGTTCCAATCTGGAATACATGCTCACGGAGCTGCACCGGCGGCTGTCCAACTACACCAGCGAAGATACGGACCCGTATACCCACATGGCTGAGGGCGTGGAGTACCAGGCCTACCTCGAAGAGGGAAACCAGAACTACGTCTTCACCCGCGCCCATCTCTTTGAAGGTCTCCGGGACATGCTCCTGGCCCGGATGGAGGATCTGGTCGACGCAGGACTGCTGGTCGACGACGGCGCACACAAGATCATGTTTGCCCAGGAGGAGATGCGCAACTACCCTTCCAGCCTGGGCCTGCCGGAAGGGTCGGCCGTCCTCCGGTGGAACAGCCTCGCCTTCGTCCCGGTCTCCCAGGGCCTGGACGGCATCGCGCCGCTGGACCACTTCTGCTACATGCCGCAGCTCTACTATTTCACGAACACCACCCTCAAGACGTCCGATGAGCATGAAGTCTTTGACTTCTACACGTCCGACAAGAACTGGTCGCAGATCGTAGGGTCGTACCGCCTGGGCAACGTCGTGACCAAGAACACCCATGCCGTCGTGCTGGAAAAGCCCATGCAGTATGCCTGCGCCCTGCTGGTCACCAAGGTCCAGGCCGTCTCCCCCACCCTCGCGGACGGGGACGGCGACAACCGCACCTACGCGCTGGCGACCGGGCGCAATTTCCCCGTGACCGGCATCATCATCGGCAACCAGTTCCGGCAGCGCTTCGACTTCTCCCCGGACGTTTCCGGCACGGAATACTACCTGTATGACAACCGGATCTCCGACGTGTACCTGACCAATGCGGAGTCGGCCGAATTCCGGACCCTGGTCCTGCCGTCGCCGGTCAATACGGACGTCTACTTCTTCCTGGAGCTCCGCAATGACAGCAATGCGGCGTTCACCGGCGCCGAAGGCATCATCCTCCCGGGCAGCAAGTTCTACCTGGCCGGGAAAGTGGACAAGCCCGACGACCCGGATCTGCCCAGCGTGTTCATGCAGGATTACTTCACCTCCCTGAAATGTACGATCACCTCCCTGGAGAACGCCCACGTGAGCGTCCCGGAGATGGGTGATCCCCAACTGACCATCGGCGTACAGACCAGCCTCAACTGGATCATGTCCGCCTCGGCCTATGTTGTCCTGGACTGATGAAAAAGCACGTTCTCTCCCTCTGTTTCCTCCTGCTGGCAAGTCTCCTGTGGACCTGCGAGCGGACGCCGCTGCTGGAAGGGGTGGAGGAAGAACCGGCGCTGGGCGTCACCATCGAGTTTCCGTCCTCGATGGACGAGACCCGGAGCGAGGTGGGGGAACTGCCCGGAACCGCAGCGGAGAACGCACTGCACAGCGTCCGTCTCTGGGTCTTCCGGTCCGATGACCATACCCTGGTCACCCGCCGCACACTGACGGAGGATGAGTTCCCCGTGGGAGGCGGCATCCGCCGGTACTCCCTGCCGGTGAGCAGGGATTTCGCGAACAGCGCGCCCGACGTGGACGTGTTTGTCCTGGCCAATGCCGAAGCGATCGGCCTCACCCTGGACGAAAACGTCAGCTGGAACGACCTGAACAACGCCTTTTTCACCGACACGGACACCGGGCCCTATTACGGCTTCGGGGTCGCCCATCCCGTCCGGGCGGTGGATGAGTCCAAGGGCCTGCCGATGAGCGTCGTCGGCAAGAACCTGCCCATCATGGGCGAAGCCCCGGTCCTCCGCGTGGAGACCGTGCGCCTGACCCGGGCCGTCTCCCGCATCCGCTACGTGTTCTGCAAGACCAGGACCATCGGACAGGGCGACGACGTCGCCATCCAGCGGATCCTCCTGAACGGGGCCCAGATCCCCGTGAAGGAATACGTGTTCACGACGACCAGTACCGGGATCGTCATGGACCAGGAGGAGGTGGAGGCCAATTATGTCCAGGCCTCCTACATCCTGCCCGGACCGTCCTCGCTGGCCGAGAACGACACTCCGGAAAACCTGATCTACATCAACCAGGATCCCCTCACCTACCGGCGCCTGCTGGACGAAGCCGTATCTTCCGGCCACCTGACGGACCTGGGGTACACCTACTTCCGGGAGAGCGACCGCCGTCTGGTGGGCCGCATCGACTATACGGTGAACGGAACCTCCCGCACCCGGGAGTTCAACATGATCTCCCCGGGGGATTTCGCACGCAACCACACCTGGACCCTGTTCGGCTACTTCCTGGGTGGCCGGAACCTGCAGCTGGCCCTGAGCGTATTGCCGTGGGACTACAACCATTACCTCGTGGATCTCTCCGAAGAGGCTGTCAACGTGTCCTCCCCCTTCATTCTGGACGGAACCAGCGTCAACCTGATCCAGACCTCCAACGACCACTTCGACGCCCACCTGCTTCCGGGCGTGGCGGCGAAGGGCCATCTGTACATCACCACCCCGGTTGGCGGCCGCCTGATGATCCGGCCGGTCGGGGACGCCTCGGCCTTCCAGGTGATCCCGGACATGGCGCTCATCGACCCGACGACCGACTCGGGACGCATCGACATCACCATCCGCCGCAATCCGGACATCGACGAGGACCTGACCGGTTCCTACATCACCCTCTCCTTCTCCGTGGAAGTCGGGGAACGGGTGATCGACATCAACTCGGAGGCCGTGGACAATGTTTACCGGTTCATCCTGTAATGCTGCGCCGCCTGTCATATCTGCTGCTCCTGCCGCTCCTGCTGCTTTCCTGCAGCAAGGCGGAGACGCAGCGTGCGTGGGACGGCCCGGTGGTGGAAATAGCCCTGTTTACGGGGGATGAACTGGAAACGAGGGCCGGCTCCGACGGGACGGAAGACGGCGTGGACATCTACAACGAGAACCTGATTTCCTGGGTCGATTTCTTCTTCTACCCGGGCGGCGATACCGACAGCGACGCGACGTACCATTACCGGCACGAGTCCGGGAAGCGGCGCAGTGACGTCGTCCGCATCGAGCTCACCTCCGACCAGGTGAACACCATCCTGTTCCCGGCTGTCCCGGACGACATCCGGACGGCCACCGTTTTCGCCGTCGTCAACTATCCGGACGTCCTGGTCGAAAACGAGGCGGACCTGTCCCATACCTCCCTGCCGGAACTGGAGGCCCGCAAGGTCACTTCCGACTTCGTATCCCCGTCCAACCACCGGCAGACCCGTTTCCTGATGAGCGGGCTGGTGGACCTCAACCTGCGCGGCCGCGCCCAGGTGGTCGCCGCCTCCGGAACCATCGACCTGGTGCGCTATTCCAGTAAATTGACGGTGGGCGTGAACGTTGCCAACGAGGTGAAGGTGGGGAACGAAACCTGGAGCCCGATGCTGAGCGGCATGGAAATCTATCTGGTGAACGGCGTGAACGACGTCACCCTCGCCGGAGAGGAGACCGTGAGTCCCAGCTATTTCAGCTACCGCAGCAACGCCCTCCGCTTCGCCTACACTGACCTGCAGGACGAGCTGCACTTCTATTTCGACAAGGACGGCGATTACTACAATACCTATCCTACCTACATGTATCCCCAGCACTGGGAATACGGCTCCACCGAGTCTCCGCACAAGGAGCCCTACCTGAAGCTGGTGGTCCCGTGGGTGCGGCAGGCCGACCCGGAACACGGCATCTCCGCCACCCAGAAGCAGTTCTACTACAAGATCGTCATCCCGGACGACCACCGCGCGGCCTTCAAACGCTCGTTCGTCCGCAACAACTGGTACCACATTGACGTCAACGTGAGCATACTGGGGTCTGAGACGGACGATGCGATGCTGAAGATCCTCTCCGGCTGGTGCTACATCGTGGACTGGCAGGACAAGGAAGTGGTCATCAAGAACGCCGTCATCGGCAAGGCCCGGTACCTGTCCGTCGAAAAGGAGTCCTACCAGTTCTACAACGTGGGAGAGGTAACCCTCCCCTACGTCAGTTCCCACCCCGTCTCCATCCTGAACGTAACCGCCACCCGGCCCTATTACGGGACGTCTTCCGCGGGCACGAGCACACTGGGCGGCGTCGTCCGGAAAGCGACGACGGACGACATCTACCCGAAAGGAACGATGTATTTGGAGTATTCGAATGCCCGGAACTGGCTCACGGACGAGGGCACCAGCATCCGGCTGAACCATCCGCTGGTCAACAACTATAAGGACCGGCTCTTCGACTACTCCCCCTACCGGATTTCCTACACCCTGGTCCACGCGGATAATCCGGACGACGCCATCTACCGGAGGGACCAGGTCATCGAGCAGTACCCGGCCATCTACATCGGCTGCACCATCAACCCGGACACCATGACGGGCGGCCTGCCGGACCACTGGGGCTATGTCTATGTGGACAACGACCAGTACACCCGTGTCCGGTACGAAGCCGACCAGGCCGAGGCCCAGGCAAACGACCCGTCCTACACGCAAAAAGCCTGGGAGGACGAACATATCTGGCGCGTGGTCCACTACTCCAGCGGCGGCCGTGACATGTTCAAAATCAATGTGACGGTACTGCCTGCAGACTCGGACTTCATCATCGGAGACCCGCGCACGGACGAACCCGAGAGCCTGCGGGATTTCCGAACCGCACCGGCCCTGGAAGGCGGGACGCGCTCGCTCCAGTGGTATTATCCCACGGAAGCCTCCGACCGGACCGTGAACATGATCGCCCCGGCTTTCCGGATCTCCACCAAGCACAGCGGTACGGAATATGACGGTACCGGCCTGGAGCAGGCCCGCTACCGGTGCGCCTCCTTCCAGGAGAACGGCTTCCCGGCCGGACGCTGGCGCCTCCCCACCAAGGGCGAGATCCGTTTCGCCTCCCAGTTGTCCTCCAACGGGGTGTTCGAGTGGCAGTTCGGCGGAAACTACTGGTCCGCCAACGGGGCCATCAACGTCAATAAGAGCAACGGAAACGTGACGGACGCCCCGAGTGTCACGAAAGCCCTGATCCGCTGCGTGTACGACTCCTGGTACTGGGGCGATGACCAGGTGGACAAAGAAATATTTACTTGGGCCGATGCCAGGCGATGAAGAAAGTACTGCTGCTCATATCGCTGCTGGCGCTGGCCTGTTCCTGCGCGCGGGAATCCGAACCGGAAATCCGGGAACCGGAAGCCTCCGGTGTGGTCGAAGGCGCCCGGGTACGGGTGAACATCTCCATCCCCGGAACGGAGTCCGACGCGGGACCCGGGACGCGGAGCCTCGGGGAGGGCGGCATGCTGAACACGCTGCACCTGGCCGTGTTCGGCGGCTCCGGATACCTGAAAGAATATGCCGAGGCCAATCTGGTATCCAGCGGCACCTATACCTACGAGACCGTGGACGCCGAAAACCATCCGGTGTCCAAGACCGTACCCATGTACAACTACACGGTGGACCTGGTGATGTCAGAGAGCCCCCGGACCATCCACTTCCTGGGCAACGGGCCGTCCACCCTGCCTTTCGGGTACGATACCGCGGTCATGCCCATCCAGCTGTCGGCACCCGGGGAAATGGGTTATTGGCAGACGATCTCCCTGCCGAACGGCATCCGGGCCAAACGGAATGCCAACAACGAATTTATCGACATCAACGGCCACGTGATTCCCGAAGGCGGAACGGGCTACATCGCCGATCAGGCCACCGAGCAGGCTTTCCAGGGGATTCCGCTCATCCGGAACTGGTCCAAGATCGTCGTGTCCGCCCTGGAGAATTCCAACTTCACGCCCGTCAGTTTCGCCGTCGTCAATGTCCCCGCCCGGGGAACCATGGTGCCTTACAGCGCTGCCACGAACTTTCTGCAGCACTACGAGGATCTCGATTTCAATGTGCTGGAGAGCGATATCAACTATCCCGGAAACCTGCCCTCCGGCACGACATTCGACACCTCGATCCCGGAGGCCTCCGCCTTCCAGGCTCCCTTCGGGGAACGTGTGGCGGATGCGAACGGAGGCGCCGCCTACCTGTATGAGCGTCCGGCTCCCTCGACCAACATTCCGCCTTCTTACGTCATCATTTACGGCCATTACGCGAACCCGGACGAACCGGACTATGACGGCGACTATTACTACAAGGTGGACCTGATGGAGAACCTGCGGAAAGGGGATGAGGTCGTCTACCGGTACTATCCCATCTACCGGAACTTCAAGTACCAGATCACCATCAACAAGATCCTCGCGCCGGGACAGTCCTCTCCGGCCGCCGCGGCCAAGTCCGCCGGCAGCGCCGACGTCTCCGCCGACGTCTCCACCCAGGGCCTGGCCGATATCTCCGACGGCGAAGGGCGCCTGTTCATCGATCCCTGGATGTCCAAGACCTTCACCCGCGAGCATGCGGCCGGAAACCCCGTCGACATCCTGCGCGTGTGGTTCGGGACGGTGGACGGTGAGCCGTTCATGGATTACGGACGCGTGACCGCAACCCTGCTCCCGGCGGATGACGGCGGCGAGGACCTCCTCTACAACCTGACGGTGTACGGCGCCTCCGAAGATGCCCAGGACAAGGGCTGGCGGCGGATCGTCTTCTACAATGTCGCCCCGGGACGGACGGTGCGCACGCAGCGCATCCGCATCACCGGCGTGCATGCCGACGGCCGGCTTTACCGGGACATCCCCATCACCCTGCAACCCATCCAGCCCATGCTGGTCCAGTGCGGGTACGATCGCGTCCCGGCCGTCAAGGGCACCGAACAGAGCGTGACCATCAGCATCCCGGACGGCCTGGTGGAATCGATGTTCCCGCTGGATTTCACGATCGAGGCCGATAACATGACGCTCACCCCGGACGGAAACGTGTCCGGGAACAACCTGCCCGTGATCTCGGGCACCTCCATCTCCACGAATCCCGAGCATTACGGGAAAACCGCCTTCCAGTTCGTCCGGACCCTCACCTGGTCGGACTATCTGAGCCTCACCCGCTACGAGGACGACGAGGAGATGATGTGGCGCTCCTTCACTTGTTACTTCCGCACGAACCGGGACGAAAGCGCCTCCGACGTGTGGGTCTACAACGAGTTCTTCGAGAAGGCATCAGACCACTTCACGCATTACTTCTACAAGCGGTTCAAGGACCTCGGCTTCACGACGCCCATCCAGCAGAAGGCCGATGTCAGCCTGCCCATGACCTTTACCATGACCGAGGACCCGGACGGAATCTACCCCGCCGACTACCCGTATGTCCTGATCCGGCCCAACGGCCTGCGGCTGGACCTGGGGAACGGCGTCACGGCCGGTCCGGATCCCGGCACCTACTACATCAAGCCGTCCGCCCATACGGTCACGCTCGACTTCATGACCACCACCAACAATCCCGACGAGATCGAGGTAAGCCTGTCCGCCAACGGCTATGAGAACGGCTATGTCCAACCCTACCGCTTCTCCAAAGTCGGCTTCGTCAACGCCTACGGACCGAAGACAGGCGGCTCCAACGTGGTTTTCGACCATGTCAACCAGCAGGCGAACAAGGTCATCAAGTTTGGATATTACGACCATCCCGACCGGCCGAACGTGCCCATTACCATCTCGTCGCTGAACCGCCTGTCCATCTCGTCCGGCACCAACTTCCCCAGCTTCCCGGGCGCCGGGAAGTCCTGGCAGCCGAACGGGCCTTCCTTCACGGCCGGAAACCAGCTCTATCACGAATTTGAACTGAGGGCCACGGCCGGTTACCAGAATGTCAGCTTCGTGCTGTCCGCTCCGGGCTACATCGCAGAAACCATCACCGCCGGCCGCTTCCAGGGAGACATCCGTGCCGCCGTTGACAAGAATCCCGCCTCCGTCATGAACACGACGACGCTGACGGGCACCTTTAATGATATGGAAAGCGGCCAGGAGCGGGCTAAATTCCAGCTGGACGCAAGTACCATTTCTGCCCGGGCGAGCGATTACCTGGAGTTCGCCCCGGGAGCCACTTATACGCTCACTATCACGAACGCTCTCGATACCAAGATGGACATCACCTATTTCCGGCTGGATTTCTCCGACGCCAACTATATGCCGGCCAGCATAACTGCAAGCACCGGCTCAGTGTCCGTATATGGTGGCAACAACCTGCAATATGTCTGGTATCCGGATGAGCGCGGCGTTCAGACCGTCACGTTCACCCTGACGCCCGGCACGAATGCCATCCGCCTGAGGCGGGTGAACTTCAAGGGATTCGAAGGCCATCTGTATATGGATGGACAGCAAATAGACTAGAACTCAGCTTTTCTTTTCGAAAAACAGATCCAGAAGGTGGTCGTCGAAATCGCCGAACCATTCGTGGAGTTTCGCGGCGGCATTGGCCTTGACCTCGGGAGTGATGCCCTTGATCACGCAGTAGATGCCCCAGGTGAGGGCGGCAAGGTCGTCGGTGTAGCCGGCGATGGGGATGAAGTCGGGAATAACGTCGAGGGGGAGGATGAAATAACCCAGGGCGCCGAGGATCTTCGCCCGGTCCTTCCCGGAGGTGGCGGGACTCTTCAGCACATAATAGAGCAGGAGGGCGGCGTAGACGACCTTGATACCGGCCTTGCGGCCGAAGCGCTTCATCTTGTCCCAGAACTCCTTCTCGTCGAAAAGACGGGCGTACTTGACGATTTCTTCCCCTTGCGGGACCTTGTTCTCCTGTTCGTTCATGGCCGGGAAAATGGAAGATTAATCCCCCTGGAGATCCTTCACGCAGCGGATAGTTACACTTTTCTGGTCATCCCTGCGGTCGTTCGCCATCAGGATCTTGACCTTACTGATACTCCAGCCCCAGGAAGTCAGGCCGGTCTTACGGCGGACACCCTCCGTACCGAAGGACCAGTGGGTCCGAGAGTGGTTATAAGTAGTCAGGTAACTGTCACGATCCTTAGAAGGGATGAAGTTCCAGATAATCGCGTCCTCACGGACGTTCGGAAGCCGGTAGCCCGCCGGACAGAAGGGATTCGCCTGGACACCCCAGGAAGCGTCCAGATAAGCGTTCATATAACGGGGATATTGTACGTCATAGGACTTCCCTTCGAAAGTCATCCTTGACGGCACCGTAATCGTCTCGGCAGCCGGTATGGACTCGAAATGCTCATACAGGCAGGCAGCCTTGCTGTTCTCGTCGTGGGCGATCAATTCGTGGCTCACGGGTTCCCGGAGGGAGGCCTGGTTTACGCGCGAACAGTCAAATTGATAGTAGGTGTAATTGTCGAAGTTGCCGGAATACACCTCATCGTGGCCCAGTTCGTCCCGGCGGCGGCGCTCCATCCGGATCACCTGTTCCGGCTCTACGCTGGGTTCGGCGAAGGTGATATCCTTCTCCTGGCCATCCGCCGCATCTACATAGTAACCCAAGTTTCGGACGCAACGGGTACTGAAGACATCCGTGGATCCGTCATTCTGGTTATAGAAACTCATGTCGGAGCCACAGAGACCTTCCTCCGCCCAGACACAACGGGCGTTGAGGTCACTGTTACTACGTCCGGAATACCGTGTGCTGGCCACCACGTGCTGACGCCAGACGTTGCGGTCGTTACTCTGCTGGTCCTGCGCACTCTTCTGATACAGACGGGCATCCGCCTCAATGCCGTAGGATCCCAGGAACAGGCCCAACAGCTGGGTATCAGCACCCATGTACCAGCGGATTTCGTCCTTGTCGATCACCCCATTGCCGTTGTTATCGCGATTACGGGACATACAACTCCAGCGGAGGTAGCGGTAATCCTTCTGGCTATCCTTGCGGAGCAGGACATCGTCGTTGGCAGCCGTCAAGTTCAGGTAGTTGTCCCAGCGGGCCAGTTCATTGCCTTCCTGGCCTAAATACAGGTTGTTACCGTTTTTGTCCAGCATCTTCCACTCCTTCATCGTGTTCAGGCGGCCGTTGGAGATACTGGTGTTGCCGCGGTCTTCCGTAGTCGGGGATTTACCCTTGTTCCAGCCAGGCATATACAGGGTAGCGCCGGATTCCTTGTCATCCTCCTCGGTTTCCACACCCCAGGCTGACTGCAGGTCCGGATAGTTGATGTTGTATATACTCTGGATGGACTTCTGCTGGATGGTGACGGCAGCACCGAAACTCGTGCTCTCCCCATCGGCCGAATGGCGGGAACGGGAAAGGATGTGCATACAGCGCATGGGCTTGTTCACGAACTGCTTCCACAGATCCTTTATATATCTGTGCTCCAGCGGCTCCACCTCGTAGTAATACTCGTTGACGAAGGCAGTCACTGAAATCTTGGGGCCTCCGTTCTCCAGGGTTTCGTTGTCGAAGTCGCTTTTCCGCGTCCAGGAGGGATCGTCCGCGTGGTCCAAATCCTGCTCATAGAGCCCGCGCTGCTCCTTGAGGTAAGCGACCAGTTCGGTAATGTTCATGGTTTTGGCCCAGGCGAACTCAGGCGTACGGGGTTTGTAGATCTGCCGGTTCTGCTTGTACAGGCCGTTACTTCCCATCTCATTGACACGGAACTCCACCCACTCGTAATCGACACCCTCGGTATACTCATAGCCGTCAACGACCGTCGGGCTGGCACCGTTCGGATTAAACGGCGTCTCCACATACCAGGTGACGTTCTCGGTATCGAGGGTGTTGGCGTGGAAGGAAACCACGTGGGAAGTGTAATGGGAGTCGCAGGTATAGACCTCCTCCAGGGCCACCACCACTTTTCCCGTCGCACCGGGTTCGGGTTCGTTCAGCCGCTGGGTCGGATCCGAATCATAGTTGGCATCCACCTCCGCGACGATGTCATTGACCCCGTAGATGGAGATGTTGAAAATGTAGTTGTGGTTGCGATAGATGTTGAAATCCGACACGGATTTGGTGAAATCACCCAGATGGATGATGTACTGGACATCGGCGCTCAGGGTACCGTTCGCATCTACGTGGGACGCGTCCATCTGGAGATTGCCGTGGATAATCACATAGGCCGAACGGGGATCGGCATAGATGAAAGGGCCATTGTCCACCTTGGAGAAAGGTCCCCGGTCCACTTCGTTCAGTTTCTGCTGGCGGTCGCGGTCTTCATAAGACCGAGGCTCAGCCAGCGGGGCGAAACGGTTCTCCATCATATAGAAGGAGAAGCCGTAACTGACAATCTTGTTGATGGACGAGCCGGAATAATAGTCGTTCGTGACGGTTTCCGTCTCGTAATTGAGTTCGCCGGTACGGATGAAGTCGCTGCTCACGGAAGCAGCATCCTCCGGTGCGTCGCCGGAAGAATAAGTGCCACGCTCCAGCAAGTAGGTCGTGATGGGCTCGTTCACCAGTTCCCACTTGGTCATCTGGAAGGAAGCAATCGGGGAATCCGGGGCGACCCGTACGTTGAACTGGACTTTCGCATTCAGGCGGCGGTAAATGAGGGTTCCTTCGATGCGCTGGGTCTCGGCATCGGGATCCCGGGTGATGTTCACCCCGTCCAGCCGACCGGTCATCATGAAGAAACCGGAGCTCTCGATGTCAGTCTGGTTCATGGTGACCTTCATCGCCTCCAGTTCGCTCAGTTTCTGCGTCGCAGAGAGCTGGCCCAGGGAGATGGCCAGCATATCCACGTTGATGTTGGCGATACCGACGATGGTACAGTTGTTCATCGTCACCGTCTTCAAGTGAATCGTACCGTGGGTCTCGCCCTGGCTCTCGCTGGTGATGTTCGTCACCTCCCACCAGTCGGTGCCGCCGGTTTCGGGTTGTCCGTAGTTGCCGTTATCGAAGAAATGGCCGTAGATCTTCTTGCCGTTCGCGTCGAAGATGAACACGAACATATTGTTCACACGGCTCTCCTGCGCGATACCGAGCGTACTGCGCGTGGAAACGGTCACGTTCCGGGCATCCACGGGGCCGAAGTTCAGTTCCACATCCACGGGAAGGCCTTCCTCCCCTTCCGTGTACTCCGCCACATTCTCCCGTACGCAGGAAACGCACAGGAGCAGGAGGAATGCGATATGCAGCAGTTTCTTCATCTAGTTAAAGATATGCGATGAGGTGTGTCCTCCCGCGTCTGTCCACCAGGTATTCTCCACCCGGAAGTCGAACTGGGTCTCGAAGTCCACGTAATAGACGTTGATATCCATGTTGTACTCATGGTTCCGGGCCATATACGTCACCGGTTTGGTCTTGTTGGTACCCTTCTCCACATACTTGATATCCACGCCGGCCTGCTCCGAAGTGACTTCATACAGAACCCACTGCCGCGCCTGATTGGTGGCTTCGGGATAGGTGCGGAGGGCCGTACTACTGCTGTTCCACAGGTAGGCGTCAGCATTACCGGTATCCTGCGTATTGCAATAGAAGCGAAGGAGAGAGGGACGGAAATCCGTGTCAATCCCGCTCCAGGTGCGGCGAGCATCCACCTCGCTCACTGCCCTGACATTCATGACATCCGTATTTGTATAGCCAGTGTTCCCGCTAGCAGGCTGATACACCAGGTTATCGAATATGTTGTAGTCCCCGGCGTACAGGGCAAAGGGGCCATTCTGTGACTGGCGCTCCAGGCGGAGGAAATACGGTTCCATATCGCCGGCCTGGACAATGTTGTGCAGCCAGGTGAAATAGTCCTCCGTTTCCTTGATCTTCGGTGCCTTGCGGAACACGAAATCCAACCCGTCCCAGCCCACGACGATTCCATTTCCGTTATTCTGCGGATTCACCAGCAGGACGGTCTTGGATTCCCCGGGCTGCATGGACGTGACTTCACTGGACGTCATCAGGCGGACATCATGGATCGTCGTACCCAGCGTACGGACAGCATTGACCAGGCCGGAATTCAGCAGGGCCAGTTGCATCCAGATCTTGTAGGACTCCGCCGTACTCTCGTACAGCAGGGTGGAATAGACGCAGGTACGGTCACCATCCTCCCCTTCGACGGGCTTCGGGACCATCACCGGGCCGGTCAGCGGCGGGAGATCCACGAACTCATTCCCTTCGGGCATATACGGCGGCTTTCCGGAGCCTGCACGGTGTTCCAACAGGTACGTCTTCGTCGCATTGAAGGGGCTGAACCGAATGTCCTGGACCTCCAGGTCATAAGGCGTGTGGTTGTTCACGAACACGTTCATCCGGATCAGGGGACGCTTCAGGGCGATTTCGGCCTCATTGAGCTGCACGGTCACAGGCACGGAGGCCTGACCGGTCAGGAGCATGGGATCCGTCTCAGGAGTGGCCGGAGCGGTACCGGATGCAATTTCCTTCAAGGTACGGTCGATATTCAGGGAGACCGTTTCACCGTCATGCTTCAGGGTATGGAGACTCTTCTCCACCTCGGCGATGGTCTGTCCGGTGATCTGCCAGTCCGTGTGGTCGATATTCGCATAGGCGTAGGCGTGGTAGGTACCCACGGCCAGGTTCTGGAAATAGATGACATCCTCGGTGGGAAGAGCTCCCGCCGCGGTCTGGAGGTCACCCTGGGAAGGGGTATAAGGATAGGTCTTGTACACCTTGTCCACCACGTGGTAATGGTCATCGGTCAGGACCACCAGCAGGTTGTGGAAGGCATACCCTTCCTGCGGCGTCTCCTCAACGCGGGTTTCAAACTCCGCCTCGATGGTGCGCATGTCCAGACGAATGTCACCGTACTCCACCGGCATCACCCCCTCCCTTGCGCAGCCCGCCAGCAGGCAGGCAGCCAGGAGCACCCATCCGATATGAGAGAACCTTTTCATCAGTCAAAAATGACGTCGTCTTCAATCACCAGCGTTTCACTGTCCCATTCGGTCACATGGACCGTGAGGGCTACGCGGCTGGGTTTGAGGTTGATGTAATATGTATATACCTTGCCGGGCTCCCAGGTCGCGGGAACCGTCTGGCCGCCCTCTTCGTAGGAATCCGGCAACGGCAGGGTAATCTCCACGGAAGTCGGTTCCCCGTTGAACACCACGGAGAACGTGACCGCAGGACGCGCTGTTCCTTCCTGAACCGCCATCGTCTGGGGAATCATATAGGCCCAGGGAACGGCCGTAAAATCGTCATAGGAAAGCGGAATGTCCTTGCGGTCCGCGGCCGAGGCAGCCGTCCAGGCCATTACCTCGGCAGCCGGAGCCATACCGCTCGTATGCCAGTTATCCAGCGTCAGAGCATCACCGGACAAATCCAGCGTACCAGCGATTCGTAAGTTCTGCAGTTTGAAGGCCGAAAGTTCATAGGTATCCGCAGCCGACTCCTTCTTGAACAGGAAACGGACCGCCGAGCAGGCATGCTTGAATTTCAGTTCCACGGGATCCGTCCCCTGCGTGGCCACATTCCGCTGCGCGGAAGCCACCAAGAGGTCGCAATGATTGGAGGTGATGACATGTCCCACCAAAAGACGCTTTCCGGACGTGCCGGCCAGGATGTTGGCCGACAGCGGGAACACAGCCTTGAAATTGTAAACACCCGAGGGCTTCCAGTACTTGAGCGGTGAATAGGTCCATTCGAGGTCCTCCCCGCAGGTCACGGTCTGCTTAGTAAACACTTGAACGTCGTCCTGACCCGAACGGGAAACCGTACCGTAAACGCCGATCTTGTTTCCCGCGGCGATCAGGTAGTCCGCCGCATCCGGCTGGACCGAAGAGACAGCACGGGTATCCCCTTCCCGGGTCACCGACAGGGACAGGCTGTCCATCACCTCCGGAGCCACTTCCTCCTTTCCGCACCCGGTGAGGAGCGCAGCAAGAACGAAGCCAGTGAGTATGAAGCGTTTACTTGCCATATCAGTCTGTCAGGATAAAACTGTGCCCTTCCTCCCACGGGGTCCAGGTCACGGTGAACCGGATGGCGTCGCGGGTAAAGTACATATACACGATCCAACTATGGTTGCGGGCGAAATCGCCCGGATCTTTCATGGTGAAGTCCGCATGTCCGACCGTCCCGTTCATCACGTAGTCGATCCGACCTGTCAACGGCTTGTCCGACTCGCGGAGGTAACACAAACCCTGGGAGGAAAGTACACCGTCCTCGATTCCCTGCAGGACCAGGGACTCATATTCCGTAGCGGTCTGGCCCATCCGGAAGGCATAATCCTCCGGGGCTGTACTCAACGCAATCTGCTCGCCTGTAAGCCCCTGGAAAATCATCGGAGAAGCCACATACTGGTTCGGCGCAATCTTGTAGGAGGCCATCGAATCGTTGAACAGGTACTCGGATGCCGAGATGGTGGAACCATTAATCTGGATACCCGTCACCTGACACTCATTGACAGGACCTTCCACGTCCTTCAACTGGCTGAAAACGAAACGCAGCTTGGAAACGGTGCGGGTCAGGGTCACCGTATCCAGCGTCAGGACCGGATAGGTTCCCTTCATCTTCATACCCTTGCCCACACCCGCAAACGGAAGTCCCCCTTCGGGCACCTCGGTGCACACCGGCGCATTCCCGTCAATCCCGAAGAAGCCACCTTCCATCACGAGGTTATTCAACTCCACGCGCTGCGTCTGGACCCCCAGGTCCGGATAGCCGGCGGAAGCGGCATTGGCCAGGACAAACACATCCACGTTGGGATGCGCATCCGCAACAATCGGATTCAGCGGAACCGCGAAGCGGTAGTTGGAAGCGTCGTTCATATACAGCGGGTCCGGACTCAGGTAACCGATGCAGGTCCCGGCTGCGAAATCGCCGCAGGCCTCGCTCAGGAACACCCAGATCTGGAGGGTGTTGATGGTATTCTCCGCCACATATTCGGAAGGGATGAATCCCTCGTCGGCACGGGTGAGGGCCGGACGCGGAATATCCAGATAAACCGTGAGTTTGGGCACCTGGTCCAGGAGATCCTCGCGGCAGCCCGTTGCCAGAAGCAGCGGGAGCAGCAGCAGGAGCCCGATATGCAGGGCGCGTTTCATCATTTCACCACAATCGTTGTCGGGGTGGGCAGAACCCACTCCAGGTTAGCCTTCACGCCCACCTGCAACTGCGGATCCCGCAGTTCAGGAATGGTGGAATACGCCTCTTCGAGGCTCTCCACGTCGAACGTCACACGCGTAACATGATCCTGCAGGAGGATGCAGTCGATGTTCTCATCGGTACTGTTCGTGGCTGCGGAATACTTGAGTTTCGCGAAGATATAGAAACGGCTGCCGGGGAGAATCACATCACCGTCGTGGCCGTAGAAGGTATTGCCGCTGTTGTTCTGGAACTCCAGCGCCAGATGCAGGTCCTCCTGCGGAAGGGTCTGGGTAGTGAGCACCTGGACATCCTTCCGAACGATGACGCCCTGATTCGTGGAAGTCACCGAGGAGATATAGTTCTTAGGTACCGTACCGTCATTGACCTCCTGGTCATAGACATAGAACACTTCGTTACCCCGAGGGGTGAAGTCGAAAGAAAGGTTCCGCTGCTCGCTCACGATGATACCCGTCATCGGGAAGCTGATATTAGCGACGGAAACCTGGTTGCCCTTCGAATCCAGAAGTTTATCTTTCGTTACACGGTTCACATAGATGGAGAGCAGAGCCACGCCGTATTGCAGCGGTTCACGCACCGCGACAGATTCCACACCACCCACCACCAGGCTGCTCGAGGAATAGAGGCTGGTGATATCAGCCCAGGTCATGTGATTGTAATTATACTCATCGGCAACCTCTTCCTCCGTGGAAACGGCCAGGCGGCTGTTGGCATAATACCACAGGCTGGGCGGATAGCAGAAAGAAGTCAGGGTCACGGCCTGGGTGCCGGCTCCGCGGGTGGGACGCCAGAACGCGGTCCCGTTCCACTGCAAGGTAATGGATCCGGCAGGAACGCCGTAGCGGGCCGGGAAATCGGATGTCAGGCTCACGGTTGCGTTGGAACCCGAGCCCGTAAGGGTCACAAACTGGGCATTGTTGATTCTGCCCAGAATTTCCGTCGCCAGGGATTTCAGGGCGCCGGATGTGCTCTGCTGGAGGGAATAAACGCTCCGGTACAGGCGCGTCAGGATCTGTCCCAGGGCTACGGAAGAGCCCGCGAAAGGACGACGCTCCGAAGTGAACCAACGGAAGGCGGAAGCAAAATCCTCCTGACTGGTGGAATTGGCGAGGTCCGACCAGCGGTACACCGCACCTTCATAAGTGACGGCAGCCTGCGCAATCCCGTTCAGGTAGCCCAAAATGGCATCCAACTCCGTTCCTAGATCATTTCCGTCGGTAATCGGATCCAAGTCGAAATGGATCGTTCCCGCCGTGACACCTTCTTCCAGGCCGCGTCCCCGCAAGACACCGTTGCCAGCCTTGAAAGCGACTGAATCCGTCTGGACGGAAATCTTATCGTCAATGGCCTTTCCATAGACCAGCACGGAACGAGTACCCCTCTGGATATACACGGAACTGTATAGATGGGCATTGTTGTTTCTCACCAGGCCGGAGAAGGCTCCGCCCTGAGCGTCATTGCCGAACATATTAGCCGGAAGTCCCCTCTGCGGAAGTTCCAGATTGGCGCCGAAACGGATATCCTCCGCCTGAATCTTGCTGTCCACCAGGAAGGGAATGGCATAGATCTGCTCGATTCCCCGGAAGGAAGTCTCCCCCGTGTTCTGGACGATGACGTCGGTCATACGGGTGCCGGGCATCTCCACGCGACCGACAGAAAGGGCCAGGGAAATGTCCATCACGCCGCCTTCCGTTTCCTCCACGAAGATGACATCCCCCGGAGCGGTGCAGGCGAAAGCCCCCACCATACCGGTCAGTACACCAGCCAGGAACCGTAAGACGATCCTCATCTTCCTTACAAATCAATCTCGCCGGAAAGACCGGCATTCCAGTCCAGGGTGACGCTCACGCCCACGCGGGTATCAGCCGGAGTCACGGAGCCGTCATCCAAGACTTTAACCTTAACGATCTTGATGCCGCCGGCCGGCAGCGGATCGGCGATGGAGAGGATGGTCTCCGTCTTTTTGCCGCTGGGCAGGGTGGCATAGACCCGGAACTCCCAGTAACCGGCCACGTCGGCACGGGTGACGGGGACATCCCGGGAAGGGAATGTGACAGCGGCGAAGCACATCTCTCCGGGGCTGGAAAGGTCCAGGCGGTCCGTCCGGACCACCGGATTGGAACTATAGCGGAAGGTGCTGTCGCACAGGTTGAAGCCGTCGGCAAATCCGCGGGCAAACACATCCAGGTCGCGGATGTGGCTGTCCAGGGTGTCGGCCACCAGGGCGATGCCGCTGTTGGCCATATACAGGACCGTGGAGAATTCCTGGTCCTGGTCGGCCAGGAGTTCCATCGGCAGGCGGGCCGTGAAAAGGCCCGTCCGCTGGGAACCCACCGTATCCGTGCGCTCCTGCACGAAGCGGGACCGGCGGCAGCGGTCATCCTCGCGAAGGACCGCCGTAGCGTTGTCCCGGAGGTTCGCCATCGCCAGATGCATGTAGCGGTGCGCCGGAATGTTGATGGCATAGGTGGCCCGGTCGGCCTCCACCAGGTGTTGTTCCTGGTGAAGGCGGACCGAGTCAGCTACGACATCATAGAAGGACAGGTCCAGGTCGTGGGCCACGTCCGAGAAGATATTGCCCATGTAGTCCAGCAGGGCCGCGGCAGCGGTAGCATCGGAGGATCCTTTGAGAACCTTGCCCACCTCCTCCGACGGACGGGTCTCCAGCCCCAGCTGGAGCCGGTACTCGATCCGGTAGTGGCTGACGCAGTCACTGGTATCCTCATCGATGAGCGTGCAGCCGGAGAAGGCCACAACCGCCGCGAGGCATGCAATCATCTGCTTGTAAGGGACGTACATGGAAACATGGAATTAAGGATTACTCAGCATCTTCCGTAATGCCACCGAGCGGGACATTGTTGTAGTACAGACCCGGCGTCCACTGCAGATCCACGGAAAGGCCTAGGGACACGTTGGAGGCGCGGAGATCCGGCATGGTCACATACGCGTTGCGCAGGGAGTGCTTGTTGAAGGAGAAGATAACTTCGGTCACATAGTCCTGCATGAACACACGCACGGCGTTGATGGTGTTACCCTGATTGTCGTACGGCGGATAGTTGAAATTAGTACGGGACAGGTCAACCTTGTCGTTCTTCTTAGGCAGATTAGCCTGCGCTGCGGCACTCGTCGGATCAAGTTCACCAATCAGATAGAAGGTACCATCCTTGCGAATCAGGTTGAGGCCGCCCCAAATGTCTTTACCGGTATTGTTCTGGAGTTCCAGGGCAATATAGACCTTAGACTGTGACTCAGCAGGCTGGGTAGAGAGGTAATTGTCCCAAGTCATGGTGTAGACCGCCGGGGAAGTCGCCTTTCCGGTCGGGATGAAAAACTCCTGATCCTCCAGGGGATCATAAACCAGGTGATTGAAAGTGGTCTCAGCCGTCGGGAGGAAATCCCAACCCACAGTCTGAGGTGCACCGCCGATAATCAGGCCGGTCACCTTGAACTGGTTCGCGGTATTCTTGACATCAATCACATTATCATCCTCGTTCGGGTGAATGCCCTTGTTATTGTCGTGAATGACATCGTCACCATACTTGACCTGCGCCTTCAGCAGGGCCGTGCCGTAATTGATTTCCTTCGCCACCGCCACGCCACGGGTCGTGGACTGAACCGCCGAATTCATCGACCAGTTAGTCCAGGACGATTCGCGATCCCATGATGTAACCGTCACGGGATAAGAATCCTTAGAAACCGACGCCGTAGTCGTATGGAGCGAGGAGTTGGTCCAGTACATCAATTCGGCCGGATAAATATAGTTGGCCACAGGGACAGACGTAGCATTCATGCCATAAGCCGGGATAGCAGTATAATACTGGACGACATCATACTGCTTCGAAGCTTCAGCCTGCGGAGGAACCGTGATGAAATACATCAGGGCCGCGCCGGAAGGCAGTCCCAGATTCATCGGGAAGCCCGGCTGATCGGTACCTCTGTTAAAGTAAGTATCGTCAACATAATCTTTATAGTAATCCCAATCACGTTCGGGGATATAATTATCAACCGCATACGCAATGCTGCCGCCGCCCGTGAGCGGGCGCCAGGTCATCTTTTTGGTGGCCGGGTCCTCGAAGAAGAACTGGTAAGCCCGGTCATGGATTTCCGTCGCGACCAACATGGCGATATAGTCGTGCCAGGAAGTAATATTCGCATTCTCCATCTGAAGCAGCATCGAATACACGTCTTCCGACAACCGGAAAATGGACTGGGCAGAACCGGCACGGAGTTCCACCTGATAATCCGGATCGTCATCATCAAGACCGTTCGTCTCAATGGTCGTAATCGTCTTATACATGGAGCCCAGACGAATCTCCAGGGGACTCATCTTGTTGGCGACAGGGTCCTTCAGGTATTCGTTATAAGCCAGGGCATAATCACGCCAGGACTTCGAACCCATGTAGAATGTATACTGGCCCGTCTGATCCACGGTACCGTTATCGTAGTAATCATTCGTAGCAGGATCTTTGTGCGGAAGCAGCTTCGAAGTATCGTCGATCGGCCACCAGAAATGATAGCGATTATCAGCGCTTTGACCAGCAGTCACATCCTGTACTTCAATCCGGCAACCGGAACGGAGAATACCGGTGAGTATACGGGCCATCAGGTCCGTAAATCTCGTGAACTTATTCATGTCAGTAACACGCGATGCCATCGAGAACTCGATATTGGACACGGCTTTGCCCACCGGGTCACCCGAAAGTAAGACTTTACCCTGCGCATCGTCGGATCCGGTCTTGGGGGCAATACCGTAGAGCAGGATGGCATTGGTCTGCAGGGGCAGGGCCATTTCCATGACCTTGGAAGAATTGGTCGCAGAAATCTCGTCCTTGATGAGGACTTTGGAAAGGTCATAGTCACGGGTGGCAAAGTTGGATTCCGGCCAGTCACCCGACGCTGTCTTGAAAAGGAAGTACTCATTGTTTGCCCCACCCTTGTTGGCTTCCGGCAAGCTGTAGGTCAGAATATGAACCCTGTCCATACCGCGGAAGGTATTGTTTGCCTGGACAGTGGTCTCGGTCATCTTGGTCTCCGCATTGGCGTTGTTGGTGGACACGCTCATGACGAACTGCGTAGTCACCTCCTTCGTCTCCGGATTGTAGTTCGGGTTGTCCTCAATCTGGGCTTCCCGCTGGCAAGCAACGGCGCACAGGAGCGCCATCGTGCCGAAAATAGCTACTTTTTTCATGAAACTTAAATTATTGAGTTAATAGATTGTTGGATTTCAAGGCTTCCTGAAGCTGATAGGCTGCTTCCAGGTCATGATAGGTTTCGAGGTCTTTCAGGTATTGCTGGTATGCCGCTTCGCGGGCGACATGTTCTTCATAGTCTTTCAGGAGAGCCACGCAGCCTTCGTCGCCACGGGCTGCGGCCTCGCGGAGCACCGCCACGGCCTCCTCCGTACGGCCCAGCCGGAGCAGGGCGACGGCAAAAGCCTGGTCGCTGCGGTTGTCGCCGCGGAGCGCTTCCAACTTCCGCAGGCCTTCCTCCGTGGCACCGGACTCGAGGGTCTCGATGGCATCGTTGATGGCGCGGGCGCCCTCGTCGGGCACATAATCGAAGTAAATGCGTACGTAACCGGAGTTACGCTGGTCGTGCAGGATGGTCGGGAGGAGCACCTTGTAGATCTTGCCACCATTGAGGCGCTTGAGCTGCCGCTCCTTCTGGTTCACGTCGGCATTGGAATCGATGATTTCCAATACCTTCCGGAGATCGTCCTGGGAAAGCCCCTCGGTACCGCCGGCGAGATACAGGTCATTCAGCTGGTCGCGGAGCTCGGTCCACGCTTCCCCGCCCTTGATGAGCTCGAAGAGTTCGTCCTGGACCGGCAGGCGCTCCTGGATGTATTTCTGCAGGGCGAGCGCACGGTTGCTGGACAGGCGGACGTTGCGGTCCACCGGACCTTCGATGGACGCCAGACCGATGATCTGGATGCAGGAAACGCGGCTCGTGGTGTCGGCGAGGATCTGGGCGGTGATGTCCATGATCTCGTCCAGCACGGGGCCGTTGTCACGCGAATAGCCACCCTCGGTGAAGGTGCGCTTCAGGACGGACTTGTCCAGTTCGAAGAAAACATACAAAGCGCCCTCCTCCTTGCGGAGGATGCGGTCGGGCGTGTAAGGCTGATAATCGCGCATCGGGCGCAGGACCGGATGGTGCGGCGTCAGTTCGCCGGCGCGGCCCATATAGTCCGGCACTTCGGCGAGGGCCATCACGAGGGAATCCGGCCGGATTACTACGATGGGCGGGACGGGTTTCTCCAGTGCCTGGATGATTTCCACGATCTGCTGGCGCTTCTCGCGGCGCTTGATATTGTAGGCGAGGTTCAGGCCGAGCTTCGGGACGAGGGCCGGGCCCTCCTGGATACCCACCAGTTCGCTGCAATGGTCGCAGGTGTACACGCCGGCCTTCGCGTAACCGACACCCAGGCCGGCTTCGGCCTCCAGGCGCCAATGGTTGCCCAGCCACCAGGAATAACCGGCGAACAGGCCCAGTCCGTAGAAATCGCCCTGCAGGCGGTGATCACGGACCTGCGGATAAAGGCCGAAGGGGAACGTCACGTTCCCCACATTATAATGCGTATAGATCAGGTCGAGTCCGGTGAAAAGACCTTCGTAATTGCGGTCGGGCCAGAAGCGGATTTCGGGAACGATGGCGAAATTGCGCCAATGCTTGGTGTTCCCCACCACGTCCGTATCCCAGGGCAGGAAGCGCGGCCAGGGTTTCAGGCCGAAGTTCCCGCCCACGGTAAACCAATCGGATACGGGTATTTCCAAGCCCAGGTTAGGTTCGGCGGCGGCCAGCCAGATCAGGTTGGTCCGGACGCTGGGCCCGCCCCAGTTACGGAGCGTGTCGGAAGGGGCAGCGGAATTCATACCGTTACCCGGGATAGTAAACCACGACAGGAACAGACAGCCTGCCGCAATCATTTTAAGAAGTCGCGCAATCATGTACTAACCACTTATGGCCTTCTGCTAACCTCAGAGGGCTCTCCGGGAGTGCAAAATTACACTACTTTTTGTAAAATGACAATTAAAAATGAATCATATACATTAAAAAGCCACAGTTCACCTATGTTGGGAACTGTGGCCTTTCGAAACGAAACATTTGATTCTGAAACGAAACAAACTGAAACACAGCACTTCTGCCGGTCAGCCGTTATTCGCTTGCTTCAGAATCATTTACTGACGACAGAGATGTTATCCAGATACCAGCGGTTCTGTTTGCGCGTGCTGGTGATGGACGGGTCGGCATTCGTGGGGCGGATGGTGATGCGCGTGGCGGGCGTCGCCCCCAGAACGGTCACTTTTGCATGCTGCCATTCGAGCTTCGTGAGGTCGCCTTCCGTCGGCTGGGCCGACTGGATTTCGCCACTCACCTCCGTGCCGGTGTCCGCGAGGACGCCGCCGCCGGTCACCGTGACGGTGAGGGTCATGACGTCGGGCTTGGAGGCGCCCGTCATGCACCAGCACCAGTCAAACTTCACTTCCACGTCGGCCGTACCCGGGATTTCGGTCAGCGCCGGCAGGATGAGACCGGAGTTGTAGGAGGTCTTGCCGAACTTCAGGTAGTTCTTCATCAGGTACAGCGTCTGCTTGTTGCCGGTATCCGGCGTGCCGTCGGACCAGTCCTGGCCCTTCCAGCCCCAGACGTAACCGTAGCCGCGGCGCTGGAGTTCAGCGAGGGCGGGCGCGAGGTCGGCGGTGGTGAACATATTCTGCGAAGTGGCGACGCTGTTGGCAGTCACATCGTCCGGCGCATTCGCGGACCAGGGCTCCAGCCACTCGAAGTCATCGGCAAAGAAGGTCGCCGGCTTGGACTCCACCACGCTGATGTTGTCCAGGTACCAGCGGTTCTGCTTGCGGCTGCTGGAGATGGACGGATCGGCGTTCGTGGGCCGGATGGTGACACGGGTCTGCGGGGTCGCGCCCAGAATCTTCACCGTCGCGTGCTGCCACTCGAGTTTTGTCTGGTCGCCCTCCGTCGGCTGCGCCGAGGTGATCTCGCCGCTCACCTGAGTTCCCGTCGCGGCGATCACGCCGCCGCCGGTCACGGTGACCGTCAGGGTCATGATATCGGGCTTGGAGGCGCCCGTCATGCACCAGCACCAGTCGAACTTCAGGTCCACGTCGGCCGTCCCCTGGATGTTCTCCAGGGCCGGCAGGATGAGACCGGAGTTGTAGGAGGTCTTGCCGAACTTGAGGTAGTTCTTCATCAGGTAGAGCGTCTGCTTGTTGCCGGTATCCGGCGTGCCATCGGACCAGTCCTGGCCCTTCCAGCCCCAGACATAGCCATAGCCGCGACGCTGCAGTTCAGCGAGGGCGGGCGCCAGGTCGGCGGTGGTGAACATGTTCTGCGAGGTGGCGACGGTATTGGCCGTCACATCATCCGGCGCATTCGCGGACCAAGGGGCGAGCCACTCAAAGTCATCCTGGAAGAAGACGCCGTCCGGATACTGCGGCTCGGGCTCCTTGCCGGCCTGGACGACCGTCAGGTCGGCCACCAGCTTCTTCTCCGTGTTGTAGAAGCGGACGGTACCGGTGCGCTGGGCCTCGCTTTCGTTGGCCGCGATGCGGAGTTCATACTCGTCCCATTCCACGAGGGCGCGGGTGCCGGCTCCCTGCAGGGTGAGCCAGTCCGCATCCGTGGAGAACTCATAGTCGACATTGTGCTGGACCTTGACCGTGGACGTGCTTTCCGCGGCCACCACCTCCAAGTAGTTGCCGGAGGAGAGGCTGATGAACGGATCCAGCATCTGGCCCGCGGCGCTCTGGACCACGTGGATCACCTTCTCGCTGTCTTCGGAGACGATGCGGATGGTGCCCTCGCGGAGCTCGGCGAGCTCGCTCTCGTCGCAGGTGACGGTGACGGCGGTTTCCTCGCCGGCCACGCCGCCCTCGACATCCAGGTGCAGCCAGTCATAGGCCGTGGAGATGGTCCAGTCGTAGTCGGAGGTCACCTTCAGGGTCTTCGGGGCGCCCGGGGTGCCGTTGAAGGTCAGGAGTTCGGGATCGACCTGGATATCGGCATAGACCGGATCCTTTTCTACGCCGTTCCCCTCCTTGAGGATCACAACGGACGGACGGTAGGTGTCGTCGTCCACGTTGGTGATGGTCAGGCGGGAAGAGGCCGTGGAACGGGCGTCCATGGCGCCGCCGCCACCGCGCCAGTTGACGGTGCAGCGCAGACGGATCTGCAGGTGCTCGTTGTTGCGGCGGAAGCGGATGGTCTCCATCACCGGCTGGTTGGTGTTGTTGACATCGGTCGCGACGGTGTACTGCACCTCGGTGCCGGGTTCGGTGGAAGTCTGCGGCGTGCCGGCCGGATACCACTCGTCCCCGTCCAGGTATTCCAGGAGCCAGAACTTCTGGCCCCACTTGGAGGAACGCATCTCGAAGGCGATCTGGACCTCGGTCCCCGCCAGGATGGCGCCGTTGCCGAAGAAGAGCCAGTAGTCGTTCTCCCGCGGTCCGGTGACGCGCGGATTCTTGCTCTCGACATCCAGCTTGTAGTTGCCGGTGGTGTTGGTGCCCTCCAGGTCGTACGGGACATACTCGATGTAACCGATACCCTGGACCGGGTCGATGCGCGGATGATCGGCGTTGAAGGTTTCGCTGGAATAGTTCAGGTCCTTGCCGATGGCCCACTTCAGCGGGTACGGGACAAGGGTTTCGTCCGCGCCCTCATCCTCGACGCCGGTCGCGACCAGGTAGCCGGTCGCACCGCTGATGCCCACGGCATAGCCCCGGACGGCCACCTTGTGCAGGTCCACGGCGTCCAGGCCCAGTTCATCGACCGGATCCACCAGCACGACGGAGGCGGGTCCCACCTTCAGGGCGCCGTTCACGAGGGAACCCCGGAGGGTCACGTACGGAATGTTTTCACCCTTGAAGGAGGCGATGTTCGCGGTGTAGTCCGGAGCCTCGGGATAGGTCACCGTCCCGGAAGAGGTGACGGTGAGCTCGTCCACAAAGAAGGTCGGGCAGTTGTTGAAGGTGCCCTTGGCGCCGTTCAGGGACACATTGTCCCCCACTTTCACGTCACGGACGCCCTGCACGTACAGGTTCTCGCCGTCCTGCGTGAGGACGAAACCGCCCTTGGTGACGGCGGTGACCTGCGCGGAGGGGATCTTCGCGACGGCGTCATCGTCCAGGACGGTCACTTCCTTGACCGTGAGTTCCTGGACGCCCTTGTAGGTGTCGCCCAGCTGCTTGACGGTAATGCTGCCGCGGCGCTCCACGGTGCCGCCCTGGATCAGGATGGAACCGGTACGGGGCAGGTCCACCACGCCGCCGGCCACGTTGTCGGATACGGTGATGGAGACTTCGCCCATGCCCTTGCCGGACATCGGGCTCACGTGGATCCACTCGTTGGGGGTGTCCACCGCCCAGGTGCCGTCGGCATAGACCTTCACGGTCTGCGCCGCCGCCCCCTGCGCCTCGAAGGTGAGGAGGTTCTCGCTGGTCGCGACGGCCCGGGCCTCCACGTCCTGCTCCTTCTGCTTGCAGCCGGAGAGGGCGAGGATGGCGGCCAGGGCCGCTATGATATATCGTAACTGTTTCATGATCATAACCTTTTAGCGATTAATAGGACAGACCGTCATTCCACCCCGGATTCTGCTTGAGGTTCGGGTTCAGCTGGCGCTCCTTGGTGGGAATCGGGTAGTAGTAGTCGCGGTTCTCGTCGAAGACGTGGGCCACGTTCTGGTGGTGGTCCAGGCAGCCGGATGCGCCGCCGGAGAGGATGACGCCGGTATCGGTCCCGATCTCCTTGTCCACCATATCCTTGTGCTTGGGGTCGGTGCCGGACCACAGGCACAGGTCCGGTTTCCCGTCCCCGGTGAGGTCATATTGGCCCGCACCCGGGAAGTACATGCCCACGAGCGTCTGCTCCAGGCACTTCCCTTCCCGCCAGCGGATGAGGTCGGTGAGGCGGAAGCCTTCGTCGGCGAGTTCCACGCCGCGCTCGCGGCGGATCTCGAGGATGACGCCCTGGTTGGCGCCGGTGACGTTGCGGTAGCCGTACTCCTCGGAGAGGAGGAACGGATCCGGATGGGCATTGGCGTCCTCCAGGTCCATGTGCGGCATGCCCACGCGGTCACGGAGCTTGTTCACGCTCGCGTCGAGGTCCTCCTGCGTGAGGGTCCCGAGCTCGGCCTTGGCCTCGGCGTAGTTCAGATAGACCTCCGCGAGACGGAAGACCGGCATGTCGTTGTAGCTCTTATCCACGCGGCCAACCTCCGGCAAGGTGCTGTCCATCACGTACTTGACGAGCTGGTAACCAGTGACGCTGGAGCCCAGGTCGGGAGCGGACACCTCCGTGTCGCCGAGGCGGATGTAGCCCGGGGTCACGGTGATGTAGGAGAGGCGCGGGTCGCGGCCGGTCATCTCCTCGACGAACTGCATGGTCTGCCAGCCTTCCTGGTCGGTGAAGCGGGAGCCGTCGGCCATCAGGAAGGAGGCGACGAACTTCCGGGTGAGGCCCGGGCAGCCCTGGGTGGGCATCGTCGCGAACGCGGTGCTGTTGTTGCAGATCTGCAGGCTCTGGTCGTTCTTGATGGCGAGGATCCATTCGCCCTTGTCGGCGTCCGGGCCCGCGAACATCTTCAGGTAGTCGGCGGACAGCTTGTAGGGGCCGTTGTCGATGATCTCCTTCGCGGCATCGGCGGCGAGACCCAGGTAATAGGCGGAATCATGGGCGCCGGAGGGCAGCGGAACCACGTACATATACGCGTGCTGCGCCGGGTCGTGGTATTTCCGGAACGTGCCCTCGAACAGGCAGAAGCGGGCCTTCAGGGCAAGGGCCGTCCACCGGTTCACGCGGTACACGCTCACTGCGGACGGGAGGTTCTCGATCGCGTAGTCGATGTCCTCGATCATGTGGCCCATAATGACTTCACGGCTGTCGCGGGGGGCGTACAGCTCGTCGCTGTCGGTACCCAGCTGGTCCTGGATCCACGGCACGTCGCCGAAACGCTTCACCATGTTGAAGTAGAAATAGGCGCGGAAGAAGCGGGTCAGGGCGGTGTATTTCACCACGGCGTCCTTGTCCTCGCACTTGTCGATGTACTCCAGGAGGGTGTTCATCTTCCGGAGGTCACCCCAGGCGCCGGAACCGGAGCCCCAGCCGCCGCCGGAATTCGGGACGGTGCGGTTGTTGCCGCCGCGGAGGACGTTGGAGAGGTTCAGGTGCACGTAATGGTCGCTCTGTTCCTCGTAGGGTTCCTTGTCCAGGAGGTTGTTATAGAAGGAGTTCGAGAAAAGCTGCAGGTCGGTTTCGTCGCGGAAGTAGTTCTCCGGGGCGAGGGTAGCCTTCGGCGTGCGGTCCAGCCAGTTGCAGGAAGTCAGGCCGATGAGGAGGGCGATGGCAGGAATAATATAACGTTTCATTGTCTGATCCTCCAAGCTTTAGAAAGTGATGTCGATACCGAACATGAGGGTCTTCTGCCACGGGTAGGCCATGTGGTCCTGGGCCGCGGACTCGCCCGTATTGCGCCGGTAGGCGGATTCCGGATCGAGGTACTTGGTGTACTTCGCCAGCGGGGACCAGTAGGCCAGGTTCTCGCCGGAGAAATAGATGCGGGCCTTCTCCAGGCCGATCTTGCGCGTCCAGTTCGCCGGCAGGGTGTAACCCACGGTGAGGTTCTTGAAGCGCAGGTAGCGGATGTTCTGGAGGTAGCGGCTGTTCACCTTGGACAGCTCGCCGCCGGTGGAAGAATAGGCGCGCGGACGCGGGAAATAGGTGTCGGGGTTCTCCTCGGACCATACCCGGTCGATGAAGTCGCGCTGCAGGAAGGACACGTACGGATAGCTGTACGGGCCCCAGAACATGTAGTTCATGCCGGCCGGGTACCAATAGTGGTTACCGGTGCCCTGGAAGAAGGCGGAGAAATCGAAGCCCAGCCAGTCGGCGCTCAGGGTGACGCCGTACTGGAGGCTCGCCAGGGAGTTGCCCAGGATCTTGCGGTCGCCCGGATCGTCCACGGTGTTGGCGCCGATGCCCAGCACCCCGTCACCGTCCAGGTCCACGAAGCGCAGGTCGCCGGCGAGGAAGCCGCCGGTCATACGGCCGTTGATGTAGCTGCAGTCCAGCACCTCGGAGGTGTACTGCTTCGCTTCCTCGTCGGTCTTGAACAGGCCGTCCACCTCGAAGCCCCAGATGTCGCCGATGCGCATTCCCTCATAGTAGCTCATCGCCAGGGACTTGGTCGGGTTGTTGAAGCGGGTGATGATGGAGCGGAAGTCGCTCAGGGAACCGCGGATGCTGTAGCCCAGCGGATGGCCCAGGAAGGAGACCTGGTTGCGCCAGCCCAGCGAGAGCTCATAGCCCTCGGTCTTCAGGTCGGCGGCGTTGGTCTTCGGGGAACCGGCACCGAACACGGCCGGAAGGTCCGGACCCGCGGTGAGCATGTTCAGGGTGTTACGGCGATACACTTCCGCGGTGAAGGTCAGGCGGTTCTTGAACGCCGCGAAGTCCACGCCCAGGTTGTACTGCTCGGCGGTCTCCCAGGTCAGGTTCGCATCGACCGGGGCGCCCAGGGTGGAGTACTTGCCCATCGTGGTGCCCTCGCCGAAGGAATAGCCGGCGAAGTCATTGACGGAAATCTGGCGGAGATACGCGTAGTAGTTGCTGCCCAGGTTCTGGTTGCCCAGGTTACCGTAGGAGAAGCGGAGCTTCAGGTTGTCCAGCCAGCGGGCGTTCTTAAGGAAGGACTCCTCGGAGATTCTCCAGCCCACGGAAGCGGACGGGAAGAAGCCCCACTGATGGCCCTTCTGGAAACGGGAAGTACCGTCGTAACGGCCGGAAATCTCGAACAGATAGCGTTCCTTATAGTCATAATTGATACGGCCGAAGAAGCCCATGATCGCATAGGCGTTCTGGCCGCCGGAGACCTCGGTGATGACGTTGCCCGTCTCGTCCGGGCCCACGAGGTTCAGGTCATTCAGCGTCTCGGACAGCAGGTTCTTGCCCAGGGCGCCCACGGACTTGTTGGACCAGTCCTCCATGTTCATACCGCCCGTGACCGTCAGGTGATGCGCCTCGGCGAAGGTATTGTCGTAGGTGCCGAACACGTTGATGGCGTGGCGCTGGCTGGTGGAGACCGTCTCCTCGAGGGAATCCTCGCCCGCGCCGGTGGTGTAATACTCATAATCCGCATCCGGATAGCGGCGGAACTGGAAGTTCGCGCTGCGGTACTGGTTGCGGCTCTGGTAGATGCGGTAGGTATAATTCGCCGTGAGGGTGAAGTTCCGGGTGGGGGTGATCTTCAGTTCCGTCGTGTTGCTGAAGTCGGTGCGGAGCTGCTGGTTGCGGTGCTTGTTCTCGCCGAACACCAGGTGACGGCCGTTCGCGACGTTGTAGTTGCCGCTGATCAGCGGGGTGCCGTACACCCAGCTGCCGTCCGGGTTCTGGAGCGGGAAGGAGGCCAGCGCGTGGCGGGACGCATACGCGAAGGAATCCTGCACGCTGCTGCCGCCGGGATAATCGTAGGCGGAGCTGAAGAAGGAGGTGTTGTTGGACAGCCGCATGAACTTGTTCAGGCGGGCGTCGATCTTCGCGCGGAGATTGTACTTCTGGAACACGTCCGGGTTCAGTTTGATAATACCGCTCTGGCGGTCATAGGCGCCGGAAAGGAAGTACTTGATGTCCTTGTTGCCGCCCGTGATCGAGACGCTGTGCTGCTGGACCGGGTGCTGGTCGTTGTACAGTTCGTGGTACCAGTCGGTGTTGCAGTAGTAGATCCACTGCTTGCGGCCGTTGCGGATTTCCTCCACGACCCAGGGACGCTCCGGATTCTCCGTCACGTCGTTCACGCGGGCGAGGAGTTCCGCCATGTCGTGCTCGGTGTAGGTGGTGTAGTTCTTGCCGGCGTCGGTCGCCCAGAACTTGTCCACGGTGTACACGGACCAGTAGCCGCGGGTCTCGAAGTCGGTGGAGACCGTGGGCTCTTCCCAGCCCATGCGGCCGCTGTAGCGGACCGTGGCCTTGCCGCCCTTGTCGGAGCCGGCCTTGGTGGTGATGAGGATCACGCCGTAGGCCGCGCGGGCGCCGTAAATGGCTGCTGCAGAGGCGTCCTTGATGACGGAGATGTTCTCCACGTCGTTGGCGTTCACGCGGCTCATATCGGCCTCCACGCCGTCCACGAGGACCAGCGGATCGGACGAGTTGATGGACGTGACGCCACGGATGTTCAGGGAGCCGGAGGCACCGGGGTTACCGGCGGTGATGGAGACGTTCAGGCCCGGGACCGCACCCTGGAGCATGTCCGTGAGGTTGTGCGTCGTACGGTCCTGCAGTTCCTTGGTATCCACCGCCGTGACGGCGCCGGTGAGGTTCACTTTCTTCTGGACGCCGTAGCCGACGACCACGGTCTCCTGAAGGAGCATGTTGTCCTCCTCCAGGACAATGGCCAGCTGGGCCTGTCCGGCGGGGACGCGGATGGTCTGGGTCGTGTAACCCAGGCAGGAAACCTCCAGCGTCACCTCACCGGAGGGAACGCGGAGGGAGAAGGTTCCGTCGGGGGCGGTCACGTCACCGGTGGTGGTACCGGCGACGAGGACGGCCGCGCCGACAAGGGGCTGCTGCCCGGTGTCCAGGACTGTTCCGGACACGACCCGGTTCTGCGCCCAGGCGGCCGTGATGGCCCCGAGGACGAGGACGAGGGTGGCGGCAATGTGTCGAATCCGTCTCATAATGATAGTATGTTGGTTAGAACTTATAGGTGTCGGTTTCAAAGGCCTTCGGCCGGGTCATCGTCTCGGTATAGACGTTCCCGAAACGGTCGGTGACCTTGATTTCCAGGGTCGATGTGGCGCTGGAGGCCGTAACCTTGAACAGGTGGTAGTTCTTGTCGGTCTCGAAGGTGGGCTTGCTGTTCTTGTTGATGCGTTTCGCCGTGTAGGCAATCAGATGGAGCGGGTCCTTCTCGCCGGAAAGCAGCTGCGAAACCGTGAGCGGCGTCCCGTTCTCGGTCACTTCCACCTTCCAGGCAGGATCCCAGTTCCAGACATTGATATAGACCTCATTGGCGGAATTGGCACTCCCCCAGATGGAAGGGTCGAACTTGTAGGTCCCGCTGGAATTCGGGACATACTTGGCCTGGGTGAGCTGGATTTCGTTCCGGTCATAGGTCCGGAACTGGAAGTCCGTCCCCTTCCCCGTGGCCTTGTACTGCCACTGGAAGGCCGTACCGGCGACATCCAGGATGGTATAACCGCCCGGGGAGCCGTCCTGGCCGATGTGTACGCCCGGGGTCTCCTTGCCGCTCCACCACCAGGTCCCGCAGATGGAACCGGCGTTGTGCTCGTAGATATGGCTGGTGGAGAGCTTGTCGTTATTATATACGGTATGGGTATGGGCCGTGTACAGATGGACCTCGGGATAGGCCTTGAGGACCGTTTCCAGGGCCGAGGCATCCTTGAGGGAGGCACTCCCCTTCGCGTTGTACAGGGGGATGTGCATCGTCACCACGAGCGGGGTCCCGTTCGGGACGGAGGCGAGGTCCTTCTTGAGCCAGGTGAGCTCGTCGGCGACGACGCGGCCGTTGTATTCGCGCTCGTAGCAGGGGTTGCCCTTCTCGTCGGTGGTGGCCTTGCTGTTGGTGCACTCCACGTCGTCGAGGACCACGTAATGGACCTTACCTATATTAAAGGAGTAATAGGTGGGGGCGATGAGCTCCTTGTACTCCTTCACCGTGTCGAAGTCGCCCATATAGTACATGCTGTGGTCGTGGTTGCCGATGGTGTGGTACAGCATCACGCCCTTGATGCCGGCGGCATCGGCGAGGTACTCCTTATAAGAATAGTTGTTCACGATCCAGTACAGGTCCCAGGTCATGTCGCCGAGGGTCATGGCGTACACCTTCCCGGGCGTCCCGGCGATGGTGGTGTTCACGTCCTCGACGAACTTGGCGAACTGCTTCTGGTCGTCGGTGCGCTTGGCGAGGTGGATGTCGCCCAGCATCAGCATCCGGTGGTTGTCCTGTCCATCGACCTTTTTCAACTGGAAATCAACCCTTTCCGCCTGGGTGGCGGGGGCTTTGAGCTGTGCGTGGAACCTGGGCAGGAGGCCGTTCACGAGGGGTTCATATCCGCTGGGCGTGGAGATGAACACATAATTATGGTATTTCTTGGACTTGAGCTGGTAGATGCCCTTGGCATCGGTCTTCACGACCTCGACGCCGTCGGAGACCACGACGCCCTGGATACCGGTTCCCTCGCAGGAGACCTTGCCATAGACGGTGCTCCCGGTCGCGGGCTGGACTTCCTCGTCGCCGGCGTATTTGACGACGATGTCCATCGACCCTTTCTTGTTCTTCACGGAACCGCGCTGGTGATAGACGGTGTAGGTGCCGGGGCCGAAGCCGTTGGACCAGTGGCTCGCGATGGAGGCGGAGAACCGGGTGTCGGACACGGTGGTCACGGGGCAGGTATATTCCTTGGTGCCGGTCCCCAGGACGATCTGGTCGCCCTGGACCGGGGGTTTGGAGAACTGGACCCGGAAACTGATTTCGGCAGCGCCGTCATCGACGGTCATCGAAGCGGGGACCTCGAACTGGACGTCCACTTTACCGGTTTCCTGGGAAGGGTTGTCCTTTTCACAGGAGAAGGCCAGGACCGCCAGGAAACACGCGAATAGATTAAATAGCTTTTTCATATCAAAATATTAATCAAAGGTAATCATTTTTTCTAAAAAAATATCCTTAACTTTGAATTTGAAATCAACGTGTGAGAAGACAAGAACTGAGAATACCATGCTCAAATTCCTCCAACAACCCGCCTACAAGCCGGCCGAGACCGGCCCGGAGGCCGACGCCAAGTTCAAGCGCCTGCGCCTGCAGGTGTTCATCGGCGCCTTCATCGGCTATGCCGGTTTCTACCTGGTCCGCAAGAACCTCTCGATGGCCATCCCGGCCATGGCCCCGCTGGGCTTCGACAAGACCGAGCTGGGCTTCGTCCTGGGCCTGAACGCGGCGGCCTATGCCCTCTCGAAGTTCCTGATGGGCAGCGTGTCCGACCGCTCCAACGCCCGGGTGTTCCTGCCGCTGGGCCTCGTGCTGACGGCCATCTCGATGTGCTTCATGATCGTCCCGATCCAGCTGATCGGCGCGGAGCACAAGGCCCTCGCCATCCTGGTGATGGGCGTCCTGAACTGCCTCGTGGGGTGGTTCAACGGCATGGGCTGGCCCCCTTGCGGGCGCGTGATGACGCACTGGTTCTCCGTGAGCGAGCGGGGGACGATGATGAGCATCTGGAACTGCGCCCATAACGTGGGCGGCGCCCTCGTGGGCCCGATGGCCACCTATGGCGCGGCCTGGTTCGGCAGCTGGTTCTACGGCACGCACACGGAGTTGTACTTCCTGATCGGCACCTTCGCCTTCCCGGCTGCGGTGGCCATCTTCATCGCCCTGCTGGCCTATGTCCTCCTGCGGGACACGCCGCAGTCCTGCGGCCTCCCGTCCGTGGAGCAGTGGCGCAACGACTATCCCAAGAACTATTCGGAGAAGCACGAGGAAACCCTTTCCACCAAGGAAATCTTCTTCAAGCACGTGCTCAACAACAAGTTCCTGTGGTACATCGCCCTGGCGAACGCGTTCGTGTACATGGTCCGCTACGGCTGCCTGGACTGGGCGCCTACCATCCTCACGGAGAGGGGCATTGACCTCAAGAGCGCCGGCTGGGCCTATTTCGCCTACGAGTTCGCGGCCATTCCGGGCACGCTCCTCTGCGGATGGCTGTCCGACAAGCTCTTCCACGGCCGCCGGGCCCTCCCGACGATGCTGTTCATGGCCCTGGTGGCGGTGTTCATTGTCCTTTACTGGCTCTATATCGACAATCTGACGGTGGTGATCATCGCCCTGATCGGCATCGGGTTCTTCATCTACGGCCCGGTGATGCTCATCGGCGTCCAGGCCCTGGACCTGGCCCCGAAGAACGCGGCGGGCACCGCGGCGGGCCTGACGGGCTTCTTCGGCTACTTCTTCGGCACCTTCATCCTGGCGAACTGGGTCATCGGCCTGATCGCCCAGAACGTGGGCTGGGGCGCAACCTTCTCCCTGCTCCTGCTGGCCTGCATCCTGGCCATCGTGTTCATGGGCCTGACCTACAAGGAGGAGCAGTATCTGGTGAAAAAGCACCGGAAAGACTGACACTTTGGCAGGGCCGACGGCTCTGGCAGATTATTTGATTGACTTCTGCGCGGCTTTACCGGGGTTCCGGCGAGGCCGCGTTTGACATGAACTGACAGCATTATGGCAGAGAAAAAGAAAAAGGATATCGAGGGCAAGGACCCCGAAAAGGCCCTGAAGGAGACCCTGAAGGAAGTGGAAGAACTGAAAAAGCAGCTGGAGGAAGCCGGCCAGAAGGCTGAGGAAGCCGCGGCCCAGGCCGAGGCGTCCGCAAAGGAGGCCGAGGAGGCGAAAGCCCGCGAGGCCGAGCAGAAGAACACGTACCTGCGCCTGATGGCGGAGTTCGACACCTTCCGCCGCCGCACGGCCGAGGAGAAGCTGGAGCTGGTGCGGTCGGCATCGGCCGATACCATCAAGGGGCTCCTCCCCGTCCTGGACGACTGCGAGATCGCCCTCGCCCAGCTGGAGAAGTCCGCGGACAGCGACGCCGCGAAGGAAGGTACCCAGCTGATTTACAATAAATTGATGGGATACCTCAAGGGCAAGGGCCTGGAGCGGATCGAGGCCAAGGGCGAGCCCTTCGACACCGAACTGCACGAGGCCGTCACCCTCTTCCCCGCCCCGACCGAGGAGCAGAAGGGGAAGGTCATCGACGTGGTCCAGACGGGCTACACCTACGGCGGCAAGGTCCTCCGGTTCGCAAAAGTGATTGTTGGAGCATAAGGATATGGCACAGAAAAGAGACTACTACGAGGTACTCGGCGTGACCAAGTCGGCCTCACCCGACGAGATCAAGGCCGCCTACCGCAAGCTGGCGCTGAAGTGGCACCCGGACCGCTGGGTGAACGCTTCCGACGCCGAAAAGAAGACCGCCGAGGACAACTTCAAGGAGGCGGCCGAGGCCTATTCCGTGCTCTCCGACCCGGACAAGAAGGCGCGCTACGACCAGTTCGGCTTCGCCGGCGACCAGATGGGCGGCGGAGGAGGCTTCGACTTCGGCGGCTTCGACCTGAACGACATCCTCCGGAACGTGTTCGGCGGCGGGTTCAATTTCGGCGGCGGCGGGTTCGACTTCGGCTTCGGCGGTGGCTCCCAGGGCCAGGCCCAGCCCCGCACCTACCGCGGCCGCGACATCCGCACCAGCGTGAAACTCACCCTCGAGGAGATTGCCACCGGGTGCGAGAAGGAAGTGACCATCGAGCGCAACCGTCCCTGCCCCGACTGCCAGGGAAAGGGCGCCAAGAGCGCTTCCGACATCAAGACCTGCCCCACCTGTAACGGACGCGGCCAGACGCAGCGTGTGGTGAACAGCCTCTTCGGGCGGGCGGTGTCTTATGAAGCCTGCCCCCAGTGCGGCGGTGAAGGGAAGATCATCACGAATCCCTGTCGCCGGTGCAGCGGAACCGGGCTGGAGCGCCGCCGGGAGACCGTGCGCGTACGGATTCCGGCCGGCGTGGAGGAAGGGATGCAGGTGACCGTCCGGGGCGAAGGCCATGCCGCGATGCACGGCGGCACCAACGGCGACCTGCTGGTGGTCATCAAGGAGGAGGCCCATTCCAACCTCCGCCGCGACGGGAATAATCTCTTCTACACGCGGATCATCTCCGTGATGGATGCCATGCTGGGCTGCGAGATCTCGGTCCCCTGCCTGGACGGCAGCTACAAGGTCAAGCTGGAACCCGGCACCCAGTCCGGAACGGTGGTCAAGCTCCGCAACAAGGGTCTCCCCTCCGTCCAGGGCTACGGCCGCGGCACCGGCGACCTGTACGTGAAGATCCTCGTCTGGATTCCCCGGAAACTCTCCCGCTCCGAGAAGGAGATGATGGAGTCCATCCGCAACAATTCCACCTTCACCCCCGACCTGAGCCGGGAAGACAAGGCGGTTTTTGACAAGGAAAAGAATATTTTCTAAAAAAGATTTGGTCAATCAAAAAAAACTTTCTATTTTTGCAGTCCCAAAACGGAGCAACCTCTTGCTAAGGAGTTGATCGGCAATGTTGCAAGCAAAGGAGAATAAGAAAATGGAATTGATCAAAGTAGCAGAGCAGGCTTTTGCCAGTGGCAAGGCGGCTGAATTCCCGGAGTTCAAGGCCGGTGACACCATCACCGTGACCTACCGGATTAAGGAAGGTGACAAGGAACGCCTCCAGAATTTCAGAGGTGTCGTCATCCAGATGAAGGGTATGGATCCTTTCACGAAGACCTTTACGGTCCGCAAGGTTTCGGGCGGTATCGGTGTCGAGAGAATCTTCCCGTTCCAGTCCCCCTTCATTGACAAGATTGAGGTGAACAAGTACGGTAAAGTGCGTCGCGCACGCATCTTCTACCTCCGCGACCTCACCGGTAAGAAGGCCCGCATCAAGGAAAGAGTCTACAAGGCTGCTGAAGAGAAATAAGCCCACAAGGCAACTGGCTCCATAGCTCAATTGAATAGAGCATTTGACTACGGATCAAAAGGTTACAGGTTTGAGTCCTGTTGGAGTCACTTCAAAACCCCGTCTGACACGCGTCAGGCGGGGTTTTTCTATTAAAATGCACCACCACTGTACCACCGCCGTACCACCATTCCGCCAAACTGGCGCACATCACCCCCTATCTGAAGGCCCTGGAAGGCCTGTTTTTGGCAGATCCGGTGCGTCAAGTCCCGATATCGGCCATCGGCGCACCACGAAGGCCATTTGAAGCCGCTCTACGCCAGTTCCCCGTGCGCCAGTTTGGCCACTTTCGGCTTTAGGCCCCACTTGGGCCTCTTTAAGTTTTAGGTCCCATTCCCGAGCCTCCGGGCACAAAAACCTTGTTCTACGACGTAAAACGCGCTTTATGCGGGCCAACAAGGTGGCATAAAGCACGGTTCGGCACACAGAATGCCTTTTTTGTGCCCGGAGGCTCGGGTCTGTCGCAGTTAGATCCCTTCGTCGGCCTTTGGTCTCCTCGGGATGACAAAGCGCAGTGGTGGGCCCGGAATAACCATGTGTGGTTGGGGGTTCGGGCTGATGTGTGGCGGCGGAATCCGGTTTTCAGCGACAACGAGCGGGACGGCCGGCTTATCGACAGATTCGAAGAAATTGGGGAAGAAGATATTGAGGATTAGGCGCTCAGAGTGAGAATAGCCAGCTGTTTGAGCGGTCTTCGATGAGTTGTGACGGGACCGTATCGACCAAAACAGGAATGTATTCCCTGTGCTCTGCTCTTTGGAAATTGTATTGGGGTTCCCTGTATCGGGAGTTTCTGATTATTCTGATGTACTTATGTCGTTGTGCCGCGAGGTAAGCCGCTTGATATAGCCGATCCTCATCAAGATCAATTTCTCTCAAGTTGTCGTACACACGGGCAAGCGCGTACCAATACAATCTCTCTTCACTGGAATATTCGCTGCCAGGAAGGTCGACGTCCGTTATTCCGTTCATTAAGACAGTGTATCCCTCATTCGATTCGGTTATCCTCTGAAGTTCCGGACCGCTCTGCTTCTGGTAGATGTAATAGGAATTGAAGCGTTCATCGACAATATCGGATGACATGGCACCTTGTATCTCGCCTTCGTAATAGTAGTCGTGTCCGTAGTCCAACGCCTTCCGATGCAGGAACAGAATGATTTCATCATCATCGATCCTGTATCCTTGCGTGTCATAGAAAATGGCAAATTCCTCGGACTTGGAATACCAGTTGTCTTGGGAACAGCGGTAAAAGCAACTGTCTTGAAAGGTGAAACCATAATCATCTTCCGCACGAAGGGAAAAGATCGTTTTCTGATCTGCCACCCTGCCTCTCCGTACAGCCTCCTTCACGTTGAAACCATAGAGTTTTATCTTATCATTGGAACTTATATGGCATTTCTCTATAAGTTGGAAATCTTTTTCGCTTTCCAGTTTTATCTCAATTATCTTTATACCGGAATGCTGTTTCTCGTAGCTTGATTCGTGGGTGACGAATATCTCCACAAAGACTGGCGGATGATTTGGGTCCTTGGGTACCAGCAGAACGTCGGGGCGATAAGTACCATCACCAACCTCATAGTCCTTTTCGATTTCGCATCTGTCGTAATATATCTTGAGATCGAATGAAGTATAATCTTTGAAGTGGCAAGGATGCTGTTCTTCAACAGGGCAATTCCCGCTGTGAACGCATACCGCCTTCGCGGGAAGTGAGATGGTGAATCGATCTGCCGCTTCGAATACCTGCTTGAAAAGATATTTTCCCGTATTGTGGAGGTAAGTCTCAAGCGCACCGGGGTTGCCATCCTTATGTGCGAAATGCCATGCAATCTCTTTCCCCTTCCGGGCTATCATCTCCGCTCCGGTACCCGGGAAAAAGTACCGCCCGCGCAGGGAATACTCAATGGGGACATCATCAATGGAAACGACATTGCCATTCTCATCAAGAGCGTAGCGGAATTGGATTTTGGAGTGTTGAGACATAAATCAAAACAATTTGGATTTCCCTTGACGACCGGCGGTTTCATGGTTTATCGTGCTGCGAAAATAGGAAAAAACAATCTCCCTCAAAATTATATATGCCATTTTTCCAAAAATTCTCAAAATTTGTTTAAGTGTTTTTTTAAAAATTCTCAAAATTTGGACCCGAGATGCTCATACGCAATCTATTGCAATCCAATTACTTCCTTGGTTATTTCCTGTGAGAGTCGCTAAAAAAAGCACCACCGCCGTACCACCATTCCGCCAAACTGGCGCACACCACCCCCTATCTGAAGGCCCTGGAAGGCCTGTTTTTGGCAGATCCGGTGCGCCAAGTCCCGATATCGGCCATCGGCGCACCACGAAGGCCATTTGAAGCCGCTCTACGCCAGTTCCCCGTGCGCCAGTTTGGCCACTTTCGGCTTCAGGCCCCACTTAGACTGCAGGAGGAGTCATACTATTCCGACCTTACATGTTTATCCACACTGGAGCCGTCATCCGCGGAAGAAATCACTAAACGGCCTTGACTATCGTAATCTTTTTGCTATATTTGCAACAATAAGGGATCGCTGATCTGGAACCGGGGGATAAAGCCGGGGAAGCAGCGGTCCCGCCTTTTATCTATCAGCCTGATCCCCAGCAATCGGCCTGGTCCCCAGGCGCTATGGAATTATCATCTGTAAAGGCAAAGAATATGAATGCAGCACTCAGAATCGCGGGCGCGATGCTGCAGGGGGGGAAATCGTGGGAACTCCTCGTCATGGGCCCGTATCAACTCGTCTGTGAGATCCATGACGACGGGCCGTTCCGGCTGACGGCCTACCGCCGCATCCTGATCAGTTTGGAATAGAACCGTCGCTGGCAGGGACCCGGAATGCTATTTCGCAGCGGGCAGGACCGCCTTGACGTTACCCTTGTATTTGCGGGAGATGGGGATGGTCTGGTCGCCGATCTGGACAGAATCGGGGGATGTCAGGGTGGCATCGGCCGTATGGACCAGGAAGGAGCGGTGGATGCGGAGGAATCCGGGGCCGAGGAGGTTCTCCCACTGGCTGATCCCCGTCCGGTTGCGGTACTGACCGCCGTCCCGGGTGATGATCCACACTTCGGAGTCGCGGGATTCCACGTAGAGGATGTCTTCCTTCCGGATGGAGACTTTCTTGTAGTCCGAGGTGAAGGTGATGGGCCGTTCCATCGGGTACTTCTTTTCCAACCATTTGGCCAGTAGATAGTTCCCATAGGCCAGAATGGCTAGGATGGCGGCGATGAAGACAGGGTTCCACAGGATGGCGGGCAGGTTCCAGGCGTCCCATCCTTTCTGTTCGATGACCGAAACGATCACCCATTGCCACAGGAAGATCAGGAGGAAGGTCATCAGCATCACGCCCAGGATGATATAGACGGTATCCAGGACGCGCTTGCCTCCTTTAGCGTGCAGTTCGACCTTGGGAAGGAAGAACGACAGGGCCATGGCGGCCGGGAGGAAAGACAGGCTCATCAGGACGGCTTCCCACAAGTCATAGTCCAGGCTTGTGAGCAGGCTGGCCGTCATCAAGATGGCGGCCAGCCAGTAGGCAATGGTGATGGTCACTCGCTTCATTCCGGATACAAAAATACGCATTCTCCGGTGAAAACAAGCACCCAATACCTGTCAGCAGGCAGGTTGCGGGGATTTGACGGCAGGTTGGACGGATTCAACTTTGCATTTCTGCCCCGTTCCTGCGTACCTTTGCGACAAGGAATTCCGACCCGTATGTCCAACCACAAAAAATGAATCGCCATGCTTCCTTTGCAGACCAACATCTTCACCCTGTTCATCTCCGGCGGCCCTGCCGGAATGGCCATCATCACGCTCCTGTTCATCGCCCTGTTCTTCGCGGCCTGGAAGGCTCCCGCCTGGGTCCGGGAAATCGGCATCGCCGGGCTGGTCGTCGGGGTCTTCTGGACCATCCTGGGCTGGTATCAGATGGCCGACTACTTCCAGGGCTACGGTGAAGAAATCTCCCACTGCGTCCTGGCCGGCGGTATGAAGGTGAGCTTCGTCCCCACCCTCTACGGCCTCATCGTGTACTTCGTCTCCCTCATCATCCGCGTCATCCAGAAGCCGAGGATCTGAGCTGCACCCTGAAAGATTGCAAGGGAGCCTGAAAATGCGTATCTTCGCGGGAACAGAACCGCAGATATGAAAAAGATCCTTGCTTTCCTCGGTGCAATGCTGATGGCCGCCTTCCTTTCCTGCCCCGCAGGGGCCCAGGAAAGAATTGTTTACCACAATGCTACGGATTTCCCGGTGTACGGCCAGGCCTTCCGGGCCTCGGAGGAGCATCCGTTCCGGCGGCTGCCGCAAAGCCTGGAAGGGGTGGTCCGGTCGCGGGTCTGGGAGCTCGGGTGCAACTCCGCCGGCATCTATGTCCGGTTCCGCAGCGATGCACCGGAGATCCATGCCCGATGGACCAATACCGGCTACCACATGCCCCACATGGCCGACTGCGGCACCGGCGGGCTGGACCTGTACACGCAGGTGGACGGGAAATGGACCTTTGTTGGCTCCGGATTCAACTGGGGCGCCCTTTCCTCCTCCCATTCTGGGAAACTTGTCGGGAACATGGAGCCCCGGATGCGGGAATATATGCTGTATCTGGGGCTTTATGATGAGATCAAGTCCCTGGAGATCGGGATTCCCGAAGGAAGCGTCATCGACCAGCCGTTGCTCAAGAGCCCGGCGAGTGAAAGGCCGATGGTGATGTACGGGACCAGCATCCTGCAGGGAGGCTGCGCCAGCCGGCCGGGGATGGCCTTCACCAACATCCTGGCCCGGCGCTTCGACCGGACGGTCATCAACCTCGGATTCAGCGGAAACGCCCTGATCGACTATGAGATCGCGGAACTGATGGCGTCGGTCCCGACCCCCTCCGTCTTCGTGCTGGATTACGTGCCCAATGCTTCGGCCGCCCAGATCGAAGAGAAGGGGGAACGGTTCTTCCGAATCCTCCGGGATGCCCATCCCGACGTCCCCGTGATCTTTGTCGAGGATCCCTTCTTCGCCCATACCGTCGTGGACCAGGCCATCGCGGAAGAGGTCCGCACCAAGAACCTGGCCCAGAAGGCGCTGTTCCGGAAACTGAAGAAGGCCGGGGAGAAGAAGATTTTCTATGTCCCGGCCGAGGGAATGACCGGACGCGACGCTGAGGGCTTCGTGGACGGCATCCATTTCACGGACCTGGGCATGGTCCGTTATGCCGACCACATCGAAAAGACCTTGCGGAAAGTGCTCTAGCGGAAGGAGCCGGCCCAACCTATGAAAAAGTTCCCCATCTGTCTCATAGCTATCCTAATCGCCGCCGGTATCCCGGCATGGGCCCAGGACGTGCCTAAATGGAACGTCACCCTGCAGGGAGGCGCCGCTTATGTGGCACCCACTTTCAATTGGCGCGATGAGATGATGTCCACCTTCGTCTATCCCGCCGGGAACATCGAGGTCGGATACCAGACGACGGAGGAGGACAGCCCTTACGCCGCCCTGTACGGTTTCCCGAACTTCGGGGTCGGCATCGGTTGGGACGGACTTTCTTCCCTGCATTACAACGGGATATCCCGGCTGGACAACATCTACAATCTGTACGGCTTTGTCGAGCGCACCCTCCTGCGGGGTGAAAAGGTTTCCCTGGATTTCGTCTTCGACCTGGGGACAGGCTACAACCGCGCCCTGTATGATCCGGAACGGAATCCCTTGAATCTCAATTTCTCCTCGCATTTCCTGATCTTTGTCAGCGGCGGGCTTTCGCTGCACGCTGCATTGACCCGCCACCTGGAGGCGGGCCTGGCGGTCCAGCTCAACCACTATTCCGCCGGGCGCCTCGCCTACCCCAACGGCGGCCTCAACAATCCATCGGCCTACCTGTCCCTGCGGTACCGGAACGCATCGGCACCCAGGCGTCGCTCCGCCCGTCCGGACATGGAAGCCCCCTCCCGTTTCTTCTATGAAATCTACGCTGGTGGCGGCGTACACAAATGCGCCATCGAATGGGTGGCCTCCGGAGAGACTCCGGCGTGGCCCATCTACTCCTTCGGCGGCAGCGCGAACTACCGGTACCTCCCGCACTTGTCCACGGGCCTGGCCGTGGACCTTTATTGCTCCTCCGGGAAATTCCTGAACCGCCTCGAGGAGTGCGAGCGCCAGCTCTACGGGAACGAGGAGGTCGATGCCTACGGCCCCTACGAGCGGTTCAGCGGCGGAATCGGCGTCATCCAGCATCTCCATTACGGGAACGTCTCCGCATTTGCCACAATCGGCGCCTATCTCTACCGCCACAACGGGCTCCACGACCAGCGGGGTAAGCTCTACCAGCGGATCGGGCTCAAGTACCTCCTTCCCGGCCGTACCGGGCTGTTCGTGGCGGCCGACTGCAAGGCGCACGGTTTCTCCCGCGCCGCGATGATGGAACTCACCGTGGGAGTCCGGATTTGATCCGGAAATGGAGCCGGATTCCGGTGATAATGATTACCTTTGTAAAAATAAACGACGAACGATGAAAAATTGGGCAATCTTGGTCCTGGGCCTGGTCGCGCTGGCGGCCTGCCGGGAGAAACCGGCCGCGGAGCCGGGGTATATCGTCCAGGTCTCGCTGGGGGGATGGAACGCCCCGGCGTACACGGCGGAGCAGATCATCGGCCGCATCGACACGGTCAGCAGCCGGATTCCGGTGCAGAAGGTCATCATCGGCTGGAGCCTGGACCAGGACATTTACCGGCAGGTGGGCGAATACCTCCACGCCAAGGACATCAAGATGCTCCTGTGGCTGCCGGTGTTCGCCGAGACGGAGGAAGTCTGCGACAACAGTCTTGCCGTGGACCTCTGGGGCGAGATCCCGGCGAATTACGACCTGACCGCGGGCGAAGGCTTCCGGTTCAACTGCCCTTCCGACCCCGAGAATGCCGCCCGCATCGTGGGCATCTATGACCGCTGGTTCAGCGACTGCGGCTTCGACGGCGTCTTCCTGGACCGCATCCGCACCCAGTCCTTTGTGGGCGGGACCGGCGGCGTCCTCAGTTGCGGCTGCCCGCTCTGTGTCGAGAAGTTCGCCGCCGAAGGCATTGACCTGGAGGCGGTAAAGGCCGAATGGGAGGCCCATGGAGACCGTTTCCTGTCGGTGACCGGTTACACGCCCGCCGAAGGTTTCCGCTTCGAGAACCCGGTGGCCGCTGCCTTCTTCCAGGCCAAGGGACATGTCGTCAGCAACGCGGTGGGTGCCATCGCCGACAGCCTCCGGAGCCGGGGGCTCGAAATCGGCATGGACCTGTACGCGCCCTTCATGGCCCCGTTCGTCGGCCAGGATTACGCCATCCTCTCCCGGCACGCGGACTTCATCAAGCCGATGCTGTACCGCCAGACCAACGCCCCTGCGGGCATGGGCTTCGAATATGAACTCCTGCGCAAGGCCGCTCCCGGTGCCACCGGTTATCCGGAGTTCACCATGGACGTCGCCTTCCTGGAATCCCAGCTGGAGGCGATGACCCCCTACCCCTGCGGCAAGTATCCCGGCATCGAGATCAACTACCGGGAAGGCGTCGCCCCTACCACGCCAGCCTATGTCACCGAATCCGTCGGTGCAGTCACGCGCTACGGTTTCGACGGGGCCGTCCTCTCTTGGAACATCATGGAGGTCCCCGACGCGCACGTGGAGTGCCTTGGCCGGTAAATGACGCTGAATCCAACAGAAACCAATAAAAAACGAACCATGAAACAGTTACTCCTCTTGTCGGCCACGCTCCTCCTGGCCCTCTCCTGCTCCCAGAGTAAGGCACCGAAGACGCTGGTGCTCTATTATTCCCAGACGACGAACACCGAGACCGTGGCGAAGGAAATCGCCAGCCGCCTCGGGGCCGATCTGCAGGCCATCGTTCCCGTCACCCCTTACGACGGCGACTTCCAGGCCACCATCGAACGCAGCCGCAAGGATGCGGAGGCGGGTATCTTCCCCGAACTCCAGCCCCTTTCCGTGGATGTCAACGCCTATGACGTCATCTTCCTGGGCTATCCCATCTGGTTCGGCACCTATGCCCCGCCGGTGGCCGCGCTGCTGAACACCGTGGACCTCAACGGGAAAAAGATCGTTCCCTTCTGCACCTTCGGCAGCGGCGGACTGGACTCCAGCACGAAGGACCTCCAGGCCAAGCTGCCTGAGGCCGAGATCCTGCCCGGCTACGGCGTGCGCGCGGCCCGGATGGACGCGGTTCCCGCCGAAGTCGACCGCTTCCTGAAAGCCGGCGGCTTCATCGAGGGCGGAGCCGATGAGATCGGCGAGTTCTCCGAGACCCGTCCGGTCACCGAGGAGGAATCGGCCATCTTCGATACCGCCGTAGGCACCTATCCGATGATCCACGCCAAGGCCGAAGAGGTCTCCAGCCGGACCATCCCGGGCGGCACGGAGTACCTGTTCACCGCCAGGGACCTGCCCATGGGCCCCGCGATGGACGAGGAAGCGCCCGCCCATTTCATCAAGGTCTATGTCCTGGCCGAAGAAGGCAAGGATCCGGTCTTCACGCAGGTGCTCCGGTAGGACCAAAAACATGTTTTCGCGAAACAACCCAAAACATTTCGCCACATTTTTCCGTTTTTGATCCTCCCCTGAATCCAGGCAGGCTATTTTCGTTTCCGGTCGGGCACGGTGCCCGGCCGGTAAACGTTCATAGCTATGCGATTCAAACATGTATGGGCACTCCTGCCGCTGGTGGCGGCACTGGGTGCGTGTGATGACTTCGGGCTCCGGTCCGGAAGGCAAGGGGAACTGCGGTGGATCATTGAAGGAGAGGGACCGGGGACCCGGGCCTCCGCCGAGATTCCGGACACCAACGATTTCATTCTCAAGGTATCCGATGCCCAGGGGAAGGTCCTCTATGAAGGGGCCTATGGCGATTCGCCGGAGTCCCTGCTGGTGGACGCGGGCAGTTACACGGTGTCCATCCACTCCATCGCCTTCACGGCGCCGGGCTTCTCCCGTCCGGTCTATGGTGACGAGCAGGTGGTCCTCGTCAAATCCGGTGACCGCGTCACCGTCCGGCTCAACTGCGTCCTGGAAAATGCCGGGGTACGGATCCAGATCGCCCCGGACTTCCTGACCTCCTATCCCGATGGGGTGCTCTACCTCAAATCCGGGGACACGCGCATCCTGTACGGATACGCCGAAAAGCGCATCGCCTACTTCAAACCCGGCGACATCACCCTCATCCTGTATAACCTCGGGCAGGACGAGACCCTCCTCTCCCGGACCCTTGAGGCCCGGACCATCCTCACCCTGAACATCTCGGCCCCGCACGGCGGGTCAGCGGCCTCCAGCGCCATCAGCGTCGCCGTGGACACCGCCAAAGTCTGGAACAACGAGTACTACGCCATCGGCGGCGGCGGATCCTCCTCCAGCGGTTCGGGAAGCCAGGGCGGCTCCGGAGGCAAGGACGACGACAAGGGCTCCGAACTCGACAACGCCTATTCCGTCGGGCAGGCTTCTGCCCATACCGGCGAGAACGGAGTCTGGGTCTTCGGCTACATCGTCGGCGGCGACCTCTCCACCGCCGGTGCCACGGTCAAGACCTCCAAGATCTCCAAGAACACCCACCTCGCCATCGCCACCCGCTCCTCGGTGACGGCCAAAGCCTCCTGCGTATCCGTCGAACTCCCCAAGGGCGCCCTCCGCGACGACCTCAACCTGGTGGACCACCCCGACCTGATCGGCTCCCGCATTTACCTCAAAGGCAACCTCGTCACCTCCTACTTCGGCACCACCGGCCTCAAGGCCCCCACGGACTATGTCCTGAAATGAAAAGAGGCGCTCCGAAAGGGGCGCCTTTTTGGAGCGGAATACGAGGCTCGAACTCGCGACCTTCGGCTTGGGAAGCCAACGCTCTACCAACTGAGCTAATTCCGCGTGGGAAGACAAAGGTAGGGAATGTTTTTGAGAAAAACAAAGCAAATCTCCGCGCGATTAAAAATTGTAAGGAATTATCGGATATTTGGTAACGATTTTGTATATTTGTAACCAAAACCACGATAATTAATAATGAACCCACGTATTGAACTGAATCCCAACCAAGTGGTGGCGTACCTGGGGAAACTCCCCGAAACGTTCACCCGGGCCGATATGCTCCGTTTCATCCGGGAAAACGGAATCCAGATGATCGATTTCATGTATCCGGCCGAAGACGGAAGGGTCAAGACCCTGAATTTCACCGTGAACAGTCTCGCATACGCTGAAGCCATCCTCACCGAGGGCGAGCGTGTGGACGGTTCCAGCCTGTTCCCTTCCTTCATCGAAGCCGGAAACAGCGACCTGTACGTCATCCCCCGCTACCGGACTGCGTTTGTCGATCCTTTCAACGAGATCCCGACTCTCTGCTTCCTGTGCAGCTTCTTCAACCGGGACGGCGAGCCCTTCGACTGCGCCCCCTACCAGACCCTGATGCGGGCCGAGGATGCCTTCTACCAGTCCACCGGCCTGACCTTCGAGGCCATGGGCGAACTCGAGTACTATGTAATCACGGACGCGGACCCGCTCTTCCCCGCCACCGACCAGAAGGGCTACCACGAGTCCGAACCCTTCGCCAAGCTGAACGATTTCCGCCGGGCCTGCATGGTCCACGTCGCCCAGACCGGCGGCCAGATCAAGTACGGCCACAGCGAAGTGGGGAACTTCACCCTGGACGGGAAGATCTATGAGCAGAACGAAATCGAGTTCCTCCCGAACCCCGTGGAGACGGCCGCCGACCAGCTCCTGCTGGCGAAATGGGTCATCCGGAACCTCGCGTACCAGTGGGGACTGGATGTTTCCTTCGCCCCGAAGATTACGACCGGCAAGGCCGGTTCCGGCATGCACATCCACATGCGCCTGATGCGGGACGGGCAGAATGTCACCCTGGGCCCGGACGGGAAGCTCTCCGAAGAGGCCCTTCGCGCCATCGCCGGCCTGATGCTGATGGCCCCGTCCATCACCGCCTTCGGCAACAAGAACCCGACATCCTACTTCCGCCTGGTTCCTCACCAGGAGGCTCCGACCAACGTTTGCTGGGGCGACTGTAACCGCTCCGCCCTCGTCCGCGTCCCGCTGGGCTGGTCCTCCGGGGTGGACATGTGCACCCGGGCCAATCCCCACGAGCCGCCGGTCCACGCTGACACGACCTCCAAACAGACCTTCGAAATGCGCAGCCCCGACTGCTCCGCCGACATCTATCAGCTGATGGCCGGCCTGTGCGTCGCCGCCCGCAAGGGTCTGGAGATGCCCGTGGAAGAGGCCCTGAAGATTGCCGCCGACAAGTATGTGGACATGGACATCCACAAGAGCGAGAATGCCGCCCGCCTGGCGACGCTGGACTCCCTCCCCACCTGCTGTGCCGAGTCGGCGAAGTGCCTGGACGCCGCCCGGGCCGACTATGAGGCGGACGGGGTATTCAAGCCCCGGATGATCGACGGAATCATCCAGTCCCTCAAGAGCCACCACGACAAGCACCTCCACGCCGACGCCAAAAAGGACCCGGCGCTGATGCGGAAACTCGTTGACCAATACTTCTATTGCGGATAAAACAGGACTTATCGAACCATTTTGTCCGAAAAATTCACTGGCCCGTTGCATCACTGCGACGGGCCAGTTACTTAACCTAAACTTAAACTATGAAAAACTTCGTTACAAAGGTACGAAAGAATTTCATTAATCCAAGTTATATATGACGAATTTTAGCATATTTCAATAATAAAATTTTTTCCCCATATTTCTCAAAAGCTATTTTTGCCTTTATTTCAGGCACTTGGCCGGTAATCGATAGGACTTTTCCAACCCCAAAACGGTTGTGTTCAATCCGATCACCTTCCCGGAAACTGGACATCGGGTCAGGGATGAACTCCGCATCCGGGACCTTGGGCGGAAGCGGGCGGTTCAGCACCGCTTCGCGGGTCATCGGGCGGGATTCCGCTGGGAGATTTCTCGACTCCGGCCTGCTGTTGTCATTTCGACCAAGCGAAGCGCGTGGAGAAATCTCGCGGGACGACAGATTTCTCGACTCCGGCCTGCGGCCTCCGCTCGAAATGACAGAAGGTTCCGGCCGACGGCCTGCACTCGAAAAGACAGGTCGGGTTCCGAACCGGAAACCGGGCTGGTCGTCGTCCGGGTCGCGGTCCACGACGAAATCCTCCTTGCGGAGGGGATTCTGAAGGTACTGCGGAGCGATTTCCCGGAGGAAGCGGCTGGGGGCGTTGGATTCGTGCTTGCCGTTGCGGGTGCGTGTCTGGGCGAAAGTGAGGCTGACGGCCTCCTTCGCGCGGGTCAGAGCCACATAGAACAGCCGGCGTTCCTCTTCAAGTTCCGTTTCGGTCAGGTTCCAGCCACCGGAGGGGAAGAGGTTCTCTTCCATGCCGGCGACGAAGATATAGGGGAATTCCAGGCCCTTGGCGGAATGGACCGTCATCAGGGCCACCTTGTTGGAGGTTTCGTCCTCGGAAACGTCCACGCTGGACAGGAGGGAGATGTTCTCCAGGAATTCCGGAAGGGTAACCAGCGGGAGTTCCGACTCGGGCACCGCCGACGGGTCGTCGTACTTCCCGTCCTCCACCAGTTCGTTGCAGAAGTCACCCCGGACTTCCTCCACATAGCCCATCACGCTGTCCAGCAGTTCCTGCACGTTGGCGGCCCGGGCCTGTCCCTCGATGGAATTGTCCGACTTGTAGAACAGGAGCAGGCCGGAATCGGCAGACAGGGTCTTCGCCGCCTCGTGGGCGTCGATGCGGTCCAGCACGGCCGCCGTCTTCTCGATGAGGGCGCAGAAGGCACGGATCTTCGCAACCGCCGCCCCTCGCAGGCCGAAGGATTCCAGCCCTTCCAGGAAAGCGGCCCGGAACAAAGAGGTACCATTGGCCTGGGCTGCCGCCGCAAGGGCGCTCACCGACGTGTCCCCGATGCCACGGGCCGGCTTGTTGACCACCCGCTTGAAGGATTCATCGTCGTTCAGGTTCGCAGCGAGCTTGAAATAGGCCATCATGTCCTTGACTTCCGCCCGTTCGAAGAAGGAGTTGCCGGAATAGATGATATAGGGGATATTCCGCTTGCGGAGCTGCTCTTCCAGGGCGCGGGACTGCGAGTTCGTCCGGTACAGGATGGCGAAATCCTCGTATTCACCATGGACGGCGTGCATCCGCTGCAGGATGGAAGAGGCGATAAGGGCCGCCTCCTCCTGCTCGGTGAAGGCCCGCACGAGGCGGATCTTCTCACCGGCCTCCCCCATCGACACGCACTGCTTGGGCAGCCGGTTCTCGTTCCGGGCGATCACGGAATTGGCCGCATTGACAATGTTCTGCGTGGACCGGTAGTTCCGCTCCAGCCGGAACGTCTTCGCCTCGGGGAAATCCTTCCGGAAATTCAGGATGTTCTCGATCTTCGCCCCGCGGAAGGCATAGATGGACTGGGAGTCGTCGCCCACCACGCAGAGATTCCGGTGGATCGCCGCCAGTTTCTTGAGAATCAGGTACTGCGCCATGTTGGTATCCTGATACTCGTCCACCATGATGGCGTCGAAACGGCCCGCGATGGACGCCAGGGCATCGGCATTCCCCCGCAGGAGGATGTTCATATACAGAAGGATGTCGTCGAAATCCATCACCCCGGACTGGCGGCACAGCTGGCAATAAGCCTGGTAAACCCGGTAAATCTCGGGCTTCTTGTGAATCCGGTCGTCGTCCCGGTATCCTCCGGCGCCGTTGGCATAGGGCGTAGGGGTCACGAGGTCGTTCTTGGCCTTGGAGATGCGGGAAAGCACCTCCTTGGGCTTGTACATCTTGTCATCGAGGCCCAGCTGCTTGATGCAGGCCTTGACCGCACTGACGGAATCGGAGGTATCATAAATGGTAAATCCCGGGGGAAAGCCGATGGAATCGGCGAATTCCCGCAGGAAGCGGATGAAAACCGAATGGAAGGTGCCCATGCAGATGCGCCGGGCCTTCCGCTCCCCCACCATCTGGCCGATGCGTTCCTTCATCTCGCCGGCCGCCTTCTTGGTAAACGTCAGGGCCAGGATCCGGGAGGGATCCGTCCCCTGTTCGATCATATATGCAATCCTGGAAGTCAAGACGCGGGTCTTTCCGGAACCCGCCCCCGCCACGATCAGTACCGGCCCTTCCAAACACTCGACCGCCTGCCTCTGTTCCTTGTTCAAATCCTCAAGTATCGCGCTCATATCTTCCTCAATAATTTGCACGAAAATAGCAAAAAAAAGCGTAAATTTGCCCAGTTTTATGCAAATACACAAAAACTGTAAGTATAATGTCTAACCAGCTCGATTTGAAAAAGGGCCTCGACATCCCCGTGAAGGGTGCCGCCGCCCAGAAAGTCGTGAAGACTGTGAAACCGGGCCTGGTCGCTGTCAAACCCACTGATTTCAAGGGCTTCCTTCCGAGACTCCTCGTGAAGGAAGGCGATCGCGTCCTCGCCGGTTCCCCGGTCCTCGCCGACAAGCAGGATCCCCGGATCCTCGTCACCTCGCCGGTCAGCGGCACCGTGGCGCAGGTCGTCCGGGGCGAAAAGAGGAAACTCCTCGCCGTCCTGGTCCAGGCCGATGCCGCGCAGGAATACGTGGACTTCGGTACCAAGGTGCCCGCGACGGCCGACGAAGCCAGGGACCTTCTCCTGAAGTCCGGTCTCTGGGGTGCGCTCATCCAGCGCCCCTACGGCGTGATGGCGAATCCTTCCCTCCGTCCGAAGGCCATCTTCGTTTCCTCCTTCAGCACCGCCCCCCTCGCGGCCGACACCGAGTTCACCCTCGGCGACCGGCTCGCTGACATCCAGGCCGGCGTGAACGCCCTCGGTCTCCTGACCGACGGCGGCGTCCACCTCGCCGTGAACAAGGCTGTCTGGAACAGCAGCCCGTTCCACAAGGTGGAGCACGTCATCGCCCATGCCGTGAGCGGCAAGCACCCCGCCGGCAACGTGGGCGTGCAGATCAGCCACATCGCGCCCATCCAGAAGGGTGAGACCGTGTGGACGATGCCCGTCCTCCTCCTGGCCGCCTTCGGCCGCCTGATCAACACCGGCAAGCTCGATCTCACCCGCAAGGTGGCCGTCACCGGCCCCGTCGCGGCTGATCCCGCCTATGTCACCGCCCTCCCGGGTACGCCCGTGAAGGAACTCACCGCCGTCCCGGCCGCCGCCCGCGTCATCGGCGGCGATGCCCTCACCGGCGAAATCCTCGGCGCCGACGGTTACCTCGGCTTCTTCCAGGACCAGCTCACCCTCCTGCACGAAGGTACGGAGCGCGAGTGGTTCGGCTGGGCCAAGCCCATCCGTCCGAAAGTCCACAGCTCCTCCTGGAGCTACTTCTCCTGGCTCACCCCGGGCAAGAAGTATGACATGGACACCAACCTGCACGGCGGTCCCCGCGCCTTCGTCGAGACCAAGTGCTTCGAGGACGTGACCCCGATGGAGATCTTCCCGATCTTCCTGATCAAGGCCTGCCTGGCGGGCGACATCGAGAAGATGGAGAAGTTCGGCATCTACGAGGTCCTTCCGGAAGACCTGGCCCTGTGCGACTACGTGGACCCTTCCAAGAACGACATCCAGGCCATTATCCAGCAGGGTATCGACCTGATGATTAAAGAAATGGCATAAGTTATGGCAGACGAAAAGAAACCCGGCCTCTTTGAAAAAGACGGCAAGCTGTACTGGCTTCACTCTACCATCGATGCATTTGACACCTTCCTGCGCGTCCCGGGTACCGTGACCGCGAAAGGCGCCCACGTCCGCGACGGCATCGACCTCAAGCGCGTCATGATCATGGTCGTGATCGCCCTCGTCCCGGCCGCCCTGTTCGGCATGTACAACGTGGGCCTGCAGACCTCCCTTACCTACGGCCTCGGCTGGGGCTTCTGGCAGATGTTCTGGTATGGACTCCTGCGGATGCTCCCGCTGTTCGTCGTCTCCTATGTCGTCGGCCTCGCCATCGAGTTCGGCTCCTCCCAGATCCGCGGCGAGGAAGTGAACGAGGGTTACCTCGTCACCGGCTTCCTCATCCCGCTCATCGTCCCGGTGGACGTTCCCCTGTGGATGCTCGCCATCGCCGTGGCCTTCTCCGTCATCTTCGTCAAGGAAGTGTTCGGCGGCACCGGCATGAACATCTGGAACCCGGCCCTGGTGGCCCGTGCCTTCCTGTTCTTCTCCTATCCGTCCTCGATGTCCGGTTCCTCCGTGTGGGTGTCCAAGACCTGGGTTCCCGCGCTGAAGGGCGTGGATGCGGTTTCCGCCGCCACCCCGCTGGCCATCGCGCACGACGGCGGTTTCGACGCCGCTTCCGGCGCCGTCGGCCAGTATTCCTTCCTGGATATGGTCTACGGCTTCATCCCCGGATCCACCGGTGAAACCAGCGTCATCGCCATCCTCCTCGGCGCCATCCTGCTCGTCTGGACGGGCGTGGCTTCCTGGAAGATCATGGTGTCCAGCGTCGCCGGCGGTCTGCTCGTCGGCTGGCTCGGCCAGCTCGCAGGCGCCACCGCCGTCCCTTGCTACTACCAGATCGTGATGGGCGGCTTCCTGTTCGGTTCCGTGTTCATGGCCACCGACCCGGTGACCGCGGCCCAGACCGAGACCGGCAAGTGGATCTACGGCTTCCTGATCGGCGCCCTCGCCGTGGTGGTCCGCCTGTGGAACCCCGGCTACATGGAAGGCATGATGCTCGCCATCCTGTTCATGAACACGATGGCCCCGCTCATCGACCACTGCGTCGTCACGTCCCACGTCAACCGTCGGATGAAAAAAGTGAAAACCGCTTAAAGGACACGCGCTATGAATACGAACAACAACGTCTATACCGTGATTTACACGACCCTCATCGTGGTCGTCGTAGCCGCGCTCCTCGCCTTCGTCTCCCAGTCCCTCAAGGGCAAGCAGGAGGCCAATGAGAAGGCCGACACCATCTCCCAGATGCTCACCGCCGCCCAGTTCGGGACCAAGGCCGAGTTCCAGAAGATGGGCAATGCCGCCGTCCTCGCCAAGTACGCCGAGGAGATCGGCCAGGCCTTCACGATCAACCTGGACGGCCAGAAGGTCCAGGACCTGGACCTGGAGAAGGTCTTCAGCCCCAAGGAGCTGAAGCGCCAGAACTACAACATCAAGGGCGGCGCCAACAAGACCGGCGAGCCTGAAATCCCCGTCTTCATCTTCAAGGACGGCAAGACCGTCGTGCCCATCTACGGCGCCGGCCTGTGGGGTCCCGTCTGGGGCTACATCGCCTTCGAGAAGGACCTGAAGACCGTCGCGGGCGCTTACTTCGACCACGAGTCCGAGACCGCCGGCCTGGGTGCCAAGATCAAGGACGACCCGTCCTTCCAGGCCGAGTTCGTCGGTGAGACCCCCGACTTCACGAGCGCGAACGTCTTCGAGATCGTGAAGGGCGGCGCCCCGAAGGATGCCGAAGGGAAGTCCCTCGTGGACAACAAGATTGACGCCATCACCGGTGCCACGATGACCTCGGGCGGCCTCGACGCCGCCATCGACACCTGGCTCGGTGCCTATGCCAAGTACTTCCAGGGCGCGGCTCCCAAGCAGCACTGCGGCAACTGCAAGCACGAAGGCGAAGGCCACGACGCGTGCGAAGGTGAGGAGTGCGACCATGAACATCAAGCAGAGGAGGAATAAGCCATGAATGCAAAACTGAAAGAAACCATCCTGAACCCCATCTTCAAGGGGAACCCGATTACCGTCCTGGTGCTGGGCATCTGCTCTTCCCTCGCGGTGACCGTCACCCTGAAGGGCGCGCTGGTCATGGCCCTCTCCGTCATCGTGGTCTGCGGCATCTCCAGCCTGATCCTCTCCCTGCTGCGCAATACCATCCCGGGCCGCGTGCGTATCATCGTCCAGCTCGTGGTAGTCGCCATGATGGTGATCCTGGTGGACCAGGTGCTCAAGAGCTTCGAGGCCACCTACGCCATTGACAAGCAGCTGTCCGTGTACATCGGCCTGATCATCACGAACTGCATCGTGATGGGCCGCATCGAGGCCTTCGCCCTCGGCAACAAGCCGTGGCCGAGCTTCCTCGACGGCGTGGCCAACGGAGCAGGTTACGGCATGATCCTGTTCATCGTCGCCTTCTTCCGGGAACTCCTGGGCAGCGGCACCCTCTTCGGGATCGACATCCTCAACCGCTTCGGCTATGTTCCGAACAACCTCGTGATCCTGCCTCCGTTCGCCCTCATCCTCCTGGGATGCATCGTCTGGGTCCAGCGGAGCATCCAGAAAGACCTTCAGGAAAAATAATACCGACGCCTTATGGAATATCTCAGCTTATTCGTCAAGTCCATCTTTGTGGACAATATGATCTTCGCATACTTCCTGGGAATGTGCTCGTTCCTGGCGGTATCGAAGAATGTGAAGACGGCTGCGGGCCTGGGCCTCGCTGTTATCTTCGTCCTCCTGGTCACCCTGCCGATCAACTACCTGCTGAACACCTACGTGCTCGCACCGGACGCCCTCATCGAAGGGGTGGACCTGAGCTTCCTCAGCTTTATCGTCTTCATCGCCGTCATCGCCGCCATCGTGCAGATCGTGGAAATGGTCGTCGAGAAGTTCTCTCCGGAACTGTACTCCTCCCTGGGTATCTTCCTGCCGCTGATCGCCGTGAACTGCGCCATCCTGGGCGGTTCCCTGTTCATGCAGCAGAAGGACTTCCTGAACATCGGTGAGGCGACGGTGTACGCCCTCGGTTCCGGTATCGGCTGGTTCCTCGCCATCGTCTCCCTCGCGGCGATCCGCGAGAAGATGGCCTACTCCAACGTGCCCCCGGCACTCAAGGGCCTGGGCATCACCTTCATCACGGTCGGTCTGATGGGCCTTGCCTTCATGACCTTCATGGGTATTTCACTTTAATCCGGAGGAAAGCGCTATGGGAAATACAATTGTTTTCGCCATCATCGTGATGTTCGTCGTCACCCTGATCCTGGTGGCCCTTCTTCTCTGGATCAAGACCGCCCTCACCCCGTCCGGTTCCGTCAAGGTCTCCATCAACGGAGGCTCCAAGGAGCTGGAGGTCACCCCGGGCGGTGACCTGATGCACACCCTCGCCGACCACGGCATCTTCCTCCCTTCCGCCTGCGGCGGTAAGGCCAACTGCGGACAGTGCAAGCTGCAGGTCCTCGCGGGCGGCGGTACCATCCTCCCCACCGAGACCGGTTTCTTCTCCCGCAAGCAGATCAAGGAAGGCTGGCGCCTCGGCTGCCAGGTCAAGGTCAAGGACAACCTCGAGATCGCTGTTCCGGAGAGCGCCCTCTCCGTGAAGAAGCTCGAATGCGAAGTCATCTCCAACAAGAACGTCGCGACCTTCATCAAGGAGTTCACCGTCCGGCTGCCGGAAGGCGAGCACATCGACTTCAAGTCCGGTGAGTACATCCAGATTGACATCCCCGAGTACGAGGCCGACTTCTCCGACATGGACGTCGACCCGATCTACATGGGCGACTGGGAGAAGTACGGCATCACCTCCCTGAAGTTCAAGAACACCGTCCCCACGATCCGTGCCTACTCCATGGCCTCGTATCCGGCCGAGAAGGACGTCATCAAGCTGAACGTGCGTATCGCGACCCCTCCGTTCGACCGCACCCAGCCGCGCGGCGTGTTCAAGTTCGTCCCGGGCGTCCCTCCGGGCATCGCCTCCACCTTCGTCTTCTCCCGCAAGCCGGGTGACAAGGTGTGGATCAGCGGCCCTTACGGCGAGTTCCTCCTGCCGAAGGACGATCCGGACACCCAGGAGTACATCTTCGTGGGCGGCGGCGCCGGCATGGCTCCGCTCCGCAGCCACATCATGCACCTGTTCAAGACCCTGAAGACCAAAAAGCCCGTGCACTTCTTCTACGGCGCCCGCGCCCTTGTCGAAGCCTTCTACCTGGAGGATTTCGCCGAGATCGAGAAGGAGTT
>Ga0265301_10000158_pt1 | contig 108241 bp, 88 predicted proteins | sample AusTroGonzalo_MG_2_FD_193488 | JGI IMG/M metagenome (GOLD analysis project Ga0265301, IMG submission 193488) | Bovine rumen microbial communities from tropical cattle in Woodstock, Queensland, Australia - Gonzalo_04 | ecosystem: Host-associated > Mammals > Digestive system > Stomach > Rumen ... | reverse complement strand
TCACAGGTGAAGGCGGGATATACGCGCTCGACAGAGAATTGGATCTTTGCCAGCTCAGTGCTTCCGCTGAATGCTTTGATCAGGTAGTTATCCTTCTCGATCATCCGAAGGTCAATGACGATAGCAGATGTGGAGATGGATACGATTTCTCCGCCGGCGGAGAGCTCCGTCAGGGAGTTCACATTGTTGATCCGGTACAGTTTGATGGTATATCCGGAAGTGAGCTTCGTTCCACCCTTGAAGAGTTCGATGGGGATAGTACGCTGGTACTGGTTCCCATCAGAGGATGCGGCCAGCTCCGATGCGGTCGGTGTCAGTCCGTGCGAGTTCTTGTAGTCGATGCGATGCTGGTTATCCAGGAATGGATTGTAGAAGATGCGCTGTGTCTCGCCGAGAGAGATGCCATAGGTGTCTTCGGAGGCATCTACGGTGGAGAGCACGATGGGATCAGTCTTGATCGGTACGGTCACGCCGAGTCGGTCATCCACCAGGTCGGCTTCGAAGTGCAATGATATCCGCTCCGAAGGAAGCACATTTCTGTAGATGGTCAGGGTTCCGCGGTCATATCCTACCTGATTGATGGAATAGAGGCCGCTCCAGTCCTGGAGTGTAGAGATATCCGTTCCATTGGCTTTCCAGACCATATTGGCCAGCCGTGCATTCGCGTGCTGGTCGGAGATGGAGCCGTCATTGGCGTTGGCGATGATATCCGGCCGCAGCAGGGTCGGTGTTACCTGACGGTTCGGTTCATAAGTCAGAGCCGCCGCATTAAATACCTGTGTGACTGGGCTGTAGGCCGTCAGGCAGGAAAGGGATACAGAGACGGTTAATGGTGCAAAGTCCTTCCGGATTCGTTTTCTTCCAGTTTCCATATAGATACGATTATATTACCAGGTTGAAAGCTGCCGTTTCCCCAGAAGGGATGGAAGCAGTGATGGTGAAGATGGTGGATACGGTGTTCGCGTTTCCGCCGAGGTCATTGTCATTCTGCCTGAAGGCGATCTCGATGCTTCCGGCGAAGTCGCGTACCTTCGTCTTCAGCATCCAGGCCGCATCATCAGCCGCATCTCCGCTGTCGCGGACAATCGCCCAGTTGGTGACCTGATCTGTCAGATCCTCATAGTATCCTTTCCAGAGCCGGCAGTTTACCTGCATTGATTCTCCCCAGGCCAGGAAGGAATCGCCGTTGGTATCTATCTCCAGGCGAAGCGGGGCTTCATCGAACTGTTTGATGGTACCTGACATATAGATATTGTTCAGGTAGGCCGAATAGCCGCTCATCTGAAGGCCGAATACAGACAGGTTCGACAGGTCACCGAACTGGGCGGCGATCATTGAAGAGGTGAATTCCCAGCCGTTCACGCCTTTCAGGTAGCGCTCATAGGTGCGGGTTGAATAGCGGCTCACCTGCCTGTCCGGATCCGTGAAGTTTCCGTAGGCGGCGAAATGCATCGCCTGGCAGGGGTGATGGAGCGAGTTCCAGGAGGTCGAGACTCCGCGGAGGGCGTAGCGGAAGCGCTTGTGCTGCGAGTCCAGGATCTCCGTCACGCGGAAATAGACCGAGAAGAAGCCGGCGAAGCGGAAGTTCCCGATGGAGTCATCATAATCCACGGCCGCATTGTTCGCCAGGGTCATTCCATCGTGAAAAATTCCGTGACAGATGTCATCCTCTTCCACTGTGCCGATTTCTCCGTCTTCCAGGTGAAGTGTGATGATGCCTGTCATCAGCGGATCCCCGGAGGCATCCACATCCACGGATACATCCTCGATGATGCCGCCGCCGGGCGTGCGCCAGAAGTTGCCGATTTCAACCTCGACCCTGTTGAACCGGTATTCCGGCGCTTCCAGGAATTCCCGCAATACCAGCGAGCGGAGCTCCGCATCTGCAGATGGGGAGATCTTGCCACCGTTACCTCCCACTATCCCAGGAGTGAAGGCCTCGCCGATCTGGATGCCGTCCAGGAAGGTGATTTTTCCGGCGGCCGAGTCATCGATATCCTTTCGGAGAAAACGGCTCAGCTGGGACTGCTTGGCGAGCAGTTCACCGTTGTAGGCCAGGTCTCCGTCACTGTCTGAGAGTTCATCCAGCAGCTGCTTGTTGTCGTGGCTGTGGGCCTGAATACCTACCGGGGATGTGTTGACGATATTCATCATCCATTCCCGGATGGCACCGAGAGAGGTCTTGTTCCAGGATTCCGAGAAGGGAGATTGAACCAGGAAGAGGATGGAGTCTTCCAGGGTGGCTTCAGGATAGTCCTCAAGCCTGAGCCTCAAAAAAAAAATTTCGCTGGCCGGCGAAGGGACTTCTATAACAGGCAGGTCTCCGGGCGTGCGGCTCAGCTTCATAAGCCGGCCGTCACTGGCCAGTTCGAAGGTAAACTCACAGGCGTGAAGGGTATCCTTATCGCTCATCTTCACCGATGATGTATCCAGCACGATTTTCTCCGCGACTCCATCCATCACAGCCCACTGCCGGTTGGATGCCAGGAATTCCCACAGCCATTTGGTACAGGTCATTCCCATAAAGCCGGTGTTCTGTTGCCACTTGCGAGCGAAGTCGGCGGTGATGTTTTCCTTGATGTCGGATTTCTCCGCGAGCTCATACTGGATCTCCGGGCACATCGTGAGGGCTCCGTGGAAGGTGAATGTGTCAACTCCGCCGAGGGAGTTCACGGAGAAGTAGTAGTGCTCATCGTTGACTTCCGGGCTGTAGATATAGCGCTGCGTGTAGCTGAGCTGCGTTCCGCTGCCGTTGACGGTATAGAGATCCACCATCCCATAGAGGTCGCTGGCGTTCTCTCCGGAAAGAGAGAAGAGGCGGCTCATCGAAGTGGAGAAGCTGACAGGGCTGGCGGTGTCTCCTTCGCCCACGGTGATGACCTTCGTACTTCCGTTTTTCTTATAGAATTTCGCCTTCAGGTACCAGGTGACCGGGTTGTAGTAGGTCAGGTATTCCGGAGCGTTGAAGCTCACCTGTTTCTGCTGCGGTTGCCAGGTCATGAAGTTCGCGGCCAGGAAGTCCAGCGCAGTACCGGAAAGGTTTCTCACGCCGGCATTGATGACGGCGAAGGAAGCTACCTGCGTCCCGTTCAGCTTGGCAGTGAAGGCGGCGCGGGCCTTCGTCTGAAGGAATCGGTCGGAGCTTGGCAGTTCCGTTTCCAGGTAGTGGCTGATCACTTCGCGGATATCGATCTCGATCTTGTCATCCGCATCGGGATAGTATGTCTCCGACAGGATGCTGACAGGATCTCCACCTGTCACGGACTTGAAAAGCGCGAAGGTGATCTCTTCAGAGGATGAGAAGATGAAGCTCTTCATATTCCTGAGAAGGGAGAGGGAATCCGGTATTTGAATCGCTGAAGCCATAGCGCAAAATTACGATGGGAGAGATGAAAACATTAGGACATCAGACCGGCACAGAATCATACCACACATCGACATCTTCGGTGCCTACGACAATGGTCTGAGGGTTTCTTGGCGAGCCTCCGTAGTAGAAGAGATCGACCGTGCGGCGGATGATGGCGCTTGTCTGGCCGGCGGCCGTAGGGGCCAGCAGGAAGAGATCCTTCGAGCCGGAAGAGTACGCATCATTGAAAGCCGCATAGATGGTCTGACCGCTCTGCTCCGCATAGGCATCCTTGACCGCTTCGACCTCAGTCAGATTCTCCTGCCATTTGTAAGCCGGCTCCGGAAGGGTGGTCGGCACATCATCGGTTCCATCCTCGAAATCTTTCACCAGGAGGAATTTCGCCTCTTCGCATCGGGTCACATGGCCTACGGTATAGGTCAGGCACTGAGGCAGCAGCAGCTGGCCGGAGAAGAGTTTCAGCGAATACATCTGCCATTGCAAGAGCTCTTCGATGGTCAGATTGAACTGGCCTTCCAGTGTGATACGGTTATTCAGCAGGATCTTGTTGTATCGCTGCCAGAATCTCTGGTACATCTCCGGAGCCGTCAGGGAGTGGCCATTGTTGCGAAGCACGCCGGCATTGTCATACTTCTGAGTCGTACCATACTTATAATGGCTTCCGAAGATATCGGTCTGGATGTAGTAGGTACCATTGACATTGTGGGCCTCGATCGGGTCGCAGACGGCAGATATCCCGGCATATTCCACGATGATGATATCTTGGTCTTCATCCTTTTCGGAATCATTGTAGGCGGTATTGCGGTGTTTGCGCTCGCCGATGTAGGGCATCAGAACACCGTTGACGAATACCATCGGAGGGATCAGGTCTTCCGGCGAGTGCTCTTCCGTCTCTTCTGAATTCTTCCGGTCGTAGTCGAAGTAGTTGGAGCCGACATCTACCCAGTTGTGCACATTGTTGGTTCGGCGGGCGGATCCGGATGACGAACCGGCAGCAGCGTCTCTCCGGCTGGTGCTGGTGGTGACGGTGCCCTGGCTGCCCTGCGGCATCCGGAGCGTGTTCATACTCTGGTGAATCTCATAGTAGCGTCCGGTGGCCAGCCGCAGCACCAGGCCGGATCCGGTGTAGGTTCTCCATCCGTTGGCATCGAGCTCTTTCACGGATCCGTACTTCGCCTTCAGGTCTTCGAGGGTTTCCGCAGCCGGCGCGGCACCGTCGATGGATGTGTCGCACTGGAGCAGTACGCGGGATGTCTTCTCATAGGTGAAGGCGAGCTTGCCGATGAGCTTGCGGGAGAGATCCGCATCATAGCCGGCAGTCAGGATGTCTTCGAGCAGCACGATATCCACTGTCTTCGATTCTGGATAGACAACGATCTGTGCGTGGAATTTGTCCAGCAGCCACGATAGGATATCTTCCACGGTTACGGAAGGCACCAGGTCGGAGTAGTCAATCCATCCGTTGCATATCACATCGGAGCATTGGTGCAGGAGGATCAGATTACGCAGGGCCGGATTCGTTTCGAAGGCGTTATTCCTGACGGTATAGCCGCAGAGTTCGAACAGCTCCGACAGGAATTTTCTCAGCTTCAGGAAGGGAGCGATGCCGTAGCCTTCCGGCACATTGATTTCCGAATCGCCTCCCGGAAGCAGCCGGGCGCTATGTGCCAGCGGCCACATCCCGTCACCGGTAGATTCCAGCGGCTCATTGTTCACCTGGTATGAATCATTCTCCGGATCATAGTTGACGGCCACGGGGATGATGGCCATATCCATCAGCAAGGTTGGGTTTGAATGGGGGCCCTGATAATTGGTCTCGCTGTAATACAGGAAGATCTGATTATACCAATCTTCCGGGGTAGAGAAGTCGTGCAGCACCTTCGCGGCGAAGATTTCCTTGACACCCTTTTCCTTGAATTGTGAATAGAAGTCGGAGTCTTCCAGGGCAACGGCGCAGGATATCCCGTCATTCGATGCGGATTCCACGATCAGCTGGCCTTTTTTCTGGAATACTCCGCAGGATACGATGGCCGGCAGGAGGTTCACATAGCGGGTGTTCCGAGCGATCCTGGTAGGATTGCCGAGCTTATCAAGGTCATCAGGAGTGGCCGGTATGGTGGCGGCCAGCGATGCTGCGCCATTCTCAGAGAAGAAGGCGGAATTCTGTTCGACCTCGAAGGAAAAGCCTTCTGGGAGGTGGACTTCTCCCTTTTCAGTTATCAGTTTCATCTCCTGATCCGTTGTTGTTGATGGTGACGGTGGCATCACCTTTCTGCACCTTCAGGTCATACCCCAATTCAATCGCGTGCGCCCCGGTTGCGAGCGCGGCGAACAGGAACAAGATACCGCTTCCTTCCAGTATGCTTCCATCGATGACTCCGGTCGGAGGCACCATGAATCCTCCAATCATCAATCCGATGGAACATAACAGGCACGCAAAGAAGACGATCTTGCATTCCTTACATTTTTGGCGAATCGGTTTCATTCTGATTTCCTCCCGGCTATGGATTTGATTTTGCTTGCGAGTTCATTTTCAGCATTGACTTCAGACTGGATCATATACGCCTTCAGCGGCAGCGATGCTTCGATTCCTTCCAGGGCGTTGTTGATCCGCTGTAGCAGCTGCTGGCTCACGCCGCTCACTTCAGCTGCTGCAGCCGGCTCTTCGGAGGCCATCCCGCCATCGGCGAATCCCGGAGCGGAAGAACTATACTTTCCGCGGCGGCGGACGGATTCCAGGCGGGCAAATGTGATGGGATTGGCCCTGACCATAGCGGCCGGTGCTACCCATTCATTCGCGTGGACTACGCCTACTTCCTGGTAATCATTCGGCGCGGATTCCGTGAATCCTCCTTCGCTGTATCCCGTGGCTACGCGGGATCCGGTACCGGATGAAGAGGATGAAGCGCTGTTCACGGAAGAGTTCATAATTGCATTCCGCTGAGCGATGATGGTCGCGACCTGGGCGGCGGTCGTAGCGGCTATCAGGGCGGCCATCACGGCACCTCCGATGGGGCCGAGTTCTGCGAATCCCTGGACTACGGCGAGGGCTCCGGCGGCGATGGTCTTCGCGATCTCGATACCCATATTCACATTGGCGTACTTCTTCTGAAGGGCCAGCTTCTTCTCTTCGTACTTCTGCTCGATCTCTTCGCGCTTTTCGGCATTGTCTCCGGCGGCGGTGAGCTCTTTCTGCATCTGGGCATCCAGATTGGCGGAGTGGTATTCCTGGAGGGAGGATACAAAGTTTCCGGCTTGATCCAGGTACTTCTTCGTGACCTCGATCCCTTTCTTGTAAGGCTCCATCTGGGCCTCCATGATCTTTTTGGCGTATTCCTGTGTGATCTGGAGTTTGCGCTGCTCATACTGCTCTTTGGTCAGGAGGCCTTCATCGTACATCTCATTGAGAGTCCGAAGCTCTTCGGCCATCTCATCCTTGATGGCCGCGACAGGATCCAGCTTCTTGCGGGCATCTTCGGCCTTCTTGACCAGATCGTCCCACCAGTCCATATACTCATCGAGCTTCGCTTCCGCTTCAGCCTTACGGGCGGCCGCTTCGGCATCATCCTTGAACTTTTTGAGTTTTTCTTCTGCTTCCGCGATGGCTTTCTCAAGCGCCTTTTTCTCTTCGCCTACCAGGGCTTCCAGTTCCTTCTGGGCTGCGGCCACGGCTCTGACCAGAGAATCCTTCGTATTGGCGGAGAGGTCATCGGTGAGCTTCTGAAGGCGTTCCTTCTCTTTGATGGAGAGGTCGAGCAGCTGGCTCTGAAGGTCAACAACGGACTTGCGGTACTTCTCGCCGAGGGCTATCTGGTCATTGATGGATTTCTCTTCCAGCTCGCGGAGCTTCGCTTCGTACTGCTCTTTGGAGAGCTCGCCGGCGGCGTAGGCTCGCTTTGCCTCATTGCGGAGCTCAGTGTAGTGATTCTTGAGGTCTTCGGTCTCTTTCCGATAGGCCTCTTCCTGACGGCGGCGGGCTTCTTCTGCGGCTTTCTCACGCTCTTCTTGCCGCTCTTTCTCTATATCCTGCTCCAGCTTTACCTTTGTAGAATTGATCCTAATCGTATTCCTTTCATAGTCCGCATCGGCATTATACATCCCTTTACGGGCTTCTTTATAGGCATCAAATAATTGGTCATTGCCTTTTCTGAAGCCCTCGACAGTGTGCATCCATTTTTTCTGTGTCTCCGTCAATCCAGCCTGAAACGCCTCCAATTGTGCTTCAGACTCTCGAAGTGCCAATAAAGGAGTATAGGCATCAATATCCGCGTCTCTAAATGCTGTATAGTCATCGGCCACTTGTTCTTCCAGACGAGCGAGCTTCGCAAGATTCCTTTCAGCCTCTTTGATGTATTGCCGATTTGCCGACATACCTTCCGTCATTGCCAGGATCTCTTCTTCCGTCATTCCGGTAAGAGATTTGATATGGTCGGCCTGGGCCTTCACTTCATCGATCGCGATTTTTTTTCTCTCGTCAGCGATCTTACGCTCAGCCTTCATTACTTCTTCCGCTGCAGCAAGTCTTTCTTCGTCACTGAGCGATGTGTCCTTCATCTTCTTTTTGTTACGCTCGATCTCAACATCGAGCTTCGCGGCTTCCAGTTCATATCCGCGTTTTCTCTGGGTGATCTCATCCATAACAGCGGCGAACCTCTTCCCTTCTACATATGCATCGCGCATATCGCGGATCATATCACCGAGTCCCTTTCCGGAAGAGAGGTCAATGATGAACTTGCTATAGGCATCTCTCAGTCCCTGCATTCGATATGACCATTCATCACCAATCAGTTTCGTCTGATTGATGAAGTCAGTGGCGAACTTCTTCACCAGGGAGATACCACCGGCGATGATGCCGGCGAATCCGATCTTCTTGAAGAATCCTCCGAACTGCTTCTGGGTGGCACGGGCCTGATCCTCGATTTCCTTCATCCGTGTGCGGACTTGCTTGAGATTCTTCGAGGCTGCGATGAATTCTTCGGTACCGGGCTTGAGCCGGCGCATCTGCTGGTTCAGTTTGCGGGCAGCGGACTGGAGCTCATTCAGCGAAGAACCATTCAGATTGTTCATAATCTGCTGGAATTTCTTCGTCTCAGCAGTCAGGTCTTTCTCTGTTTTTGTAAGCGAGACGAGCTCTTTCTGAGCGGCCTTGAATTCCTTCGAGTCGATGCCTTTCTCCTGAGCAATCCTGGCCATCTCCTGCCGGACTTCAGCGGCCTTCCGCTTGATCTCATCGAGACGGGCATTCGCTTCCTGGTTGTTCAGGGTGACAACTGATTCAGTATATACCGTAGTCTTTGCCATAATCACTTATCTGTTCATCTGGATATTGTACCAGGCCTGATCGTTTTTCGAAACGCCGAAGGTCACGCCGTTGAATGCAGACATCGCCTGCGCAGCCTCGATTCCGTATTTGGCGGCCATAAATACGCCGAGCTTGTGTACTTCCTTCAGAAACACATCCGAATACCAGGGCTTCGGCTGGCGAGCTGTCGAGCGGTCTCCCAGCTTGACTCCGCGACCGACACCCATATCCGGAAAACGGCCATAATAGAGGAAGGCAAATGTGATCTTCTGCGGATCTCCGTTGGAGTCCGCGACCACCTGGGACTGGAAGGATTTCAGCAGCTCGCCGGTATCTCCCACTTCGAGCGCGGCCATCCTGGATTGGAATCTTTCGATAACAATCTCAGCCCATCGTTGTGCCATCTCTATTTTGCTGAATGCCATACCTTATGCAAGTGCGATGTTTTCCTTGAAAGTCAAAACGAGCTCCCATCCGCGGGTATTCTGGCCGCCTTCCCGCTTGAGGTAGGCCGTCCGCTGGTGATCCCATTCTTCCAGCCCTGGAGTTCCGGCCACCTTTTTATCCAGGAGTTTCGCGAGCACCTTGACGGAGAGCTCGCGGGCGGCTTCGTAGATGCTGTGGCGGCTTTCTCCGCGGCCTTCCTGGCACATAATCCAGATGGACTGCGTGAAAGTATCCAGAGGGCCTTCGATGAGCTGGATGGTGCCGGAAGAGCGGCCCTCCAGGATGGCCAGCGGGAAAGAGGCGCTCCGGAGGTTCAGCAATTCCTGGAGGATGGCATCGTATCCATCCCCTTCCAGGATCTGCGATTCGGATGTGAATTCATCCATCTCCAGCAGTATTTCACTTAGCAGCCTTGCGCTTAGCATCTTCGTAGATCTTATTGAGTTGGAACATAACAGCGTGGACATCCGTCTTCAGGATCTGCTCATTATCCTGAGGCCGGTCATTGTTGACGATGGAAAGCAGTTCCTGGAGGATGTCGGCCTGGCTCTTGTTGCTGATACCGCCACCTTCTTCCAGCACATACGGATACTTCTTCAGCAGCTGCCGCTTCACGCCGTTCCACCAGATGATGAATGCCGTCCGCTCCCAGGGCAGGAATTTTCGCTTCTGGCCATTGGTGAGGATCTTCGCAGCTTCCTTCAGATAGGAACCGTTGTTCTCAGCCACATAGCGAAGGATAAAGCTGTCGGCGGCGAAGTATTGCTCGAAGGAGATGCCGTATATAAGCCGATGCACATTCTTGAAAGGGCACGGCGGAAGGCCTTCCTTATCTTCAAAGATGAAGCGCAGCTGGAAGCACGCCTCTTCGATGACGGAGGCACCGATGATATAGCGTTTCCCGCCGATGACAAAGGGCATCTTGTCTTTGATGGCCTTCGGTTCGTACAGGCGCGGATCATCCGGCGTGATGTGAGCCAGCTTGCACAGGCATAGGAAGAGCTTATCGTGATTGCTGATTGGCTGGTCGATGATCTGGCAGACATTCCGGAGGTCATCATAGTCCATCTGATCCCACGATACCGGGTAAACGAGGTCGATCCGTTCCGGCTTACTTTTCTTCGGCCAGATCCGTTTGAAAAATTGGGATAGTTTGCTCATATAGGGTGATTAAAACATAGAGAAAATCGGGGAGTCATCGTGGGTGAGGGTCATATCCTCTGCGGCCGTAGAATTGCTGAAGGTCGGGAAACTGTCCGGGTTCGCTTTCATAATGGCCACGGCGGCGATGACCTGCTCAATGCCGCAGTGCTTGTCACCGATGACGATGGTCGCGATGGCAATCTTGATCAATTTGATGACCTGGCGCTCGATGGCCAGGAAGGGCTCCCGGTCTTTTGTCTTTTCGAGGATCTCTTCTGCGTATTCCGTGGAGATGTAGCCGGCCACATCCGTCATCAGGGCCACATTGAGGGCCGGATTGAGCTGAAGGAAGTCTTCCCAGGTCTTCGGATATGCCTGTGCCGTCATTCTGTTCATCACGGCGCAGTCTTTGAATTCCGTGAAGGTCATAATCAGGCCGTCTGCGAGCCGGTTGTACTGCTCCGTACCGTTCCAGCTGTTGTAGCGCTCGCTGCTCATCAGGAAGCTGATCAGCTTATCCTTCGAGTCATCCAGCCGGGCCTGGAGCGCGGCTGTCAGGGACTGCACCCTTTCCCTGGAAGCCGGTGCCATCGATTCATTGTTCATCACGGCGAAGCCGGCATCCGTCAGCACCAGATCCATCTCCGGGATGGAGGTGAGGAAGGCATCCACAGAGATGATCCGCTGGCACATCTTCAGCAGCCGGGCATCTTCCTGGTTGCGGTCTTCCAGCAGCAATTCGAGATCTTCGCCGATGATCTTGTCGGTCAGGTCATTCTGAGCCACCTCCAGGGCATCATTGAAGACGGTAGGATTCCCCTTCATCTCGATGGACGGAAGGAAAGCCTTCATTTCTGAAAAGTTTCTAACTAACATATCGCTACGCCTTCGTGTTTGTGGATTCTTCCTTGCCGGTCTTGTTCTGATCCAGCGTTGTGAAAATGTATTCCGGGATGGTGATGTAGATATCCGGATCCCAGTGATTGAACTGCTTGACGATCTTCAGCAGCCGCATACAACGGTCAACGATGGGCTTCTTCAGCGCTTGCTGCATCATATACAGCTCGCGGGCATTGGAGCCGGAGAGAGAGTTGGAGTTCTTTCCGGGAGTGGCACCGATCAGGGATGAATGCACGCCCATCGCATAGCAGATGATGTTGGCCGTGGATTCCGTATCATCGATATACTCTCCGCCTTTAAGGTCATTTGGCACCGGCACGATCTCGATATCCTTCATTTCCAGGGCGGATCCGCTGGCGGAAGGAAGGATATCCTTCATCGCCATGATCGTCTTGCTGGCGTTGTTCTCGCCGGACAAGAATTCAGAGAATTTCTTCTTCTCCTGCTCGATCCTTTCCTTGTAGGCCTTCCGGTCATTGATGGTGATGCCTTCGCGCTTGCACAGGTTCTCGAAATACTTCGGAGAGATGTAGATGATGTACTTCACGCCGAGCTGATTCTTCAGGATGGCGGTCTTCAGTTTCGGTACCATACAGCTGTGGTCGAACCAGCCGCTGCGGAAGATGGAATGCCATTCCGGAGCCGAGTAATACGGGTGTCCGGGGGACGGCATATAAGCACACCACATCAGAGGCTGCTTGCGTCCGCTATAGCTTTCCAGATCCGGCAGCGGGTTCATCTCATTGATTGCGCGGGTGGCGATGATATCCTTTTTCGTGGGGTTCTTATCCCACTTCGCACAGTAGAAGTGCATCGGGATGTCACCGCTTGGATCCATCTCGCTCCACCGGCTGAAGACGGCCTCCCGGTGCCTGACGGATTCGATGAGCCGTTTCCCTTTGGCGAAGCTCACTTCAGCCCAGATGTTGTAGAAGGTATTCATATCCGTCAGCTGCTGAAGAATGAACATCGGGATGTCGTTCCGCTCGAAGAATTCGAATTCGGGCCCGTCCGTCACTTCGTCCCAGCGGCGCACCACCCCGGAAGAGTCCTTTTCCACAGCCCTGACGATCTTCGGGCCGAGCCCGTAGCACACATCCCTGTTGAACTTGAGATTTGCAGATACGACATCATTGGATTCGATCTTCTGCATCAAGTGATTCGGCAGAAGGTTATCCGCACCCCAGGGCATAACCTTATAGCCGCCGCAGTCGATGGCCTTCAAGTCATAATCCTCACGGAAGTCAGCGGCTGAATCCATCACCAGGATGGTCTGGATATCCGGGAATAGCTGCACGCCTTCCAGGACTTCGATTCCTTCCATCCGGTCGATGGGGCTTTCTTTTTCAGGTTTCGGGTTCATAGTGTTACTTCTTCTCCATTAAATTCGATGACGGTCAGTCGGTTCACTTTCCGGATCTCACCGGAAGAGAGAATCTTGATATTGAATGTGCTTCCGTTCCCGTGGAAGGAAGTGATGACGGCGTGATCCACATCAATGACGGTACCGTCTTCAGCGACCCATTTCAAGGATATATCTGACTGAAGACGGGCCACATCCGCTATTCTGCTGAAGTGTATCATGGCTCGATTTATTTCAGTGCAAATTTATGACGGGCGGGTACCAAAGATTAGGACAGACCGGTAGAAGGGCGGTCTAATCGGATTTCTGGTCAACGATGTGATGTTCAACAAGAAGAGGGTTTCGGAAAAAACGCGGAAAGAGGAAATCGCTTTTCTTGCTCCCAAGCCTTGCCCTGTCGCGAGGCCGGCAATTGCGCTCGCGATTGCGAAATATGCCGGCGCGGTTTGACACCGGCCGGCACCTTTTTCGTGCGCTCACGAAAATGATCCAGGATGGCTCAGAAGGCCGAACCTATCCCGTCGATATGGTTGTATGGGTGGAATACATTGCCCAGGTACAGGGTATCGAAGGCATCTGTCCCGTCCGTGCGGAATTCCAGGGGGTCATCCTCCGATTCAGCCAGCTTCTCTCCGCCTTTCTGCTTCTTGAAGCCCAGCGGCGAGATGTCCACTTCCGCCAGCTGGATGGCCACCAGCAGCGCTTCATTGTTTTCCTTATTGAAAAGAGGCATAAGGTGCTTGGCACCGGTAAATCCGTCATTGATGATGGAATACTTCTCATTGTGACGCATCGGCTTTCCGATGAATTTGCCTTCCACATACCAGCCGTGCTTGTTGAACTGCTCGATGATCACCGAGCGGAAGTCATCATCGGATACGGCGTAGTTGGAGCCCAGGGCCGTGGAGTCGAAATAGAAGATGACCTCCTTGCATAGCATCGGCTCATAGTAGTGGCAGAAGTCATCAACCAGTTCTCGCAGCTTACGCTCATACTTTACATAGAAGCTCTTGATGATCTTCAGTGTAGTGCCTGAGCGCTGAGCTGCTACCAGCCAGTTGATGTTCGCATTAAAGTCGAAGGCGATGGAGATAGGTGCTTTCATATCCAGGTCACCATCGGCCAGGCACCGGAGGCCTGTGCTGAGCTGTGAGGCCGGGATGGCGGACTGCCGGATCTGTTCGTTATTGTTGGCGATATAGGTGTGCAGGGAATCCCGGAAGTTGGGATAGAATCCATCTGACAGTCTCTCGATACGGCGTGAAAGGATGGATGTCTGGAATACCAGCGGCGGCAGGTCGCGCTTCATCTGTTTGATGTACTGCAATCCAACCACATCGATATTCTCGAAGGTTGACCATTCCACATACCAGACGGCGATCTTCCGGAGCTGTGCGATGAGTTTTTCTACAGCCGCTATCTTGTACTGTCTTTCCTTGTTATCCGGATAGGTGGCCAGGATCTCCCAGCGCCGGTACAGGAGGCCGCGGATCGCATCATTCAGATCCGGCGTTGCCTTCTCGCGGTAGTTCAGGAGCCAGCGGGCGGATTTGAGCACCGGCATATCGCTGACGAACAGGATGCCGTGATGCCAGGGACAGTCTGAGAAGAAGCGCCGGGTACCGCCATTTGCCGGGAAGGTCTCATCCTTGAGTTTATCGAAATTTAGGCCTTTCGCCTCGTCACCGATGAGCCAGTCGAGGGTCAGCGAGTTGGAGCTCATCTTTACATCCTGGGATATGATGATCATCTGAGCACCGTTGAAGAAGGATACAACATCTTCGTAGTTCTGCAGGGGTATAATGGGCTTGCCGTAGCCCAGGTTCTTCGGGGGGCGCTTGCCGATGACATAGTGAACACCTTCATACCAGCCGAATTCGGCCAGGCCGGAGAGGGCCGTCGGCAGTGTTTTCGTGTGTGCCTGTTTGAAAGAGGATGCGATGAATCCGCCGGTGGATCCTGGCATAAACTCAACATTTCGCTTGATCCGGAGGGAGACGATCCCGAAGGATTTGCCGAATCGCCGGCCGCAGATATCGACTTCGGTATTGGCGGCCACGGCCAGGGCGGTCTGCTGGGCGCGGTTCAGGTATTTCTGCTGAACTTCGGGCATAGCTGTTACTTGCTGTCGATTTCCTGTGTGTACTGCTGAAGGAGTTTGCGGCTCTTCTCTTCGATGCCGGGCTCTTTCTCGATGCCGATGACGGCCGGGTCGATGGTGAAGGAATAGTCTTTCGGCTCAATTTCATCCCAGGGCAGCTGCTCGCCTTCGTTCTCATCCAGCCGGTTCACCTTCGATATGGCCATCGCCACTTTGATCAGGGAATTCGCCCGCTTTTCATCGCCGGCCATAGCTGCTGCGCTGGCCTTGCTCAGCAGCTCATTCGCCTGGAAGCGCCGGAGCTCTTTGTCGGCCATTTGCACATTGCCGAAAACGGCCGTCACCAGGCCGATATCCTGGTATGCCATAGCACGGCCGATATCATAGCGGTTCATCAGATAGTTCCGCAGCTGCAATCGGCTTTCCAGCGGGTGTTCCAGGATATGAGCGTACAGATCGCGGAGACGGTCGAGCCGGTCTTTCTCTGCGGTCGATAATTTCATGGATGGGTTCTCGATTGCCTGTGTGAGTACATCCAGCAGGTCGCGGTTGATTTTTTCCATAACGCAAAAGTAGCAACCTCACGGCTGCTACTTGGGACAAGAGGGTTACGATGTATTTAGATGGGGAGCAAGTTTCGTTTCCGGAGGGCTTCAAGCGTTTTTTCAGAGATGGTACAGCCGTGTCCCTGGAGGGCTTTCACGCGGTACCTTACACTTTCGGCCTGTGCGGCCGTCAGGGATTCTTTCTTGAGCATCTTACTGATAAAAGCCCTGACAGTCGATTCCTTGAATTCTGAAAAAACCTCGTTCCGGGCTTTCTCAGCAAGGAAGTCATCAATCGTGCGCCATCCATTCTGGATCATTTCGTGTGCCAGGAGGATCTTGGTGCGGAAGGCTGACCGGTCTGCATCAGTGACGGCCATCTTCATCTTTTCGTGGTAAGCTCGCCTGAGCTTGCTGTCTTCGGATATCCGGTCATATACTTCCTGGAGTTGCGGAGGCAGATCTGCGCGGCGGGTCTTTCTTTCGTCATAGGTTCTGAATACCGGCTGTTCCTGTACCGGCGTGACAGTGACCTGCGGCGGTTGAGTGGCCGGTACGGGTGACTGAGGCGGAACGGGCTGACCGGCGAATCTGGTGAAGTTCGTATCCGCGGACGGGTTGACGGGTGCGGGTAAGAGCGAGTCGATTTTCTGAAGCTGGTATAGGAGCGTTTCCATATCGCGGCGCTTCGAGATGGCTCGCATCAGATTCTCATTCCTGGAATACCTACAAAAGAGGCCAAAGCCGGTCATGAAGTCCGGCTCTGGCTCTTGCAGGTAGGAATGGATCTCAGGAATCACGCTTAGTCATCATTGCTTTCGACCGGCGTGAAAACACCGGTGGAGCAGTTCAGGGTTCCTTCCGCAGTGACGATATTGCCGACATAGAGCGGAAGCGGCGTGACATCCGGGCATTCGACATCGATGGTTACGCCCTTCGCGCTGCCGGCCGCATCGCCGGAAGTGCCCTGGGGGCTGGTGACGCATCGATAGTCCGGGGAGCCGATGATATGGTAGCGCCCGGCGGACTTGCCGATATACACATAGTCATCGTTGGCGGCGGTCTTCGACCAGCCGAGTGCAGCCGGAGTGAGATCCGGGAAAGAGGCTTGCAGTTTGTTGTTAAACATCTTGCAATCCGTCTCGCCGACAGGTTCAAAGCTCATCGAGCCTTTGCCCTGGGTGGAATAGATCTTATCCCATACGGCACCATCGACCAGGGTGAAGCTGCCGGAATAGGAAGAGAGCACGGAGGGGCCGTCAGTGCTCTGGGCGCTGTCGGGATCATCTACGATCGTAGGCCAGGCGGCGATGAGGCGCTTGGCGATACGGTAGATGGTAGTGCCAATCCCCGAAGGGTTGACACTACCGATTTTGAAGTCAAGATTTCCGAGAATCATAGTTCAGAGATTTCTTCGGTTAAACATTGGCGGCCATTTCCTGGCTGACGGTGACATCCTTATAGACGGAGCCGCAGCTGATACGGACGGTGGCGGTGCGGGGGCTGGTTCCTTCGGCATCGTAGGCGAAGGCGGTACGGGTGAAGGTCACCTTGTGGCCATCGGCGGCTACGGCTACGGAAAGCCAGTCTGCGCCTTCAGTCTTGACCTCGGCGGTCACGGCAGCACCGTTGGAGGTTGCGTAGGTGCGATTGTTGGAACCGGCATCGGCACCGACAGAGAGGGAAGCATCACCGGTGATGACAACAGGATCCGGAGTCGGAGCCACATACTTCGCGACCAGGAGGTATTCAGGCTCGATCATCTGGAACTGCACGCCCCAGAAGAGGCACATGAAGAACTGAACGACCTTCGGGTTATCCGGCTTGCGGATCTCGACCTGCTCGCGCTCAGAATCCTGGGAGCAGCCAACCAGCATATTGCTCTTGGTGGACAGGTAGATGTAGGAGGAATTCTTCTGGGCGGAGAGGGCTACGATCTCGCAAGGATTGTCTTCCGTTCCGTGGAGATACTTGCGACCATAGGCGTTGTTGTACTGCACGGCACCGAAGTTATCCAGGTACCAGTCATCGTAGGCACGCTTGACGGCGCGGGGTACATACATCCGGAGGCCTTCGCTCTCGATCAGCTCATCGGAAGCCGCATCATAGATGCTCTTCAGGATGTCACCGGCGTTGGAGCGGGAGATGGAGGAATGATACTCGAAAAGGTTGCCCTTTCCGACAGCGATATTGCCGGCGGAAATTTCGGTGGCGGTGATGGTGTCGAAGCCGTTGAAGAGGTCGAGGGTCGTGGTACCGGTTGCATTGCGTACACCGGAGAAGGTGGCCAGGGCGAGGTTCTTCGAGACGGATTTCGCCATTTGCATCGAGAGATCCTTCACGATTTCGGCATCAGTGCGGGTCGTATGCGAGGTGAACTGCTCGCCATAGACGGTCGTAAAGAGCACATAGGGATCGAATTCTTCGACCACATCGCCCAGGTAGGTCGTGAGTGTACGGGCTGCGATCTTCGAAGAATCGCTCGCGCCCTTTTCGGTCTTGTAAGGACGGATCTGAGCACCGGAGCCGAGGGCTCCTACGGTTTCGTCACCAGCGACACCGGTGTGAAGAGTCATGTGCTTCAGCACAGTCTCCTGGAGGGCCGCTACAGGCATGGCCAGAATTTCCTTGCGGAACTTGGCACCAGAGTTGACAAGAATTGAAGAGAGGTTCATAATGTTGAAGGGATTAGGAATTACGGTTGATGAATTTCTTGCATTCTTCCAGAGCTTCCTGGTAGGTTGCAGCGGCGTGGATGGTACCGGCACCGGAGGCGTTGTTTTCAGGGACGATTCCGGGGGTATGGCTTTCGGCAGCTTCGGCGCGGGCGATGGCGGCATCCAGAGATTCTTCGAGCTCGCTGATACGGGCATCCTTCGCGGCGATCGTTGCTTCGTGGGACTGAACCAGGCCGGTCTGTTTGGTGAGATCTGCCTGAAGGGCTTCGACCTGGGTCTGAGCGGCCGCCAGCTGCTGGCGGGCATCGGCCAGGGCATTCTCGATGGCTTCCATCTGGCTCAGCTGGACAGTGGTGGTGCCGTCTTCAGCGAAAACCTGCTCAGCCATCTCAGGGATTTGTGAGAGTTGTTTGAAACGATTCATATTGGTAGGTTTTGAATTGGATTTCTGTTTCTTCGCCGGGGCGGCCAGCTCGATGACGGCGGCCACGGCATCCTCGAAGGAGCCGAGCCCGTCAATCAGGGTGCCGACTACATCCTTCGCGAAATAGATCCGTCCGTGAAGCTGCTCTTCCTGTGCATAGGGACGATAGGCCTTCATATCGGAGATGAAGCGCTCGTTTACGGGGTTGAGAAGCGTTTCCCGGATCATCTGGGTATTGCCTTCCAGCGCTTCTTCCCATTCCAGGTTCTTTTCGCCGGCCGAGTCTGCATAGATCCTGACGGTGATCTGGCCTGTCTGGCTCTTATGGTACTTGCTCAGGCCGGAGATGGTCATCATCGTACCGATGCAGCCGACATGGTTGAATTCCCGGTGTGCCAGTATCTTGTTTGCGGGGGCTACGGCGTAGATGCAAGCGGAAGCACAGTATCCGTCAATCCAGGCCACAACGGGCTTTTTCAGAGAGGTGACGGCATCGACCAGCACATCAGCTGCTTCGCTCTGACCACCTCCGGAGTCCGCCACGATGATATGGCCGATGATGGAGGCATCCTCATCAGCTTCGCGCAGTCCGCGGGCGATGGTTTCAGCACCGATCTCTCCGCAGGGATTGTCGAAGCGCATCAGGGTGCCTGTGAGCGATGTCACATAGATAGATTTCCCGGCGAGCTCTTCGACCGGGTAGGCAGAGCCGGCAATGAAGTCAGAGCACAGGATCCTGTACGGCTCCTTTTGTTTTGACTCCAGCTGGAACGGCTTGCCTTGCAGAATGCTTTCGAGCACCGGCATCATGAGGGAAGCGTGTTCCGGCTCAATCATCCAGGGGCCACGGAGATTCTTGGCGAGATTTGAAAAATCCATAGTATCCGAATTAACCGGATACAAAGATAAATCGGTGTTTCAGCGTGGATTTAGACAGAAAACAGGGCTCCGTGGAGCGATTTCAGGCTGATGGTGATCGAAAACTGTGAAGTTGACTGGCCAGATACGCTATCTGAGAAGGTAAATGTCGGGATAAACTCTTTTGAGCCGATCACATATTTCCGACCGTCAGTGGTTTCGATCTCAAAGATGGCCTTTTGGCCTTCAAGCTGCTGAAGCACGGGGCGGTATGTTTCCCTGTCGGCGCGAATCGAACTGCTGAACAGGAAATCCGAATACTTGCCATTATCGTCATACTGCCACTTTTCGGAGATATCGCCGGTTTCCGGTGTAAAGGGAAGCGTTGACAGCGCTCCGCTCAGGAAGCCGGATAAGTTGAAGGTGCTGCCGGGTGCCAGGTAGCTATAGTCACCGACCAGGGCGGCCGAAATATACCGAAGGGCGCGGATTCCGAGTTTCATAAAAAGGAAGTTTTTGAGGGTCAAAAAAATATGACATCAAGTCACCTAAAAAAAGATGGGAAGCGGGTGTTTCATCGGATTTTTCTTACGATAACGGTACCAGTATTTCATCAGCCGGTTCACCAGGCGGGTGTCAACGGTAATCCTGTAGTCGCATAGGAATTCCGTGATGGCGCGGATGATCTTCGTCTTGTGATCTTCATCGCTGTCGGTGAATCGGCCGACCATATAGATGGTGAAGGCGTTCCTGAACTGATTCTCCAGGTATCGCCGGATGGCAGCAGATCCTTTCTCCCCGATGTAACACCGGTAGAGCTGATTTATGACGATCTCTCGGTCGGATGGATAGTTGAACCAGATCCGATGTCCTCCCTGGGTGACCAGCAGCTCCACGGTTATGTATTCGCTGCGATCTTCCAGCGGTGTGTATTCTTCAGGGATCAGTTCCAGGTACTGCTTGACGATGGCCCAGAGGTTCGTATGTTTCTCCAGGCGGATATAGTCAGAACCGTAGGTGGCGATCATCCATTTGCGGATGAAGGATCCTACGCGGATATCAACAGTATTTGCCGGGTTTCTGTTCATAGGTTACAAAGGTAAGGAAAGCGGTTTATGATTATTTGACATATACGCGGAGGCCCTGCCGGATCATATCGCAGAGGATCCGGTAGCTGTCTTCATACACCCAGGTCGTATAGAATTCACCCTTGTCCGGGCCGGTCATTACCTCTCTGAGCACCTGCCTTCCGTGCCAGAGGTCGGCGATGGTGGCCGGCCTCATACCAGGAGGCACTGAGCGGTAGTGCCAGATGGGATGAGAGCGGCCATCGAACCAGCATCCGAATTCGAGTTTTTCGCAATCAATCATCACAATGAATGAAATACTATTTTTCGTAAAATTTTTGACACTGCGACACTTTGTTGATTATCAATACTTTAGCGGTGTCAAAAAAGTGTCAAAATTGTGGTATTTACCACCATCATTGTCAATTGTCCCGATTTGTCCGAAATTTTTGACACCGATAAAAAATTATATATCAATATATTACAGCGGTAGTGTCAAAATGTCAATAAAAAATGTACTTTATATAGTTGTATGTTTTCGCATTTCTATCATCTTAGGACATCGGTCGAAAAAAGCCCCGAATCCGGGGCTGATTTCTGACACTGGCCGGGAACATCAGAAGGGCGGATCATCCTCACCGTTCAGGCTTTCTGCCAGCAGCTCCCCGCGCCCCTCCGGAGCAGCCGGCAGGTAGTCGGGATTGACACGGCCGTCAAGGGTATCGATGAAGAAGTAGTAGTGATCCTCATTGTTGACCTTCTTGTGAATCCTGTTATTCTTGCGGTCGCTGTCGGAGGTGAAAACCTTATCCGGGTTGAATTCCCATCCGTGGTATTCACAGAAGGCGATGAGCTTCCTGCGGAATCGCTGTGCGGTGAGGAAGTTCTGGGATACCTTCGAGATCTTCTGGCTGAAGGAGTCCTGAGCTTCATTGATATCAACCAGCGTATTGAGCCGGGCATCGGTGAAGTATTCTTCCGCCCAGGAGTAGAAGTCTTCGCCCATATCTTTGACCAGGGTTCGCTGGATGATCGTCTTCATTGGCGGCTGTACTCTTTCGTGGATCTTGTGCCACATCATCATACAGGTCAGCATAAAGTTGTAGAAGGCATTCATCTCCTTCGGCGTGTATTCATCGATGAGATCCTTGCCGAATTCTGTTCGTGGCGATCGGAGCTTCAGTTTCCTGGTCTTCGAGTCGGAGTGGTAGTAGTCACTGAAGGCGCAGAACCAGATACGGCGATTCAGGGAGTCATCGAATCCGCGGATGGCGTGATTCGAAGAGAAGCCCATCTTCGGGGATTCCATAAAGTCCATCGTGAATCCCTTCGTATGCTTCAGGTCAATGGTCACCTTGCCGGTGATCATATTCATAAACTGGTGCAGGTTGATCTGGCTGTTAAGGTCATCGATGAAGATGGTATCCGTAAGGCCTCTGACCACATCCTGGAAGATGAACTGCATATTCTTCTCCTTCATCCGCTGGCCATCGACATATACCTGGGAGCGGATGTGCTCGACTGCATTCAGAAGGAGGGATTTGCCGGTACCTCCGAGGTGCTCTCCTTCATCGGCCTGTTCCATCTCCATCGCATACCAGGCGTATGGCTGTCCTGAATTCTTGTGCTTGGACAGCATATAGCCGAGTCCGAGACATTTGGAGATGAAATTCAGTTGAGTCTCTTTCAGTTCAGTGTCCGTCAGGACTTCATTGTTCTCTTCCTTGCGCCAGTAGGCTCTGCCGGTGTTATAGACATATTCCATGAAGGTGCTGCCGAATTCGCGGATCGTGAGGCTATACCTTCTCACATCTTCGATGGTGTCAATTTCCCTACATAAAGAATTATATTCAGGGGTGCGGGGGGTGAGTGTGTGAAGCTGGTCGAGCTTGGCCTTGTATTCATCAGAATAGCCGATGTCGAAGAAGGCCTCTTCCGGTACCAGGTCGTGGTCGATGATCTTGCTCTCATAGATCATAAACGGGCACTGGTCGTATGGGATCTTATCGATGCCGGTAGCAGAGATGCGGAAGATGCCGTTACGGAACCAGAGATAGTCGCATTCCTTCGTATAGGCGTTGAAGTCCGGGGCTATCCTTCGGAGCTTCGTCAGGGCCTGGGAATTGATTTGCTTCGATCGGTGGATGGAATTGATCAGCGGCTGTGAATAATACTGCGGATGTGTGCGAAGGTATTCCAGGAGAGCATTGGAGCATTCGCTGGCGATCATTTCTTTGTCGATCAGGCGTACCCTGTTATCCTTGACCTGGCAGAAGGTGTAGCCTTCTTTCGCTGAGCTGTAGTCAATCGTGTAGAATCCGCAAGCCTCCAGGAAAGAGTACAGCTGGTCATTGTTGATGTCGAACTTGTAGCTGCCATTCTTGTTGCGGAAAGCCGTCCAGAACTTGAGGCCTCCGGATAGCTTTACCAGCTCATTGAAGAGCCGGATGGGATCCTGGATCTCCGGCTTTCGGTAGTACATAAAGAAGTCTTTCGCGTCCTTGCATGGCTTGCCGGTTCGCGGCACCCTCTTCAGCTTCAGGTCTTCCGGAAGTTTGATGATGTTGATGTCGAGGTAGCGGAGAGCCAGTTCCTTCATTCTGCGAAGGCCGGTCTCATCGGCATCGTAGAGCAGATAGACGGTCTTGGCCATTTGTGAAAGGATGCGCCACTGGCCTTCGGTGAGGTCGGCCGTCTCCGAATTCGGCCAGCAGACATGATATCCGGCGTTCTTCACATTGAGGGCATCGGAGGGGCCGCTGCAGATGATCAGTTCTTTCCAGGTCAGATCCTGCTCTTCTTCGCCTTCGCCGTCTTCTGAAGGGACGCGCACCGTGCCTTTGAACTTGCCATCCCATATATCCCGGTAGCGCTGCATAAATTCCTTTTCTCCGCACAGCGGGAGGAAGATGTGCGTACCTTCCTCGTCATCCTTGCGCTGCTGTTCCTTGTTGCCTTTCCACAGGAAGCGGTAGCGCTTCGAGAAGGGCTGGTACAGTTTGCCATAGCTGCCGTAGTCATAGTAGTACATCGGATAGTTCTCATTCGCGGCGAACTTGCTGCTACGGCCGTTTTTCTGCGGTGTTACATAGGAATCAACCGGCTTCAGGCAGAGCTCTTCGCAGGTGGCCTGTGTGATGTGATAGCCGAGCACATCCAGCTCTTTCTGCGTGAACTGGCCATCATCACGAATCTGGATCGTCATCTCGTCCTGGGGTAACGCTTCCGACCAGGTGGCTTCCGGTTCGAGGCTGGTGCGCTCTTCAGCGGTCAGCAGCTCCGGAGCAAATTTCGCGGCGATCCATTCCAGGGCCTGGGGGAACTTCAGCCGGAGCTCTTTCATCACCAGGCTGACGGCATTGTAGGCCGTATTGTCTGAGCCTCCTTTGTCCTGGAGCAGCCAGACATTGGAATTCTTGACCTGATAGACGGTGGCCGATGGATTCTTGTCATCGGCGCGGAGCTTGAAATTCTTGGCTCCGGAGAATCCTGCGGCGCTCTGGGGATAGAAGTGAAGGATGACGGCCTTGCCGCCTTCGGTGGCATTGTAGATATCTTCGGCCGTTAGTTTGTATTCTTGCATAGCTAAAAGCGTAAAATTGCATCATCAATTACATCCTTGAGCTTGCGGTATCCGGTAAGGTTTTGATTTCCGGCATATCCTTCGGCTGCTTCAAGGGTTTGAAGGATGTGTATTTTTGTGGAGAGGGCTGCGCTGATCAACCGGGCTTCTCTCTCTGAAAGGTCAAGTGTCATTTGCTCTTGATTGTTTTGAAAAAGTCCTCATAAAAAGCGAGCATCGCATCGGCCGTTTCGTCATCGGGAATGATGATGCTGGCATTTTCTACGCGGGGATTCGTATTGATATTGGCGGAAGTCTGTATGATGAAGTCGAATGACAGGCCGCGGCCGGCCATCACCTTTGAGTGATTCCAGGCCACAACCACTTTCACATTCTCATAACCTACAAACATCCGGATGAAGTCATCGGCTTCCCATCCGTGCCGGCCGGTTGAATAGATCTCGCCGAGATACAGGTTCATCGAACCGATCCTGCCGTCATCGCACCATTTCTTCAGCTGCTCAATATCCTTCATATCCACACACCAGGTTGAAACGATCAGCCGGGTGATGGTTTGCTGCCGGATCACGGCCTTCAGGTAAGTAAGGGCATCGACATCGCCTTTCGTCAGGAAGTTGTAGCAGACGCCTTTCTCGAATCGGAATCCGGGCGCTTTCTGTGAGTCGAGAAGGGACATCTCAGAGAAGGCCTTCCGGTACTGGTAACGCTGTCGGGCGGCCAGGCTGACGGCTGAACCATCCAACTGAGGAAGCGGCTGCCGCTCGCCGCTATTTTCCTGCTCTTTCAGCGGGGGCATAATGCCGGCGGCCAGCTCTGCCTCTTCGAAGCTGAGCGTATCCTGGATTGAATCGATGAGCGAAGGGTCTATCATAGTGCTTAATTATGGCAGCCGTATTCTTCGGCCCGCTGTTCAATCTCCCATTTCTCGACCTGCTTGACGGCCCATTCCTCGCCTTTTTCGGCATAGTTGCGGGTGCGCTCGCGGATCAGCAGCGTGCTTTCCAGGATACCGGCATCGTAGGCACTATAGACCTCGCCGTTCTTGTCTTCCATCAGCATACGGAATCCATCCGGCGGGAGGCCGAGCATTCTCGCGATCTGACTGGATGTGTAGCGTAGGGCGGCGAGCTTCTTGATCCGTAGAAGGTCATCGGAATTAGGTATTCTCATCGTTCTCCCATCAGGCAGTGTCATCAGTCGATCAGGATTGATGATAACGGGGGGCGTGGGGTGTTCTGCCAGTTCGGCAGCGAGCTTTTCGGGATAGTAGCGCTGGTAGAACTTGCGGATCTCGCCTTCTCCGATGTGATGGGGCCTATCCGGCTTGCTGTCGCGGTCAACGGCCGTCCAGAAGTCGCAGTAAAACTCTTTGAATTCCACTATGGCATCAGCCTCTTCCGCCAGGGCCTTGAGGTGCTTGATACGATCAGGGGATAGGTTCAGTCCATCGTTGATGATGTCGAGCTTGTTGCCAAAGGCCAGGCGCATAATAGCATCTTCCATCTGATTGATGATGCCTTCGCGTCCGGGTTGCCAGTAGTCACCGCCGAGGCCGTGACGGATGTCATCGCGGCTGACGATAACTGTTCCTTTGTCACTGAGGGCAAAGGATCTGGCCCAGGTTGTTTTTCCGCTTGCGGGTGGGCCCTGTAGGATGATCAGTTTCGCCATAGTTATCGGGTTGGCCAGAGCTTTTCAGGTTCTACCTTCTTGCCGGTGGTATCCTGAATGATGTCGCAGATGGTGGCCTGTGCGAGAATATGCGGCGTGCGGGACCCGTTGATCCAGCTGTATGCCGTATTGTAGGGCACCTTCTTTTCCTGGAGCTTCAGGATAATCTTCGAGCGTTGTTCTTCCGGTAGCTTTTCGAAGAATTCTTTTACTTTCATATTCTTGAAGGTTATGCTGTTTCTAAGCCGTATCAGAGAATTGTCCCTGACACGGCATCTGAATAAGTAATTTGTCATCCGAACAGGTAATCGCGCCAGAGCTCAGCGAACTGTTTTCCGCTGTGTTCCGCGAGCGCAGCCGTTTTATATGCAAGGCGAGCACCGTAAAACGAAGACGCGTTCGACCAAGCGTAGTACGAGAGCGAGAAAGCGAGGCCGGAGAATCCATTTGCCTGGCCAGGAAGGAATGGCACCACATTTCTTTCCTTCTCTTTTTCCGGCCCCATATCATCCATCTCATTCTTCGTAAAGAATTCGAACCAGGGCCAGTAGCACCATACGTCGGGTTCCGGTCTGTATTCCCATCCTCCATTGAGAGCGGCTGTGATGATTTCGAGCTTCATCTGGGCGATGTAGCGGGCAGGGATGATTGCTTCGTATTGCGGCTTAAGCATCTCCGGAAGTCCTTCCGGGATGGCGAGACCGAGGGCCTTACAGGCATCCTCAAAGGTTTTGATCTGTTTCATTGTGTTAGATAGTTTGAATTTCTGAATAGATGACGGTGATGAACGAGCCGCCGGCTCGCTTGAGCATTACGCCTTCGGGGTACAGCCTGACGATCTGGGCTTCCTGGCCGTGATACCGGACTGTCTCCCCTTCCTGGAAGGCGTGTTCTCTGGCTTCCTCTTTTGTCATTCTTCTTCCGGCTTTTTGAAAAGAAGGAGGTCGGCTTTGATCGGTCGGGCGTGAATGCAATAGCAACCGATGTGAAGCATATAGCTGTCCGGCTCGCCTTCGCGCTTCCATCCTTTCGTGATACTGAGCGCGGCCGGCTTTATTCTGGGGCAATTTTCGATCAGCCGGGATTGCCGATAGCTAAGATAGTCCAGGAATCCGTGGAGCCATTCTTTAGATACGGCACTGGAGAGATAGGGCTTGGCCAGTGGCATCAGGCATTCTTCTGCCGCTCTGGCTTCTGAACGGGCAAAGTGCCCTTCTTCGAGAAAATACATCATAACTTTACTTTTTTGTTAAGTTGCCAATCGTTTCTGCTTCGTCATCCTCGATCCAGGTGCAGGTCTTCGGGAATAGGCCTCTTAGCTCACTGGGCTTGCCGGCGAACATATACCTGAATGTGCTGAATCCCAGGATCCGTTGCTGGCATTCCAGGATGACATTGTATGCCTCGATGGCAAGGTCTTTCATCACTTCGTGGAGTTGATACAGTGCTGTGTGTAGGGATCGCGGAAGATCTTCATCTCAGCACAGTGAGAGCATAGAGTCATCCTTTCATCGACCCACCAGCAATTGCCATAGATGGGGTTGTGGCAAGGATTCTTTTCAGTGCATCCGCATACGCGGCAGACACCTGGCCGCCTGGGGGCGAATACCAGGCGGAACCAGCGGCGTGTTTTTGATATCTCTGAATTCATCGAGAGCGTGTTATTAGGCAGTAGTCACCGGGTTCCCAATTGCATTTGCCGTTTCGATAGAGCCAGCATTCCAGGCATCGGTTCGGGCCGCCAAAACGCAATAGGGGGGGGGGTAGATTTAGGCTTTATCATAGAAGAATACGAAATAGAGATATTCTTCATAACCGACTGAAGATGGATAGACGAACAATCTTCCAGGTTCTACCTGAAGTCCGTCAACCAGACTCATAATCTGCGATGCACTTACGGAAACCTTTGCAATCACACCTAAGGCTGCTGGCCGAAGGCAGACGGAGAAGCAATATCCTAAGCGATCTTCTTCTATATTGACTGACACAAACGGGCTTCTTGATGCGCGGTCAAAAGTCTTGTGGAACAGTGTCTCGACCTCTTCTTTCGTGATCATAGCTATGGTTCGGTTTGTGGATGGTTATTCGATACCAAAAGGGAGGCCAGGCCGCGAATTACCTCCCCGGCTTGCGCCTTGATGTGCGATAATGACTTTGCGGCCTGTTTTCCCAATTGTAGTGATAGATGCCGGAAGATGGCCAGGTACCGGAGTGGCAGCTGGAGCCAGGTCATTTTCCAGCAGAGCGGAAGGGCGAACCACCACCAGATAGCGAGAGTAGTGGCATCGCCGAAAGCGTAATCGAAGGCGTTCCATACCAGAGCGCCGGCGAGAGCGAGGGTGAATCCTAACCAGATCCAGCCTTGCAACCGGTTGATAGATGTTTTCATTATCGCACATTTTTAGGAGTGTTTTGTTATCTTTGCATTGTGTTTGCATTGTAATTACATCGCAAAGATAATTAACTTAATTGACTTTACAAAACTTTTTTGGATTTTTCGTGCCATGAATGAGTATAAACAATTTCTAAAAGCCAACCGTCTGAGGCAGGTTGATTTGGCTAAATATCTCGGTATCACTGAATCCGCTGTATCCAACATCGTCAACGGCCGTGCCCGACCGTCTGAAGAAAACTTAATTAAGATTCTTGAAAATGATTGCGGATGGGATGTCTCGATGATTCGCGAATCTACCGGCGGTTCTGGCCATTATCAGAGCGTTGTCAATTCAAAAAATTTCCGTTATGACTGTGGCATCTCCGCGGAGCAATTGCTGGAGGTCGTGAAAGAGAATCAGCGTCAGATGGGCGAGCTCATAGACACATTGTCTGTCTTAACAAAGAAGATTCAGTGATATGGGATTTGTGATTCTTATTATAATCATCGGAGCCATCTTGATTCTTCTTGTGAAGAGTTCTGAAGATCGCCAGCGGGAGAAAGAAGTACATCAAAAGTATTTGGAATCTCAGGAGGCTTTCGAGAATTCTATCGATCAATGCAAAGAAGAGTGTGATCTTGACCTCTCTGAACCCGAAGAAGAGTTTCACGATTGGTGCAGAGCCTATTCAGCTGATGTCATAGGGTACAATATCGCCGGCATCAACTTTCGGCATCTTGATTATTCACACATAGGTGAATTCGATGGGACGATACGGATCGAAGAGGGAAATCCTTATGATGAGAATGCTGTGGCCATTTATCGTGGTCGGAAAAAGGTCGGCTACATACCACGAGACCACAGCGCCGAAATTCACCAGATGCTGGAGAATTCTGGGGGTTCAGCCAGTTGTTCCGGCTTCATTTATTATTTCATTGACGAAGAGCTCAGGGAGCGATTCGCCGGAAAGATTATCATTGGCCCTTCGGAATCCGCTGATAGCGAATCCGTTGATGGCAAATGAGCCGGGTCAAAAACGGGTCAAAATGTCAGCAGATTGGCCCTTTTCGCGAAATAATCGGCATTGAATATCAACACCTTACCGTAAGTAAAATATGGATCGCAAGTCCAGTCATCCAGACACGAAAACAGCCGCAGGACATTTGCGGCTGTTTTTCTGTCTTCTATTCCATAAGCTTTTTGTACTTGAATCGCTTGGGCTCGACAGAGCCGAGGCGCATTTTCTTGTTCTCCTCGTACTCTGAGTAGTTGCCGTCGAAAAAGACCACCTGGGAGTCGCCCTCAAAAGCGAGGATATGGGTGGCGATACGGTCGAGGAACCAGCGGTCGTGGGAGACCACGACGGCGCATCCGGCAAAGCCGTCGAGACCTTCCTCCAGCGCACGGATCGTATTGACATCCACGTCGTTGGTCGGCTCGTCGAGAAGCAGCACGTTGCCCTCGTCCTTGAGCGTCAGCGCGAGGTGGAGACGGTTCCTTTCGCCGCCGGAGAGAACGCCGCAGAGCTTTTCCTGGTCGGCTCCCGAGAAATTGAACCGGGACACCCAGCTGCGGGCATTGATATCGCGCCCGCCAAGACGCACCCATTCGCTGTTGCCGGCGATGGTCTCATAGACAGTCTTGTCGGGATCGATCGAGCGGTGCTGCTGGTCGACATAGGAGATCTTTACCGTCTCGCCGATTTCGATCGATCCGGTATCCGGCGTCTCGATGCCCATGATCAGGCGGAAGAGCGTGGTCTTGCCGGCGCCGTTCGGGCCGATCACGCCGACAATGCCAGCGGGCGGCAGCTCGAAGGACAGATGCTCGAAGAGGACCTTCCCGTCATAGGCCTTGGACACATCGTTGAAACGGATGACTTTGTTGCCGAGATGCGGGCCGTTCGGAATATAGATTTCGAGGTTCTGTTCCTTCTGCTTCTGGTCCGCAGCCGCCAGCTTCTCATAGGCGCCGAGACGGGCTTTCTGCTTGGCCTGTCGGGCCTTCGGGGCCATCCGGACCCATTCCAGCTCGCGCTCGAGGGTCTTGCGGCGCCGCGATTCCTGCTTCTCCTCGACGGCGAGCCGCCGGGTCTTCTGGTCCAGCCAGGAGCTGTAGTTACCCTTCCAGGGAATCCCCTCCCCGCGGTCGAGCTCGAGAATCCAGCCGGCTACATTATCGAGGAAGTAGCGGTCGTGCGTGACGGCGATGACCGTGCCTTTATACTGCTGCAGATGGGCTTCGAGCCATTGGACGGACTCGGTGTCGAGATGGTTTGTCGGTTCGTCAAGAAGCAGCACGTCGGGCTGCTGAAGAAGCAGACGGCAGAGGGCCACGCGGCGCCTCTCACCGCCGGAGAGATTCTTCACCAGCGCATCCGAAGGCGGGCACTGGAGCGCATCCATGGCCCTTTCGAGTTTCGAATCGATCTCCCAGCCGCCGAGGTGCTCGATCTTTTCCGTGAGCTCGCCCTGACGCTCGATCAGCGCATTCATCGAATCGTCGTCCATCGGCTCCATGAACTTCATCGAGATCTCGTTGTACTCGGCCAGCACATCCATCACCTCCTGCACACCCTCCTGGACCACCTCCAGCACGGTCTTCTCCGGATCCATCTGCGGCTCCTGCTCGAGATAGCCGACGCTGTAGCCCGGAGCCCAGACCACTTCGCCGCGGGTGGGTTTCTCCACGCCGGCGATGATCTTTAAGACGGTCGATTTTCCGGCTCCGTTCAGACCGATGATGCCGATCTTGGCGCCATAGAAAAAGCCCAGGTAGATGTCCTTGAGGATGACTTTGTTGTTGTGGGGGAGAATCTTGCTCACCCCGTTCATCGAGAAGATGATCTTTTCGTCTGCCATATCCTAGAATTCTGATAATCGTGAAACCGGGGCGATGTCGAGGGGCGCCCGCTCCCCTGCCTTGTAGTGGAACCAGCCGGCGACGGCGATCATGGCGGCATTGTCGGTCGTGAATTTGCGGGGAGGAAGATAGACGTTCCAGTGGCGCTTTTCGCCTTCGGCAAGCATCCGGGCCCGGAGGCCGCTGTTAGCCGACACACCGCCGCCGATCGTGATTTCGCGAATGCGGGTCTCCTTGGCGGCGCGGATCAGTTTCGACAGAAGAATGTCGATCAGCGTTTTCTGGAAGCTGGCACAGATGTCTTCCTTGTTCTTTTCCATAAAGAGCGGATCCTTCTCCATCTCGTCGCGGACGAAATAAAGGAGCGAAGTCTTGACGCCGCTGAAACTGTAGTCGAGCCCTGGAATCTGGGGCTTGGCAAAGGAGAATCGGTTCGGATCGCCCTGGGCAGCAAGACGGTCGATGATCGGGCCGCCGGGATAGCCGAGTCCCATCATCTTGGAGCATTTGTCGAAGGCCTCCCCCACAGCGTCGTCAATGGTCTGGCCCAGGATGGTATACTGAAGCGGTGAATCCACACGGACAATCTGAGAGTTGCCGCCGGAGACGAGAAGACACAGATAGGGGAAGCGGGGCTCACGCACATCCACACCTTCCTCGCGGATAAAGTTCGCGAGAATATGCCCCTGGAGATGGTTGACCATTACCATAGGGACTTCCAGCGACAGGGACAGCGCCTTGGCGAAGGAGGTCCCCACAAGGAGCGAGCCCAGCAGGCCCGGACCGCGGGTAAAGGCGATGGCACTCAGGTCAGCGGCCTTAACCCCCGCCCGGGAAAGGGCTTCGCTGACCACGGGTACGATGTTCTGCTGATGGGCACGGGAAGCCAGCTCCGGCACGACCCCGCCGTAGGCCTTATGGACCTCCTGGGAAGCGATGACGTTCGAGAGAAGGTATCCGTCGCGAAGGACGGCCGCAGAAGTGTCGTCGCAGGAAGATTCGATGCCGAGAATAATGTCCGCCATGGGCTTTATTTGCTGTGTTTACGCTGCAAAAATACACTTTTTCCCTTGCAAGTGCAAGTTAAGAAAATTATCTTTGTAAGATGAACTAACTATATCCGGTACCGAAGGTGGCCAGCAGAGCTCGAAAAATAGTGACCCGCATCGCCGGTGTCGTCACGGTTCTCCTGATAGCAGGCGTCCTGGCCCTCCAGTCGCCGGCCTTCCAGAGCTATCTGGTCAGGAAGGCCATTGCCGCCTATGCCGACCGGATCGATGCGGACATCAGCTTCGAATCTTTGCAGGTCCGTCCCTTCCACGGCACCGTCATCAAGAATCTCGTCGTGCTCGACCGCCATCCCTACAGGAGTGCGGACTCCCTCCTTCGAGCCGCCCCGGATACCCTGGCCAGCATCGCGTCGGCAACCGCCACCTTTTCGGTCGGTAGCCTTCTCGGCGGCGGCCCGTTCCGGATCAAGAATCTCCTGCTGAGCGATGCCATCGTCAACCTCGTCTCCAGTCCCGGTACAGATGACCCGGAGCGCAGCGAGCTCAATTTCGTCCGCGCGTTCCGTATCGAAGAAGAGGAAGACGACGAGCCGCTCAATCTCAGTCTTGACGTCCGGAAGCTCACGCTTCAGAATATCCGTATCCGGTATCTCGATTTCGCATCGCTGGAGCAGCGCCTCTCCGCCGGGGACAGCCTCTCGCTGGAAACGCAGCCCGGCGTGTTGCTGCCCGACCGGATCGATGCACGGCTGGATCTTCTGGCCACCGATGTGTCCCTGAGGCAGAGCGTCGTCGACGGCTATATCCGGAGTTTCTCCCTGAGCGAAGCCTCTTCCGGCGTTTCGGTCGAGTCCCTGACCGGCGCGTTCCATTATGGAGACGATACCGTCTCGCTGAGCAGCGGGGCCGTCAGCGATTCCTTCAGCCGGATCCGCTTCAGCCGCCTGGCTATCGCCGGATTCAAGGAGGAGGCCCCCCTTCGCCTCGAAGGAGAGATTCTCCCCTCCCATCTGGATGTTCGGACCATACAGCCGATGGTGCCATCCCTTTCGACCGGCCCGCTGGAGTGGGATGTCGCCGGACGCGTAGAAGGCACTTTGGAGGAACTGCATATCCGGCAGATGCTCATCAGCGCCAACGAAACGACGCCCATTTCCGCCCTGGTTTCAGGCCGCATCCGCCACCTGACCGATCTCCCGGCCATGGAACTCGGACTGGAAATCGGGAATATCCGCTCCAGCGGTTCCGGCATCGACCGCCTGGTCCGGAATCTCCTGCCCGGCACCGATCCGGGGCTTCGGGAATACTTCGGCTCGCGTCCGCTAACGGGCAGCGTCCGGCTCGACGGTCCGCTGGACAACCTCTCCGTCGATGCGTCGCTCCAGGATGGCAGTGGCCGTATTTCGGCTTTCGGCAAGGTCCGGAACATGCTGAGCGAGAAGCAGCCGCTTCTTCTCGAAGGCGACATCGTGACGGAGAATTATCCGCTCGGGAGGCTTCTCGACCTGCCAGAGCTGGAAGCGGTCACCCTGCGTACTTCGGCGAGCGCTTCCCTCTCCTCCAAAGGCCCCGAGGCGCATATCACGGAGTTTTTCATCGACCGCCTCCGCTTTATGGGATATGATTATTCCGGCATCGAGGCGAAAGGCATCCTGCGGAGCGATTCGTTCAAGGGCCATATCGTCGTCAATGATCCCAACCTGCAACTGCTCTTCGCCGGTCAGGTATCCCTTCCCGGCAAGGACAAGGATGGCAAGTATCTCTTCACGGCGCAGGTCGGTTACGCAGACCTCTCCGCACTCCACCTCGACAGCCGCGAGACGGCCCAGATGGATTTCTCCCTGACGGCCAATTACGAGCAGTCCCCCGATGGCGCATATGTCGGCTCCGTCCTCGTCCAGAATCTCAACCTTACTTCCGAAGACGGGACTTATCCCGTCGGAGATATTTCCGTCCAGTCCAAGGCCACCGACCAGCGCCACCTGGTCACGCTGGATTCCCGCTTCCTCAATGGCCGTTATGAGGGCTCCGAGCCCGTTACGCGCTTTGCAAAAGACCTGCTTGACGTGACCGTCCGCCGCTTCCTGCCGTCGATCCTGGGACCGGAAAAGGATCCTGCCGCAGAGCCCGCCTCCCGTGGCCGCTATTCCCTGTCCCTGGACTTTGAGGACACGCAGCAGATCGCCAGCTTCTTCATGCCCGGCCTGTTTATCGCACCCGAAACCGGATGCCGGATGGAACTATACCCGGACGGTCTTCTCGAAGCAGGCCTGACGACAGAGGGCCTTCTTTTCCGAGATTCCTATGTCAAGGATATCAACCTGGGCCTGGACAATGCCGGCGGCGCTCTTTCCGCACGGATCCGGGCCGGCGAAATCGGCCTGGGCCAGGGGCTTCACCTCAAGGACAATTACCTTGAGGCCCTTGCGGACGGCGACGCGATCGATCTCCAGGGCGATTTCGACATCGACCGGGAGCCGGCCGGAGACCGGGGCGATTTCCATATCCGCGGCTTTGTCAGCCGGGATGAAGATGATGAGGCCAAGCCCCTCGTGCTGACCGCGGAAATCCCCGAGGCGTCGCTGACCTATCAGGGGACGCTCTGGGACATCGTGTCGGACCGTATCCGCTACCGCGCCGACGACATCGAGATCAGTTCTCTCAAGATGTCTTCCGGACGCCAGTTTATACAGGCGGACGGTCGGATCGCGCCGATCGACGATGCCGTCATGACCCTGACCCTCCAGGACTTTGACGTAGCGATAGCCAATACCCTCCTCGGCGAGAGTTTCGCAAAACTCAATCTCCAGGGGCTTGTTTCCGGCAGCGCCCGGCTCGTCTCGCCGTACGAAAGCATGCCGAACCTGGAGGCGCAGCTGCTGTGCCGCGAGACCCGGATCGGCGATTATGATGCCGGCGTTCTCCACTTCGACAGCCAGTGGCAGGAAGACGAGGACCGCTTTGTGCTCAAGCTCAAGGATGAAGCCAAGACGCTCGAATGCACCGGCTTCCTCTATCCCGAGCAGATGATCGTTGACATGGCGGTCTGGATGGGAGGCCTCCAGATGGGCTATGCGGCGCCGATGCTGACGAGCCTGTTCAGCGATTTCGAAGGCAGGCTGTACGGCACGCTCGACGTCTCAGGACCGATCGACCGCCTTACTGTTTTGGCGGAGAACACCCGGGTTGAAGACGGCCTGCTGCAGATTGATTATACGGATGTTCCCTACCTGTTCGAGGGCCCGGTTCTTTTCAGCGAACGCCATCTGCTCCTGGACAGTCTGACCGTGCGTGACCGTTACCAGGGCAAGGCGAAGATCAAAGGCGGACTCTACTACGATCATTTCCGGAATCTCCGCTACGATCTCGCCGTGGATGCCACCAACGTCGAATGTCTCGACCTCGACAAGAAGAAAAACGACACCTATTACGGAAATGTCTTCGGCAGCGGAGAAGTTTCGATCCAGGGCGATCTCGCTTCCTCCCGGTTGAAGCTGAATCTGAAAAGCACCGGACGCAGCGTCCTGCATATCCCCTTCGACTATTCGTCGGATGCATCCGCCGGCGACCTGCTCCGTTTCCGCGAGCAGGAGCGGCCGGTCAAGGTCAACCCCATCGATTCGCTGCTCTCCCGCGGCGGCAGCGGAGGATCGTCGTCCATGGCCTTTGATTTCGACCTCCACGCCGAAGCGACGCCCGACCTTCAGATCCTCATCGAAGTCGACCCGGCCACCGGAAATCTCCTCTCGGCAACGGGTGCAGGCGACCTGGATCTGGGATACCACCAGAAGCGCTTTACCATCAACGGCGACTACGGCGTCTCCTCCGGCAATTACCGCCTGTCCGCATATGTGGCGACCCGGGATTTCAAGATCTCCCAGGGGAGCTCGATCCACTTCAACGGCGACGTTTTCGACAGCGACCTCGATGTCAAGGCGACCTATTCGACCAAGGCTTCGCTCGCTCCCCTGCTGGCCGACTCGACTTCTACCCGCCGGGCGGTGGACTGTATCGTTACGGTCGGAGACAAACTGCGCAATCCCTCCGTCAACATCGACATTGACATCCCGGACCTCGACCCCACCTCGAAGGGACTCGTCAGCGGTGCCTTCAACACCCAGGACAATATCCAGCGGCAGTTCCTGGCGCTGCTCGTCTCCGGCAATTTCCTGCCGTCGGAGCAGTCCGGCATTGTCAGCAACAACTCCAACATGCTCTTCTCCAATGTCGCGGCCATCATGTCCGACCAGCTCAACAATATCCTGGAGCATCTCGGGATTCCGCTCGACCTGGGTCTGAATTACCAGTCCACGGACAGCGGCAATGACCTCTTTGACGTTGCCATATCCACCCAGCTGTTCAACGACCGGGTCATCGTCAACGGCAACATCGGGAACCGGCAGTATACCAATTCCAGGACAGGAACGAGCGATGTGGTCGGAGACCTTGACATCGCCATCAAACTCAACCGGACCGGCAGTATCCGGGCGACGCTGTTCTCCCACTCTGCCGACCAGTATACCAATTATCTCGACAATTCGCAACGAAACGGAGCCGGTTTCTCCTACCAGAAAGAGTTCCAGAGCGCTGGCAGCCTGCTAAAGAGTCTGTTCCACGGCACCGGCTGGAATAACAGCAGGGAGAATCTTTCAGAAGACGGTCCCCAGAAAAGCATCATCATTACGCCAGAAGATGGAGAAAGAAGGCCCTAACCATACCGCGGCAGCCGGCCGCCTCTTCCTGATTCCTTCCCCGCTCGGTGAGAACGATCCCGGGGAAGTCATTCCGGCCCCTGTCCTGGAGCTGCTCCAGAAGATCCGCGTCTATGTGGTGGAAGAGGTCCGTACCGTCAGGCGCTATCTTTCCCGCGCCGGGCTGAAAGGCCGGATCGACTCGCTCTCCTTCCACGTCCTCAATGAGCATACCTCCCAGCAGGAGGTGGAAGCCATGCTGTCGCTCTTTGACGGGGCGACGGATGTGGCTTATATCTCGGAAGCCGGACTTCCCGCTGTCGCCGATCCCGGGGCCCAGCTGGTGGCGCTTTGCCACCGCCACGGTATCGAAGTCGTGCCGCTTGTCGGCCCGTCGTCGCTGATGCTGGCCCTGATGGCATCCGGCCTGAACGGTCAGCGATTTGCCTTCTGCGGCTATCTGCCGGCCAAGCCGGAGGAGCGCCGCAGCGCCATTCGTGAGCGGGAGAAGCATTCCGCAGCCTGCCGCGAGACGCAGCTGTTTATCGAAACGCCCTATCGCAACGATGCCCTGCTGCAGGATTTGCTGGCGGTATGCCGCGATTCGACGCGGCTGACCCTCGCGGCGGATATCACGCTGCCGACCCAGTGGATCCGGACGCAGACCGTCCGGCAGTGGAAGGCCGTCCGTCCGGTCATCGGCAAACGGCCGTGTGTGTTTTTACTTCTTGCCTGAGAGGATGAAACTGGCCTATCATACACTCGGCTGCAAGCTCAATTTTGCGGAAACGTCGACCTACAGGCGCGCTTTCGAGGCGGCAGGATGCGAGACGGTTCCCTGGAGCGCCGACGACGCGGACGTGTATCTTCTGAACACCTGCGCGGTGACCGGTGTCGCCGAGAAAAAGTCCCGTGGACTGATCCGTAACGTTCATCGCCGCTCCCCCAACGCCCGCATCATCGTAACCGGCTGCTATGCCCAGCTCCGCCCCGCCGAGATTCTCGCCCTGGGCGGCGTCGCCCGTGTCTTCGGCTCCGACGACAAGCCCTCCCTGGTCTCCTCGGTCCTGACGCTGGCAGCTGCTTCCGCTCCAGGCGCAGAGGGGTCCGTGGAACTCCGCTCCAGCATGCTGCCAGCATACTCGGCAGGCGACAGGACGCGATCGTTCCTCAAGGTACAGGACGGGTGCGACAACTTCTGCGCATACTGCACCGTGCCGTATGCGCGGGGACGGAGCCGGAGTCTGCCGCTCTGCGAGGTGGTCCGGCAGGCTAAGGAGATTGCCGCGGCCGGCATCAAGGAAATCGTCCTGACGGGCGTGAACACCGGGGATTTCGGCCGCAAAAACGGCGAGTCGTTCCTCGGCCTGCTGAAGGCACTCGATGAGGTCGACGGCATCGCACGCTACCGCATTTCTTCGATCGAGCCGAACCTGCTGACCGACGAAATCATCGACTGGATTGCCGGCGAGAGCACGAAATTCCTACCCCATTTCCATATCCCCCTCCAAAGCGGCAGCGATGATCTGCTCCGTCTCCATGGCCGCCGCTATGACACGGCGCTTTTCGCCTCGCGGATCGACCGCATCCGGGAGAAAATGGGACCGCACGTGTTTTTCGGCATCGACGTCATTGCCGGACTACCCGGTGAGACGCCCGAGCGCTTCGAGGAGAGCCGGCGCTTCCTCGCCGAACGCATCCGCCCGGCCTATCTGCACGTCTTCCCCTACTCGCCGCGGCCGGGGACGCGGGCGGCCGGAATGCCCGGCCAGGTGCAGGACTCCCTCAAGACCGGACGCGTTGCTGTCCTTGAGGACCTTTGCAGAGAGCTCCATGAAGCCTTTATTGAGTCGTGCCGGGGAATGGAAGAGACCGTCCTCTGGGAATCTACCCGAAAAGGCGGCGTGATGGAGGGCTATACCGGCAATTACATCCGCCAGGAGCGGCCTTACGACCCGGCGCTGGCGGGAACACTACAAAAGATCGTTATCGTATGACAGGACGTCCCCGACTCACCTTTCTTGGCACCGGCACGTCGCAGGGCATTCCCATCATCGGTTGCCACTGCCCGGTCTGCAGCAGCGCCGATCCGCGGGACAAACGCTTTCGCGCCGCGGCGCTCCTGGAATGGAACGGGCTCCAGATCCTGATCGATGCCGGGCCGGATTTCCGCATGCAGCTGCTCTCGCAGGGCATCGGCCACCTCGACGCCATCCTCCTGACCCATAATCACAAGGACCATACCGGCGGCCTGGACGATGTCCGTTCGCTCAACTACATCGACCGCAAGGCGGCGGAGATCTATTGCGAGGAGCCGGTCCTTCGCTATCTCAAGATCGAATATGCCTATGCATTCGCCGAGCATAAGTATCCCGGCGCCCCGGAATGGCATGTCCATCTGATCGGCGAACGCCCTTTCCGGGTCTACGACAACCGCACCTCCGGCGATCTGGAGTGGGTCCATGACGTCGGCTACTTTTTCCGCCAGCCGGACGGCACCCTCCTGCCGAGCGACAATGCCGTCGTGGAAGCAGACCCCGCCGGGGCGGACTCCCCTGCTGCGGGCATCCTGCCGGACGGTCGTCACTATGTCGATATCATCCCGATCCGGGGCTACCACGACCAGATGCCGGTGCTCGGTTTCCGCTTCGGCGACATCGCCTACATTACCGATATGTCTCGCCTTCCGGAAAGCGAACTGCCGAAACTCCGGGGCCTTCGCCACCTGACGCTCAACACGGTCGGCTACCGTCCCCACCATTCGCACTTTTCCCTTGATGAGGCGCTGGAGCTGGCAGACCGTATCGGTGCCGCTCATACCTGGCTGACCCATTTGAGCCATACATTCCCCGCCCATGAGGCGTTTTGCGAGCTGCTGGCAGGCCGCTCCGCCGGGCTTTCCTCCTGCGTTCTTCCTGCATACGACGGTCTTACCATCGAATAAAATTTGGGAGGTTTGAAAAAAAATGATTATTTTTAACGGTTGAAAGCAAATACCAACACTTTAATACTTAACCATTATGAAAAAAATCATCCTTTTCGTTGTTTGCGCTCCGCTCGTGCTGGGTTGCGGCGCATGGTCTAACCTTACCAACGGTACGCTGATCGGCTCCGGTGCCGGTGCTGCTCTTGGTGCTGGTATCGGCTACCTGATCGGCAAGGACGGCAAGGGCGCCGCCATCGGTGCAGCGATCGGTACGGCTGTCGGCGGTAGCGCCGGTGCCATCATCGGCAACAAGATGGACAAGAAGGCCGCCGAACTGGCTGCTCTCGAGAACGCCAACGTCGAGACGGTCGAGGACGTCAACGGTCTGAAGGCCATCAAGGTTACCTTCGAAGGCGGTATCCTCTTCGACACCAACAAGGCTGACCTCAAGGCTGCTGCCAAGGCAGAGCTCAAGGAGTTTGCCGCCAAGATGTCAGACATGCAGGAAACCAACATCACCATCTATGGTCACACGGACAACACCGGCACCTACGAGGTGAACCAGCGCGTCTCCAACAACCGTGCGAATTCCGTCCAGAGCTATCTGCTCGCCTGCGGTATCGACGCCGCCCGTATGACGGCCGAGGGCCTTTCCTATGACTACCCGGTGGCTGACAATGACACCGCCGAAGGTCGTGCCCAGAACCGCCGCGTCGAGATCTACATCAGCGCCAACGAGGCGATGGTCGAAGCCGCCAACAACGGCAGCCTCGACTAATCCGTTAGCAGGATAAGTTTTTTGCGGGAGGCCCGGTTTTCGGGTCTCCCGCTTTTCATTTCTATTAGTGTCTGGATTATAACTCTACCGTCGTACTGCTCAGAAGCGGATGCTCGAGCATGGCGGCAGGATTGGTGCCGGGAAGGCCCTGTGGGATCGGTTCGCCCAGATAATCATTAAACAGCCAGAGCCAGTAGGCGGGAAATTCGCCGTCAGGATCCTTGAAGTTCATCGGAGCATTATCGAATAGGTATTCTCCATCCTCGAGCCGGTAGCTCTCCCGGACAAGCTCAGAGCAGTAAAGTGAATCATTGTCGGGATGGAAATGGACGTCATAGGGCTGGCCGCACAGGGTTTTTGCCTTCTCGACGAAACGCCCGATGGGATAGTCGCCCTCCAGCCGTTTGACAATATACTTCGCCCGGCCCTCGGGCAATGCGAAATCGGCGAAGAGCGTGTCCAGCGGATGACGATCTACGCCATGGGCGATAGTCGCGTCGATAATCCAGGGATGCCCCCCTTCATCGATTTCTGCGATGGCGACATGGATGATGCGAAGCGAATCCTCTCCTCCGGCCGAAGACGCGATGGCATCAGCCATGGTTTCACCAAAAGACGCGGGAATGGCGACAAAGACCAGGTCGCCGGTGCGAAGCGATGGCTCTCCCTCGTCGGAGTATTTCTTACCTTTGCAGGAGAGTACGAGAAGGGCGAGGAGAGCGCCTGCCAGGAAAAGTCGTGTCAATGATTTCATAACGAGGGCAAAGTTACAACACTTCTCGATAAAAATAGCTATCTTGCCGTGCAAGATTTCACATATGAAGGGTTATACCTTTGATTGAATTATGAGTATGAGTAATAAACGACGCTTGATATGGGGAAGAGGGCTTCTGCTCCTGCTGCTGACGGTGCTGCTGCCATCCTGCTCGAAGGAGATGGATGAGGGATACTTCTCTTCTCGGGAAGATGACAAAGGAACGACGTCCGAGGCCACGGCGGATTACCAGTCTTTCTCGGCCATCGTGACGAGCAAACTCAGTCCCTCCGGAGAAGTCTACTTCCAGGTCACGAAAAACGAGACCGTCTATCCGGCCAATTTCTCTTTGTTCGGCTATTCTTTCGACCGTCCGCGCCGGATTGTCTGCGAGTTGGTTGTGTTTGACCGACAATACGGAAATCTCGGAAACTATGCCCTCATCGACTGGATGGAGTTTGTCCAGGAAGGTCCGGTCCAGACTGCCGGGAAAGAGGGCGAAGACGGCGTCGAAGTGCTCGACGACTGGATGACAAGCCTCGAGGATGGCTTTCTCACCCTCCATTTTTCGACCTGGTGGGGTTTTCAGCAGAAGCGACACGAGCTGCTTCTGATTGTCGGAGAGAATCCGGATGACCCGTACGAAATGCGGCTGGAACATCATTCCAATGGCGATCCGAAGTCCATGCAGGCGGATGCCCTGGTATGCTTCGACCTGGCTGGGCGTCTGCCCGTTCCGGCCGACCCGGCCCATTCTTTCGTTACCTTGAAATGGCGCAATGACGCAGGTGAGATCATCAGGCGGCAATTCCCCTACAGCAGTCGGGACTGAGTTCCAGTTGCTGGAGCGGGTCCGCGAAGGGGATGCCCCGGGTATGCGTCTTTTCTATGAGCGCTACGCGGGGTATCTGACGGCTGTATGCTCCCGTTACATCGTGGACCGGGATATGCTGAAAGATGTCCTCCAGGAGTCCTTCATCAAGATATTCGGCCATATCGGAGAATTCGAGTACCGCGGCGAAGGAAGCGTCCGCGCCTGGGTTACCCGGATCGTAGTGAACCATTCGCTGAAAGCACTTCGTCGAAAAGGGCGCATGACTTATGTCGACGACTTGCCCGATGCGCCCGAAGAGGATGACGTCATGGCTTCCGGCCTTCCCCACATACCGCCCGAAGTGCTGCAGGAAATGATCCGGGACCTGCCGGACGGATACCGGGCCGTCTTCAATCTCTTCGTTTTCGAAAAGAAGTCTCACAAGGAAATCGCCGGACTGCTCGGCATCAAGGAAGACAGTTCCGCATCACAGTTTTTCCGTGCAAGGGCCACCCTCGCCAAAAAGATCAAAGCCTATCTAAAAGAACATGACGATGAATAAACAACAACATAAAGACTGGACCGAGGAACTCCCCTCCCGGCTGGAAGGCCTGGAGGCGGCCCCGCCCGAGGGGCTTTGGGAGGGCATTGCTGCCAGCGTGCCTGCCCTTAGCGGGACAAAGCGGCGTGTCCTCCCGCTGTGGGTTTGGATAGCATCGGCTTCTGTCGCTGCCGCCGCGGCCGTGCTCGCCGTATTCCTCTGGCCCATTAATCCCTCGGAGGCATCTCCGGAAGCAGTCTACATGGCATCTGTGGTGGAAGAGGAACCCGTGGAAAGAACGGCCGCGGAGACGATCATTCCAGAGGTGGTCGAAGAGGATGATGACTGTATCGAAGCATCTGAGGATGTCGTAGTACGGATGGTAAAAAAGGAGGAAGTGCCATCCTGTCTTGCATTAAGCCAGACGGTTGACGATTCGTCGACTGAGGTTGAGAATAATACTGAAGTATCTATGGAGGAACAGCTCGAAGAAGCCCTCTTGACGGGTGGCAACATACCTTCGACTGACGCCGGCGAAAGACCGTCTTCTCCGGAAGACAATATAGCATCAGAGCGTGCCAAAGCCGTCTCCGATCACGACCGGGAGCGCTTCGTCAATGAAGACGACTTCTCGCCGGGCACACCCCCTCCGTTCGCCGTTAAAAAGCCTTATCGCCGAGCCGTCCGCCTGGGGTTGTCTTCCGGCCAGTACCTCGCCGACAATCACATCAGCTCTTCGCCCGGCTACGGTCTTCCTACCACAGGTCGGATGTTGGCAGCTCCAGCCCCCGGAGTTCTTGCCATGGTCACCCGCAACCAGCCCAGCACGACCGAATCCCGCCACGCTATCCCGATGCGCCTGGCACTTACGCTGCAAATCGGCCTGACGCCCCGATGGAGCGTCGAGACCGGCCTGGCGGCAACGACACTGGACTCCCGCTTTACGACGACAGCCGGCATCTCCTCCGTAGTGACGAATCGCAGGAGCACATACCTCGGCATTCCCCTTTCGTTCCACTATAAAGCCTGGGAATGGAAACGCCTGTCCCTCTATGGTGCCCTTGGCGGAGAATACGATCAGGCTGTCCGGACGCAAACCACGCAGGTCACCTATTCTGGCGAAACGGCGCTCGATACAGAAAAAGACGGCCACCTTCTGAAAGACCATTCCTGGTCGCTCAGCGGCGCCGTCGGAGCCCAGCTGCGTCTGTGGGACAGCGGCCTCATCTTTGTCCAGCCCGGCCTTGCCTGGCACATTCCCCGCGGAGATGACGCCCCGGAAACGGCCTTCACAGCCCGGCCGCTGACCCCGGAGATGACCTTCGGCCTTCGAATCTGCTTATAGGATTTTCAGCGCGATTTGCGATAATACTCCGGCTCGGGATGGATCAGGCTGTAGAACGTATCCGTCACCTGGCCGTCCCGGACGACAACAACACCCACGCTGCATACGCTGGAGGGGCATTCATTGGCGGTCTCGAAATCTATCGCTGCGAAATCTATCATACTAGCGTATCGCTTTTACGAAGGATTCCGGCAGACAGATGTTGGCAACACCGATCGCCCCGGCAAACAGCGGGGCGATTTCCTTGTCCCTGAAGCCCGCGATGCCGCAGCCGATGCGCGTCACATAGAAGAACCGCTCAGGATGCTCCTTGGCGAAAGCGATGAACTCCGTTACATAGGGCTCGATGGTCTCTACCCCGCCCTGCATCGTCGGGATTGCATAACTCTGCCCGCGCAGGCCCACTCCGCAGCCCATCACCGCTCCAAACTGACGGTAAGCGATATAGGCCGCTCCCCCGCCGTGCATCCCGGCCAGATTGCTGCCAAATACAAACACTTCGTCCTCCCTCAGTTCCCTAATCCGCTCCGGCGTATAATCCGGCCTCTGTATATTGTTGTATTCCATAGTGAAAACGATTCAATTGGGAATAGTGAATCTATGCTACTGCTTCATAAGAGGTCCTAGCATGTCCCAGGCTTTGATACCATCTCTTTTGATTTGAAGGATGCCATAGGCGGCGGCGATAAAGACAAAGCCCAACAACAAAATCAGAAAAGAGAATACACCCTCGAATGCGTATACAGGATAATCCGGATTCGTCCGCACGAAAAAGCCGAGCTGAATGCTACCAAGAAGAACACCTGAACTAAATAGATAGTAGCCAAGCTTGTACTTGTTCAACATCAATATTACGCCGACTTCACAGATCGCGGTGGCCACGCCGAAAAATGTAGTATGGAAAAGCGTACGATTGATTATGAAAAAAGTAATAGGGATGATTACGAACAAACCGAGGAACAGGCAACTCGAGACGGTGTCGGGTAGCACCTTGGGGGCTTTTGCATCAGGCACTACTGGGGAAACATCCTCTTCAACATCAGCCTTGTCGGGGACTGGCTGGGTTTGTTCCTGTACCGTTTTCAATTCTGGTTTCGGTTTCGGCTCTGGTTCCGGTTTCGGTTCTGGTTTGGGTTCCACACGATGCTGGGAATGCTCCAGCTGAGAGATCTCCAACTGAAGCTTCTTCCTTTCAAGCTCCAGTCGTGCCGACTCATTCTGTAACTGCCGGGCCTGAAGCTCAATGGCTTCCAACTCTGCTTTTATCTTTAATTCGGCCTCTTCTTTCTTTCGTCTCTGCTCCTCTTCAGCCTTTTTTTCTTTCAAGGACGCCTGAATGGTTTTGACGAGTTCCTGGAGGGCCAGTTCGGGATTACGGGCATAGTCGATATAGTCCAGATCTACGATCCGGAACATCACGGCCTTATCGTAGGATGAATGATCGATACGGACCGGGATGATTCTCTTATTCAGTTCGTGGGCACAGGCTATCTCTTTCCGGGTCCAGGGAGAATGGTTGGCATGCTCGGTGGAGAGAAAGACAAAGATCTCAGACTTCTCAATACTGGTGATAATCTTTTCAGCGAAATCATCTCCCGAATATATACCCTGTGTATCAAACCAGTAGGAAATACCCGCATCCGAGAGGGATTTCATTACTCGTGAGACAGGATTTCCTGGAAGGACATGTCCCTTCTCGTCCACATAGTCCTTTCTGGCATAACTGATAAAAACGTCGTACATTTTTATGGCGAAATTGCGATATGAGCAAATATAATCATTTTATCAGACTTTTTTCCTATTTTTGTATCAACCTTTATCTCTTATGCGCGTTGTAATCCAAAGAGTTTCGTCAGCATCCGTCACGATCGACGGGAAGGTCCGCTCCTCCATCGGGCCCGGGCTGTTGGTCCTTCTGGGCATCGGACATGAAGACGGGATGGAGGATATCGATTACCTGGTCAAAAAGACTGCGGCGCTCCGGATATTCAATGATGAAGCGGGCGTAATGAACCGAAGCGTCATGGATGTCGGCGGCGAAGTGCTGGTCGTCAGTCAGTTCACCCTGATGGCGTCGACTAAAAAAGGCAATCGGCCGTCATATATTGGGGCTGCCGGTCATGAAATCGCCATACCCCTCTATGAGCAGTTCTGCCACGCGATGTCCCTGGCGCTGGGAAAAGCGGTCGGGACTGGGGAATTTGGTGCCGATATGGCCGTTTCTCTCGTCAATGACGGCCCGGTAACGATCTGTATTGACTCGAAAAATAAGGAATGAGGCATCTGTCCTACGCATATCTTCGTCTTCTTTTAGCCGCCTTGTGGCTCGGAATTGCATTGGCTGGCTGCTCTCCGGAAGCAGCGGATGTCATGGATCCGGATTCTGCTACCACGGAGCCGGAAGTGCCGGTAACGACCGATCCTGAGAAGGAGGATCCGGGTACTGAACCGGAAACGCCTCTATTTGAGACAGCAGCGGAAGCGGTTATCCATATGGGGGCCGGATGGAATCTTGGCAATACGCTGGACAGCAACAGCGGCAGCACGGATAATATGTGGATCGAGGCCTGGACGGCGCGAACGCCGAAAGACTATGAGACCGCATGGGGACAGCCCCAGGCGACCCGGGAACTGATCCACCTGTTCAAAGAAGCCGGTTTCGGCAGCATCCGTATTCCGGTCACCTGGTATCCCCATATCGGGACCATTACCCTGAATAACACCAATCACTGGGATCCCTCCACCTGGAGCGGAACCGAGGTCGACCCCGTCTGGATGGCCCGGGTCCGGGAAGTGGTCGACTATGTCATCGATGAAGGCATGTACTGCATCCTCAATGTCCACCACGACACCGGCGCCGCCGATACGGCCTGGCTGGTGGCCGGAGAAGCTGAATTCGAAGCCGCCAAGACGCGCTATCAGGCCCTTTGGGAGCAGATAGCTACTACCTTCAAGGACTATGATGAGCATCTTCTTTTTGAGTCCTATAACGAGATGCTGGATCCGCTTGACTCCTGGTGCTTCGCTTCATTTGCCGCATCCGGAGGGTATAATGCCGCCGTTGCGGCTTCCGCCTATAAAGCCATCAACGCATATGCCCAGCTCTTCGTCGAGACCGTCCGCTCGACCGGAGGAAATAACTCCGTGCGCAATCTGGTCGTTAATACCTACGGGGCCTGCAGCGGCGACGGGACCTGGAATTCTCATCTGAAAGAGCCGCTGACGCAGCTCCGTCTTCCGGAAGTACCCGAGCACATTGCCGTCGAGATTCACAGTTACTGGGACGCCGAGAAGTTCGACAGCCAGAAAACGGACATCGACCTTCTCTTCTCCAGCCAGATCGGCACCATTCTGCAAAGGCAGATGGGCGTTCCGGTCATCATCGGGGAATGGGGCGGCGGCAGTTCTGCCGACAGTGATGCCAATGTCCGCTTCGCGAACTATTTCTCAGCCAAAGCACGCGCATCTGGCGTAGCAGCCTTCTGGTGGATGGGCCTTTCAGACGGCGAGGACCGCGCTGTCCCGCAATGGACCATGCCCCGTACCAAGGATGCCATCCTGCAGCCGTATCAACCTTAAAATGTTATTCACTGCTCCCTCTCTCCCAAAAAGGCGGTAGAGAGGGAGCGAAAACCCCATAAAAATGCTCCCTCCCTATCTGATATACAGGAGAGAGGGAGCACTTTCGTGTAAAGACGCAGGCGTCAGCCCCTATTGCTCCTTGATGATGTCCATGCCGAGGCGGATGGCCTCTTCGTTCATCGGGATGAGGTGGTGGTGACGCTCGGGGAGGGTCTTGCGGAGCGCTTTCAGCACGCTTTCGATCGAGACGATCGGATGGATCTTCAGCAATCCGCCGAGGACGACCATGTTGAAGACCTTGATCATGTTGCGCTCTGCGGCGGCATCCATGGCGTCGATCCGGTAGACCTTGATATCTTTACCGGTCGGAGGCACATTGATGCCGTAGCCGTCGTAGATGAGGGTGCCGCCGGGCTTGACCTTCGGCTCGAACTTCTCCAGCGAGGGCTGGTTCAGCACGATGGCCGTGTCATAGGAGCTCAGAATCGGCGAGGAGACGGGCTCGTCGCTGACGATGACGGTGACATTCGCCGTACCGCCTCGCTGCTCCGGACCGTATGCCGGCATCCAGGTCACTTCCTTGTCTTCCATCAGGCCCGAGTAGGCCAGGATCTTTCCCATCGAGAGGACGCCCTGTCCTCCGAATCCGGATATGATAATTTCGTGTGTCATAGAGCCTTGCCTCCTATTATTTACCGTTATCCTTAAGGTCTCCGAGCGGATAGTACGGGACCATGTTCTCTTCCATCCACTTGTTGGCCTTGTCGGGGCTCATGCGCCAGTTGGTGTTACAGGTGGAAACGATTTCGACAAGGTTTGAGCCCTTGCCCTGCATCGAATATTCGAACGCCTTGCGGATGGCTTTCTTGGCCTTGAGGATGGCACCGACCGTCTCTACGCTCTGGCGGGTGACATAGCAGGTGCCCTCGAGCTGGGCGGCGATATCGGCCATCTTGAGCGGATAGCCGTGGAGCTTGGGATCGCGGCCATAGGGGCAGGTCACGGTCTTCATGCCAAGCAGGGTCGTCGGAGCCATCTGGCCGCCGGTCATGCCGTAGATGGCATTGTTGATAAAGATGATGGTGATGTTCTCGCCGCGGTTCAGGGCGTGGATGGTTTCGCCCGTACCGATGCAGGCGAGGTCGCCGTCGCCCTGGTAGGTAAACACCAGGCGGTCCGGCCACAGGCGCTTGATGGCGCTCGCGAGTGCCGGAGCGCGGCCGTGGGCAGCTTCCTGCCAGTCGACATCGATATATTTATAGGCAAATACGGCGCAGCCGACCGGCGAAACGGCGATCGTCTTCTCCTGCATGCCCATTTCGGCAATGACTTCGGCAACGAGTTTATGCACGACGCCGTGGCTGCAGCCCGGACAGTAGTGCATGGGGACGTCATTGAGCAGTTCCGGTTTCCTGTATACGAGATTCTCCGGACGGATGATTTCTTCTCTTGTCATAAGGCACTCTCTGTTTAGCGGGTCATGGATTTAATCTTGGCAACGACTTCCTCGGGCTCGGGAATGATGCCGCCGAGGCGACCGTAGTATTCGACCGGAACCTTGCACTCCACCGCGAGGCGGATGTCCTCAATCATCTGGCCGGCATTGATTTCGAGCGAAAGGATGCCCTTGACCTGTTTGCCGAGCTCGGCAATGCGTTTACTCGGGAACGGCCACAGCGTGATCGGACGGAGAAGGCCCACCTTGAGCCCCTGTTCGCGGGCGATGGCGATGACCTTCTTCGCGATACGGGCGGCGCTGCCGAAGGCGACGATCAGGTATTCGGCGTCCTCGGTCTTATACTCTTCGAAGCGGACCTCCGTCTCCTCGATCTTGCGATACTTGGCCTGGATGCGGAGATTGATCTGTTCCATTTCCTCGGAGCGGAGCTCAAGCGATGTGATAATGTTCGGTTTGCGCATACCGGTTCGGCCTGTCGTGGCCCAGGGGCACTGCTCGGCGATTTCGGCTTCGGTCCGGCGCGGCTTGAACGGCGGCAGGACCACCTTCTCCATCATCTGGCCGATGGCGCCGTCACTGAGAATCATCGCCGGGTTGCGATACTTGAACGCCAGCTCGAACGCGAGGTCCACGAAATCGGCCATTTCCTGGACCGACGCCGGGGCGAGCGTGATCAGGCGATAGTCGCCATGGCCGCCGCCCTTGACAGTCTGGAAATAGTCGGCCTGCGAAGGCTGGATGGTGCCGAGGCCGGGGCCGCCGCGGGAGACGTTGACAATCAGGGCCGGAAGTTCCGCGCCCGCCATATAGGAAATGCCCTCCTGCATCAGGGAAACACCCGGAGATGAGGACGAAGTCATGACTTTCTTTCCGGAGCCGGCGCCGCCGTAGACCATATTGATCGAGGCGACTTCGCTTTCGGCCTGGAGGACGACCATGCCTGTCGTTTCCCAGGGCTTTTCGGCCGCCAGGGTCTCCAGCACCTCGGACTGAGGAGTGATCGGATAACCGAAATATCCGTCGCAACCGCAGCGGATGGCGGCATGGGCGATGGCCTCATTGCCTTTCATCAAGGTTACTTCTTTCTCTGCCATAGCTGTTAGTCCTCCTTTTTACGATAAACGGTGATACATCCGTCCGGGCAGACGATGGCGCAGGACGAGCATCCCGTGCATACGTCTTCCAGGGCGGTCTCGGCATAGTTGTAGCCCTTCTGGTTTACGCTCTTGGTCGTCAGGCTCAGCACATGCAGCGGGCAGGCGACCACGCAGAGGCCGCATCCCTTGCAGCGTTCGATGTCGACGACCGTCGCACCTTTCATTTTTGCCATATATGGGTAGCGTTATTTATTGGTTGTACATATCTTTATTATAGAAATCCAGGATCTCGTTCGCAATCTCGAGCGCCTGCTTCGCGGGGCTTTCGGGATTGAGACGGACGGCCTCGAGGTAATGGTTCATGGCCATCTGCCAGTTGCCTTTCTTCCGCCAGGCGTTGCCGAGAAGGTAGTAGAGCGTGTCATCCATCTCTCCCCCATCCTGGCAGTAGCGCTCGAGCTCGGCGATGGCCTCGTCTGCCTTGTGCTCCTCTAAAAGCGTCCTGATCCTCCTTTCTTCCATCAGCGGCTACTTGGGATCGTTGACGAACATACACCAGCCGTAGGTGTCTTCCTCCAGACCCTTCTGGATGCCGACGATGCGGTTGTAAAGCTTTTCGCTGATGGGGCCGCAGGTGTCGGGATACTTGTACTCCCGGGTGATGGTGCCGCTTTCCAGGGTCACCTTGTCATCGATGCGGCTGATCGGAGTGATCACGACCGCCGTACCGCAGGAGTTGACCTCCTCGAAGGTCTCGAGCTCATCGACAAAGATGGTGCGGCGCTCGACCTTGAGACCGAACTCCTCCGCGACCTTGCGCAGCGACTTATTGGTAATCGACGGCAGCACGCTCGGCGAATTGGGGGTAATGTAGCAGCCATGCTTGATCGCGAAGAAATTGGACGAGCCGAACTCCTCGATATGCGAATGCGTGGCGCTGTCCAGGAACAGGAGCTCGCGGTACCCCATCCGGTGGGCCAGGTTGTAGGCGTGGAGCGACTGGGCGTAGTTGGCACCGAGCTTATAGCCGCCGGAACCGTAAGTGGCGGCGCGGTCATAGTTCCGGGACAGGACGGCCGTTCCGGGCTGCAGGTTCTTGGCGCCGGAATAGGTGCCGACACCGGAGGCCATGATGGCAAACATCACGTCGTTCGCGCTCTTGATGCCGAGCTGCGGATTGATGCCGAAAAGAACCGGCCGGAGATACAGCGAGGCACCGCTCTCATAGGGCGGGATGAACTCCCAGTTGGCCTGGACGCACTGGGTACACATGTCCAGAAACATCTCCATATTGGGGCAGGGCATGTCGAGGTAGCGGGCACTGGATTCCAGCCGCCGGGCATTCTCGTCGGGGCGGAACATACGGACGCGGCCGTCGACGCCGCGATATGCCTTCAGGCCTTCGAAGCAGGAAGGCGCATAGTGGAAAACGCCGGCGAAGCAGTGAAGCGACAAGTGGAAGTCATCAGAGATGACGGGCTTGCTCCAGCGTCCGTCGACGCAGGTCGCATAGACGATCGCATTCGTCGGATAGTAGTTGAAGGATCGTTTGGAATAATCGATTTCAGCCATGATTATGTGGTTTAGTCTTCTATTATGTGGTCTTTGTTGTAGGTGTGAATCTTCGTCTCGCCGGCGAGGATGATGTAGCCGTTTTCGGCGAGGGAGCCGAGCTCGTTCTCGCCGGGATAGACGGTCACCGGGGCGAGCCAGGAGACTTTTTTCGTGATGGCGTCGGTGATGTCCTTGCTGTAGGCGACCCCGCCGGTGAGGATAATGACGTCGACATGTCCGTCGACCAGCGCGCCCTGGGCTACGATATACTTGGCGATGTTCAGCACGAAGGCCTTCATGAACAGGACATAATCGGGCTCTCCGGCCTTGGCCTTTTCGACGATGACGCGCATGTCGTTGGTCCCGAAATAGGCGACGGCGCCGCCTTTTCCGATGAGCTTTTTCTTGATTTCCTGCTTGGTGTATTTGCCGCTGAAGCACATGTCGATAAGCGGATACGGCGGGCAGCAGCCGGCCCTTTCCGGGGTGATCGGACCGTCGCCGCCGAGGCCGTGGGAGGTGTCGATGACCTTGCCGCCCCGGTGGGTGGAAATGGTCACGCCGCCGCCCATGTGACAGATGATGGCGGTTGTTTCATCCGCGCTGCGGTTATGCTCGCGAAGATAGCGGCGCATGATGGCGCGGGTATTCAGTGCGTGGAAAAGGGTCTTGCGCGGGAACTCGGGGATGCCGCCGACATGACATTCGGGCAGCATTTCGTCGGCCATCGGCGGGTCTGCGACATAGGCGACGCAGGGGCCGAAAGGTGCTTTGGCGCCTTCCTTGTCGCGAAGAGCGTTGATCTCTTGGGCGATATTGTCGCCGATCAGGGCGCTCAGGTTGCAGGCATGGTTGCCGTCCCGGCTGGAGGAGAGGACCTCGCGCATGTCGGCGTTGACATTGTAGACGCCGGTGATGCAGGGGGTAAACAGGCCGCCGCGGCACATGACGATGTCGATGTCTTCGAGGCGGATGCCTTTTTCTGCCAGCGCATCGAGGATGGCTTTTGTTCGCATCCCGTCCTGTTCCATGACATCGTCGAAGACGGAGAGCTCTTCGACGCTGTGCTCCAGTTTCTGCTCGAGGATGATATTGCCATCTTTGTAGACGGCGAATTTGGTCGTGATCGACCCGGTATTGACGACGAGGATGGTGCCTTTCGGTGCCTTTCCGTTGATACTCGCAATTTCGCTCATAGACACATATCAGTTACGACTACAATATTACTAATTATATTTGATATGTGCAATTCTTTAAGAAGGAATTCTTACTTCTTATTATTCTTTAAAAATATAAGCAAAATTTTAATTACAATTTGAAATTGTAATGGCTTTCAGCTAGAAATCAGCGCTTTCGCAAGCGATGGACACGCCCGAAGTACCCTGCGGCAAAGCGACGAGAATCTGCGCCAGGCCGTTGAACGCCGGAAGGGTAATTTGCTGCGGATCGGTGGCGACATCTATCCCGTGCCAGGCCGGGTCGCCGTTACCTCCGCCGAGGATCCGGGCCCCCGGCGTAGCGAGGCTGAAACGAAGCAGAGGACACGCGTCCGGCACCAGCCGGCCCTTTGCGTCCAGCACCCGCGCCGTAACGATTGCAACAGATTTCTCGACATCGCTCGAAATGACAATTTGGGAGGCGGGGCCGGTGGTCTCGAGGACCTCGCGGGAGACGCGTTTGCCCTCGGTATAGCCCGTCGCGACGAGTTTTCCGGGAGCATACTTGACCCCTTCCCAGACCAGATGGCCATTTCGCGGCATGGTCTTGCGCCCGAGGCTGTGGCCATTGAGGCGAAGTTCGACCTCTTCGCAGTTGGCGTAGACCCAGATGTCTACACCCTTGTCATCTCGACCGGGCGAAGCGAGTGGAGAGATCTCTCCGCTCGAAAGGACAGAAGGATTCCAGTGCGGGAAAACATGCAGCACGGGCTCGTCCGTCCACCAGGCCTTCAGGTAATAAGCCTCGTCCTTCGGGAAACCGCAGTAATCCAGCAGACCAAACTCCGAGCCGACCGCAGGATAGACCAGCGGGTTGGCTTCGCCGCGGTAGTCAAACCCGGTCCAGAAGAATACGCCGCCCGTCCAGGGATGCTCCGCGTAGTATTTCCACCCGCGTTCAATGACATTCTCTATCTCCTGCGTCCGGTTCAGGGACAGCATGCGGCCATTACGCAGACCGTCACCCGCCGGAGCATAAATGCCGTCCGGGGTCAGCGCATACACGCCCCTCGTGCCGCAGCCCGTCGTCTCCTCGGAGCCATAGACAATCCATTCCGGATGGCGCTCGTGACGGCCTTCTACATCGTTTTGTACAATATAGTTATACCCATGCACCTGAAGTCCTTCTATCAGCACCGCTCCCCCGGCGTTTGCCGCCGTTGTCTGACGGGTCGGATCGAAAAGACGAATGTAGTCCTGCATCTCGCGGACGATGTTCACTCCGCGAGGATCATTCTCCAGCCCCCACTCTTCATTCCCGACGCTCCAAAGGATGACACTCGGATGCTGGCGTCCGAAACGGACCAGATTCTCCAGCTGACGGCGATGGTAGGGCGATGTGCCCATCAGGCGGTTCTCGTCGATGACGAGCACTCCCAGCCTGTCGCAGACATCCAGCAGCGCCGGGCTCGCCGGATTGTGCGAGCAGCGGATGGCATTGACGCCGAAGGATTTCAGCTGACGGATGCGCCATTCGATGAGCCCGTCCGGCATCGCCGAACCGACTCCGGCATGGTCCTGATGGAGATTTACCCCTTTCAGGATGTATTTGCTTCCGTTGAGAAGAAACCCCTCTGTGGCATTGAATTTCGCCGTCCGGAGGCCGACCGGGATACGGAAGACATATTCTCCGACAGTTGCCTCCAGCGTATAGAGATAGGGATCTTCCGGGCTCCACAGATGCGGCTCCGGAAATTCGGCCCGAACCCCGTCCGCAAAATCGCGGCTACGCTGCTGCGGCCCCAGCCGGACATGTAACAATTTGTTCCAGACCTCCTTCCCTTCTGCATCTTTCAGACTCAGCTGGATGGATTCAAAAAGATAGCTGCTTCCGGTATTCTCGAGCTCGGTCCGGATGTCGAGGCCGGAACCGGTCCAATTTGCCCAGATTCCGCAAGGCGTGGGATGGACCAGACCGCTTTCTTCCAGCCACACGTTCCGGTAGATCCCGGCGCCTTCGTAGAACCAGCCCTCCTCAAAAGTCGCGTCCGCACGTACGCAGAGAAGATTCTCTCCATCATAATCGATATAGGGCGTTATGTCGTAGACCTGGACCGCATAGCCGCTCGGCTCATTTCCGAGCCACACGCCGTTGAACCAGATATTCGCATCGCGGAAGATGCCGTCAAACCGAATCTCGAAGTGCCTTCCCTGCCGGAAAGCGGTGCCCGGAAGCCGCAGTCGGTACCACCCGACACTCGTTTCGGGATACTTCCATCCGATCGTCTTATACCCATGCGAATGGCTCGCGAGCGAATCATACGGCAGCGTCGCCGCCCAGTCGTGCGGCACATGGACCTCCGTCCAGGCGCTATCGTCAAAACCCGCGCAGTAGGGGCCCGTATTATGGATTGACGCCGCCTTCGTGAGGTAGTTGAAATACTCCGTCCCCCGTCCGAAATCCTTCGCCGGGTCCGCGGCATTACCCAGGGCAAACTTCCACCCAGAGTCGAGCCGTGTTACGGTCTGGGCGGCGGCAGAAAGAACTGAGAATAAAATAATAAGACTCGTAATGATCTTTTTCATAATAGATTTCTCGACTTCGCTCGAAATGACATAAGGGGTAGCTCGAAATGACAAGTGAGGGCGGCGAACATCCGGAGGAAATTGGTTTTTCGGAGTTTACGACGAAAAATAATTTCACTCCGTGTCTGGAAGACTTCGCCGCCAATGGAGATTTCTCGACTTCGCTCGAAATGACAAAAAGGGGCGCCGCTACAGCAACCGCAGGACCTCCAGGCACATGCGGGTATTGTGGTAAGGGCACTTCCAGAAACCAGCCTTGGGCTGCGAGAGATCCGGCGTGCCGTCGGGCAGGATGGCCCAGTGCCATTCGCCGTCGGGACGCACGAGATGGTCCCGGATCCATCCCCAGAGCGCAAAGGCCCGGTCAGCCGCAGCATCGTCGCCGTGATACTTCCACAGCCAGAGATTGCCGACGACCGCCTCCGCCTCGACCCACCACTGTCGCGAATCGTCATAGCTCCCGTCCGGCTGCCGTTCATACCGGAGCGATCCGTCCGGAAGCATGCCCTCATTGCCGGCGAGACCGAGCCGCCGGGCCCAGGGCCGAACCCGCGTCAACAGGTCGATATCTCCGACGGCTCCGGCGCACTCCAGCGCCAGCCACGAAGTCTCGATATCATGTCCATAGGAAACGGCGCCGGGGAGCACACTCCAGTCGCGACGGAAATAGAGCTGCAGATGCCCGTCCTCCCCCATCACGCGGCCACCAATCAGATCCAGCAGCTCGACGATCCGCTCCCGCAGCAGCACATCCGGCCAGACCTTGTAGAGATTCGCATATGCCTCCAGCAGATGGAGATGCGAATTCATCGTCTTGTCGGCATTGATGTCATGGGCGGAAAGAGACATGTCCTCGAGCGGAGAAAACTCCCTCGAGAGCGCTTCGATATAGCCGCCGTGCTCCGCGTCATGGAAATACTTCTCCACGATGCGGAAGATGTTTTTGGCCGCCTTCAGGGCTTCGTCGTCATGGGACACCTTATAGAACTCGCTCAGGCCGTATATGGCAAAGCCCTGCGCATAGAGCTGCGCCTTGTCGTCGATGCGTTTCCCATCGGAACTGACGCTCCAATAGACCCCGCCGAAGTGATGGTCACAGAAATGCTTGATAAACCATTCCTTCGCGTGCATCGCGGCAATGAGATACTCCGTTTTGTGGAAAGCGGCATAGGCCGCAGAGAAGGCCCAGAGGATGCGGGCGTTGAGAATCGCGCCGCGGGGAGCCTGCTCCACAATACGGCCGTCAGAGAGGACTTCACCCTGGAAGCCCCCGTGAGGGTCAGCCAGGGTGAGCCAGTAAGGCAGGATGTTCCGCTCCAGGCAGGCGCGGACCTCCGCCATGAGGGTTTCGGTTCTAGTAGGCATTTCTACGGATTAATAATGGATGTTCGGCTCGTCGTAAACCTTGGTCTCGCTGCAGCGGACCATCAGGGCCTGTCCGCCGACAGAGAGGCGGAAATCACCCTTTTCCAGACGCCAGGTACCGTCCGCGCCGACAAACGCAAGCTCTTCGGCCGGTAGCTCAAAGGTAACCGTCCTGGTTTCGCCCGGCTCCAGGGAAATCTTCTCGAATCCGCGCAGGCGCTTGACATCCGGTATGATGCTGGCCACGAGGTCGGAACTGTACAGCAGCACGGCCTCCTTGCCGGCACGCTCGCCGGTATTCTTGACATCAACGGAGATCTTGAGCACGTCACCGGCCTTGAACTCCTCGGCGGAAACCTTCAGATTTCCATACTCAAAGCTCGTGTAGCTCAGGCCATGACCGAAGGGCCACTGGACGTCCATGACGGCGTCGTAGTTGTAGGAGCCTTCCATCGTCTCACGGTGCTCGGAAACCTTGTAATCATAGGTATGCAGGGCATGCGCGTGTTTGGAATAGGTAAACGGCAGACGGCCGGAGAAGTTCTCGTCGCCGGAGAGAAGGGCCGCGAGCGCATCGCCGCCATAGTTCGACGGCAGCATCACGTCGACGACCGCCTTGGCAAGCGGCTCGATGTCGCCGATCAGGCGCGGCCGGCCCTCATTGAGCACCAGCACGATGGGCTTTCCGGTCTTCGCGAGTTCCCGGACCAGCGTCTTCTGATTCTCGGAAAGATTGAGGTCATCCATATTGCCCGGCGTCTCGCAGTAGGAGTTTTCACCGATGCAGGCGACAATGACATCCGCACTCCAGGCGGCAGCCACGGCACGGGAGATGCCGGCGCCGTCGTCCTTCTGCCAGTCGGCGGGATCATAGACCACGCCCGGCTCGTAGCTCACGCGCGGGAAACGGGCGCGAAGGGCCTCCAGGATGGTATGACAGCCTTCCGGAGCCATGGCGTCGGCATTCCCCTGCCAGGTGTAGCTCCAGCCGCCGTTGAGCGTACGAAGGCTGTTCGCATTCGGACCGGTCACCAGGATCCGGGCATTATCGCTCAGCGGCAGGATGCCACCCTCATTCTTGAGGAGCACCTCCGATTCGACGGCCGCGGCAAAGGACTCGGCCGCAAAGCGTTCGCTGCCAAACTCCGGATACTCATTCTCCCAGACGGGGGTATCGAAAAGGCCCAGGCGGACCTTGAGGCGCAGGATCCGGCGGACGGCATCATCGATGCGCGCCATCGGGATCTCTCCAGCCTCGGCGAGCGCCACGATATCGTCGACGCAGGCCGGATCGTACGGATCCATGACCATGTCGATACCGGCATTGATACCGAGGGCGAGGGCCTCCCGCTTGTCGGCGGCGATGTGGTCGCGGACAAAGAGATTGTCGATATCGGCCCAGTCGGTCACCAGCATGCCGTCCCAGCCGAGCTGCTCCTTGACCCAGACGGTCAGAAGCTCATGATTGGCGTGGGTCGGAACGCCGTTGATCGATGCGGAATTGACCATCGCGGTCAGCGCACCGGCCTTGAACGATGCCAGGAACGGACGGAAGAACTTCTCCCTGAGGTCGTTCGGGGCGATGATGGCGGGCGTACGGTCCTTTCCGCTCACGGGGACGCCGTAGCCCATATAGTGCTTGAGGCTGACGGCGCAGTGCTCCGCATCGACATGGTTCGGATCTTCGCCCTGGATGGCGAGCGTCTCTATGCGGGACATCTCGGCCTGGAGATAGGGATCCTCACCCCAACTCTCCCAGTGGCGCGGCCATCTCGGATCGCGGCCGAGGTCCATCACCGGCGAGAAGACCCAGGGGCACTGGGCCGCCCTCGTCTCGTAGGCCATCGCATGGCCCATCATCCGGGCATATTCGCGGTTGAAGGTGGCGCCGAGATTGACTTCCTGCGGATAGAAGCTGCCGTCGGTCAGGTAGCTCGCGCCATGGATCATGTCGAGACCGTAGATGCACGGGATGCCGATGAGTTCCATCGATTTCTGCTGGATCAGGGTCAGCATCGCGGCGGTCTGCTCGCGGGTGTGGCCGGCGTCGTGGAGGACATTGAGGATGGAGCCGACTTTCTGCTCGCCGAGGACATACTCGATCTTCGCCGGGTCGAGCGCCTCCCGCGTTTCATCCTCCAGGGCGGAAATGTTGAGCTGGACCATCTGGCCGGCTTTTTCCTTGAGGCTCATGCCGGAGAGCACCTCTTCGACCTTTGATTCCACGGCAGCGTCCGTCGGGATGGCGGGAGTCACTTTCGCGCCGTCATTGCTGTTGCAGCATGCCGACATCGCCGCTGCTCCGATCACAAAACTGGACATTCTGATAATGTGTTTATTCATATGAGTTTAAATTATTATTGGCGTTTCTTTCGTTGCGCGAAGCTGTCATCGCAAAACCGCCTCCGCATTCGCTCCGGCCCCTATCGCCGACTTCGTCGTCGTTCTCCCTCTTACGTGGCCGAGGGTGGCCACGGGTTTTGCGACGACACTTCTCTCCACTTCAGCACCGCGATAGTCAATCACGATGTCGCCAGGGGCGTCGGGATCATAGGTAAAGGGATGGTAGGGGTCGATGACGACGACGCGGAATCGGCGGGTCTCCAGCAATCCGGGATAGGAACCCTTGCGGGTACCGATCGTTAAGATTCTGTTGGCGTCATCCCAGTGGATGGGAATGAGGCTGAATTCACCGCGCTCGTAGCCATAGCTGACGCCGTCGTCCTCGTAGAGGGTGAATTCGGCATCCGCGCCGGCATAGACTAGCAGCAGGAGATCGTCTGCCGGAGCGGCATCGGTCCACTCGATCTCCGGACCCACGGGGATGATGCTCCCGCCCCGTACGAAAAGCGGTATACGCTCGTACGGCGCCGCGCAGAGGACGCTGGAGCGGAGTGAGCGCAGCGAACGGAGTTCCCCGGGCCCCTCTGCGCCCGCAGCGGAAGCGACCTCTGCGCCGGTGTAAAAGTCATACCACTCGCAGCCGGCGGGGAAATAGACGGAGCGGGAGCGGGCGCCGTACTCGGAGACGGGGCAGGGCATCAGCGCGGGGCCGAACAGCCACTGGTCGGAGATATCGGCGACCGCGGGATCGTCCGGGAAATCCATCGGAAGCCCGCGCATCATCGTGCCGCCGTCGAAGGCAACCGAGGCGGCGACGGAATAGATATACGGCATCAGGCGATAGCGCAGCCGCATATAGTAGAGGATGCTTTCGTACGCGGGGGATCCTTCCGGAGCGATGTTCCATAGCTCGCGCCGGGGCCACTGCCCATGGGCACGGAACAGCGGCACGAAGGTGCCGAACTGGTGCCAGCGGGTCTGCAGCTCCTGCCACTCGTCGGCATGTGCCTGGTCATAGAACTTCGACATCACCGAGAATCCGCCGATATCCATCCCCCACCACGGCAGGCCGCTCATCGAGTAGCCAAGCCCGGCGGCCATCTGCATCCGCATGTCGGTCCAGGAAGTGCCGATGTCGCCGCTCCAGGAAGCCGTCGAATAGCGCTGCAATCCGGCAAAGCCGTTGCGTGTCAGCAGGAACACCCGCTTGTCGGGATCGTCGGAGCGCTGCCCCTCGTAGATTGCCTGGGCATTGACCAGGGCATAGGCATTGAGATATTCGGTCGAAGAGCCGAGCGCGTTCGGTGTCAGCAGCCACTTCAGATAGTCCATCGGCAGACAGTCGCGAAGGTTCGGCTCGCTGGCATCCATCCACCAGGCGTCGATCTTCCTGCCGTATTTGCTGTAGAGACTCTCGTCCATCTGTCGCCAGAACATCTTCCGGCCGCCTTCGGCATAGGCATCATAGAAGCTCTGGGGATGCCCCAGCCAGTCGACGAGGCACGAGTCCTCGGCATGGGTATAGGCATAACCCGCGGCCTTCAGCTCCTGGTAATGCTCGGTATTGGTATAGAACTTCGGCCAGACGCTGATCATGAAACGGCCATGGAGGGCATGCACGCTGTCGAGCATTGCTTCCGGATCGGGATAGCGCTCCGCATCGAAGGCATGACTCCCCCACTGATCGTCCCTCCAGTACTGCCAGTCCTGGACGATATTGTCGACCGGGATATGGCGGCGCCGAAGCTCTGCGAGCGTCCCGAGAAGATCTTCCTGCGTCGAATAGCGCTCCCGGCTCTGCCAGAAGCCGAGGGCCCATTTCGGGATCAGCGGAGCGGCGCCGGTAAGCTCCCGGTAGCCTCGGATTACGTCGTCATAACTCTCGCCGGCGATAAAGTAATAATCCAGTGACGGCTCATATTCGCTCCAGAAGCAGAAATCATCCTGCCCGGCATTGAGGGGCTTGACGCGTAGGCCGATATAAGAGACATCGCCGTCAGGATCCCATTCGATCCGGAGCGGAGTCTCTGCGCCTGCCTCCAGATGGACCGTAAACTTGTAGCTGTTTGGATTCCATGCCGGACGCCAGCGCTCGGACATCACTTGCTCGCCGCCGATCCATGTCTTCTGGAAGCCGGCGTAATATTGAATGAAATGATAGTCACCGGTCTCCCGGGCCGTCAGCGTGCCTTCATAGACGACGCGGGCTCCGCTAAGCGGGATATCCTTCGGCAGATTGCGGATAGCCCATTCATTTTCGAAATAGAGGCTGTCCTCGCGGCGGACAAAATGGGCGCCATTTTTAGGTATATAGGTGCCCGTCAGTGCCCCTTCAAGGCCATCGCGGTCACGGATGGTAAAGATCTCACCCAACTGGCGGTAAGGCTCAGGATTGCCCCAGCGGCTCAGCGAATAGGCATCGAAGAGGATGCCGTAGCCGCGGGAGGAAACGACCATCGGAGTCGAAATCTTCGTATTATACTGGTAGAGCTCTTCGTCGCCACCTTTGTGGTTGAATTCCCCGGCCTGATGCTGTCCGAGGCCGTAGAAGGCCTCATCCTCGGGCGAAGGAAAACGGAGCGTCGTGCTCCATGCGGCCTTGCTTTCCACCTCGTTCGGGGTGAAGGCGGCCCGGCCGTTCTCCGAGAGCGGTGTCCCGTCCGTGCGGTAGAAGGATATGCTCGCGCTGCGGCGGTCGAGAACGACTCTAAGAGCCTCGGTGGTCAGGGTGAAGGAAGAGTCGGTCAATGCGGTGGTGTAAGAGATTTCTCGACTCCGCTCGAAATGACAGGAGGGGGACTTGTCATCTCGACTAAGCGCAGCGCATGGAGAGATCTTTTCTGGAATCACCACCAGACTCTTCCGCTGCGGGAAAGCACCCTTCGGCACCTCCGAGACCCTTACGATCGACGGAGAGACGACCTCGAAACGGAAGCGCTCTCCCCCGTCGCAGTCGACCTCAGGGGCCAGCAAGTTCCCCGCCGACGGACCGCATGCGGTCAGCGCGAGAGCCATAGATAGTATGATGATTTGTCTCTTCATTGTCATTTCTAACAAGCGATGGAATCTATATCGGCGGCGAAGTCTTCCAGACAGCTTGGAAAATTATTTTTCGTGCGGCAGCTCGAAAAACCAATTTTCCGCGCATGTTCGCCGCCTCTCGTCATTCCACGGCCCAGTCCATGGAATCTAATAATCCCAGTCATCGCTCCGCAGCGGCGGCACGGGGATGCCGCTGACCTTCGCGAGAGTTGCGCCCATCCAGTTGCGCCAGCTATAGCGCACGGCCACAGGATGCGGAACCTCCGCACAGCGGACAATCACCGTTTCCCCATCTCGCTGGACCTCGGCCTCGGCGGGATGGAAGACGCGGTCTTCTCCAGCAAGCTCAAAGCCGACCACCTGTCGGGCAGAAACACTCCCGAGATTGGAGTTGATTTCAGTCAGCCGCAGCCGGGCAGAGCCGTCCTCCTGCCACTCGACACTCTGCAGACGCGGGACCTCGATATTGATTCCGAGATTCATCCCGTAAACGTTCTGCAGCGCCCGCAGGACCATCATATCGGCCACTTCCTTCTTCTTGGCAGGATGGATCGTCTCCTTGTCACCCAGCGTCTCGGTAGAGACATACCAGGCATTCGGAATTTCCTCTGCCGTCTTCATCTGATTCTCGACGAAGAATGGCCGCCAGCGCCCGTCGGCGTCGCCGTGCGAATAAGGTGCGAGAAGCGTATAGATAAACGGCAGGTTGCCGCAGCCCCACATCCGCCTCCAGTAATCCACCATGGCATTCTGCAAAAGGTTGTAGCAGTCACACTGGTCGATATTGGAGCAGCCCTGATACCAGAGGAATCCGCGAATGCCATAGCCGACCAGCGGAGCCATGCGGCCGTTCCAGATCAGCTCCGGCGTTTCCGGCCAGCAGTCCTCCTTTTCTTCGACGGCATAGATCTCGCCGAGCTGCTTTTCATTGAGGCCGGCGCTGTTGATCTCATCAACGGTCATCCATGGCTCGATCCGGCTGCCGCCCCAGGCATTGACGATAATGCCCACCGGGCAGCCAAGGGTCTTGGTCAAGCGTTTGGCAAAGAGATACCCGACGGCGGAGGTCTCCGCTGCCACATCCGGGGTCGAAAGCGCCCATACCGTCTCGATATCATCCACCCGCTTTCTGGCCTTATCCGTCTTTACCCTGAGTACACGCACGTCTCCGGCCGTTTCCATCGCATCCAAAATCGCATCCGTCGAACCTTCCACCCCCTGGTAACCATAGCCGCGAAGGGGCATTTCCATATTCGACTGCCCGGCGCAGATCCATACTTCGCCAAGCATGATGTCGCTGACGGTAATGATGTCGCCACCGCTTCGGACCGTCATTTTATAGGGTCCGTAGTTGACCCCTTCCGAGAACAGCGGGTGCCAGTCGCCCACCCGGGTCGGAAGAGAAAGGCACCAGTTGCCCTCAGCATCCACCAGCGTAGTGGCGGCGGCCTGCGGCCAGGTCCCGACGACGCGCACGGTCTCGCCGGGCTTGCCCCAGCCCCAGATCTTCACATCCGTCTCCCGCTGCAGGACCATATGGTCGCTGAAGACGTGCGATAGCCTGAGCGGCTGAGCCATAGCCAACCCGGCATATAGAATCACAGAGAAAAAGAGAATAGCGCGTTTCATTCTTTGGAAGCCGTGAAATACAATAACCTAATAATCAATAAATTAAATCATTTGCTACTATCCAAATAGGCATGTAGCCAATTGCATAAATACTTACCGTCCAGCCACTTACATTTTACGCCCGCAAGCGTTAGCATCAATCAGACGATCAACAGTCTCCACCGAAAGACCCGTCCGAAGTCCGTCCGCGGGCGTATGGAGGCAATAATCCACCAGGCGCTCGACGCTCGATCGGGCTACATGGAGCCGCGTGTCGGAGGAGGCATAGTAGATATAGACCGTCCCGTCCTCGTCGGCAATCCAGCCGTTGGAGAAGAGTACGTTCATCACGTCGCCGATATACTCCCCTGCCTCCGGGGCCATGAAAAAGCCGCCGGGTTCCGCGATGACGCGGGTCGGGTCGTCGAGGGACGTCATATACATATAAAGGACATAGCGGAGTCCGCTTGCGCATCCCCGGACGCCATGGGCGAGATGGAGCCAGCCCTGCGGGGTCTTGATCGGATGCGGGCCTTCGCCGTTCTTGACTTCCTTGATCGTATGATAGTGACGGGCATTGATGATCTTCTCTTCCTTCACCACGGCTCCTTCCATGCTGTCAACGAGCGCCCAGCCGATGCCGCCGCCGCTGCCGGCGTCGATAAAGCCATCCTGAGGGCGCGTGTAGAGGGCATACCTGCCGTCGACGAATTCGGGGTGGAGGACGACATTGCGCTGCTGGCTCCCGGACACGAGATCGGGCAACCGCTCCCAATGGACGAGGTCCTTTGTACGGGCAATACCGGCCGCCGCCGTCGCAGCAGAGAGGTCTCCCTCGGCGCTATGGTCCTTCCGCTCGACGCAGAAGATGCCGTAGATCCAGCCGTCCTCATGGGCCGTCAGGCGCATATCGTATACATTGGTTGCCGGCTCGCCCCACTCGGGCATCGTGATCGGACGGTCCCAGAAGCGGAAATGATCCACGCCATTCGGGCTTTCAGCGACGGCGAAAAAGCTCTTGCGGTCGTTCCCTTCGACGCGGGCGACGACGATATACTTTCCCTGCCACTTGATAGCGCCGGCATTGAGCACAGCGTGAACGCCGATGCGCTCCATCAGGAAGGGATTGCGCTTCGGGTCGAAATCGTAGCGCCACGAAAGCGGCGCATGCTCCGCCGTCAGCACCGGAAACGCATACCGCTCATAAATGCCGTTCCCTTCGACGGGATGGTTCGGCCGTTCTATCAACTCGCGGTGGCTCTTTTCCAGCCACTCCTTTCTCTTCTCGAATGTCATAGGTTAATCCAACATTTTGATTTTGGGGTTCCCGGCAAAGGCCTTGAAATCCCCAGCGTTTTCAAATCCTTCCCACGGCGCGTAGAAATGCTCAGGCTTATCGTGGGCATTGCGCCAGGTCAGCAGATAGCAGATCGGATAGTCCTGGATGGCGGGGAGGAGCGTCTCCGTCCACCAGGAAGGGTCGGCAAGGCCCTCCATGCCCGTTTCCGAGAGGCACTGAAGCTTCTGATGCTCGGTGGCATAGACGTTCAGCTTGACGAGATTATCCTTCAGCTCGGCAATATAGCGGGCGCCGGCCTCGCCGATGCCGTCTTCTGCAGCACCGTACTCATAGGTATCGAATCCGAGGATATCGACGAACTCATCGCCGGGATACCGCTCCATATACTCTTTCGGGGTAGAATTACCGTTCGGCGAATAGCACCACAGGATGTTCCCGAGGCCGCGTTCGAGCGTAAAATAGCGCCAGGTCATGCGGTAGAGCTCCTGATACTGCTCCGGGGTGCAGAGACGGCCGCCCCACCAGAACCAGCTGCCGACATTCTCGTGCCAGGGCCGGAAGATGACGGCGACATCACCCAACGATTCGATAAAGTCAGCCCCCCGGCGGAGCCATCCGATAAACTGGTCGTGGCACTCCCCTCCTTCGAGAACTGCGCGAACAACCTCGTCCGAGGAGATGTCCCAGGCGTCCCCGCCCGTAAGCGGATTCCGGGGATGCCAGGAGAAGGTGACGATGCCGCCCCGGGCGATATGCGTTTGCGCGGCCCGGCGCATCAGGTCAAAGGGAACTCCGTCCAGATTGGCCTCCGAGCCCAGCTCGATGCCGCCGAGGTCGAAGCCGACCACCATCGGATACTTTCCGCAGACGGCCTTGACGTCGGAACGCTCCAGCGGATCGTTTTCCACGTCCGTAACCACCCAGTTGTGGCCATAGACCAGATCGTCCTGGTGGCCATAGGCGATCCGGCCGGAGGCGGTCAGCTCAAAAAGTTGTGCCACCAGAGCGTCTTTCGGCGTCTCCATCGGCGGCGGAGTCTTGCCTTTCGGGCCGCAGGAGACAAGGGCCAGCGCCACCGCCATCGCAGCAGCAAAGAGAATTCGTTTCATCAAAAGACAGGGGCTTTATTGTAAATGGTTTCGAGCGTATAGCTGTCAGATTCGGTAAACCAGGCCTTTTTCATCAGGTCGATGATTTCCTTGCTGTTGCCGATCGGCTTGCCGGTACCGTGGTTGATGTATCCGTGATGCTCCTTGCCGGAACCGTCGACACCGTTGTCCCAGAGGAAGCAAGGGAGGCCATAGGTCTTGGCGGCCTTGACGATATACTCCATATAGTATTTGTAGAACGCCCAGGCACGCGCATCGCTCTTGGCGCGCATCGAGCAGCCGAATTCGCCGAGGTAAACGGGCTGGCCTTTGCTGATATACTTCGAGTAGAGATTCCCGAAGACCGCCTTTATGTGATCTTCGTCCCCGCCGTTGGCTTTTTTATCGGCGGCGCCGGTATGCCCCCAGTCGGAATACTGGGCATCGCCGATGGTATAATCGGACGGATCGTAGCAATGGACCGCAAGCATGATCTTCCCGGCCGGATCGGAAGGGATGACGGCATACTTTTCAAACGAGGGGCTCGCCGCATAGGTCGGTATGCCCAGCCAGCGGGTAGCATTGTTGCCGCCGGTTGCGCGGACGGCATCGACGAATACCTGGTTCCACTCATTGAGGATATTGCACTGTTTGGTAGGATCCGCCAGGAAAGCGCTGCTCCAGCCCCATCCGCCGTCGTTGAGCTCGTTGAAGCTCTCCATCACGAGCCAGTCGCCGCAATCTTTGAACCGATTGGCGATCTGGGTCCAGACGGCCGCGATTTCGGTCTTGATCTTTTCGTTGGTCTCACTGTTTAGCGAGGCATTCTTGATATCCAGCCACTGATAGGTGTTGCCTACGCCGTGGTTCTCGTCGTGGTGGGTGTTGATGATGACGGCAAGACCGGCATTGTGGGCATACTCCACCACCTCGGCGATGCGGTTCATCCAGGTTTCGTCGATCGTATAGTCCGGCGCCGGGCCGATCATCTTCAACCAGGAGACCGGGATACGGACGGCGGTAAAGCCCAGAGACCGCACGCCGTCGAATGTGTCCTGCGTGGCGGAATCACATCCCCAGCAGTTCTCGTCCGGATAGCCTTCCTTTTCTCCCGCCCAGCTGCCGTTGTAGAAGGCGTCGAAGTGGTTGCCGAGATTCCAGCCGAGGCCGAGGGCATTGATAATCGAATAGTTTACATTATCGTCGCCTCCGGGGCCGGGCTCGATCGGCTGTTCCTTTGCATCCTGAGCCAGGGAAATGGTGATGTCACTGGCACCACTGGCCGATACCGTCAGGGCAGCAGAGCGCGAATCATCGCCGGTATTGACCGCCACGATGAGCGTTACCGTCATGCCGTAATCCTTGAAGGTCCCGTCCTTGACCGTAATCCATTCCGGTGTGCCGGAGATCTTCGGACGGGCCGGGGCGCTCAGTTTCACCTCATAGGATCCGCCTCCTTCGGGGACCTGGATCGACGCGGGCTCCGCGGTAATGACGGTCGGGGCGACAGGCGTGTTGGTGTTTTCGTTTTCTTCCTTCTCTTCGCCGCAGGCGGAAACAAGGGTTGCCAGGGCGGCAAACAGCATGAGTAAGTAATGCTTCATATAGCAGTGTTCATTGTTTTGGAACCCGGAGGGAGGGTCAGCCCCCTCCGGATTAAAAAGGATTACTTCAGACCGATCTGGGTGATGGTGAAGCCGGTGCCGCAGACCACAAGACCGCCCTCATTGACAAGGACCGCGAGGTCCTCGTCCGTGAGTACGACCTCATGACCGCCTTCCTGCAGAGGCAGATTTCCGTCCGCAGCAAGACCGGCAAGGCTCGGGATCGAAGCCCAGCTGCCGTTACCGAAGCGGATGCAACCGCCTTCAGGATCGTCGATCGTGTAGTGGGCGCAAAGGATCGTGCCGGCCGCTACCGTGGACCAGTCGTAACCGCCCCAGGAGAGGTCGGTCACGGCGCCGCCATTCCAGGTGACGGTCGAGTTGCCTTCCCAGATGGGAGTCTCCTGGGGACCGGCACTCCCCAGGGTCACCAGAGAGACCTCGGTGAGGGTCCAGAACGCGCCGCAGATCACCAGACCGCCGGCATTGACCAGCTGATCCAAGTCGGCTGCAGTGAGCTCGAACTCATAAGAGGTAAGACCGGCAATCGGGATGTTACCGTCCGCAGCAAGGCCTGCGAGGCTCGGCATGGAGGCCCAGCTACCGTTACCGAAGCGCATGACGGCACTGTCGGAATTGGCCGTGAAGGATACGGCAAGCTTGGTGCCGGCTTCGACCGTGCTCCAGTCGTAGCCGCCCCATGAAAGGGCGCTCATCGAGCCATCCCAGTCACCGACGGTCACGCTGCCTTCCCAAATCGTAGTGCGCTTTTCAGCGGCACCGAAGTGGACCATGGACAGGCCGGTGATGGCGACGCCTTCACCCTGGGTGAGCAGGGCACCGCCCCAGCCGCCGACACCGGTCAGGATACCGAAGTTGTCGTCCGTAACTTCGAAGGCGAAGTACTGGGCATCAGGCTCCACGATATCGGAAGTGACCGTATTGCTGCCGTCCAGCTCAGGGAACGTCATGCCCTCCCAGTGACCGCCGAAGATCTGGAACTGCCACCAGTCAGCGAGCGGAGAGAAGTAAATGCGGACGATGTCGCCTACCTGGAGACCGGCCTCAGCGAATCCGCCGTCCGGACCGAGGTAAGGCTGGTTGCCCCAGCCGGCCAGGTCTTCATAGCCTTCCCAGATGAAGGTCTCCGTGAACGGAGCCGTAATCTCGAACGGGACGGGCCAGGTCAGTTCGGTGCCGTCCATCAGGAGCAGGTTCAGGCGATATACGCCGGGGCCCACGCCGTCAGGAATACCGAAAGCGAGGGAGTCGTCGTTACGGACTGCAAAGGAGGTCACCCTCTTTCCCTTGATGTAGATCTGGTCAATCTGGAGGAGGTTTGCACCTGTCATCGAGATGTTGCTGCCAAGACCGAAGGAAGGAGCGTCGAAAGCGATCGCGACGGCCATATCGTAGAAGACATTGATATACTCTGTCTCTGCGCTGTAGCCGCTTTCGGCCGTAAGGGTGAGGACACCGCTGTAGGCCTGCTCCGAGATCGCGACGGCCAGCTGGCCTTCAGCGTTCAGCTCGAAGCCGCAGTCGATGAAACTCTTGGCCTTCGAGCCGATCGTGACAGCAGCAACAAGGTCGAGGTCTTCGCCGGAAACGACGATGGCACTCTTGCCGGCGGTGGCGTCGGTCGTATCGACCTCCGTAACCACGGGCTTGACGACCTCGATCTCCTCGCTGTAGGCCTTCTTGCCGGACTCGAGCGTGACGACGATGGCGCCATCCTTCGCGGAAGCGGGCTGATAAGCGATGATCTTGCCGTCGGACAGATACCAGTCAGCCTCGGCGTTCTCGAAGTCGACGCGGGTCACCAGATCGAGATCCTTTCCGACAATCTCCACTTCGCAGCCGGCCTTGAAGCGCTCGTCATCAGCGAGGGACTTGACCGTGAGTTCGGAGACATTGACCGTCTCGATCTCGCCGGCGTCGAAATCCTTACCGGCATAGGAGGTCAGGACGATGTTACCATCGGAAGCCTTGGGAGGCAGGTTGAAGGACAGGGACTTGGCGTCCGCAGCAACGGTGAATTCCACCTCGGCCACCTGCGGCAGGGCCACATTCTTGATCATGTCGAGATGGGCACCGGTAACGGTGATCACGTCGCCGCTCTTGTAGGTCGTCTTGGCCGCCTGGTTGACGATCGGATCCCCTACCACGAGGTCGGTCTTCGTGTAGATATGATTCGGAATGGTGTTCTCATCCTCGAGTTCGTTCACGTCGGAAAGGATGACGGGGCCGGAAACCGCATTGGCCGGCACCTTCACCTTGAGCTCATGGCGGGCCTGGCTCTCGAAGGCGGTAGCGACAGCATCATCGCCGGAGAAGATAATCTCCTTGACGACATTGAGGTATTCGCCCTTGAGGGTCAGCACGTCGCCGGACAGGACCGTAGCGGGGCTGAACGACTCCACTTCGATCGGCTCGGTGAAGCTCAGGTCGGAAAGGGAGGTAAGCTGCTCGCCGTTTTTGCTGACGATCACAACCTTGCCCACCTCGGGGCCTTCCATCGGGACACGGACAACGAGGGTATCCAGCTTGGAGCCCTTGGCGAGGTCTACAAACTCAGTCACGGTGACGTCGCCGGCAAAACGGACCTCGGTCACCTTGTCCAGACCGCGTCCGAAGATGCGGATTTCACCGCCGCGCATCACCGGATTCGGTGCGAGACCGCTGAAGGCGAAATCCTCGCCCAGCGGATCAACATCAAACTCCTTTTCATTGCACCCGGTAAGGGAAACCAGGGCGGCAAAGAGCGGGATGATGAAGGAATATTTGAAAATCTTTTTCATATGCGCTCAGTTTATTTGACGGGGACAGCACGGATGTTGTCGATCTTTATGATCGGTTCGCAGGCCGTACCCGTAACACCGCCGCTCCATACGAAGATGGTGAGCGAGGAGAAGGATTCGGGCTTGATCTCCGCCGAATTCGTCGTACCGTCTGAATTATAGATAAAGCTGGTGTAAGGAAGGGTAACCGTCACCCACTGGTCGCCGGTATCATAGGAACCGGTAGCTTCCCAAGGCCTGTAAAGGGCACGGGGAGCCATCGGGACGCCGTCGCCGCTGATGAACTTGTTGTTCGCGCCTGCGGTCGTGTTGCCATAAATGTCAATGGCACCTTCGGCACCGCCGGTAACGACATCGACACCGCCGATAATGACCTGCATGGCACCGGACTTCCAGGGATTCGAGCTCGGGATGAGCATCTCGAACTTCAGGCCCATGTTGCTCCAGTTGCTAAAGTCGGCAAAGTCAGTAAGGCGCGGGCTGTCGGCATAGGAGACCGGATCGTCCCAGTCGCCGGGCCAGTACTCGAAGGAATAGGCACCGTCGTTCCAGCCGGCGTCTTCATCGAGCGTGGCACCGCCGCCGCCGAGACGGAGGAAGTTGCCGCTGAGGGCGGTCTCGTCGGTCTCGATGACCATCGCATGCCAGCCGTGGTTGCCGGGATGAGGATCGTTGTCGAAGGTAAAGAGCATGCCGCGGGAGTCCTTATACATAAAGATGGACTGGGCCGTACCGGAGGCGGTCGTCACCTTGATCTTACCGGGCTGTGCGCCGGCAGGGATCGTGACTTCGAAGGCATCGCCGGTGGCAGCCGCCACCTCGACGGGATCGACACCCGGGAACTGGACGGTCAGCGGAGCGAAGAGATAGGAACCCGAAACGGTGACCTTGTCGCCGGGATTTGCCCATTCGTTGGACATGCCGCTGATCTTCGGCACCGGAGGCAGGACCTTGAAGTCGTACAGAACGACGGAACTGTCACGGGTAATGAGGTGCATCTTGTCATCCTGCACTTTCGGGAGGTTCTTCGGAACGGTAACCACAATGGCGTGCTCGGTCATATAGCTGGTATTCAGCACGGCCGGCTGGTCATTGAAGTAAATGTCGTGGACGCTGGTCAGGTTGTCACCCACGATGCAGATGTTCTCCTCCATGTTGGCCTGCGTGATGATCAGGTCGCGGTCGGCATAGCGGACATAGTGGATCGTCGGGACGCCGTCCGTCTGCTGGAAGCGGTCAGGATAATCGATGGAGTCCAAAGAGCAGGAAGCCAGCGTGGCAAGACCCATGAGGATAATACCAATATATTTTGTAGTTGCTTTCATGGCTTCAGGGATTAAAAGTCATAGGAAAAAGTCTCGCGGACGTCCACGTGGACAGCTTCGACGTCGGAACCGACAGCCGGGTTCATGACCACGTCTTCCGTCGGGAACGGGACCGTGAACATGGAAGCCTTTACGTCTTCCAGTTCTTCGGCGGCATTGTAAGAGATCTGGGTCATATCCCAGTTGTGGGCACCGGGACCGACATAATCGCCGGCATCATCCAGAACGTATTTCTCATAGACACCGGTGATACCGTCCCAGTGGGAACGGCGCTGGGCCTTGAGCTCTGCGATGCAGGCGTTCACGTCGTAGTAGGAACGGCGGACATAGTCGTACCAGCGGTCTCCTTCGAGGGCGAGCTCCAGACGGCGCTCCTTCCATACATCCTCGAAGGTACAGGAGGTAAGCAGCTGGGCGTGGGCACGGGCACGGACCTTATTGACATACTCCAGTGCGCCGGCATTGTCCTGGGTCAGCACGCAGGCTTCTGCGTAAACCAGATAGATATCGGCGAGGCGAAGGATATGGGTCGGCAGCTGATAGCACATACGGTCGGCGCTGACACCGAGGGCGGCCTGATGGTCGGAACCGCAGCCATACAGATGCTTGGCGTAGAGCGCACCGCTCTGGCAGCACCACTGGTGGTTGGAGCCGTTGGCATCGAGACCTGTCGGATAGTACGTGTCGTCGAAGTAGAAGCGGTACATGTCGAAGCCGCCCTTGTCCTGCCAGTACTGGGGATAATTGTCACCGAACATCATGATGGTCGCATGGCGGCGGTCATCGCGGTCGACACGCAGCGACGGCTCGACATCGGCGGAAACACCGAATGCGTCCTGAAGGTCGACGCTGGGGCCTTTCCAGTCACCCCAGGTGGCACCGTATTCGTCGATACCGAGCGGTCCCACGTCGCTCTGGATAGAGTTCTGGGCCGTCCAGATGCCGGTGCCGGAAACCCACTGCCAGGAGAAGAGGTTCTCGCCGGTGGCCTGGAAAACGCTCGGGCTCAGGCGGAAGATGTCCTCATAGTTGGGAGTGAGGCTGCGGCCGGAGTTCTGGATGACATCCAGCGCATATTCCTTGGCCTTGGCAAGGTCTGCGAGCGCTTCGGCGGAAGTGATCGAACCGTTGACGCCGGCCTTGGTCAGGTAAACCTTCGCGAGCAGGCCTTCTGCGGCATAATAGTCGATACGGTTGTACTTGCCGATATTCGGGTCCTTGGGAAGGAGTTCCATGGCCTTTTCGAGCGTCATCACGACATACTCGTAGACATCGGCCTTCTGGACCTTGCTCTGCTGGTTGTAGCTGGCGTTCTTGATGATGTCGGTATTGTCGTGGATGATCGGAACGTCACCAAAGGTACGCACCAGCATGAAGTAAGCCATCGCCTTCCAGGCCAGGGCTTCGCCGATGGCCTTGTTCTTGGCGGCCTGGCTGGCATGACCGGAAGAGTTGCGGATGTTGTTGATGACGGTATTGCACTGGGCATTGACAGCCCAGAGGGAATAGGACATGTTCTTCAGGTCCGCATCCGTACCGTTAACGGTAAGGGTGGAATAGGCGTTGTTGCCCTGATATACGTTGCCGCACATGGTCTCGGATCCGTAGATGTAGAAACGGATGATGTCGTACCACGGGGAATTGTACAGATAGTTCACGGACTGCTCTACCTGAGTGTCGTTCTGGTAGTAGTTGGCCGTGGTGTAGCTGTCTTCAGCGGGACGGTCGAGGAAGTCTTCGCAGGAAGCGCAGAACGTCACGACGAGAGCAGCGGAAAGAAGGTATTTGAAAATGTTTTTCATCTTGCTGTCCTCCATTTTAGAAAGTAAGGTTGACACCGAAGGAGCAGGTCATCGGGGAAGGATAACGGCCGTTATCCACTCCGAAGGTCAGACCGGAAGAATCCTGCGTGGAAGCACCGACCTCAGGATCGTAGCCCTGATACTTGGTGAACGTGTAGAGGTTCTGGATGTTCATGTACACGCGGACATTGTCGATATGGGCCTTCTGGAGAAGCGACTTCGGAAGCGTATAACCCAGGGTAATGTTCTTGACGCGGAGGTAGGAACCGTCCTCGACGTAGCGGTCGCTCAGGCGGTCGTTGTCGTTCGGGTCGGCGATGGTCGGACGCGGGGTCTTAGTACCGGAGTTGGAGACGCGGACGTTGGTCACGTCGTCCATCCAGTTCTCACCGGCGGCATAGACCTTTTCCGGATCGATCATCTCGAGGCGGGCGCGGTCGGAGATGCTGATGTGCTGGTTGTACCAGACGCTGTTCATATGCACGAGACCGTTCCAGCCCTGGCCGAGAAGGTTGTAGTTCAGGACCTTGTTGCCATAGGAACCATTGAGGAAGATCGACAGGTCGAGGTTCTTGTAGCGGAAGGTATTGGTCCAGCCGAAGGTGAAGATCGGAAGCGGGGAACCGATGTTGGTGCGGTCGAGCTCGTTGATCTTGCCGTCGCCGTTGACATCCTCGAACTTGAGGTCACCGGGCCAGACGGTGGTGTTGCGATTGAACACGCCGTCTTCCGGATACTTCTCAGCGCGCGGGGAATTCTCGATATCGTCGAAATCCTTGTAGACACCCGCGACCTTGTAGCCGTAGAAGTTGTAGAGGGATTCGCCGATCTCGGAGACCGATACGATATCGTTCCACTGACCGTAACCGACCAGCTGGGCATTGGCGCTGCCGTCGAGGGCGACCAGTTTGTTGCGGTTGAAAGAGATCTGGAAATTGCTGTCCCAGCCGAAGTCTTTCGCTTCGATCGGGTGAGAATCCAGGGTGATTTCGAGACCGCTGTTCTGGATGGTACCGTAGTTGCCCTTAGGGGCGGCGAGGGCGGAAGAACCGTTGCCCTGCGTACCCATATAGGACGGGAGGATCAGGGACATGAGCATGTCGCGGGACACCTTCTTATAGAGATCGACGGTAAGATTGAGGCGGTTGTTGAAGAAGAACAGGTCGAGACCGAGGTTCGTCTGCTCCTGCTTCTCCCAGTGGACACCGGTATTGGAGATATTGGCAGGACGCTGGCTGGCACCCAGGGCGCTCGGCATCTTGCTCATACCGGACTCCCAGGCACCGGAACCGATGTTGGCGTTACCGGTCTGGCCCCAGCCAATGCGGATCTTACCTTCATTGAGGACATCCTTCCAGGAGGCAGGATAGAACTTCTCATTGGTGAAGCGCCAGCTGCCGGCGAAAGAGTGGAAATTGGCCCAGCGGTTATCCGGACCGAAGTTGGAGGAACCGTCGCGGCGGAACGTGTAGGTAAACAGGTAACGGTTGTCGTAGTTGTAGGTCTCACGGGTATAGAAGGAAGCCATGGCGGAGCTGCCGAAGCCGGCACCCGTCGTCGGCGTACCCTGGGCGAGATTCAGGTTGTGGATCTCATCGGAGTCGAGATCGGTGTTCGAAACGCCCAGATAGTCCCAGCGGGATTCCCATGCTTCCTGGCCGAGCATCGCCGTAAAGCTGTGCTTTCCGATGGTGTTGGAATAAGTGAGATAGTTCTTCACCGACCACCAGGTGCTGGCATTCCGCTGCTGGCGGATCGAGTTGCTACCCTGCTGGAAGGTTCCGAGGGAGATCTTCGGCTTGTAGATGTCAGCCTGGGAAGAGCTGATGTCGAAGTCAAACTCGGTGTGGTAGGTCAGATGCTTGATCGGAGTGAGATCGGCATAGACGTTACCGTTGAGTTTCTGACGGGCGAGGAGGTTCTCGTTGTACATGGCGAGAGCGACCGGGTTCTTCGTCGTGTAGCCTTCGCGGACGACGGTGGAATAGTTGCCGTCGATGTCGTAGACCGGGATGTCCGGGAGCGAAGTCAGGGAGTAGAAGATGACACCTTCCTGACCGTCGGCCAGTTTGAGGTTATCATGCGTACGGGAATAGGAGGCATTGACGCCGAGCTTGAACCAGCTCATCAGCTGTGCATCGAGGTTGGTGCGGAAGCTGAGACGGTCGAACTCGGATCCGATGATCGTACCTTCCTGGTCCATCCAGGATCCGGAGACATAGTACTGGACTTTCTCGCTACCGCCCTGTGCGCTCAGCTGATGCTGGTGCTGGAAGGCGGTGCGGAACACCTCATCCTGCCAGTTGGTACCCTTTCCGAGGATGGAAGGATCGGCATAGAGGGCATTGGCCTCGACTTCGCCGAGAGCGACCATGTCGTTGTAGTACTCGGCAAACTGACGGAGATTGAGCATCTCGATGCGGCTGGTCTGGCGGGAGACCGCGACCATGCCGTCATAGGAGAACTTGGCGTCGCCGGCTTTACCGTGCTTGGTGGTGATGAGAACGACACCGTTGGCACCCTGGGCACCGTAGATAGCCGTCGCGGATGCATCCTTGAGGATTTCCATGCTCACGATGTCGGCCGGGTTGATGGTGCTCAGCGGGGAGATCGTCGAGACACGGCCGTTACCGAGAGCGTCGCCCAGACCGAAGTCAGCGCCGGAATTGCCGCCGCCCTGGATGATGACACCGTCGATGACGTAGAGCGGTTCGGCATTCGCGTTGACGGTGGCCTGGCCACGGACGCGGATCGAAGTGCTGGAGCCCGGAGCACCGGAGGTCTGCACGGCGGTAACACCGGCCGCACGACCCTGCAGGGACTGATCCAGGTTGGTGATGATCGAGCCCTTCAGGTCTTCCTCCTTCATGGAGACGGAAGCGCCTGAGAGGTCACTTCGTTTCATGGTACCGTAACCCACGACGACAACCTCGTCGAGGAACTCGGTATCTTCCCCGAGGACGACGTTGATAACGCTCTGGTTACCGACGGCGACCTCCTGGGTTGCATAGCCGATGGAAGTGAACACGAGCGTTGCGCCGGGGCGCACCGTGATCGAGTAGTTTCCATCAAAGTCTGTGACAGCACCGTTGGAGGTGCCCTTCTCCATGACACTGGCAGCTATGATGCCTTGTCCGGCCTGGTCGGTGACCTTGCCGGTGACGGTCCTCGCGTTCTGTGCGAAGAGGGCCGTCGAGGCAAACAGCGCCAGCATGAAGATCACAAGTTTTTGTTTCATGCTACTTGTTTGTTTAATTGGTTAATAATAGATTGTTTATAGATTGTTTGATAATTGCTCTCGTGCTGTCGTGAAGATACACGCCGTTAAGGCCCTGGGCCTCCTGGGCCGGGTCGCCGGTATACGGATCTCCGCTTTCCCACTGCTCGTGCTTCGGAACGGCCTCACCGCTCCAGCCCCAGAAATTGGCACCGTCAAGAAGGGTTCCGACCTGTGAGAAGATATATGTATAATAGGTATCGCGCGCGGAGGTGGTTGCGCTCATAGAAGGGTCGAAGCCATCCCGCGGGAAACCAAACTCCTCGGCGACGACGGGTTTCCCGAGTTCGCCGGCGAGCTGTCTATGGAGTACGAGGTATTCTCTCGTGCGTTCGATCGCCTGCGGAAGATCCTCGGAGAGGCTTTCCGCCCCGGCCCAGCCCCAGTTGTAGGGCCAGATGTGGATCGTCATATAATCGACCCCGGGGATTTCATTGACCCGGCGCAGCAGCTCCAGATCGCCTTCGCAGCCCATCAGGCCTTCGTTGCCGGTAGAGAGGAGGTGGTTCGGGTCGAGCTCCTTTACGATCTTCGTCGCCTCGGTCATCCAGGCGATGAAGCCCTCCTCGATGGCTGCTTTCGCTTCAGGCTCAAGGTCGCCGCCGCCCGAAAAGCAGCGGGGCTCGTTGCCGAGTTGCCAGGCAAAAATGGCAGGATCCTCGCAGTAGGGCTTCCCGGTGAGGGAATTGGTCCTGCCGACGAGGGTCCGTAAATGATTGAAATAAAGCTGCTGGGAAGGCTTGCTGGTCTGGAAGGCGCGCATCTGCTGCATGAAGGGCCAGTAGCCGTCGATAAGCGGGATGAGGGTCTTCTCCCCCGTCGCCCATTCAAGATACTGTCCGTATCCGCCGGACCATTCCCAGGAATTGTTGACATACAGGACGGCCTGCATGCCCCTCTTGCCAAGCTCGACAAGGAAACGGTCGAGACCCGTAAGGAGCGTGTCGTTGTATACGCCGGGCGCGGTCTGGAGCGTCGGCTCCACGCGGGAGAAGACACCGTCGGCGCCGTCCGCACCCGCCAGGACCCGCAGGTTCTCGATACCGAGCGCCTTGAGCGAATCCAGTTCCCTGCAAAGACGGTCGATGTCTCCCCCGCGGCCTTCGCTCGCGAGGATCGGTCCGTACCAGAAGTTCGTTCCGATAAAGGTGTAGGGCTTTCCGTCACGGACGAAATGTCCGTTCTCTACGGTGACGAGAACCGCTTCCGGGGATGCTGCCGTCTTGTTCTTGGGGCTACAGGACGCAAACGTCAGGGCGCAAAGCGCCCCAAAAAGGAGAATCTTTTGTGTCAAATTCATTATGTGGCCAACATAAAAAAATACACATCCAAAAATGGACATGCAAATTTAAACGATTTATTTTGCGCCTACAATTATTAAATTAGCAAAATCCGATAGTTTTTTAACATTGTTTCGCCCTGTTTCGATTTAGGGAATTAATGATCGTTGCTTTTCTTTATCGATCGCTCCTTTTTTCTTTTATGTATGGCTCGTTCGTGCTACATACATAAAAAAGAGCGTACCTATTGACATAGGGACAACTCTTATTGAATAATTCTCGGCCGAATTCACGACCACTTGCAGATGCAAATATAAAGAATCATTCTCAATTCGAGTATATCAAAACCGGATTTTTTGTATATTCGCAGAATAGTAATCAGCCATATGATGAAACACTTCTACTATACTGCGCCGCGGGTGAGGGTGTTCTCCGAAGCCCTGGAAGACGCTTTTTTAAAGAGCGGGACGGGATCCGGGGAGAATCTCGGGGATCCGTACCGCGACGACGATGATTACGAGGATCTTTTTAACTGACGCCGCGCTATGAAAAAGTATCCTGTAATCGCTCTGATGGCCGCAGCGCTTCTTGCGGCAGCCTGCGCAAAAGAATCCCTGGAGGAGCCCGTCGCGCTGCCCGAAGGATCGACCTATACCTTTACCCTGACCGCCTCGCAGGAGGACGCCCCGGACACAAGAACCTCCTATGCCGACGACAAATACTTCAGCTGGAGCGCCGGGGACCAGATTTCCGTCCTGTTCCATAGCGGCGACGAGAACCGTTTCTTTACCCTGACCACCTCCGGCACAGGCTCCAGTGCCTCTTTCAGCGGTGAAATCGAGGCCGGGTTCTCTCTCGGCTCTTCGGACGGGGACCACAGCAAGATCGCCCTTTACCCTGCAGGGGCGCATACCTACGATCCGAGTCTCGCCAAACCCGCCGTTTTCAATATCCCCTTCCAGACAGACTTCACCGAAAGCCATTTCTCCGCCAACCTGCCGATGGCGGCAATCGGGGACGAAGACAACCATTTCGCCTTCTACCATATCTCCGGTTCCTACAAAGTGGTCTTTACGGAGATCGATCCTTCCGTTACGAAGGTCCGGCTCTTTGTCAAGAACCAGAATACCTACAAACTCTCCGGCAACTATACCCTCCAGGATGGCATGACCCGCTGGTGGGACGAATATGCCTCCGAAGGTTCGCGTGACCAGACCGTCTCCTATGTCACGGCGGTCGACGGAGACCACAAAGCCACCTTCTATATCCCTTATGGCCATAAGCAGGAGCATTTCCTGCCGGTGTTCACCCTGACCGACGCCGTCAACGGCAATACGCTTAAGACCGTGACGGCCAAGAGCAAAGAGGCCTTCATCGGCGCGAACGGTGAGCGCAAGCCCCTCAAGACCCGCATGGTTGTCCTCCCCGAGATTCCGGCGCCCGGGACGGGCACTGCACCGGGGTGGCGTTCCCGCCACGGCATCAACTGGGATATGGTGGAGACCGTTATCCCGGGCCTGACGACGACTAAGTACGCCGGTATCAACTCGATGAAAGTCACCTCCGACGCGGCAAATCTGTATATCCTTCTTGACGTCAAGAAGAGCTTCCTGCTGGACAATGCCTCTTATGAGCTGTCCAATCTCGCCACGCTCTATGTCGGCGACGGCTCGGACAGCGGCACGGCTTTCTCGTCCTGGTGGTGGCCGGCAGTCAAGTATCAGACAGCCTCTACCGGCTGGCTCAAGAGCGGAAATGATTTCCTCTATACCGCCGTCAGCGGCACGGTGCTCGACAATATCGCAAACATCGACGGGGAGCACTGTTACTACGAGATCGCCTATCCCCGCTCCGCCATTCCCGCTTTGCAGAACACCGAGGCCTATGTCGGACTGACCTTCAACAAGCGCTACGTCATCGGCTCGACGACCTACAGCGATCCGACGGAGGATGCCACTCTCAATACCGGCAACGACCCCTGCGCCTATGCCCCGGCGACCGGCAGCAGCGGCTCCATGGTCCGGATCACGCTGCCCGACTATTCGCCGGATGGCGCATCCGGCCTCCCCGTCGAGATGAGTTTCTCCGAGGCGGACGGCGATGTCACGAACCCCGAGCGGGGCTTCTACAAGCATTTCGAGTACCGCTTCGACGGCGGATCGATCCCCTCGACCTCCATTTCGAAATATTCTTTCGACGAGACGCTGGTGCTGACCATCTTCTACCTCCGTGACTATGCAGACGGGACACCGCTGAGCGATGCTGTCCTGAACAAGATCGACGCGGAATTCGCCGCAGCCCGGGCCAAGGGCAAGAAGGCCATCGTCCGTTTTGCCTACACCTGGCTGAAAGAAACGCCCCACGAGCCGTCGAAAGATCAGATATTTGCTCATCTCGACCAGCTGGCGCCGAAGTTCTCCAAGTACGAGGACGTCATCTATGTCGTCCAGGCGGGCTTTATCGGCACCTATGGCGAATGGTATTATGTCGACAGCGATTTCGAGTTCTCGACCTCCGGAAACAGCCTTACCGGCAACTACGCCAACCGCATCGCCGTGGTCGACAAGATGCTCGGAGTCATCCCCGAAAGCCGCCAGATTGCCCTGCGTACGCCATTCTATAAGAGGTATTACCTTTATCCGAACAGCATTACGACCGCCGTTCCGGCCATCACCTCCTTCGGCACCTCGCCGAACCAGCGCATCGGCTATTTCAACGACGCTTTCCGCGGATCGTCCAACGACACCGGTACCTTCAAGTCCCAGCTCGACTATGACCAGTGGTACGGCCAGGGTGAATGGCTCGTCTGCGGCGGCGAATCGGCCTATGCCGGCAAGGATTATGACGGAGACGGCACGACGACGGTCGCCGAGAAGCAGCGCTGGCTCAATGAGAATTCAGCTCTCGTGGATCCGGACAATTCCATCGCGGCACTCAGGCAGCAGCATTTTTCCTACCTGCACAATGCGCCGAGTAATATCCTGATGGACTACTGGGCCGGCAGTTCGGATGCCGGCGGATCCTTCGACTGGGGCGGCGAAAACAAGCTCCCCGAGATGAAGAAGGCGCTGGGTTACCGGCTGGTGCTGGGTTCGGTCCGTTTGACGGGGAGTTCGCTACAGGCAGGTGCCATGGTCGGCTACAGCATTTCCATCCAGAACAAGGGCTGCGCAAGGGTCATCTATCCCAGGCCGTTCCAGCTCGTCCTGCTCCATAACGGGACTCCGACCGTGCTGGTCGAGAATCTGATGGACATCCGGGATCTGGCTCCCGGTGCCGCTTCGATAGTTCTTTCCGGATCATTCACCCTTCCGCAGGGTATCGTCAGTGGCGATAAGATCGCCCTGTGGCTGCCGGATAACGCCGAAGGGCTGAGAGGCAACGCCTCGTACTCGATCCATCTCGCAAATAGCGGCATCACATGGTCGGGCGGATACAATATCCTCCACACATTCTAAAAAAAGCGGGGTTGTCAGCGGCCCCGCTTATTTTATACAATCACCCGGTTCTTCTTGAACAGGGCCCGGAAATCGCGGGGCGTATAGCTCCGGCGAGCCTTGAAGGTGCGGTTGAAATTGGAGAGATTGTTGAACCCACAGGCGTAGCAGATCTCGGAGATGCCGGTGGTCGTGTCTACGAGCATCCGGGCGGCGTTCCCGAGCCGGATGTCGATCAGGTATTCGACGAAGCCGCGGCCGGTGTGCTGCTTGAAAAAGCGGCTGAAGGCCGAGGGCGACATGCTCACGAGCGCGGCGACATCCTCGAGGCGGACGTCCTCCGCATAGTGTTTGTCGATATAATCCCGGACCTTTCGGATCCGCCGGCTCTCGGATTCCTTGAAGTCGGCCTTGGCAAAGGATGAGGATGAGAGCGTCCGCGCCTCCGTGTCCTGCGACAGCTCGTAAAGCATCTTGAGAACAGAGAGGAACTGCTCGAAATGGTCGTCCATCGAGGCGAGGACATTCAGCTTGGAATAGACCTTCATGATGGCGCCCATCGAAAAGTTAAGCCCCAGCGACGCCCGCTCGAGCATCTTTCGGATCGAAGCGAACTGGGTCCGCGACAGAAATTCCTCGCTGAAGAGTTCCCTCGAGAACTGGATGGTAATCTCGCGCACGGCCCGTCCGGTGCAGTTTCCCTGCTCCCAGGCATGCACGAGCCCGGAGCCGCCGACCAGCGTCAGCTCATAATCACCGATTTCCTCGACACTGTCGCCGACGATACGGCGCACTCCCCTGCCGTTCTCGATGAAATTGAGCTCGAAATCGTCATGGCTGTGAAGGGGGAAGGGAAACTCGCTCTTGTACCGCTCCACGATGTAGAAGCAGTCCTTCTCAGAAAGGCGGGTTATTTCCTGCAGCGGCTTTTGCATGACGCAAAGTTAGGAATTCTTTCCGAAAATGTGTAACTTTCGCTTCCATTATGACAGACCGCCTGATAAAAGAATACGGGTACCACTATGTATAATCCCCTGTCCCCCCACGCCGAGGAGTTCATCGACCACGAAGAAGTCCTCGCATCCCTCGAAGAAGCCGCGCGAGAAAGCAAAAACCACTCCCGCGTAGAAGCCATCCTCGAAAAAGCAGCCCTTTGCAAAGGTCTGCCCCATCGCGAAGCCGCCATCCTGATGGACTGCGACGACCCGGCCCTGGAAGAGCGCATCTACGCTCTCGCCGCCGACATCAAAAAGCGCTTCTACGGCAACCGCATCGTGCTTTTTGCCCCGCTCTATCTGTCAAACTACTGTATAAACGGCTGCGTCTACTGCCCCTACCACGCCAAGAACCGCACGATTCCACGCCGGAAGCTCTCGCAGGAAGAGATCGCCGAAGAGGTGCGCGCCCTGATCCGCAGCGGCCACAAGCGCCTCGCTGTCGAAGCCGGCGAAGACCCGCGCCACAATCCCCTGGAATACATCCTCGACTCGATCCGGACCATCTACTCCGTGAGCGAAGGCGGCAACTCCATCCGCCGTGTCAATGTCAATATCGCCGCGACCGACGTCGAATCCTACCGCAAGTTGAAAGCGGCCGGCATCGGCACCTACATCCTCTTCCAGGAGACCTATAATAAGCAGCAGTACGAACGTCTCCATCCGACCGGCCCGAAGAGCAATTATGCCTGGCATACCGAAGCCATGGACCGTGCCCAGCAGGGCGGCTGCGACGACGTCGGCATCGGCGTCCTCTTCGGCCTGAACGGCTACCGCTATGAGCTGACGGCCATTCTCATGCACGCGGAGCACCTCGAAGCCCGCTTCGGCGTCGGCCCGCATACGATTTCGATGCCCCGCATCTGTCCGGCCGACGATATCGACACGGCCGACTTCCCGGACGCCCTGCCGGATGCCATCTTCCGGAAGATAGTTGCCGTCCTTCGCGTCGCTGTGCCGTATACCGGCATGATCATTTCGACCCGCGAAAGCCAGCGTATGCGCGAGCAGCTGCTCCACTGCGGCATCTCACAGATCAGCGGCGGCTCCCGTACGAGCGTCGGCGGATACACGACGCCCGAACGCCACAACGAAACGGCCCAGTTCGACGTCTCCGACACCCGCCCCCTCGACGAGGTGGTCCGCTGGCTGCTGGAGCAGGACCATATCCCCTCTTTCTGCACCGCCTGCTACCGCGAGGGCCGCACTGGAGACCGCTTCATGTCCCTTTGCAAAAGCGGCAAAATCAGCCTCTGCTGCACGCCCAACGCCCTCATGACGCTGAAAGAATACCTGATGGACTACGCCTCTCCCGAAACGCGAGCCGTAGGCGAGGCGCTGATCGAGCGCTCCCTTACCGACATTCCCGAAGGCCGCACCCGCGAGGTGACCATAGAGCGCCTCGCACGCATTGCCGCCGGAGAGCGGGACTTCAGATTCTGACACTACCTATGAAAGCGCTTCACTATCTGTTCATATCGGCGGCCTCCCTCCTCTTTTTCGCCGGCCAAGGCGCCGGGGCCCAGGAGACCCATGGCATCCCGCCGGAGATCTACTATCTCATGCCGTCCTTTAGCGACGGGATGATCGTTTTCGACGGAATGGGACCGGCCCGGGGCCAGCTCAACATCTGCGCCGTCGACAACACCCTCCGCTTCCTGGACAAGGACGGGAACGAGCTTTCCGCCTCGGACGAAAGCCGGATTCTCCGTGTGCGCATTGACACGGTGACCTTCCTCCGGAGCCAGGGAGTCTACTTCCGACTCTATCCGGTCACCGGGGAGATCGGCGCAGCCATCCGCCGCGACGTCCAGATCGTCAAGGATCTCAAGCAGGGGGCCTACGGGACTTCCTCCCAGACCAGCGCCATCCGCGAATACGACATGATCACGGCCGACGGCGTCACCTACCATCTGGACCGTAGCAAAGAGTACCCTTTCCGCGTCTCCGAGTCGGTCTGCCTCTATCAGGGGAACCGCGTCCTGGCCCTTTCCAAAAAGACCCTCCGTAAACTCTTCCCCGAGCATAAGGCCGACATCGACGCCTGGTTCCAGGAAGGCCATTCCCTGCCCGAGACGCTCCCGGAGGTCCTCGACCTGCTGCGCCGCTGGTCCTCTCAGTAAAGCCTTTTCCCCCATGGAGCCCCTTCACATCGCCTTTTTCGGAGCCACTAACAGCGGCAAATCGACCCTGGTCAACGCCATCGCCGGACAGGAAGTGTCGCTGGTGAGCCCCGTCCCCGGCACGACGACCGATCCGGTGCGAAAGCGCATCGAGCTGCCCGGCCTCGGTCCCTGCGTACTCATCGATACGGCAGGCCTCGGCGACGAGGGCGCGCTCGGCGCCGAACGCGAACGCCGCACCCGCGCCATTCTCGATGAGACCGACATCGCCGTGCTGGTGCTCCCCGATGCCTCCGGCCTCCGGGAGGAGACAGTCGAAGCCCCGTCGCTACGATGCGAGTCCGCATCGCATGCGGTCCTTAGGCGGACTGCAGGGGCTTCTCCTATCTCCTCCCATCCGGCCTCCGGCATCGACGTGCTCTTACAGGATGCCGGTATCCCGACTGTATCATACACCCGCGGCGAATCGGTCGAATCCCTGCTGGAACGCATCTCTGCGGCCGTCCCGAAAGAGGAAGAGCGCTTCCTCACCGGGCGTCTCGTCAAGCCCGGCGACGCGGTCGTTCTCGTGATGCCGCAGGACAGCGAGGCCCCGAAAGGCCGCCTCATCCTCCCGCAGGTGCAGGTGATCCGCGAACTGCTCGACCGCGGCTGCAATCCCCTCTGCACTACGCCGGAGAGCTTGCCCGCCGCACTATCGAGTCTCAAGGGCTCCCCCGCCCTCGTCATCACAGACTCACAGGCATTTAAGGCGGTTAACGGAACCATTCCTCCAACCACTCCCCTCACTTCCTTCTCCATACTTCTTGCCGCGGCGAAAGGCGATATCCGCACCTTCGTCGAAGGCGCCCGCGCCATCGACTCCCTCCGTCCCGGCGACCGCGTCCTCATCGCCGAGGCCTGCACCCATGTTCCCGACTCCGAGGACATCGGCCGCGTCAAGATCCCCGCGCTGCTCCAGCGCAAGGTCACCGCGACCGCTGCGGAGGGCTGCGGCAGCCTCCTCCGCTACAGCGACGAGCGCCCCTTGCACATCAACATCGCAGCAGGAAACGATTTCCCGGAGGACCTGTCGCCCTACAGTCTGATCATCCACTGCGGGGCGTGCGTGGCGACAGCGCGCCTGGTGCGAGCGCGTACGAGAAAGGCGCTCCTTGCAGGAGTGCCCATCACCAATTACGGGATAGCCCTGGCCGCCCTGCAGGCCATTCTGCCGAGGGTAAGCCTGCCGTAAAAAAGACCCTGGTGTTATTCCTCTTCCTTCGCCGGGAGGGTAACCGAATAGACGCTGGTGCCGTAACCGGCGAAATAGCCATAGGCACCGGAAACGTTGGAGGGGAGATTGACAAACGAGGTCGGATAAGACATGATATAGGATATCCCGGTCAGTTCCTCGAACATCTGCCAGAAAGAAAAGATAGCGCGCTCCATCGTGCAGAAACGCACGAGGACCGTTTCGCCGGCATCATAACCGGGCTTGAAATCCTCGATGGAAGTCAGGCCATAACCGCGGGTGATTGAGACGGTCTGGGGCCCCTCGACAATGGCCCCGTCGACAAATCCCAGGAACACGGGCGAATAACCGAAACTATCGCCAGAGCCGCGGCTGAAAAATCCGTAGCAGGCATCGGCGGAGGGCGTAAAACTGGCATAGATGCGCTGGACGCCGTCTTCCATCTCCATCACGCTCAGATCATCCAGCTCCGTCTTCGGCGGAATCGTTGTCACCGCCGTCGCCGTCATATCCTCGTAGCGGACCGTCAGCGTATAGGTTTTCCCGGCCTCCCCCGTCATCTCGCGGGTAGAGTAGACAAAGGGAATCTGGAAATCATAGGAGAGCGCGGCCGACAGCGCCCATTCGCTGGTACCGTCGCTGATGCTCACCTCGGCATCCCGGATGACGATCCCCATCAGTTCCTTCGTCTCCCGCGGCTCGTCGGGGCGAACGAGCGTCGTCATGACGGAAACGACGGGATATCCGCCCTCGTCGATCCAGCCTTCGATGACCAGGCGGTCTCCGCGAAGATCCTTCCCTGTCTCGCTCCCGTCAAAGAGGGAGACGACATCGCAGGAGGTCAGCGCGAGTAGCGGCAGCAGAATGGAAAGGAGTCGTTTCTTCATGGCATCAGAAATGGAGGAAATAACCGACAGAAGGCATAATGCGGAGCATCAGCTTGACCCCGCCATAATAGAACTGTCCGTCCTTGTTCAGCTTGATCATCCGGCCGAGCTCGTTGGCATGGGCCGTGGCATTGTAAACGGAGAAATTGATGCCGTCGCGGCGGTGGGCGTCCTTATGCAGATACCAGTTCGCCGAGACATCTGCGCGAAGGTATGGATCGAGGCGGCCGCCGTTATACTCGCCATAGACGGTCATGATCTTTCCGCCGAGCAGATAAAACGCTTCCGGCTGCGTCCAGGGCCGTCCCGAGGCCGCGACAAAGGTCAGTCCGAGGTCCCAGGTCCCGAAATCATACACCCCTACGAGATTCATCTCATGCTTGCGCTCGTGCATGGAAGGATACCACTCCGGATAGCCCGGCACATCGCTGTGACGCAGGGAGCGGCCGAATGCGTATGACATCCATCCGGTAAAGCGGCCGTGCGTCTTCTGGAGGGTGAAGTTAAACCCATAGTTACGCCCCTCTCCCCTGAGGAAACCATTCTCCAGGTCGAAGGAAGGACTGGCATAATCCAGCAGGTTGCCGTTGTATTCCAGCTGGTTGGACAGGTCGCGATAGTACACCTCGCCGGATAGATTCAGCCCGTCGAAGAGGTCTTCCGAGCCCCAGGATAAAGACGCAAAGCGGGACGACTGGGGCTTGGTGAGTTCGCCGGAGAGGATCCAGTATTCCGTCGGAAAACCCATGCCCATGGGGCCGGTCTGGAAGAGATACTGGTGGGCCGATCCGGTCTTCAGCGTAAAGGTGCCGGCGCCGGAGCTGGTCCAGCCAATCTCGAATCGGGGGTCGAAGCTGTAGAAATTCTCCTCTTCCGGCGAGACATACCAGGTGCCGCGAAGGCTGGCGCCGATGTAGACGGGACCGTAGCGGTGGCTGTATCCGGCCTGGAGAGAAGACTCCAGGGCATCCTGCTCGATATGGATCCGGTCCGTCGGCTGGAGCGGCGTCGAGTAGTGCCGGGCGAAATCGGCGATCATCTCAACTCCGAGGTAATGGATGCGCCCGCGATAGCCGAAGGTATGGATCTGCGACGGTGCGCTGACCCCGGTCACATCCATGCTGACCCTGTCATCGAGGTCATAGAGCGTCGCATAGGCAAGATGGTCCATCGACCAGCGGGAGCCGCCGCCATGATGCCAGTTGACTGATGCCAGGGCATTTTTCCATGCGCCCCAGGCGTCGATCTGCCAGTCTGCGGCGTTATATTCGGCCTTGTCCCGGCCGTAGTAGACGTTCGCCCTCACCTCGTCACGGGAACCGGGGCGACAGATCCAGGTGGCATTGACATCACCGAAATCATAGCGGAGCGGCGCATCGTTGAACTTCATCCAATTGCTGTAGAGCAGATTGAAGTAACTGTGGCGCCCCGAGAGGTAGAAACTCGACTTGCCGGCCGGCACACGGACGGTCGCCTGGGCGAGGAAAAGTCCCATGGCGAAGTCGCCCCCCGTGCCGGCCAGATTCCCGTCCGGCAGCTGCAGGTCCACGACACCGCCGAGACGGTTCAGGTCCCGGGCGACGGTGCTGAAGGACATCTCGCTGAAATGATTGGCATTAAAAACCGAAGCAAACCCCAGCATATGTCCGGCCCCATAAACCGGAGCCCCGTCCATCGCGATGTAGTTGTGGGCATTCTCGCAGCCCTGGATGTGGATGGTGTTGTCGGCATCGTTACCCGTCTGCACGCTCGGCAGGAGGAAAATAAAACGAAGCGGATCCGCAAGACCCATCACCGAGGGGATCTTTCGCAGCGCCGTCACCGGAATGCTGGCGACCGCCCCGGGAGCCGGAAGGATTTCGACCCCGGGCCGCCGCGAACTCAGAACGGTCGAATCGAGCTGATAGTCCAGCTCCGGCACCGCCACGGTATCTCTTCCCGCCGGCTGGGCATAGAGCGGAGACATCGCTAAAAGAAGGACAGCCGCCAATGTGGCGACAGTCCTTCTATTAATTATGCGGATTCCGCAAGGCATGCGAAATCTTATTCGCCGAACTCCGCGACGATCTTCTTGATGTCGGACGGATTGAGACGGCCGTAGACCTTCTCGCCGATGGTGGCTACCGGGGCGAGGCCGCAGGCACCGACGCAGCGCAGGCAGTCGAGCGAGAACTTGCCGTCTGGCGTCGTCTCGCCGACTTCGATGCCGAGCACCCGCTTGAACTCTTCGAGCACCTTGTCGGAGCCGCGCACATAGCATGCGGTACCGAGGCACACCGACACGGGATACTTACCCTTCGGAACCATCGAGAAGAAGGAGTAGAAGGTCACGACTCCGTAGACCTTCTGGGCGGAAATGCCCAGCTGTTTCGCAATGACCCGCTGGATCTCTTCCGGCAGATAGCCCAGGGTATTCTGGGTCTCGTGGAGAATGGAGATCAGTTCGCCGGGATCATTATTGAACTTGTGGCAGATTTCCTCGGCGCAGCGCAACGCTTCGCAGGATACTTTCACTTTCTCACTCATAACGCTTCTCTTCTACTTGATGGATTTGTCGAAATAACGGGTATGCAGCAGGTGGTGGGCCCGCTCGCTCATCGGCTCGCCGAGGAACTCGTCGTAGAGCTTCTTGATGTCGGGATTCTCATGGCTCTTGCGGATCGGCTTGCCCTCGTCCTCGCGGTAGATGGCAGCCGCACGAGCCTTGATGATCTCCACATGGCCGTGGTGGTAAGGCTGGCCGGCGCCGTCGATGCAGCCGCCGGGGCAGGCCATGATCTCGACCACATGGTAGTCGAGCTCGCCCTTGCGGAGCTTCTCCATCAGATAGCGGGCATTGCCGAGCGTATGGGCGACACAGACCTTGAGCGGGAAGCCCGCCAGGTCGATCGTCGCCTCCTTGATCCCCTCGAGACCGCGGACCTGCTGGAACTCGATCTTCGGGAGCGTCTTGCCGGTATAGACCTCATAGACGGTACGTAGGGCCGCCTCCATCACGCCGCCGGTCGCGCCGAAAATGGCTGCAGCGCCGGAGCTTTCGCCCATGGGCTTGTCGAAATCGGTGTCTTCCAGCGAGCGGAAGTCGATGTTGGAGCGCTTGATCAGGCGCGCCAGCTCGCGGGTCGAGATCGAATAGTCGACATCCGGGTTGCCGTCGACGGCAAATTCCGGACGCTCGCACTCGAACTTCTTCGCAAGGCAGGGCATCACCGAAACGACCACCAGCTTCTCGCGCGGAATACCCATCTTCTGGGCCCAGTAGGTCTTCGCGATGGCTCCGAACATCTGGGCCGGCGATTTCGCCGAGGACGGATAGTCCAGCAGATCCGGGAAGTTGTGCTCATAGAAATTGACCCAGGCCGGGCAGCAGGAAGTCATGATCGGGAGCTTGACGCTCTTGTCGCCGCCGAGGAAGGCTTTGAGGCGATGGAGAATCTCCGCACCCTCTTCCATAATAGTAAGGTCAGCGCCGAAGTCGGTATCGAAGACATAGTCGAAGCCGAGGCGGCGGAGCGAAGTCGCGAGCTTGCCTGTCACGATCGTGCCGGGCTCATAGCCGAATTCCTCGCCGAGGGCGACGCGAACGGCCGGTGCCGGCTGGGCGATCACGATCTTGTCCGGATTGCACAGGTCGTCGAGCAGACGGTCCGTATTGTCCCTTTCCGTCAGGGCGCCCGTCGGACAGACGGCGACGCACTGGCCGCAGTAGGTGCAGTCCGACTCGGAGAACATCTTGTCAAAGGTCGGGGCGATCGTCGTTTCGAAGCCGCGGCGGATGGCGCCGAGCACACCCACCGTCTGGACCTGGTTGCAGATGCTCTCGCACCGGCGGCAGAGGATACACTTGTCCATGTTGCGGGTGATGGCGACAGTCTGCTCCTTCTTGCGGCTGGACTGCTCGCCCTTGTAGGTCATCTCGCGGATATTGAAGCGCGTGACGAGCTTCTGCAGCTCGCAGTCGCCGCACTTGGGGCAGGTCAGACAGTCGTTCGGGTGGTCCGACAGGATCAGCTCGGCGACGGTCTTGCGGGCCCGCACGACGCGGGCGCTGTTGGTCTTGACGACCATGCCTTCCATCACCGTCGTGGCGCAGGAGGGAGCCAGGTTGCGACGGCCTTCGATCTCGACGACACAGACGCGGCAGGAGGCCGGCGCATTCTTGACGCAGGTGCCCTTGAGGTCGATGTGGCACAGGGCGGGAATGTCAATCCCCACGGTTGCGGCCGCATCCAGCACGGTAGTCCCCTTCGGGACACATACCGGGCGGTTATCGATAGTCAGGTTGATCATGGGAGTTTCCATAGGGCACACTATATAACTTTAATAGCTCCGAACTTGCAGCGGGACAGACACATGCCGCAGCGGATACACTTTTCGGGATTGATGACAAACGGCTTGCGGACTTCGCCGGCAATGGCTTCGGCAGGGCATCCGCGGGCGCAGGCGCTGCAGCCTTTACAGAGCACCGGATCGATGCTGTAGGTCAGCAGGGACTTGCACTTCTTGGCGCGGCAGACATGGTCGCGGACATGCTCGACGTACTCGTCGCGGAAATTGGCGAGGGTCGACAGGACCGGGTTCGGCGAGGTCTGGCCGAGGCCGCAGAGCGCTGTATCCTTGATGACCTTGGCGAGATTCTCGAGCTTGTCGAGATCTTCCATCGTGCCGCGGCCTTCGGTAATGCGGTTGAGAATCTCAAGCATACGGCGGTTGCCGATACGGCAGGGCGTACATTTGCCGCAGGACTCGTCGACCGTGAACTCGAGGAAGAATTTCGCCACCGACACCATGCAGTCGTCTTCGTCCATGACGATCATACCGCCGGAGCCCATCATCGAGCCGGCCGCCGCCAGGGACTCATAATCGATAGGAATGTCGAGGTGCTTCTCGGTCAGGCAGCCGCCGGAAGGACCGCCCGTCTGGACAGCCTTGAACTTCTTGCCGCCCTTGACGCCGCCACCGATGTCGTAGATGATCTCACGAAGGGTCGTGCCCATCGGGACCTCGATGAGGCCGACGTTGTTGATCTTGCCGGCGAGGGCGAAGACCTTCGTACCCTTCGACTTCTCGGTGCCGATCGAGGCGAACCATGCCGGACCCTTGGTCAGGATGATCGGGACGTTTGCGAGCGTCTCGACATTGTTGACATTGGTCGGATGGCCGAAATAGCCGGCCTCGGCCGGGAACGGCGGCTTGAGCGTCGGCTCGCCGCGTTTTCCTTCCATCGAATGGATCAGGGCCGTTTCCTCGCCGCAGACGAATGCACCGGCACCATAGCGGATCGTAATGTCGAAATCGAAGCCGCTGCCGAGGATGTCCTTGCCCAGCAGACCATACTCGCGGGCCTGCTTGATCGCAATCTTGAGGCGCTCGACGGCGAGCGGATACTCGGCGCGGATATAGATCAGGCCGTGGTGGGCATTGATGCAGTAGCCGCAGATCATCATGGCTTCGATCACCGAGTTCGGGTCGCCTTCCATGATGGAACGGTCCATGAACGCACCCGGGTCACCTTCGTCAGCGTTGCAGACGACATACTTGTCGGGGGCGTCGAACTTCCGGGCGATCTCCCACTTCACGCCGGTCGGGAAGCCGGCGCCGCCGCGGCCGCGAAGACCGCTGGCCTTGATGTCCGCGAGTACCTCGAGGCTGTCGCGCCGGAGGCTGTCGGCAAGGGCCTTGTAGCCGTCACGGGCGATGTATTCGAGGATATTCTCCGGATCGATGAAGCCGCAGTTACGCAGCGCGATACGCATCTGCTTGCGGTAGAAGTTCATGTGCTTGGAGTCGCTGATGTGGGACCCGGTGCCGGGATCGAGGTAAAGCAGGCGCTCGACCTTGTTGCCGGCGATGATATGGGACGTCACGATCTCCTCCACGTCCGCGGGCCGGACCGAAGTATAGAAGGTATTGTCGGGAATAATCTTGACGATCGGGCCTTTCTCGCAGAAACCGAAACAGCCGGGCACGATGACATCGACCTTGTCGGCGATGCCGTGGGCCTCCAGCGAGCTCCGGAAATTCTCTACGATACGGGCGCTCTCAGAGGCTTTGCAACCCGTACCGCCGCAGCAGAGAATCTGCATGTGCTCGGTACCCTTCTCAAGGCCGCAGGACTGCTCGGCCGTGGAACGGTTGCTTTCCTCCCGGATGGACAGGGCCTTGACGGCTTCCTGCCTGATGCGTTCGAGGGCATCGGAAGAGGTAATTTTCATGAGTCGTTAGTTAGTCTGATAGTTTTAGCCCGTAAAATTATCCATAATTCGTGAAAACTGCAATCTTTTCTTGAAAATTGTTAATTTTCGACGTAACTTTACGGGACTAAAACTCACATTTTCCCTATGTACGACTCCACCCACGGGCTCTATGTCGCCCACGGCTCCGAAGGCCCCATCTCCATTATAGGTAAAATGGCGAACCGCCATGGACTCATCGCCGGCGCGACCGGCACCGGCAAGACCGTCACCCTCCAGGTCCTCGCAGAATCCTTCAGCCAGGCAGGTGTCCCCTGCTTCATGGCCGACATGAAAGGCGACCTGAGCGGCATCAGCCAGGCCGGGCGCCTGAGCGGCTTCATTGAGAAACGCCTGCCCGAGTTCGGGCTCGACACGCCGCAGTTTGCCGGCTGCCCGACGCGCTTTTACGATGTCTACGGCGAGCAGGGCCACCCCATCCGCACGACCGTCTCCGACATGGGTCCGATGCTGCTGAGCCGCCTTCTCGGCCTCAATGAGACGCAGTCCGGCGTGATGGACATCCTCTTCCGTGTCGCGGACCAGAAGGGGCTGCTGATCCTCGACCTCAAGGACCTGCGCTCGATGCTCACCCACCTCTCCGACAATGCCGCCCAGTATTCGAAGGAATGGGGCAACGTCTCCGCCGCGAGCGTCGGTGCCATCCAGCGGGCGCTCCTGTCGCTCGAGAACCAGGGCGCCGACCGTTTCTTCGCCGAGCCGGCCTTCGACATCGAAGACCTCTTCGCGAAAGATCCCGCGACGGGCCGCGGCGTGATGAGCGTCCTTGCCGCCGACAAGCTGATCCTCAATCCGAAGCTCTACTCGACCTTCCTGCTATGGCTCCTTTCCGACATCTACTCCAAACTCCCCGAAGTCGGCGACCAGGAGCTGCCGAAGCTCGTTTTCTTCTTCGACGAGGCCCATACCCTCTTTACCGACACGGCGCCTGCCCTGGTAAACAAGATCGAGCAGGTGGTCCGCCTGATCCGAAGCAAGGGCGTCGGCGTCTACTTCATCACCCAGAACCCCACCGACATCCCCGAGAGCATCCTCGGCCAGCTCGGCAACCGCGTCCAGCATGCCCTCCGCGCCTTCACGCCCAAGGACCAGAAAGCCGTCCGCAGCGCCGCGGAGACCTTCCGGGCCAACCCCGCCTTCAAGACCGAAGACGCCATCATGGAGCTCGAAACCGGCGAAGCGCTCGTCAGTTTCCTCGACCCGAAGGGCGCCCCGTCCGTGGTCCAGCGGGCGAAGATCCTCTTCCCGCTGAGCCAGATCGGGCCCATCACGGCCGGCCAGCGACTCGACATCCGCGAAGCCTCCCCCATCAAGGGCAAATACGACACCCTCATCGACCGCGAGTCCGCCTACGAAATCCTCCTGAAACAGGAGCAGGAGGTCCGGGAGCAGCAGGAGCAGAAAAAGGAAGCCCCCGCCCCCGCGGAAAAGGCCGCTAAAAAGGAAAAGAAGGCCGGAAAGAGCGTCGGCAAGAAAATATGGATTGCCGTCATCGGCGCCGCCATCGCCAGTTTTGCCCGCAGCATCGGCACCTGGGTGTCCAACTCCGTCACCGGGAAAAAGACCAAGAAGAAGACCTCGGCGAAGGATGTGGCCGGAAAAGCCGTCTCGTCAGCGACTGCGACGGCCGTCCGCACCATCACCCGCAGCGTGCTCGGGAACCTGATCAAATAGCGCCCCCGATCTCCTCGTCGATCTTCTCTTTCACATCCCGCTTTCTCCGCCCGAGGAAGCGGGCTATTTCGTCGAGAGAGTACCCCTGATCGTAGAAACGGTACATCCTCGCCGAGTCTTCCTCCGTCCAGGGAGTTCCCTCCCTACCGAGGAATCCGTAGATCTCCCCCATCGCCATCAGCTTGAGCCGGATGGCTTTTTCGGTGCGCTGCATCTGGATGGCGATCTCATATGTCCGCTTACCCTCCTCGACAAACAGTTCGCGGATGCGGCGCATCTCCTCCAGTTTCCAGGGCTTGTTGAAATGGGGATACTTTTTGAGAATCTCGGACGATTGGAGCTCGTCCATGGCGTAAAAGGTTTTGTGTGTGACTGTTGTTTCCATATGTTTGACTTTTTTTTCGACGCGGGCGGCCTTGCCCGACGGCCACTGCAAACATACGACGAAAACGCCCGAAATGTCCCGCCGGAGCGGCTCGGGGATGCAATTATTTATAAATCTTAACGGTTTTTTCGTGTTTCTTATCTCGAAATAAACGTTTCCGCTTGTCAATTCGGGATTTTTTTTAACTTTGCAATCGCTGGAAAACGATTGGATATGACTACCCTGCACGAAGAAATGATCCGACAGGCCCACGACGCGCTGATCAAGGCGCTCCCGGCCGCCATGGACGAAGAGCATCGCCTCCTCATCGAGGATGCCTATCGGCTGGCCGCCGAGGCCCATAGCAAGCAGACCCGAAAGAGCGGTCTCCCCTATATCCTCCATCCCCTCGCGGTAGCCCTTGTCGTCGTCGAAGAGATGCGCCAGGACGACCCGGCCATCATCTGCGCCGCCCTGCTCCACGACGTCGTCGAGGACACCCCCCACACGATTGAGGAGATCGAGCAGCGATACGGCGCCGACGTCGCCTTCCTCGTGGGTGCCGTCACCAAGCCCAACAAGCAGCAGATCGACAACTTCCAGCATATCCTCAAATCGGTCAAGGGTGATATCCGCGTCCTGATCCTCAAGCTTTCCGACCGTCTCCATAACATGCGCACCCTCGACGGCCTGCGTCCCCAGAAGCAGTGGAAGATTGCCTCGGAGACGCAGTTTTTCTTTGCCCCGCTCGCCGGTCGCCTGGGCCTCTACAAGATCAAGTCGGAGCTCGAGAACCTGGCCTTCAAGTTCCTCAATCCCAGCGGATACGCCTTTGTCGAAAAGGCGCTCGAGGAGGACCGGGCAAGGACCCGCGACGCCGTCGAAGCATTCCTGAAAGACGCCAGCGCCAAAGTGGCGGCGGTCTTTGGCGACGCCGTCCAGTGGGATGTCCGCTACCGCAAGACCTACAGCGTCTGGCGCGAGATGCAGGAGCTCGACTGCGACTTCTACCACGTCCCCTTCAAGCATTTTATCCGTGCCGTCTTTAACTCCGACGACATCGCTCGCGTCAAGGGCCGCTCCATCCCGGACGAAGACGTCGTGCTCAATATCTACTCCATCCTCTCCAAGAACTACAGCGAGCAGACCGGCAGTTTCGTCAACTACATGGCCCAGCCCAAAGCCAACGGCTACCGCTCGGTCCACGTCAAGCTGCTCAATCCCTTCGGCGGCATCGAGGAGTTCCATATCAGCTCCGCGACGATGCGCGAGCAGTCCTACTTCGGCTGCATCCTCGACGGCAAGGAAAAATGGATGAGCCGCCTCCAGGAAGTGCTCAACGAGCTCGCCGAGGATCCCGACACGCTGATGACCGGTATCCGCGACGCGATGTATAATGAAGACATCGTGGTCTTTACGCCGAAGAGCATGGCCATCTCCCTGCCCAAGGGCGCGACGGCCCTCGACTTCGCCTATGCCCTCCATACCGACATCGGCGACCGGGCCCAGTATGCCCGCATCAACGGCCGCCTCTGCTCGGTCAAGACGGTCCTCCACCGCGGCGACTGCGTGGAGATCGGCACCAATGCGACGGTCCGTCCGAAGGAAGACTGGCTCGACTCGGTCGTCTCGTTCAAGGCCAGCAAGCATATCCGCAACTACCTCAAGCGCCAGCCCCACCCGCGCTACCATCTCTGCCCCCACTGCCATCCCATGCCCGGCAACGAGATCATCGGTTTCGAGGATGCCGGCCACCATATCATCGTCCACTCCCGCAACTGCCCCGAGGCCATCCGCACGGCCTCCGAAAAGGGCAATGCCATCGTCGCCATCACCGACTTCGCCCCGGATCCGTCGATCCTCTACCCCGTCAGCATCTGGGCCAAGGGCATCGACCGCTACCACATCATGCGCGACATCATCGACTGCATCGCCGAGGACCACCATCTCTCGATGAGCAGCGTCAAATGCTACACCGTCGACGAGATCTTCAACTGCGACATCGACTTCGCCGTCCACTCCTCCGACGAACTGGCAGACACCATCGCCGGCATCGCTGCCATCGATGGTGTCGAAGAGGTCAAGGCCCGGTAGGAGCCTCTCTATTTCTTATTCTTTACCAGATACTGCTCGTCCTTGTAGGTAAATCCCATGAAGACGATCGAGAGAATGCATGCTGCGATGAGCATGAGGAAAGTCCAGCTCCAGCCGGCATGCTGCGCCACCCAGCCGATGACGGTGTTCGCCAAGATGAATGTTCCGAGGAAATAGCCGAAAAAGCCCGTCAGGCCCGCCGCCGTTCCCGCCGCATTCTTCGGAGCGAGATCGAGCGCCTGCACGCCGATGAGCATCACCGGCCCGTAGATAAAGAAGCCGATGCCGATCAGGCAGACGATCACCACGGTCAGGTTGTCGATAAAGAGCCAGTACAGAAGGACGAATACCAGCACCAGCGCCATGAAGAGCATGGTCGGCAGGGCCCGGCGCCCGTGGAAGAGCTTGTCCGACAGCCAGCCGCAGAGGAGCGTCCCCGGAATGGCGGCGAACTCATAGGCGAAATACGCCCAGCCGGCACTCTTGATGTCGATCCCCCGTTCGGTCAGGATCGTCGGCGCCCAGTCGAGGCAGCCGTAGCGCACCATATAGACGAAGGCATTGGCCAGCGCGATGAACCACAGGAGCTTGTTGTTGAGCACATACTTAAAGAAGATGTCCCGCGTCGAGAGCGTCTCCTCATGCTTCTCGGAGTAATTCTTCGGATAATCATTGCGCCACGCTTCGATCGAGGGAAGGCCGCAGGACTGCGGCGTATCGCGAAGCAGCACATACGCGAGCACGGCGATAAAAAGCGCTACGGCCGCCGGGAAGGCGAAGGTACCGATCAGGAAATACAGTTCCTCATGGGCGCCGTAGAACCAGCTGCCGAACCAGATGGCGCCGTAAGTGGCCATCGGGCCCACCAGCGCGCCGCCGACATTGTGGGCGCAGTTCCAGATCGACATCTTCGTTCCCCGTTCGCCGACCGAGAACCAGTGGGTCATCACCCTTCCGCAGGGAGGCCAGCCCATGCCGTTGAACCAGCCGACGAGGAAATTGAGGATGCCCATCACCAGGATGGCCAGCGCCTTGTGGTCGGCCCCGATCCACTGGATAGGCACGATCATGAAGCACATCGAAATCGCCGTCAGCACCAGACCGAGCGGCAGGAACACCCGTGCGTTGGAACGGTCGCTGACGCTGCCCATCAGGAACTTCGACAGCGCATACGCCGCGGCATTCAGACCCAGGACAAAGCCCAGCTCCGTCTTCTCGAAGCCGAGGGCCGCCATCGACGGGATCGCCATCGACAGATTCTTCCGGACCAGATAAAAGCCCGCATAGCCGATAAAAGCGCCCAGGAACACCTGGAGCCGCAGTCTCTTGTACTTGGCATCGGCCTCGGGGCCGGTCTGCGCCGGCTGATAGGCCGGCTGCTGCAAAAACTTAATCATTGTCTTTCAGTGCTTGTGCGAGGATGGAAATCGGATGCATCACCTTATAACCTGTCGACATCTCGATCTGCCATTTGCAGGTCTCGCAGTCGCAGGCGACGACATCCGGATTGACGGTATTGATCTGTTCGAAAAGCTTGGCTCCGATCTTCTGCGAAGCCTCGTAATTCTCTTTCTTGAAGCCATAGGTGCCGGCGATGCCGCAGCAGGCCGAATCGAGAAGGGTAAATTCCACACCGGGAATCATCCGCAGGATCCGCTCCGAGAAAACGCCCCAGCCGAGTTTCTCCATGTGGCAGGGCGTATGGTAGGCCACCTTCAGGTGGAAATCGTCGCGGAACTCGAGGACGGCACCCTTCTCCAGCCGCTCGAAAACAAAGCGGCAGGCGTGCATGAGCGAATCCTTTACCTCCGAGACGTCGACGCCCAGCAGATGCGGATACTCCTCGCGGATCGTGAGGGTACAGGTCGACGAAGTGGCAACGATCTTGAGACCACCCTCGACTGCCTTTTTCAGCACCTCGACGTTGTGGAGGGCATTTTTCTCCGCCTGGCGTGACATGCCGTTGGTGATCATGGCGATGCCGCAGCATTTCTCCTTGTCGAGCAGCTGGACGCCCACCCCCAGCGCATTCATCACCTTCACGAGGTCGCGCCCGAGTTCGGGATAATTATAATTGACATAGCAGCCATGGAAGAAGGCCACCTGCTCGGGGAATGCGGCCTGCTCCTTGTGATGGTGTCCCATCCACTGCTCGAAGGTCCGCATGCTGTATTTGGGGAAACTGCGGCGCTTGTCGATGGCGAAGCCGGCATCGAGAATGGATTTGGTGAGCCGGAGCGAGGTCGTCCAGTTCGCCAGGTGCGCGACGGGACGGGCCATCTTTCCCATGAAATCGGTCGACGCCAGCATCCGGTCGCGCCACTTGGGCTTGCCCTGCTCGTATTTGATGCGGGCGGCCTGGATCAGGTCGGCGACGTTGACGCCCGAGGGGCAGGCCACTTCGCAGCGCTTGCAGTTCATACAGTACTTGAGGGCGTAATTGAAGAAGTACGGATCCTTGAGACGGAGACGCTCGCCGTCCGGTCCGGCCTGTTTCGGGCCGGGATAGAGGGGATTCACCTGCAGCACCGGGCAATACGCCGTACAGACGGTGCATTTCATACACTCTTCGAAATTGTGTACGCTTTCGGTATGTTCCTGATACTGGCTCATAAGATATTGTCAACTGCTGTGAATGCACTGTTGATGGCAAGGCCGGCGCCGCTGCCGAGGTCGGGACGCGTCATGCCGAGGATGGATCCGACGGCATAGAGATTTTTCAGCGGCTCGCCGCCGACCATCGGATGGAGCTGCGGGTCCGTTTTCACGCCGAAGCGCATGTAGGGCTGGTACTTGAGGAAGTCGGCGTCATACCAGGTATTGCGGTCCGGGGAATAGTCAACGTCGAGGCCGAAAATGGGCTCGTACACTTTTTCCGGTGTCGAGGCCAGGCCCTTGGCGAAAAAGCGGCCGGTGGCGAGGATGAAATGGTCGCCGGTCAGGAAATGCTGGTCCATATTCTTGGTCGCGACGCTGTGGACCACAGAATCATGGACGTGGGCACGGGCCACCTCGTCGCCCATCAGGTAGGTGCCGCCGAGGATCTCGTAGCGGCGATGGAGCATCATCTGGGTACGGATCCCCGGGACGGAGGGCGGCATCGTCGCGGCAAAGACCACGCGGGCCGGAATCGCCTGGCGGATCTTCATCGGGATGTCCGCGCCCTGCAGGCCGAAAACCTGCGGCAGGATCACGGCGTCCTCATCTTTTATCAGCACGCGGACTTCCTGGACCACCTTTTCCCAGATGCCGTCCAGGATCCGAGCCATGTGGACCGAACGCATCTCGCTGGGGCTCTGCCGGAGCGGATCGAGTTCGGGCAAGTGGATCAGCCGAACACGGCAGGCGATGCCCTGCTTCTCGAGGCCCTGGGCCAGGAAGGAGGAGAAGAAGTCATTGAAACCGGCAAAATTCACCACCAGCGCTTTCCGGGCGAATTTCTCCGTGGGGAAAAGGTCCGTGTCTTCGAGTGCCAGGAAGGCTTTGCCGAAAGTCCCGAGGGACATCAGGCGCACGCCCGGCGTGTAGTGCAGGTGGATGCCCGCCTCTGCAAACAGGTCCACGACCCGCGGAGGCATGCCGAGCATGGATTCAAAGGTGCCCGAGAAGAAGTGCAGGGAATTCTGACCGGCGCTGACGATGGCCGTCGACTGTCCCGCTTTCTGAAGGCTGATTCCGGCAGTCAGGCCCGCCAGGCCGCCGCCGATGATGATGGTGTCGAACCTCATATCCCAAGCACGTATTTATAAACCCATTGTGTATATTCCGCTTCGCGCAGGGTATCGCCCCAGCCGATGGGGAAATTGCCCTTCCAGCGTTCTGTAAGGAAGTCCGCGAGGTCCGCCCGTTCCCGCTCGACGCAGCCGTGGGAGCCCGCCAGGAGACCGGCGGCACGGCAGGCGCAGAACTCGCCCTGGCAGGTGCCCATGCCGACGCGGGTACGGCGGCGAAGGTCCGTCAGGTTCGAGACGTCGAGCCGCTCGATGGCCGCGTTGATTTCGCCGACCGACACCTCTTCGCACTCGCACACGAGGGCGTCGTCGTAACGGTCGTTCTCCTTTAGGCGTGACGCCCGTGTACCCATACGGAAAGTGGCCGCTTTCTGGACCGTGGAAGGGGCCTCCCAGATACTCTTGGCGACGGCTTCGAACGAGCGTTCGTCCGAGCCCGGAAGCGGTGTTTCGGCCGTCTCGCAGGCCTTGTCGATGCCGAGTTTCCGGCATACGGCGTCGGTCGCCATCTCGGCCATCAGGCGATAGGTCATGAGCTTTCCGCCCGTGATGGAAATAAAGCCCTTGAGGCCGTCCCGGCTCTCGTGGTCGAGGCAGACGATGCCGCGGGAGATGTTGCGCCCGCTCGGGTCATCGTCGGCGCTCACAAGCGGCCGCACGCCCGCATAGGCGCGAAGGATTCGCGTCGAGGAAAGAGACGGCGCGAGCTTGGCGCCTTCGGTGATCAGAAGGTTTACCTCGTCCGGGGTCACCGCGACGCTGTCGCACTCCTCGAAGGGGATGCGGGTCGAGGTCGTGCCGATGATGCAGACCGTGTCGCCCGGGACGAGAATGTCAGCATTGGCGGGCTTGCGGCAGCGGTTGATGACGACATTGTTGACCCGGTGGGCAAAAATCAGTAGCGCCCCCTTGGCCGGGAACATGCCGATCCGGACGCCCGCCATTTCGGCGATCCGTTGGCCCCAGATGCCGGCCGCATTGACCGTCACGGGAGCGTAATAGTCTTCGGTCTCCCCTGTCTGGAGATTCCGGGTATGGACGCCCTTGATGGTGTCGCCCTCACGAATGAACCCCGTCACCTCGGTGTAGAGCCGGACCTGGCCGCCGCGAAGCTTCGCATCCAGCATATTGGCCGCGCAGAGCCGGAACGGGTCCACACTGCCGTCGGGCACCTTGACGGCGCCGATAAGGTCCGGATTCACAGACGGCTCCATCCGGCGCGCCAGGGCGGGATCGATGATCTCCGCGCCGATCCCCGCCGCCCGGCAGCGCTCCACGAAGGTCTGCTGATAGGCGAGGTCATCCTCCGGCAGGGTGATGAACAGGCCGTCCGTCTCGCTGACGCAGTGGGCCGCGATCCGCCGAAGGATCATATTCTCGCGGATACATTCCTCCGCGCTCTCGGCGTCGTTGACCGCATAGCGGGCGCCGCTGTGGAGAAGGCCGTGGTTGCGGCCCGTGGCGCCGGTGGCGATATCGGAACGCTCGATCAGCAGCGTCCTCAGGCCCCGCATCGCGCAGTCGCGCTGGGTGCCGGCCCCGGTGATGCCGCCGCCGATGATGATTACGTCAAATTCGTTGGGATTCATACTGTATGAGAGTTCAGCCTAAACGATACAAATATAGAAAAAAAAATCCGTCTTAAGCCTATGTAATTTAGTTTTTTATTCATAACTTTGTTTTTCGGCAATCAAACATCTTTTTTTTATATGAGTAGGACAGTCACAATCATCGGAGCCGGCATGATGGGCTCGGCCCTGGCGTTCCCGGCCGCAGAAAACGGCCACGAAGTACGCATCGTCGGCACCTGCCTCGACGACGCCATCATCGACGGGTACATCAAGACCCACAAGCACGAAAAGTTCTGCCGCCCCTTCCCGGACAACGTCAAGTATTATTACTTCAAGGACTGGAAGAAGGCGGTCGAGGGCGCCGACTTCATCATCGGCGGCGTCTCCTCCTTCGGCGTAGACTGGTTCCTCGAGACGATCCTCAAGGAGCTCGATCCTTCGATCCCTGTCCTCTCCGTCACCAAGGGCCTCCGGGGCCTTCCCGACGGCACCCTGATCTCCTACCCCGGCTACTGGGAGAGCGAGCTCGCCAAGGTCGGCATCCACCGCGAGATCTGCGCCATCGGCGGCCCCTGCACGAGCTACGAGCTTGTCTTCATGGATCCCTCCGAGGTCGGCTTCTGCGGCCGCGACCAGAAGGCGCTCCGGATGATGAAGGAGACCATGCAGCGTCCCTACTACCATATCTCCCTCACCGACGACGTGATCGGTCTCGAGAGCGCCGTCGCCCTCAAGAACGCCTACGCGATGGCCGTGACGCTCGCCGTCGGCCTCAATATCCGCTGGCACGGCGAGGATGAGCCGCAGCACTATAATTCCCAGGCCGGCACCTTTACCCAGGCCGTCCGCGAGACCCATGCCCTGATGCAGATCCAGGGCGGCACCTTCGACAGCGAAGCCATCGGCCTCGGCGACCTCTATGTCACGATCTTCTCCGGCAGGACCCGCCGCTGCGGCGTCCTGATGGGAAAGGGCCTCAATTACGACGAAGTTACGGAAGCCCTCGCCGGCATCACGCTCGAGTCGCTCGTCATCACCCGCGTGATGGGGATCGCCGTCAAGCGCAAAGCCGAGCTTGGTCTTCTCGACCTCAAGAACTTCCCGCTCCTGATGCACATCGTGAACATCCTCGACAAGGGCATGGCAGACGCCGACCTGCCCTGGGAGTCCTTCACCTTCGAACAGTTCAAATAGCCCGCCATGCAGACGAAAAAGAGCTTCAGCTACTGGCAGTGGAGAGTGATCATCTGTTCGATGATCGGCTACTCCATGTTCTACTTCGTGCGGAAGAATTTCTCCTTCGCGATGCCGCTGCTGAAGGAGCAGTACGGGATCACCAACGCCGACTTCGGCATCATCCTGTCGCTGGTCGGGATCATTTACGGCGTCTCAAAGTTCCTGAACGGCTTTATCGGGGACCGCGCCAACGCCCGCTGGCACATGGTCGTCGGCCTGAGCGCCTGCGTGGCGCTGAACTTCATCTTCGGCTGGAGCGACCGCATCTCGACCTGGATTACGGGCGACACCGCCGGCCCTGACTTCGTTGGGACGATGGTGCTGGTGATGGGCATCCTGCTGGTCCTGAACAATATCTTCCAGGGCTGCGGATTCCCGCCCTGCAACCGTCTGCTCAACCACTGGATCCCCCCGAAGGAGCTCGCCACGAAGATGTCGATCTGGAACACCTCCCACTCGATCGGCGCCGGCATCCTCGCTGTCCTTTGCGGCTATATCGTCCAGACGACCCACAGCTGGCAGCTCTGCTTCTGGATTCCGGGCGGGATTGCTGCTGTCGGCATTCTCTTCGTGATCCTGACCCTCCGCGACACGCCCCGCTCCGTCGGTCTGCCCGAGCTCCCGGACACCAAGACCGAGCTCGACGACAACGACACCCCCGAAGCCTATCGCGCCTTTGTCAAAAAACGCGTCTTCCTCAGCCCCATAATCTGGATGCTCGCGCTGACCGACCTCTTTGTCTATGTCGTCCGCTTCGCGATTCTCGACTGGGGCCCGACCTTCCTCGGCGAATCACTCTCCCCGAGCCTCGCCGGCTGGACGGTCGGTATCTTCGAGATCGCCGGCTGTGCGGGCATGCTGCTCGCCGGCTGGGTGTCCGACCGCCTCTTCGCAGGCAAGGCCCACAGGGTCTGCGCGATCGAAATGGGGCTCGTTGCCGTCTGCTTCGTAGTGCTCCAGCTGCTGCCGCCGACGGCATCGCCCGTGCTGGTGCTCTGCCTCCTGGCCCTGGCTGGATTCTTCCTCTATGGGCCCCAGGCGCTTCTCGGTGTGACGGCCTCAAAGCATGCGACGAAAAAGGCAGCTTCCGCGGCCGTCGGCCTGATCGGCCTGATGAGCTACGTCTCCGTGATCATCACCGGCTTCGGCCTCGGCTGGTTCTCCGACCGCTACGGCTGGGACTACTTATTTATAATAATGGGTGCCTTCTCCGTCCTCGGCGGACTCCTCTGCGCCTTCCTCTGGAACATCAAGGACGACGGATATATCCACGACGAGAAGTAAAACGCCCTTTTTGGCGTTTCCCGAAAACAATTAATAAAAGTTTTTATTTAGCTGATTTTCAACGCCAATCCTTTTCCCGAAACACTTTACTATTTCCTTTTTTCTCCGGAGCGCACTGCGTTCCGGTTTTTTTTGACTAATTTTGCATGATAAATTATATGTATGCGCGTAAACTTTTAACACGAATTTTTTAATCTTTAACACTATTAATACCATCATGAAACAAACCTACTTAACGCCTCTTGTTGAGGTTGTCCACATTGGACAGTATCTTGAGAGCTTCTGCGGAATCTCCGGTGGTGAATACACCGGTCAACAATCCGTAGGCTATGATGACGATTCTGATTAAACCCGAGAGCTATGAAGAAAAGTATTCTCAATCTCGGCCTTCTGGCCGTCCTTGCTCTTGGGCTTGCACTGAGTTGCACCAAGACCGATTCCCCTGCGGAAGAGCCGCAGACGGATCCTTCCATCGAGACCGGCCACGTCGACGGCATGGTGCTGAGCGCCAGCGTTGACGAGTCGGAGACGAAAACTACGTTGAGCGGCCCGGACGGTACCGCTTACAAGACCCTCTGGAAGACCGGAGACAAGATTTCGGTCAACGGTACTCTTTCCGATGCTGTCGCCGCCGGTGACAACGGCAAGACACAGGTTGATTTCACCGTCAGCGGGTCGCTTTCCGCTCCGTATAATGTGCTTTACCCCGGCACGACCTCGTCCAACGTCATTTCGCTTCCGGCGACGCAGACTTACGTTGCTGACAGCTTTGACGGCGCCGCGGCAGCCATGTACGGCGTTGCCACGAAGGTTAATGACAAATACTCCGCGAAGCTCAACAACTTCTGCGGCATCCTCCGCTTCGCCCTCAAGGGCAGCGCCACGCTCACCAGGATGGAGATCAACAGCCTTGGCAGCGAAAAGCTCCATGGCAATTTCACTATCTCTAACTTCTCTACCGGAGCATTCACTGGCGGAACTGCCGGTACGCTGACCTACAACTGCCCGGTCACCCTTTCCGGTTCCGACACCTACTTCTACGTAGCCATCCCCGCTCAGGCCTATGCCTCCGGCCTCGAGGCCCTCGTTTACCAGAGCGACGGAGCCTATATGCGCCTGAAATTCTGGGGTGACGGCGGAACGCTGGCCAATAATGCCGTCATCGAGTTCGAGAGCAAGACCTTTGCTGCCGGCCGCACCGAGAACCTCCTGGCGATCAACGACCTGACGTCCGAAAACGGCGGCAACCCCACGGTTACCCCGCCTACCATCACCGTAGCGACCTACAACGTCATGCGTCTGGACGACGACAACCGCCCGGCTGCGGCAACCACTGGTGACTCCAACGGCAAGCTCGCCCGTCCGGAAAATGCTATCATCAAGACCAACACGGATATGCGTGCCGCCCTCGGCCTTGCCATCTACAACACCAATGCAGACGTAATCGGTTTCAACGAGATCGGTGATGATATGTATGCGAGCGGACAGGCTTATTCCCTTCAGGATATTGTCGCTGCACAAGGAGCCAACTATACCTGGTGCCTCAATTATCCTGGCTCTACTTCCGGCAATTATCATTACTGCAACGGTTTCATCTACAAGTCTGCCGTTCTTACGCTGAACGACTCCGGCAGGGCATGGCTCCGCTATAACAGTAATTCCTATTCCACTAACAGCGACTCCAACTCCGGAGACCCCAACCGCTACGTGGTCTGGGCCAAGTTCACGCACAAGGTCTCTGGCAAGGAATTCTTCTTCTTTGTAACCCAGCTCCCCACCTATACTCAGGATGGCGGCGGCGGTTCCAGCAACCTCTATATGAGTGGCGGCGTCAACGCATTTGCTGCAAGTAAGTCCGCTACCCGCAGGATCCTCGTGGGTGATATGAACTCCACCGACCACGCCAGCAACAGCAACCAGGCCGGTGCAGATAAGCTTCTGGAGTACTGGACAGACGGCTACGAGGCAGTGCTCGCTGCAGGCAACCTCTCCTCCTTCTACCAGACCTACTCCGGCACCCAGACCGGCACGGCTGCAACCTACCAGTACAACTGGACCCAGTACACCAAGAACCATCCGGAACGCCGGATCGACCATGTGATGGTCCAGGGCAATTGCACTGTAAAGTCCTACAGGACGGTACGTAACACCTATACGGTCTCCGCATCCGGGTACGACGACATCGAATGCTGCCCCTCCGACCACTTCCCTGTTGTTTGCGAAATCTCTCTTGACGACTAATCTACGGCAACTATGAAAAAGATATACACTTATTTAACACTTATCGCGCTGGCCGCACTGGCCGCAAGCTGCTCCAAGGAGAAGGAAACCGACTTCCAGAACGATCCCGAGTTTCTCTCCGAGGTGAGCGGCACGCTCAATGAGGACGGTACCCTTACCGTTACCCTCTCCGTCCCTGAGAGTCCGGACACCAAGACAGCCCTTGGCACCAAGGACGGCAGTTCCTATCCCGTAAAGTGGTCTAGCGGAGATCAAGAGCGTGTTTCCCTTAATGGCTCTGCCCCCACCGCATCCACCAAGGACTCTGATACGCAGATTACGGCCTCTTTCAAGCCTGCTTCCGGCCTGTCGGTTTACAATTTCCTGTATCGCGGCGACGCCGGTCACGACAACCAGGTCACCATCCCGGCATCGCAGTCCTACTATGCGAATGACTTTGACGATGCTGCCATGCCTATGTATGCAGCCTCGGCAACAAGGAGCAATACGGTCACCTTCAATGCCCTCTGCTCCCTGCTGAAGTTCTCCATCACCGGCGAAAAGAAGATCGACTCCGTCACCCTTACCGCGGCGGACGGCAGCAAGTCCCTTTCGGGTACCTTTACTATAGGAAAGACGGCTGCCGGCCTGCTCAACGGCACCCTTACTCCGGCTTCCGGCGGCGGATCCATCAATTACAACTTCGGCAGCCACATTCAGCTGAGCGACACCCCGTTTGTGTTCTACGTAGCCATCCCAGCCGGCACCTACGAAGGCGGTATTACCCTTGAGATTGTGGACAACGCCTCCGGCCATATGACTGCGACCGTTATGGACAGCAATGCCACGAAGACCATCGCCGCCGGCAAGGTCCGCGAGTTCAACAACATCGTTTACGTTCCTGACGTGGAGCAGAATCTCCATCAGATTTACAGCGTCGAAACCTTCCAGTCCTTCGTCAGTGCTGTTGCGAGTGGCAAGAAGACCCTCAACGCCCGTCTTACCCAGAACGCCGCAACCCTTGACCTTTCCTCTATCGCCGGCAGTTTCGCTTCCATCGAAGACTACAAGGGAATCTTTGACGGCAACGGCAAGGCCATCAGTTTCGGCACTTCCACGGCTACTCAGCCTTTGTTCGCTACGCTCCAGGGTGTTGTGAAGAACCTAACGCTTACTGCCAAAATTGATGAGACCAACGCCAGCAACAAAGAAGTTGGTATGTTTGCCCGCAGAGTCCAGCCCTCCAATGAGGTTGACGATATCGCCGGTCTGCAGAACTGCACGGCCAACGGTTATGTTACTTTTACCCCTTCAAGTGCATG
>Ga0265301_10000156_pt1 | contig 108663 bp, 83 predicted proteins | sample AusTroGonzalo_MG_2_FD_193488 | JGI IMG/M metagenome (GOLD analysis project Ga0265301, IMG submission 193488) | Bovine rumen microbial communities from tropical cattle in Woodstock, Queensland, Australia - Gonzalo_04 | ecosystem: Host-associated > Mammals > Digestive system > Stomach > Rumen ... | reverse complement strand
GAACGGCGAGACCTTGCAGTTCACCGAGAAGATCAGGGTCAACTACGACGGCACCGAGACGCCGGTGCGTGCCTATTACGTCAAGCCCGAGGGCGTTGAGATGATGCCTGGCACTTATTTCATCGATGTCTATGAGCAAGGCGGCAAGCTGATTGGCCAGACCTCGATCGTTCTGAAGTAAGTCAGTTAGCGATTAAGCTATGAAAAAAGCCAACCCGAAGGTTGGCTTTTTTCATTCTAACACAGTCTTCAACACTTCGTAGGAATGGAACTCGTTGATCACAGGGGCATGGAGCCGCATGAAGACGATGAGTCCGTCAAGCAAGGTGCGTCGTTGGCTGACCTTAAGCGGCAAACGACAGGCCTCGTCGATGCTTTTTTCAAGCATTTGTGCGAGCAGCGTTGAGTCGTCCTTGTCGAGGTTATAGGGGTGCAAGGGATAGTCGTGTACGAAGGTGCCTTCCATCATGTCGAAGCAGTAGCCTGCCTCGTGGTTGGCTTTGGGATAGAAGCCCAGATGACGGGTGAGTTCCAAGGTGAAATATAAGGGGAAGTTGGCGTAGTCTGTCTCCACCAGGTCGAGCCAGAGCAAAGAGCGGACGACGAAGTCGAATAAGGCCTCGTTTTGTTCCTGTTCGGTGAGGGTCTTGGTGAGCAACTCGCTGACATACATCAAGATGGCACTCTTGTTCATCACAAAGGGGATGCTTTGGTAGACGGTGGTGAGTTGCACGTCTTTCAAGTAGCCCAAGCCGCTCTTGTTGGGTTTGCCGGCCTCTATATAATTAATTAGGTGTAGGTTTTGGAACAAAGCCGCACGGTTCTTTGCACCGTGGTTTAACGCTCCTTTCACCATATAGGAACGTAGCCCGTAGTTTCGGGTGAAGACCTTCACAATCAGGCTGGTGTCGCCATAGCGTATGGATTGCAGGACTATGCCTTGGATCAAGTCGTCCATCAGTTCATGATCAGGATCTTGGTGGCGAATTTGTCGGTGCCGCGCTTGGTGCTGACGAAGATGAAATAGACGCCGGGCTCCACCTTCTCACCGTTGATGTTGGTGCAGTCCCAAACGGCTTGGCCGCCTTCCGACATCAGCTGGGTGACGAAGACACCATCCACGGTGGTGATCCTGACCAAGGAGTTGGCCACGAGGCCTTTGATGCCCACATAGCCGTTATAGCCCATCCTGACGGGGTTGGGGTAGGCAATCACTTCGCTGATTTCGGGTTCGGGGGTGGCGTATTCGCCGCGATAGGAGATGACGCCGTTGCCCGTGCCGAAAAACACCTCGCCGCTCTTGTCGACAGCCATGGTGGTGACGGCATTGTCCAACAAGGGGCTGTTGTCGGTGTTGAAATAGTGGATTTCCTTAGGCTCGCCGTCTAACGACATCAGATGGACGCCTGTCTCAAGGCCGAACCAGATTTGGTTGGAGCCTTCCAGAGCAGCCATCGAGAGCACGCTGGATTCGGCAAACAGGTCGTCGTATTGGTTGGTGCCGTCATTGCGTGGCACACGTACTTGAGTGGCGTCGAAATCGGAGCCGTTGAAGATTTTTCTCGAGTCGGAAAACAGGCATGGGCCTTTGTCGGTGCCCGCCCATACGTTGCCTTTGTTGTCGACGGCAAGGCAGTTGACCGATCCAGCCAGATGTCCGTTGCCCGTAGCTGAGGTGAGGTTGATAGCCTGGTCGTCGGCGGGGTTGTCCAAGGTACCGTTGTCGTTGAAGACGATGACCTCGCCGTTGCGTCGGGTGATCCACTTGTAGTCGTTGTGGTCCACGAGCAGCGTCCCAATGTCGATACCGCTCAAGGTGCCGCCGAGGTTGAAGGAATGCCAGGTGCCGTTAGGTTCCATCACCGAAAGCAGGTTGCTCGCTCCCGTGTTGGCCACCCAAAGGTTGCCCTTGCTGTCGAAGGCGAGGCCGCTGATGTTGACGAGGCTCTGGTCGTTGATCCAACACTCGAGCGAGCTGTTCTCGGGCGTGTAGACTTCAACCAACTCGTCGTCCTTGAATTTAAGGATTCCGTCGCCCCAGGTTCCGACATAGGTGACCGACGGGTCGTTGGGGTTGGTGGCGATGCAAACGAAGTCGGAGTAGGGGTTGAGTTCGGGCATGAGAGTTCTGTTGAAGACGGTCCACATGCCATCGAAACGCGCTACGCCCTCCTTGAGGTAGCGCTTGCCCCAGTTGGAGGCATGACCTCCAGTGGCAATCCACACCTGGTCGCCACAGGCGGTCAGCTCGAAGACGTTCTTCGAAGCAGGGCCATTGGGCTTCACGTCCATGTTGTTCCATCCGTCGGTCGTCTTGATTAGGCCGCGTTTCGTGTCGCCGATCCAGAAGTTGCCGTTGTTGTCCAAGGCGGTGGAGAGAGGTTCGATGCCGGCGCCAGGTTGATAGATGGTCATTTCTTGGTTGAGGTTGCTGTCAAACACCAAAACGCTATAGCGGCAGGTCATGATGAGGCGGTTGCTGTAGGCACGCAGTTCCATCTTTTGGGTGACGTTTTGCTTGTCGAAGTATTCCCAATGGCTGCCGTTGTTGACGAAAAGCGTGTCGGCATTGAAGCCTCCGTCGTAGTTCAGCAGCAGTTTGCCCCTGAAGACCTCCATCTCGGTATAGGCCATGTGGGGATGGATGAGGGTGTTGTCGAAATGCCAGGCGGTGTAGTTGGCCAGGTTTTGGGCATCGAGCGAGGCATAATACACACCGTCGGTGGTGCAGGCATAGAGGCGGTTGTTGAAGATGGCCACGTCGGTGACATTCACGGCATCACCTTGGTTACCAATGTAATATGTGTCTTTCACCTCTTCTTTCTTAAGGTCAAAGACCACGATGCCGAAACCACATGCCACATAGGCCAAGTCGCCGCTGAAGAACACGTTGTTGATTTGCTTGTTGCCCACGATGTTCTTGTCCTTGATGTCGCTCATGTTGCGGATGGTGCCATCGGCATAGATGAGGTCGACATTGGCGTTGGAGTAGGCCACAAACAACTTGCGTTGGCTCTCGTTGTATCGTATGGTGCTGATGCCGATGTCCGACAATCCGTTGATCTTGTTGAGGATATTAATGGAGTTGTCTTGTGTGTCGTAGTAAAACAGCTCGAAGGGCGTGGCGGCGTAGATTTTGTTGCCGATGGGCTCCACCGCGATGACCTTCATGTAGGGCAGATGCGTGCGCCAGTTGCCGATGGAGACACCGTTTTGCGCAAAGCAAACCGAAGAGACGAACCATGCGGCTATGAGGAGAGTGAGTTTGAATCTGTTCATGATAAAGAAATTGGGCTGTAAAAATACGAATTTATGGGATGATAACGCTGATTTCGGCGAAATGTTTTATACCTTTGCAGGGAAATACTGAACAAAATGAAGAAACTATTACTTTCCATTTTTGCCATCGCTTTGACATTCAATATGATGGCTACCAACATCTGGGACGGCTCGTCGGAGCCTTGGACTGAGGGCGACGGCTCTCGCTTTAACCCTTATCGTATCGAGACCGCTGCGAATCTGGCTTATCTGGCCGAGAAGGTCAACGAAGGCTATCAGTCACCAGGGCAAGGCGTTTTCGAGGGGGAGTACTTCCTACTCACCGACGACCTCGACCTGAACAACCTCAACTGGACGCCCATCGGCAATGTCGATTATAGCATGAACGGTTTCTATTTTGCTGGCTTTTTCGATGGTGGCTTCCATCGGATTGAGAACCTAATGATCCAGACTTCAGCCGATCTCACGGGCTTGTTTGCCGCAGTGGGAGGCGAAGAAGGCTGTGTCTGCAACCTCGCGGTCAGTGGCACGGTCACCTCGACGGGCATGGGTGCCTCGGGTGTGGTGGGCGGCATTGCTGGCGACGCCTTGGTGTATCGTTGCAGCTTCTCCGGCTCGGTCAGCGTCACCAACAGCGGCTCGTTTTGTGGTGCAGCTGGCGTGGTGGCTGGCGTCCAAAACGGCAACGTGATGGAATGCGCCTCGTCGGCGAGTATCACAGTCACCAACAGCAACTTCATGGGTGCTGCCGTGGCAGGCGGCGTGGTGTGCTTCGCTAGGGGCTACACCAGAATTGGAAGTTGCTACAACACGGGTTCCGTCAATGCGAGTGCCGTGCTGATGGGCATCTCAGGTGGCATCTTGGCCGCCACGGTGGAGTCGGCTGAGGTGTATGTGAACAATAGCTACAATGTCGGTCAAGTGAGCGGCGGCACCTCGGGCGGCATCTTCGGCATGGTCAGCCCCATCGACCCGACCAAGGCAGAGAACGAGATTAATGTCAGCAACTGTTTCTTCTTGACTTCTGCGGGTGGCAACAACGGCTATGGCACAGGCAAGACCGCCGACGAGATGAAGACCGAGGAATTCAAGAACCAGCTCGACCAATACGCACATGACTTTGTGATGGATAATGGGACCAACAACGGCTATCCCATCCATGGCCTGTCGACCTTCATCGTCATGCCAGCCTCCGAGATCACTACGCATTCTGCCACGCTTTCGGCATGGGTCCATCCAGGCAACGATCAGTTTGTGAGAGCGTATTTCAAGTATTGGAAATGGGATAGCACTGAGATTCTTGAGGTAGATGTGCCGACCGACGGTTATGTGGAAGCCATTGTTGAAGGTTTGGAGGAGGATACTTATTATGAGTATATGTTTATCTGTGTGTATACAGATGGCAGTATGATAGAATCGGGTCAACCTATGGCTTTTCAGACGGGATATGATGCAGTGGGCGAAACGGTGAATGAAGTGATGGTTTATCCCAATCCTGTATCGGAAATGCTTTACATCCAAGGCTTTGAAGTGGCCGAGGTACAGGTCTTCAACACTATTGGCCAGATGGTAAAGACCTTTGAAAACGCGAATGAGATGAACGTCAGTGAATGGGCAAAAGGCATGTATCTGCTGCGCATTACCACCGCCGACGGGAAAATATTTGAGCGAAAAGTGTCAGTAAAGTGACAGCTGTCATAGCAAAACAGAAAGCCTCCAGCTTGTTTTCAACAGGTTGGAGGCTTTTTCTGTAGCCCAACTAGGACTCGAACCTAGATTTAAAGTTTAGGAAACTTCCGTTCTATCCCTTGAACTATTAGGCCATTGGTTCCGCTTTTGCGGAATGACGCTGCAAAGGTACGCTTTTTTTCCGAAACGCAAGCCGTTACGCGAAAATCATTTCAAATCGAGCACGATGGGGCAGTGGTCGGAATGTATCACCTCGGGCAGGATGTCCACGTCGGCAATGCGGTCTTCCATATTGTCGGTCACCATGTGGTAGTCGATGCGCCAGCCGAGGTTCTTGGCACGGGCGCCGGCGCGGAAACTCCACCAGCTGTAGTGGTTAGGCTCCTTCACCAGATGTCGGAAGCTGTCGATGTAGCCGTCGCTGAGGAAGTCGGTCATCCACTGGCGCTCCTCGGGCAGGAAGCCCGATGAGTTGGCGTTCGACTTGGGGTTGTGGATGTCGATGGCCTCGTGACAGATGTTGTAGTCGCCCGAAAGCACGAGGTTGGGACGCTCTTTTCGCAGGGCATTGACATAGTTGCGGAAGAAGTCGAGCCACACCATCTTGAAGGCCTGGCGTTCGTCGCCTGTGGTGCCCGAGGGGTGGTAGACACTCACCACCGACAGGTCGCCGAAGTCGGCGCGGAGGAAACGTCCCTCACTGTCGTAGAGCGGCTCGTTCATGCCATAGACCACGTTATCGGGTTCTTGTTTTGTGATGAGACCCACGCCGCTGTAGCCTTTCTTCTGCGCGGGGAACCAATAATGGTGGTAGCCCATCATCTCGAAGTCCATCAAGGGAATCTGGTCGGGCGTGGCTTTCAGCTCTTGGAAGCAGAGCACATCGGGTTGGTAGTCGTTGATCCATTGCAGCAGGCCTTTGTTGATGGCCGCGCGGATGCCGTTTACATTGTAGCTTACGATTTTCATGCTGCGAAAATAGGGAAAAAGTCATTTCTTTTTTCTCTGCATGTTACTTTTTCCTATTTTAGCGGCCTTAAAAAGACCGAAATGGCGCTTAAGGACAAGCTCAACGGATGGATTGACCAGTTCAACACTTGGCGGACGACTCACATGTCGGACCGCCGTTTCATGATTTTGTTGAGCGTCCCGACGGGTTTCCTTGCTGGTGCAGCTGCCGTCATCATCAAGAAGCTGGCCCATGGCATCCGCGACTTGGTTAACTTATTGTATAATCATGTCGAAGTCACATATGTCCAAGACACGCCGTTTTCCTACTCCCATTTGCTGTATTTTGTCTGTCCCGCCATTGGTATCCTGTTGACTATACTTTTCTGTAAGTTCGTCTTAAAAAAGGATGTAGGGCATGGCATCCCAGGTATCCTGTATGCCATTAGGAAGAATAAAGGCAAGGTGAGTCGCAGCAGCACTTGGTCGAGCATCGTCACCAGCGCCTTGACGGTCGGTTTCGGTGGCTCGGTGGGATTGGAAGGTCCCAGCGTGTCGACGGGTGGCAGCATTGGCTCCAATATTGCGCAGGCCTTGAAACTCGACTATAAACACACCATCCAACTCATCGGCATGGGCGGTGCGGCGGCTTTGGCGGCCATCTTCCAGGCTCCCATCACCGGCATCGTTTTTGCCCTCGAGGTGTTCATGATCGACTTGTCGCTCAATGCCTTGGTGCCCATCATCTGCTCCTCTTTCGTTGCCATCTTGACGGCGTATTTCTTTCTCGGCCAGACGGTGGAATACCCAGCCGCCATTGCTGAGGGTTTCATCCCGTCCAACGCCTTGTATTATGTGCTCCTGGGCCTCTTTGCAGGTCTTGTATCGGCCTATTTTCTCAAGGTGACCTTCGGCGTGGAGAAGCGGTTCAAGCGTGTGGAGTCGCCTTGGGCGCGTTTCCTCATTGGAGGTTTGATGTTGGGCATCTTGATTTTCTTGTTCCCTGCCCTTTACGGCGAGGGTTACGATGCCATCAACATGGCTTTGCGCGGTGGAGAAGGCGACTATCAAAAAATCTTCGGTGATACATGGTTTAAGTGGTTCATGAACCGTGATTTTGGGTTCATTGATTATGACCTTGTGTTTATCGTCCTCTTTGGGATCCTAATCTTGCTTAAAGCCTTTGCCACGGCCTTCACCTTCGGTGCGGGCGGCGTAGGCGGCACCTTCGCTCCAGCCTTGTTCATCGGGGCGTTCACGGGTCTTTTCTTCGCCTCCTTGGTCAACCATCTGCAAATCGCTGAGTTGGATCCCGCCAAGTTTGCCCTGGTCGGCATGAGCGGTCTGGTGGCGGGCATGCTCCATGCGCCGTTGACGGGCATCTTCCTCATTGCTGAAATCACCAACGGCTACGCGCTTATCGTGCCTCTGATGATCGTTTCTGCCTTGTCCTATGCCATCAACCGCCTCTTCTTCAAGCATAGCATCTATACCAATTCCGTTGCGGAAAAAGGCGTAGAGGTGACGCACAACAAGGACAAGAGTATCCTCAATATGATGGCTATCAACCAGTTGATTGAGACCAACTTCAGCCCCATCGATCCCGACTGCCTCTTCCGCGACCTGTTGCCCTTGGTGTCTTCCTCAAAGCGCAACATCTTCCCGGTGGTCGACAAGCACGGTGTGTTCTGTGGACATGTGTTGTTTGACGATGTTCGTGGCATCCTCTTCGACGAGAGCTATTACGACCAGTCGATACAGAATTTCGCCGTCCTGCCCGACTATGTCATCCACCCCGACGAGGCGATGGAGGAGATTGTGCAAAAGTTCCAGAAATCAGGAAAATATAACATCCCCGTCATCCAATACGGGAAGTATTTGGGCTATATCTCGCGAGCCAATGTGTTTTCGGCGTACCGCAATATGATGAGCGAGATTTCCGAAGATTAATGTAGGGCTGTCACATCGTGGCAGCCATTATAGGGGCGCATCGCATGCGTCCGCAGAATAACCGCATCGCATGCGCCCATAAAAAGTTGTTATCGTTTCCGTTTAAAGAAATCCGTCAGCAACGCAAGGCATTCGTCATGCATGATGCCCGTGGCGGTCTTCGTCTTGGGATGCAGCATGTTGCCGAAGCGTGAGAAGCCGTTTTTCGGGTCGTCGGCAGCCCACACCACCTTGCCGATATGGGCATGGCACAAGGCTCCAGCGCACATAGGACAAGGCTCTAAGGTGACGTACAGCGTGCATTCGTCCAGGTATTTGGCACCCAAGGCATTGGCGGCAGCGGTGATGGCCAGCATTTCGGCATGGGCGGTCACGTCGTTGAGGGTCTCGGTTTGGTTATGGGCACGGGCGATGACCTTGTTGTTGCACACCACCACGGCCCCGATGGGGATTTCGTCGGCCTCAAGGGCTAGCTGGGCCTCTTGGTAGGCCTGTTTCATATAGGATTCGTCGGAGAAAACGGAGAGCATTTTTTTAGGTAGGGGCAGACCCGTGTGTCTGCCCTGTTTGTTTTGGTGTATTTTATGGTATTATGGTAAATTTATCCCAATCGGGCCCCAATGGGAATTTTTCCCTAAAGCGTTGCAGTTTCTCATAGTCCAAGGTGCAGTGCAGCACGGCCTCTTGGTAGGGCTCTGCCTTGGAGACGACCTCGCCGCGGGCGTTGATGACCTGCGACTCGCCGCTGTAGTGCAGGCCGTAGTCGTCCTCGCCGACACGGTTGACGCCTATCCAATAGGCCTGGTTCTCGATGGCGCGGGCCACCAGAAGGGTGTTCCAAACCACCATCCTCGAGTCGGGGAAGTTAGCGAGATAGAAGGCCAAGTCGTACTCGTAGCGTCCGCCCTCGTAGCGGTTGCGTGCCCACACGGGGAAGCGGATGTCGTAGCACACCATCGGCTTGATACGCCAGCCATTGAGTTCCACAACAAGTTGTTTTTCACCGCGTTCCACCAGTTTGTCCTCCCCGCCCATGGTGAAGGTGTGGCGTTTGAAGTAGCGTTCGTAAGTGCCATCGGGACGCATCCAGACGAGGCTGTTGTAGTAATGCCCGTCGACGGCCAAGGGAAAAGTGGTGGCGATGACTGCGTTTTTGGCTCGGGCTTGTGTTTTCAGCCACTGCATGGTCGGGCCGTCCTCGTTTTCGGCATACTTTTTGGGGTCGACGGGAAAGGCCGTCGTGAAGGTCTCGGGGAGAAGGATCAAGTCGGTATCGGGTTGGACTTGCTCCAACAGTTGGCTGAAATGCTCCAAATTGGCGGCTTTGTCCTCCCATTTGAGGTCGGCTTGGATATAGGCGATGTTGAGGTTTTGCATGATTTGTTGTAATACTGTGGCAAAGATACGAAAATAATACTACCTTTGCGGAAAAATAACCGATAATGGGTTGTATAAACCCTTTAAAGACAACGACAATGAAAAAACTACTGTATTTTCTTTTTGCTATGCTGCTCCTGTTAGGCTTCGCTGCTTGCGGTGAGGTTGTCAGCATTGATGTCGACGAGACGCTGTTGTATGGCCGCTGGCAGGAAGGCTCCGTCTTTGAACGCTATGACGACACGGGTTGGGGCGCCACTTGGGACGTAGGTGATGATGTGAGCGAGGAGGAAGCCCAACTGTTCCAATGGAGGGTGGAAGGCTCCAAACTCATCCAAGAGCATATCGGGACCTTCGTCACCGTGCCTAAGGTGTATACCATCAATACCCTTACGGCTTCCCAACTGACCTATAGCGACGAGTACGGCGGCACGCATTATTTCAACAAGGTTGAATAGGCTCACATAGGTAAGACCCATGAAAAAGGCTCTGAAAATCATAGGAATAACACTGGCATCTCTCGTAGGTTTGGTGCTCGTCGTGGTGGTCGTGGCTTCCCTTTTGATTTCCTCGTCGGGATGGCTCACCAAGCAGGTCAAGAAGTATGCGCCCGAGTTCATCACTTGCGAGATGCAGTTGGGCAAGGCCGACTTGACTTGGTTCAAGACCTTCCCCGAAGTTGGCCTTGAGATTGAAGACGTGGCGCTGATCAATCCGTTGGCTGGTTCGCCGTCCGACACCTTGGCGCGTATCAACAACCTCATCGTGGTGGTCGATGCCAAGAAATTGATGAAAGAAAAGGAGATTATCGTCAAGAAATGCATCCTCGAAGATGCTTTTGTGAACCTCTACACCGACTCCATAGGGCAAAGCAACCTCAATGTGTTCAAGACGCAAGAGGACAATGATACCACCAGCACGTTCGATTATCTTATTGATATTGAAGAAGTAAGACTAAACAATTCCCGATTGTTGTATACCGACGACCGCAGCGGGATGACAGCCCAGGCCCAAGGCCTTGACTTGGACCTGAAAGGTCAGATGCAGGACACGGACATTAATGCCGACTTGAGTTTGAAAGCGGCCGACTTGTCGCTGAAGATGAAGGCCATCCAATTGGCATTGAATTCCTTGGACCTCAGTTTTGATGGCGATATGACCGGTATGGAGCAAATCGGGGGCTTGCTAAAGTTGAGCACACCTGACGTTTGCCTCGATCTCAACGAACCGTATCTCGAGCACGATACGTTGAGCCTGACGTTGCCCTTGCAGTTGGGCTTGTCGGATTTGAAACTGCATCTCGATCAAGCCCAGATCGGCTTGAACCACTACCTCATCAATGTGGATGGCGATGCCGAGATTGCCGAAAACGAGGATGTCAACCTAAATTTGGCATTGAATACCAATGTTTTGGTCATCGAAGACGTGTTGACCTACCTGCCTGAGGATTTGCAGAAGACACTCAGCACCATCGAGTATTCAGGGCGTTTGACCATCGCCCAGGCCGAGGTCAAAGGCATCCTCAACGACAGCCTCATGCCGCTGATCTCAGCACAGGTGCTCACCGACAAGGCCCGTGTGAACGTGCCGAGTCTGCCCTATCCTTTCACCAATGTCGACCTCGACGCGAATCTGAATCTGGATTTGAATTCCACTGCCAACAGCGTGACCATCAACAGCCTGAAGGCCAAGTTCAACCGCAGCGACTTGACCGTCAATGGTGTGGTGGACAATTTGTTGGGCGATATCGGGCTAAAAGTCAAGGTGAAAGGCGACGTGCCTTTGACCGACATCAAAGGCTTCCTGCCCAATAACATCAAAATCAACGGCCGCACCAACCTCGACTTGCGCACCAACTTCACCGTCTCGCAACTGCTGAGGGCGTTGGACGACTACAACCTAAATCGCCTCTCCGCTCAAGCCAACCTAAGCATCAAGGACTTCGCCTTCGACATGGACACCATCCATGCCACGACTTCCTTGCTGAATGTGGGCTTGACCTTGCCCGCCTCAGCCAAGGGCAACGGTCGTAAGGGCGCCTTTGTCTCGTTGGCATCACAAGCCCTGCAGGCACAGGTGGGGCGGGGCATCCGCGCCAATATGCAGAAACCCGACATCCAATTCTCTGCCGACAACTTCAATGGCGGTATGGAGAAGATGCTGTTGGATGCCGCGCTTAATTTCAGCCACTTGGATGTGGTTTACGACACTATCACGGCGACGCTGGAGTCGCCCGCCATCACCTTCGTTACCCTGCCCGAGAGGAGCACAAAGGGCTTGAATGCCCGTGTCACCTTGAACGGCCAGGACATCGTTGCCAATCTGGGTGATGCCTATGCCTTGAATTCCAATTTGTTGAAAGTCAATGCCTCGGTGGCCCAAAATAAAGGCAAGACCGACTTCTTGAACCAGTGGAACCCTACCGCCGACTTCGTGTTGGGCAACGCCGTGGTGAAGGTCGCCGGACTGGACGAGGACATCCATATCAGCAACATCGACTTCCTGTTCAATTCCTCCGAGCTGGACTTCAAACGAAGCACCTTCCGCATCGGTCAGTCGGATCTGAGCCTCCAAGGCAGTGTGATTGGCATCAAGGAATGGATTGCCGACCATAGGAACCTGATGAAAGGCGAGTTGCAAGTCACTTCCAATTATTTGAACCTCAACGAAATCATGGATCTGACAAGTGGTTTGGGCCAGTCGGAAGCTCCTGGCTCAGTAACCGAGGCCCCTGCTGAAGACAAGGAAGACGACCCGTTCATGGTGCCTGAGGGTGTCGATTTCAGCTTCATCCTCAACACAAAGAAGGCCTTGTTCGATAACTTCGACCTGAACAACCTCAGCGGCACCATGACCGTGAAAGACGGCACCCTGATCTTGCAGGAGATAGGCTTCACCAACAAAGCCGCCGAGATGCAGCTCACAGCCATGTACCAGTCACCGCGCAAGAACAACCTCTTCCTCGCCATGGACTTTCACCTGCTCAATGTGCAGATCAACGACTTGCTGCACATGGTGCCTTATATCGACACCCTAGTGCCGATGCTGAAGACCTTCGATGGGCAAGCCGAGTTCCACATCGGCGCCGAGACCAACCTGAAGTCGAACTACGAGCCTAAGATCTCCACCTTGCGTGCCGCTGCCGACATTGAAGGCCGCAACTTGATCGTGAACGATCGTTTCACCTTCACGAAGATCACCGACATGCTGGATGTGAGCACCGATGGCGCTTACCGTGTCGACAGCCTCGACGTGCAGCTCACCGCCTTTAAGAACGAAATAGACCTGTGGCCTTCGCAAATCGCCATCGGGAAATATAAGATCACGGTGGATGGCCGCATGACCCTCGACCAAAATGGTGAGTACCACCTCTCGGTGACCGAATCACCGCTGCCAGTGCGTATGGGATTGAAGATCTCGGGACCGCTCAACCAGTTGCAATACAAGCTGGAAGACTGCAAATATCCCCACCTCTATCGTCCCGACCGTCGCAGCGACACCGAGCAGATGTATTTCGACTTGAAGAAACGCATCGCCGACAGGCTGAAAGAAAACGTGAGATAACAAAAAAGGAGAGGCTTGCCTCTCCTTTTTTCGTCATTGCTGAATGGCTGTCTCAAGGAGTTGTGTGTCCACAACGCTACCGCCCCAGGTCGGGCAAAGCTTGATTTTCAACCAGCCCAAGCGCGGTTCACCATTGGTGGTCAACTTGAAGCCGATGTATTTCTCTTCGTCGGTCGGGAAGTTCCAGCAGTCGTAGATGTATTTGTTGTGGGAAGACTCCGCGTATTGTTCCTCCTCGTGGTATTCGTTCATCCATTCATATTCCATGTTTTCCCTGAAGAGCTTGACCTCGGCGCATTGGAAATGGTCGCCCAAGCTTAAAAGGTCGTTGGCGTCGTTGGCCTTCAGTTCAAAAACGAATACATTGGTGACACCCACGCCGTCGTTTCCGTTCACTTTGCCGCAGCTGGAGAATGTGTAGTTGTATTGCTTAGTCGTCCAGCCGTAGTTGTTGGTGGTTATGGTGGTGTCGCGGTGCGAGTAGGTCTCTGATATGACGCTGTCGCCGAGCATCTCGATGTTTTCGTTGAGGCAATACAGGCTGAGGGTCTGGAACTCTCCGATGGCCAAAGGCCCGTCGTAGACAGTTTGGATCTTGATGTCGTCGATGCCGTCGCCGTTGAGGTCAAGGACAAGTGGCTTCGAGTTGTCGTCAAATTCCATGGTGGAGTCGTAGGTGGTGACCAACATTCCATCGGTTTGGCCGAAAACGATTCCATCGGTCGGGGAGGGGTCTTTTTGGCAAGCGCTGACGATAACCATGGCTGTCAAGGCCAATGCAATTAAGAAAGGAATGTTCTTTTTCATGTTATAATAGGTTTTAGATTAGTGATTTACTATGAATTTCTGTGTTTGTCCTGCGACGGTGATGAAATACAGTCCAGAAGGCAGGGATTCTATATGGATTTGTTGTGTTTCGGAGGTGATGCTGCCATGTAGCAGGGTTTGTCCCATTATGTTGGTGATGCGGTAGGTATGTAGAGACGTTTCCTGAAACGTCTCTATAAGGAGAACGTTATTGGCGGGATTGGGATACATGGAGAACGAGACCAATGGCGAGGGCTTCTCCAATCCGACATATTTTTCGTATTCCGAGAAATAAGTTTCAACCCGGTTCGAGAGGAAGTCATTGGCAAAGGTGCAAGCCCGATTCCAATAATCGACATCGGACGGATAGCCAAACCTGAATGATTGTGCCGCTATTTCCGGATGCATTAATTCTACGATGTGATGATAATGATCCCTTGTGTTTTCATAGGCAAGGACATCTTGGCACAATTGCGACATCCTGCTTTCGAAGCAGGAAGCAAACGCTGAGTTTTGAAGACATCTCCTGAATAATAGTGTCGCTTTGCGGCTTGAAGGCCAGCTGTATTCTCCTGTGTAGGTGGCGTTTCCGAACACATTGAGAGGGATGGAATGGCCGAAAGGATCGATGCTGTAGTTGTTGAGCGCGGCATCACCGTCAAAGAACATCCAGCGCCATCGGCCGTTGTCCGTTTTCCAGCACCGCATATTGTTGGCTGGCCAGTCGTTGTTGGCAATGAAAGTCTCAAAAATAATGTAGTCGATGAAGTTGTCGATGTCGATGAGTTCACATAGGTGTTGGTAGTCGCTCTCTTCCCAGAGGTTGGCCGTCTCAAGCCAGTCCATCATGTTCGCAAACTCGATGTTGTCACCGTAGGCGTTAACTTGTCCGCCATACTTGGCCAAACCATTCCAGTTGCCGACGATTTGACAGACTTCCTTGTCAATGTCGAAATGGTCTTCAAGATACCGCTCATCCAGTTTCTCTTGTAGGAAATAAATGCCCCAGTATTCGCCGTTGAGAAAGAGCACGACAGGTCGCGACAGTCCCGCCTCCAAGCCCATGTCTATAGCGGTCTGGCTGCAAATGAAGTCTTGAATGCCGGTGTAGGGATAAAGCGATGAATAAGGCTTGATGACCAAGTGTTTGAAGCTGTTGAGCGGACTGTTTTCGAAGAACGGGTATGTAAAGCGTTTCTTGCCGTATTCCTCACGGGCATAGATTTTCAAACCTTTTTGTGGATAGCGACGAGCGCGGTTACCATGGGTTCTTAGCCCGCAGGTCTGGTTGATGCCACTGTTGTCGGAAGGGTCGTGATACTCTACATTCACTATGCGTTCCCATTCCCTGCCTGTTTGATAATAGTTGCCTGTATAATCAGAGTTGGAGCTGTCGAAGAGAACGCCCGGCACCATGATTCCCCGCTCGTAGTCAAACAGGTCAAGGGAATCGGCACAGATGGAGAGCATGGGGAGTCGGGTGTCGATGTTGGCCAAGTCGCGGATGAGATAGGATTGGGTTTTGGTTTTGCTGATACAACTGTCGTTTTCGTCGAATACGGCGGCGCGGATGACGATACAGTGTTGTACGGAATCGGGTAGATAGAAGATGTTCTCCGGACAGGTTCGGATGGTGTAGATGTCGGAATGCGAATAAAGGCTCTCGTCAAGCCAAAGCGGTTGTTCGTAAAGGAGGGAAGTGGCGTCAGGCAAGGCACCGTTGGTGGTGTAACGCACATGGTGAAGGCTGGACAAACACTCCAACGACAATGAAAAACTGCTCTCATAAAACCCGCCCGGGACGGAGAAGAAGACCTCGTCTGTCTGGCCGAATGTTGTTAGGTGAAGCCATAGCAAAATACTGAAAACCAGCGTTTTATGTATTATTTTATTCATGATAAAAGCGTGTTTCTTTTGAGGCTGTCGTATCACGGCAGCTGTTTGTCTGTTGATCGTTATGGCTGTTGCTGCGGTTCTTCGACGAGCTCAGCAACCGTGTGACAGCCTTACAAATCCTGTGTTATTGAACTATGAATTTCTGTGCTTGTCCTGAAACGGTGATAAAATATATCCCTGAACGCAAGGATTCTATATTAATTTGTTGAATATCAGTGGTTATGTGGCCTGTCAACAGGGTCTGGCCTACGGGGTTGGTGATGCGGTATTCGGTTGGGTCTGGTAGAGACGCAAAATTTTGCGTCTCTACAAACAAGGTACCGTTGGCAGGATTGGGATAAACGATTAAGGTTCCTGAGCCTGTCGAAGGACCGTCTTCAATGTTATTGTGGTATTGCTGGTACACCTCGTCGCAGTCGCGTTCGCCGAGTTTGAGCATGAGGTCGCCGTCGAGCCAGTAGCAGCGCAGGCCTTCTACACGGTAGCCATGGCCGCGGTTCAACAGTCTTTCGGGGAAGAAACTGGTGAGGTGGCCGATGGTGCTGATGAGCGTACCGCTGAAGAGGTTGCCGTCATCGCCGATGGTCATCTTTTTGTAGGGGATGCCTTCAATCATATAGTTCTCCATCTCGTAGACCTTCGTCGTGATGCTTTCCGACCCCACCTGGATGGTCCATTCGTCGCCCACCTCGGCGCTGAAGTCGTACAATATGGTAAAGGCCTGCAGCTCTTTGTTCCACCAATATACCCTGCCGTTTTTTTCGTAGACGTATTCATGCGTCACTTCGGTGTGCCAGCTGCGGTCGTATTGCGTGTTGCTGCGCACGAGCACCTTGGGCCGTTCTTCGTTGATGGTAGTGTCGCCCACGCACATCAGGTGTTGGAAGCTGACGCTGCCGTCGTCGTTCAAGATTTCATAATACCATTCCGCACCCACGAAGATGAGGCCGTCGATGCCGAACACGGGATAGCCGTCGTTTGCGTATGGCTCATGGTCCATCTTGAACACGGAGCTGCCATTGTTGAGCTGGTTGACGAAAGCCTCGGTCTTCATATAGTCGTTGTCCAAGGGGATGCCGAAACCGTCGTCGGGGGCCACGTCTTGGTCGAAGTAGCTGTTTCTGATGATGGTCATGTTGGTGTTTTGGGCAATGATGCCACCACTGTTATAAGAACTGATGGTCCCCATGTGGTAGCAGTTCTTGGCGATAAGCGTCGTGTTTGGATGAGCTTTTCCGATGATGCCGCCGGCATAGGAAGAAGGGTTGTCGGCATTGGCAGGCAAGGAGTCGTTGGAATAGCAATTCAATACGGACAGGGTGTCGATGTTGTGCACACAGCCTACGATTCCTCCGAAGCTGGCATCTTGTGGTTCACCTGAATTGAGACAGCCCCCGAACAATGTTCCTTTGCTAAAGCATCGTTCAATTCTGATGGTTCCTGAGCCTTCCGTGAGGCCGGCGCATAAGCCTATGATTCCTCCGCCGTCGCCCTCTGACATGAAGCCATAAGCCTCAACCCTTCCAGTGAAGCTGCATCCGATGATGTTGTTGTTATGGGACTGGCCGTCACAAAGGAACACGCCCACCACACCTCCAACGCCGTTTTTGGTGGTTGCGGATGAGCCGTAAACCACTTTTATTCCACCCACATTGCTGCAATTCTCGATAAAGCATTTTTCGGCCACGCCTACGAGGCCACCGACAGAGGTGTTGAACATCTGTGAGATTTCCCCTTGCTCAAAACGTCCACAACGGAGCCATTGTCCGCTGTTGTGACAGTTGATCAATTGGGTGTTAATGGCTTGGCCCACAAGGCCTCCAATGCATTTGTTATGTTGGTCTTCGACCTCGATGGCGACAACTTCAGTGTTGATGTTGGCAAGGCTGCCGTTCATCACGATTCCGAACAGACCATAATAATAGGTGTTTAAGGCAATCGCTTCGGTCATCGGGATGTTGATCTCATAGTTCCTGATTTTGTGGTTGTTGCCGTCATAATGTCCGCAGAAACAGGTGCAGTAGCCGATGCTATCCGGGTAATGCTTGTTTCCGATGGGGTCCCACAATAGGCCGTAGTCTTTCTGCAAGTCGATGTCGATGACCTGTCGGAACCAAATGTTTTGATAAGCCAATACGTCATGATAAGAGCTGTCGATGCCAACATCCATGGCCTGGTTCACCGATTGGGCCAGCCATGCCAGGTTTTCGGCCGACTCGATGAGATATGGGTCGCTGATGGTGCCGCTACCATGGGTCCAAGGCTTGGCGCTACCATTCCAGATGGATTTCTCAAGGGTCTTTTCGGCAAAGCGCGACCAACCTGGCGCATTTTGGTAAGCCTCCATTGTGTTGTAAGGCACCACAAGGTGAATCCATGGGGAGATGCCCTCAAAAGCGCTTTCGTCGGTGGTGGGTGGCACGATAGCCTTGGTGCAGATGCTGCTGATGCCCAACATGCCTTTGAATGCGTTCGTCCCTATGGTTTCCAAGGTTGCCGGTAGCAATATCCTGCCGCTGAACCCGCATTGTTCGAAGGCATTGGCACCGATATGAATGGTCTTGCCGGGGATGACCAACCTGTCTGACAATCGGCTGCAATGATAGAAGGCCTTGTCGCCGATGAAGGTCAAGGAGTCGCTTAGAAAGAGTCGTCCCGACAGCCTTGAACAATCTCTGAAGGCTTCGTCACCGATGTAGCTCACCAAGGCTGGAATGTGCAGGTCGCCACTCAAGTTGGAGCAGCCTTTGAAGGCTCCTTCGCCGATGGAGGTGATGGTTTGAGGCAATGCAAGCGTGCCTCTTAATCCCGAACAATCGCAGAAGGCATGGTCGCCAATGGCAACAAGGGTGTAGTCGTTGCCTTGGTAGGTGACGGTTTCGGCAAGGATGAGCTTGCCTTCGGGCTTGTCGTAGCCCCACCAATAGTTGTCGCCGTTTTGGCAAGGGTAGGTGGCTTCGACCCGATGGTTCTCTGGGTCGATGATGCGGTAGAAGATCTCATAGCCCGTCGAATTGATGACGGAGAAGTCGAAATGGATTTCTTGCGCGAAGCCGCTCAAGGACAAAAGCAAAAAGGCGGTGATTATGCTTAGTTTTTTCATCGTATGTGGTTTTTTTTTATTCATATCTCGTTGATGATCTCTTCGAAACTCCGTTCGTCTTCCAAGCCGTTCATCTTCTCCTGCTTGATGCGCGACTTGCGGCGGGCGTAGCTGTTGGTCTGCAGGTTCATCAGGATGGAGATGACCTGGTTGCTGAAGCCCTGTTTGGTGAGGCAACAGATTTGAAGGTCGCTTTTGTTCAGGGAGGTGTATTTCTCTGTCAGTCGTTTGGTGAAATCACCGTAGACCTTGTCGACGAGCGTCACGAAGTCGTCCCAATCGCTGTCGTTGAGGTCGAAGTCGAGGGTCGAGGCGGTGATCTGCTCGGTGAGGGCCAATGCGGTGACGTACACCTTGTTTTTCTTCAGTTCCAGCTCCAGTTGGTTCTTCATCTCCTCGGCTTTCAGCTTGGCACTCAGTGTTTTTTGTCGCAACAGCAGCAAGGTGACCGTCAGAACGACCAACAAGGCACCAAGGATGAGGTACAGATAAAGGCTCTTCATCTTATGCTCGGCTTGCAGGACGTTTTCCTGCATCTGGAGTTCATACTCCCCTTTGATGCGCTGCACCTGCTCGCTGCGGTGTTCCTGCTCGGACTGCATCAGGTTTTCATAGAAAAGCTCTTGGCATTCAAGCGATTGCTGGTAGTTGCCTGCGATCTGGTGGATGAACGACAGGCTTTGGTAGGCCGACATGCGGGTGCCGGCCTGTTCGCTCTTGGTGGCTTCCTCGAGATGTAGCACGGCGAGGCTGTCTTGCGCCAGATAGTAGTGCGCCAGACCCAAGGTCAGGTGGCAGATGTCGGCATCGGCGCCGCCTTCCAAGGCCTGATTGATGCATTTGATGGCGTAGCTGTAGGCTTCTTTCGGTATCAGCACGTCGCGGCTCATCTCCAAGAGGATGTCGCATCTCATCGTGTCGTCGTTCAAGGCCCTGGCGATGGCCAATGCTTCGTTGTAATGATGTTCTGCCGCGTGGATGTCGCCCAATGAAGCTGTTGCGCGACCGCTGTTGCGCAGGGCGGTCATTAACAGGGTGGAATCGTTAAGCTCGCGGGCGAGTGTGATGGCATCGGTGTGCAGTGTAAGGGCTTCTTCAAACAGTTCGTGTTTCCAATAGCAGAAGCCCAGGTTGTCCTCGATCTGACCTTTCAGCCGTTGCACCTCTGGCTGTTCCATGTCGCAGCAATCGATGGCGAGCAGGGCCTGGCTGAAGCTTTCGGCAGCGTCCTCCGTATGTTTGTCGGCACGTTGCTCTACGCCTTGTTGGAAGAGCGTCTCGGCTTCTTTCAGGCTACGCCCGCCTTGCTGGCAGGATGCGAGGCCCACCAACAGAAGGACAGCCATGATGACACATCGTGTTTTCATTGTTTCACAAATTTCATGGTTTGTCTGCCCACGCTAATGAAATACATGCCCATGGGCAAATTTGCAATGTCAATCTGTTGCGTTTCAGTGTTGATGCAGCCTCGCAACAAGGTTTGGCCCATCATATTGGTGATGTGGTATTCGTTTTGGTCTGGTAGAGACGCAATTAATCGCGTCTCTACAAACAGAATGCCATTGGCGGGATTGGGATACACCGCGAAAGTGTTGCCATTTGTTTCTTTGTTTTCTTCAACGCCTTCTGGAATGTTGGTCTGGCCCCATGTTAAAGGATAGTTGGGGATGAGGCAATAACCGTATTTGTCGAAGCAAAGATGGCAAACAAAGGGATTGAATGTAACGTTGACATAGGCCTCAAACCAAACATATAGGTAGTTACCATTTTCAATTTGTTTTCGTGCTGCAAATCGGCTTTGGTCTTCATCATCTAACCAGAGATAAGTCTGCCCCCAATGGCTAATGTTGGGTATGGTGTCGGTATTGTCATCATCCAGCCAAGTTATTTCCCAGTTTTCTGATGCAACGATTTCTGGCCAATACCCCGTACTCGTATAGTCCATTTTTAGACAAATATCCCCATAGCCATCATCGTCAAAATCAACCCAAAGTCTAGTGTATTGGTCTGTAATACACGAATCTGGTTCGTAGTCGGTGTATAGGATAGGGTCTTCTTCGATGAAATTTGAGAAGCAGTTCCAGCCCGGTGCTTGGCTGTAAGCTTGAGTCGTGCCAAACGGGATATAGATAGGGATAGTGCGGTTTACGCCGAGAAAGGTATCATAATAATATGGATCGTTAGGGTTGTATGTTGCCGCAGGTGGTGTTGTCGCCTTTGAGGTGATGGAAGTGATGCCGTAGCAATAGCAGAACGCATGGTTGCCGATGAATGTGAGCGATGCGGGCAAAACGACCGTCTCCAATGAATCACAATCCTCAAAGACGTTATTCTCGATTCGGGTGATGCATTCGGGTATGTTGATGTATTTCAGTCTTTCGCAATGGATGAAAGCGCCACTTCCTAAAACCACGACAGAATGAGGGATGATCGTGTTGATGCAACCTGTGATTAGAGTGTTGGTGGCGGTTTCAATCAAGGCATTGCAATTGTTGCGGCTGTCATATATAGGATTGGCTTCGTCAACGGTAATAGATTCAAATTTGTTGTCAACAAAAGCGTAACCGCCAATTGAAGTCAATGTGGCTGGAATATGTAGTGAGGTCAAATGACAGCTTTCAAAGGCGTATGCTTCAATGGTTGTCAATCCAGCCGGAAATACAACGGAGGTGATGTGGCTCATGTAAAATGCGTTTTCTTTTATTGTTGTCACTGTGTATACGACATCTTCATGAGTCACTGTTTCAGGGATGATAAGCTCGCCTTGTGCGGCTTGACCGTCAATGTGGCCATCAAGTCTCACACAAGGAGGGTCATTGCTGATAATCGTGTAAAGCAGGTCTCCTGATTGGAAACCATAGGATTTCATCGCAAAGCTTGCAAAAACCATGATGATAAGGAATGTCTTTTTCATGGTATTAGAGTTTTGTTTGTTTATTTCACTATAAATTTTTGTGTCATGTCGCCCAGGCTAATGAAATACATTCCCGCAGGCAGGCATTCTATATTAATCTGTTGCGTCTCGGCGATGATGCTGCCCGACAGGATGGTCTGTCCCATCATGTTGATGATGCGGTAGGTATGTAGAGACGTTTCCTGAAACGTCTCAAATGATGTAACCGTTTCGTTGGGAGACGTTTCGGGAAACGTCTCTACAAACAAGGTCCCGTTGGCAGGATTGGGATAGACCGAGATAAGGTTTTCTACGGTCTCTTCTTCCACGCTTTGGGAAATGGTGGTTTGTCCCCAAACCAAAGGATAATTTGGATCGGTGCAATAGGCCATTTTATCTAAAGCAACCCATGGATATGGACTTGGCGGACAATGAGTGATATAAACCCTAAACCATCCATAGTAATAAGCGTCTCCTACTTTGTGCCTAACAGCAAACTTGTCGCTTATAGTATCTATCCCGTTACAATAATCCCACATCCAGGCAATCCTTGTAGACCAATAATGCTCTGGTTCATTCATTGGTGTCAGCGTGTCGCAAGGTCTGAATTCGTGTAATTCCCATTCTGGTTCATAACAAATCATATCAAACCAACCTCCTGCAGAGTAAACATAACTGGTGATTCTTATATCAGGGTGACCATCGTAATCGAAATCTATCATCATTTTGCTCTCTGGATAGAGGTCGTATTGCTTAAGTTCAACTAAGGAGTCAGGTTCAAAATCTATGTAGATGATTTCGCCCTGCTGGGCATTCAATGTCAATGAAGTCCATGTTAGGACGGCTAAGAATATCAATAGCTTTTTCATGGTATTAGGTTTTTGTTGGTTTATTTCACCACAAATTTCTGTGTAACATTACCCACGCTGATGAAATACAATCCTGCGGGCAGGGAATCTATATTAATTTGTTGGGTTTCAGCGGTGATGCGGCCCGACAGGATAGTCTGGCCCATCGTGTTGATGATTCGGTACGTTTGGTTTGGTAGAGACGTTTCCTGAAACGTCTCTACAAAGAGGACGCTGTTGGCAGGGTTGGGATAGACAGAAAAAACAATCTCTTTCGTTTCGTCAACGTTCATTGTGGTTTCAATAAAATTGGTGAAATAGTTCCAGCCAGATGCGTTTTGGTAGGCTTCGGTTGTGCCAAAAGGAATATAAATGGGTATTTCACGATTTACACCCATAAAACTATTACAATAATAGTATGAACCGTATTCATAATATGCTGTCGGTGGCATGGGTGATTTGGAGGTGATAGAGGTCAGATTCTCACAGTATAAGGCATAATCACCGATATATGAGATTGTTGAAGGCAAGGTGATTGATGGTAGAGAATTACATCCAGAGAAAGCTCCCGCTTCCAATCGTTCCACAGATGATGGTATGGTTATGGAATCTAACTCTGTTATTGAAAGAAATGCATTTTGTCCAATAATGGTGATGTCGTCGGGAATTATGGTGTTGACGCATCCATATAACAGTGTGTTTGAGGCTGTTTCTATTAAGGCGTTACAATTGCCTCGGCTGTCGTAAACAGGGTTGGCCTCATTGACAGTGATGGACCGAAGTCTGTTACAGCCATGGAAGGCTCCTGCTCCGTATTCATTGTTTTCAGGGCTAATTGAAGTCACGGTAGAAGGGATATGTAGCTCACATATTGGACAACCGCTGAAAGCACCTCTTTTAATGGTAGTAACCCCTTCTGGAATAACAATAGATGGTATAAGGCAACCAGCAAAGGCACACTCTCCTATGGTCGTGACACCTGAAGGGATGTCAATGGAGTCCTTGATGCGACAATTATTAAAAGCATCATCACCTAATTTCGTCAAAGCATCCGGAAGACTGAAAATGTGTTCCAAACAATAGCAATCTATAAACGCCAAGTCACGTATTTCACGTAAGCCATTGCCAAATACCACCGAAGTAATACCATTACAAAAGGAAAAAGCATTGGTTGCAATGATAGTTACCGAGTCGGGAATTACCACTTCTCCGGTAATACCTCTGCATGCAAGGAACGACCTTTGACCAATAAAAGTTAATGTGTTGGGAAAGACTACAGAAGTGATGCCAGTGCACTCGTAAAAAGTACTGAAATCAATTCGGGTTACAGTGTAAACAGTATCGTTGTGTGTAACAGTGGCTGGGATGACCAAATCTCCAACGGGTTTCTCATACCCATAGTAATAGGTGGTTATGTGATTACCGTTGGCATAGTAATCCCGAAAACACGGGTAAGTAACCCATACTTCTTGTGGAGCATAGTCTCTTTTCAGAAAATACAAAGTTTGTCCTGATTCAACAACTTCGGAAAAATGATAGTGGATCTCTTGCGCGAATCCATTTATGGCAAAAGACAGTAAAAATGTGATTGCAAATATCTTTTTCATGGTATTATGTTTTTAATTTGTCCGTCAATTTGCATTCCTTTCAGGTCTGCAACGCAAAAGTAGAACATTTCCCAAAACAAAAAAGCATTTGTCAAGCCCTTGGGAGGCCTTGTCTATCAATTGGCGCGAAGGTAGAAATATAAAAAATTGGATTTCAATTTGTTAGAAAATCGAAATCCAATCGTTGTCTATGGGTTTGTCTATGTGTTATACGAGTAGAGACGCATAATCTTGCGTCTCTACATGGCATTTTTCTGCGATTTTACCAGTCGGAATCCCAGTCGGTGTCGTTGCTGTCCCACGAGTCACCACTGCTCCAGTCGCTGTCGCTGTCCCAGTCGTTGTCGTTGTTGTGGCTGCCCGAATTATACCACTGCGACTCCTCGAACCTTCGTCCGGAGTGGTTGTCGAAACGGTAATCGTTGGCGTTGTCGTCTGTGATGGCATCGTCCAGCATGTCGCCGTCGTTCGACTCGAACCAGTCGTTGAAATGGGGGTCGAAATAGTACCACCTAGAGCCTTGGTGATAGTACTCCTGTCCTTGGTAGTGATAGTAGCCGTTAGGGGCGGAATGGTCGAAGATGGCCAACAAGGCGGCCAAGGCAAAGCCGATGAGGATGGCAATCATGCATCCTTTCCCCTTCTTTTTCTTGTTTGGGGTGGGTTGCTGTGCGGCAGGACGGTTGCCCTTCTGGTCGACGATCTCAGCCTTCAGCCGCTGCAGCAGCTCGTTGACGGCATACTGCTCGTCGGCACCTTTGTAGCGGACTGCACGCTCACCATTGGACTTGTTCTTGTAGACCACCACGTTGCCGCTGCCATCGCGATAGATGCCGAAGGCCCTAGGCTCTTGGATGTCCTTGCCGATGAAGAAACGGGTGATCTCCTCGGGCGGCAGATGATGCGCCACATACCAAGCCTTCAACTCTTCGATGGTCTTGGGTTGTTCGGGGGCGGTACGGTGTGCTCCCGATAGGGGAGCACCGCAGCAGGTACAATGCTCGTTGGTCTCCTCAACCAACGCACCGCAGAAATCACATTTAATTTGCATCTGTGTTCTAATTATTCAAAACCGTAGGTCGCAATAATAGTTTGCCAAATCTCGGGCAACTTCTCGATTTCATCGGTGGAACACAGTATTTTGTCGTCGTCATCCTTGACGGTGTAACGGTGTTCAACGCCAATCTCGCCGTACTGTTCGGGATCGAGGACGATGGCGAGTTCCTCCTTCATCACAATCATGCTGCCATTCCATTCGCTGCGGGTGATGTCGGTCTCACAGTAGGAACTGCTGCCGCCATCAAAGAAGCTCTTGGTCGTGGGGTAAAGCATGGGGTTCTGTAGCGCTGAGCCTTGAACGACTTGGAACTGTTGCTCAAATTCGTCCCAAACCAGCAAAGAGTTGGCTGTGCGCGATAGGCCGAGTCCGATATAGATGTCGGTCATGCCGTCGAAATTGGCGTCAAGGAAATGCACGGGGGCTTCTTCCGAGGCCAATTCCATCTCATCGACGACGGTTTGGATCACCTTGCCATCATAACTGATGGTAGCTGTAGTGAAGTCTTCAGAGACTACCACGGTAAGATGAGGATCGGTTTGCGGGAACTGGTCTAAAAAGAGAAATCCGGACTCGTCGGCTTCCACCTGAGGTGCAGTCATCACCAGTTTGGCAGGGGCTTCCGGTTGTTCGTTTTTCGGTTGGTTGTTGCCACAGGCCGTGAAGAGGCCGAAGCAGATGCACAGGGTAAGTGTGCCAAGTAACATTGACTTGGTTTTCATGGTATTAGTTTGTTTAAGTGTTGAATAATCGGATTATTTCTTGGGTTTTAATTCGTCGAAAATCATGTTGCGGAGGTTGTCGATCGGGACGCGCACCTGCTGCATCGTGTCGCGGTCACGCACGGTGACGCAGTTGTCGACCAGGGTGTCGTTGTCGACGGTGACGCACATCGGCGTGCCGATGGCATCCTGACGACGGTAACGTTTGCCGATGGAGTCCTTCTCCTCGTACTGGCACATGAAGTCGGCTTTCAGCGAGTCGATGATCTCGCGGGCTTTCTCCGGCAGACCGTCTTTCTTGACTAATGGCAGAACGGCGACCTTGTAAGGTGCCAGGATGGCCGGCAGCTTCAGCACCACGCGCTCCGAGCCGTCTTCCAGCTTCTCCTCGGTGTAGGCATTGCTGAACATGGCGAGGAACATGCGGTCGAGGCCGATGGAGGTCTCGATGACGTAAGGCGTGTAGCTCTCGTTGGTGTCGGGATCGAAGTACTGGAGTTTCTTGCCCGAGTATTTGGCATGGGCCGAGAGGTCGAAGTCGGTGCGGCTGTGGATACCTTCCAGCTCCTTGAAGCCGAAGGGGAAGTCGAACTCGATGTCGGTGGCGGCGTTGGCGTAGTGGGCCAGCTTCTCGTGGTCGTGGAAGCGGTATTTCTCGGCGGGCAGACCCAGCGAGAGGTGCCAGTTGAGGCGTTCCTGCTTCCAGTGTTGGAACCATTCGAGCTCCGTGCCGGGGCGTACGAAGAACTGCATCTCCATCTGCTCGAACTCGCGCATACGGAAGATGAACTGACGGGCCACAATCTCATTGCGGAAGGCCTTACCGGTCTGGGCGATGCCGAACGGAATCTTCATGCGGCCGGTCTTCTGCACGTTGAGGTAGTTGACGAAGATGCCCTGTGCCGTCTCAGGACGCAGGTAAATCGTATCAGAGCCGTCGGCCACGCTACCCATCTTGGTGGCGAACATCAGGTTGAACTGACGCACATCGGTCCAGTTGCGGGTGCCGCTGATGGGGCAGACGATCTCAAGGTCGAGGATGAGTTGCTTGATGGCGTCGAGGTCGTTGGCCTCCATGGCACCATACAGGCGGTGACTGATTTCCTCAATCTTGGCCTTGTGTTCCAACACACGCGGGTTGGTGCTCACAAACTGCTCCTCGTTGAAGGCGTCGCCAAAGCGCTTGCGGGCCTTCTCCACCTCTTTATTAATCTTCTCCTCGATTTTGGCCATGTAGTCCTCGACGAGCACATCGGCGCGGTAGCGTTTCTTGCTGTCACGGTTGTCGATGAGCGGGTCGTTGAAGGCGTCGACGTGGCCCGAGGCCTTCCAGGTGGTGGGGTGCATGAAGATGGCGGCGTCGATGCCGACGATGTTCTCGTGCATCTGCACCATGGCCTTCCACCAGTATTCGCGGATGTTCTTCTTCAGCTCCACGCCGTTTTGGCCGTAGTCGTATACAGCCGACAGTCCGTCATAAATCTCGCTCGAAGGGAAGATGAAACCGTATTCCTTCGCATGAGCGGTTATTTTCTTAAAGAAATCTTCTTGGTTCATAGTAGTTTAAATTGTGACGCGAGACTAACAGACACGAGACGAGAGACGATTAATATGTCTCGTGTCCCGAAGTCCCGTGTCTCGTGTCAAATACATTATAATAATTCTAAGAGGTTACACATTAAATAATCAGCATCGCGTCGCCATAGGTGAAGAAGCGGTATTTCTCTGCGATGGCTTCCTTATAGGCCTTCATCAGCAGGTCGTAACCAGCGAAGGCAGCCACTTCCATCATCATAGGTGACTTGGGCAGGTGGAAGTTGGTGATCATGCAGTTGGCCACCGAGAAGGTGTAAGGCGGGAAGATGAACTTGTTGGTCCAGCCTTTGTAGGGCTTGATCTTGCCACCGATGGTCATGGCGGTCTCGAGGGCCTTCAGCGAGGTGGTGCCCACGGCAAATACGTTGTTGTGGCGCGCGTTGGCTTCGTTGACCAGGGCGCAGCATTCCTCGTCGATGTACATCTCCTCAGAGTCGGGCTTGTGCTTGGTGAGGTCTTCCACCTCGATGTCGCGGAAGTTGCCCATGCCGGGGTGCAGGGTCAGCTCGGCGAAGGAGGCGCCGATGATCTCGAGGCGTTTCATCAGGATCTTGCTGAAGTGCATGCCAGCGGTGGGAGCCGAAACGGCGCCTTCCACCTTGGCGTAGATGGTCTGGAAGTCTTGGGCGTCTTCGGGGCGCTCCTCGCGGTTCAGTTCCTTCGGGATGGGCGTATGGCCGAGTCCCGAAAGGGTCTTCTTGAACTCGTCGTAGGTGCCGTCGTAGAGGAAACGCAGCGTGCGGCCACGCGAGGTGGTGTTGTCGATGACCTCGGCCACCAGCTCGTCGCCTTCGCCGAAATAGAGTTTGTTGCCGATACGGATCTTACGGGCCGGGTCGACGAGCACGTCCCACAGACGGCTCTCGTGGTCCAGTTCGCGGAGCAGCAGCACCTCGATTTTGGCGCCGGTCTTTTCCTTCTCGCCATAGAGCTTGGCGGGAAACACTTTGGTATTGTTGATGACGAACACATCGCCGTCCTTCACATAGTCCACCAGGTCCTTGAAGATGCGGTGTTCTATTTTTCCAGTTTTGCGGTCGACGACCATCAGTCGGGCTTCATCGCGGTTCTGTGTAGGCTGAAGCGCAATCAGCTCGCTGGGCAAGTTGAATTTGAATTGGGATAGTTTCATTTATATAAAGTTTGATACTCTTCGCTCAATAAGGCGTGCAAAGATAATGCAGGACAAAAGTTTTGTCAAGTTTTTTTATTAATCGCTTGATTGTCAGCCTTGTTTTTGCTCTTGTTCCTTTTTCCAGGCCTTGTATTCGTCGCCTGTGTCGACGATGTGTTGTCTAAGCTTCTCCAGCGGCCAAGCGTCTTCCACGCGAAAGTCGCCGATGCGGGTGCGGCGCAGGGCGGTGAGGCAGGCGCCGTTACCGAGGACCTTGCCGAAGTCGTTGGCCAAACTACGGATATAGGTGCCTTTGCTGCAGGTGACCTCGAAGTCGAGTTCAGGGAAGCGGTCAAGGTTCAACTTGAAGTCGTCGATACGCACGTCACGGGCTTTCAGTTCGATCTCCTCGTCGGAGCGGGCGTAGTCGAAGGCGCGTTTCCCCTTGATCTTGATGGCGGAGTACTTGGGCGGGTATTGTTTCAAGTCACCGATGAACTGCTGTCGTGCGGCTTCGATTTGCTCCGGCGTGATGCCGTCGGTGGGGAAGAAGGCGTCGGGTTCGCTCTCGAGGTCGAAGGTCGGGGTGGTCTGGCCGAGCAGGATGGTACCCGTATAGGTCTTCACCTGCGCCTGGTAGTTGTCGATTTGCTTGGTCATCTTGCCTGTGCATAGGATGAGCAGGCCTGTGGCCAAGGGGTCCAAAGTACCCGCATGACCGACCTTCAGCTTGCGGATGCCATAGCACCGGTTGAGCAAGGAACGGATGAAGTTGACCGTGTCGAACGACGTCCAGTCCAAAGGCTTGTCGATGAGGATGACCTCGCCGTCTTCGAAATGGAACATTAGGCAAAGATTATGGCGACGACGCCGACGATGACGCAATACACGGCAAACCAGATCAGTTTGCCTTTCTTCACGATGTTGATCATCCACTTGCAGGCGAGGCAGCCGAAGATGAAGGCCGCCAGGAAGCCGACGATGGCCGCCAGGGGCGAGATGCCCGCCATGGCTTGGCTGAAGCCGACCTCAAAGATGTCCTTGATGTCGAGCAGAGCCTCACCCAAGATGGGCGGGATGACCATCAGGAAGGAGAACTGTGCGAGTTTTTCCTTCTTGTTGCCGAGGAGCAGACCCGTGGCGATGGTGCTACCCGAGCGCGACAAGCCCGGCATCACGGCACAAGCCTGGGCGATGCCGATGATGAAGGCATGCCATCCACTGATGTTCTCTTTTTGGCGCGGCTTGGCGAAGTAGGAGAAAGCCAGCAGCGAGGCTGTGATGAGCAGGCAGATGCCCACGACGAGCAGGCCCGAGCCAAACACCGCCTCCACCTTGTCCTTGAAGAAGAGCCCCACAATCATTACGGGGATCATCGAGATGAGGATGTTGAAAGCGTATTTCGTACCGTCGTTGAGGTTGCAGTATTTGCGCCACGACTGTTTGGCGAATAGGTCCTTGAAGATCCAGACGATTTCCTTCCACAGGATGACCAAGGTGCTCAATACAGTGGCCACATGGAGCAGCACGGTGAAAGCGAGGTTCGACTCGCCGTCTTCAAGGCCGAAGAGGGCCTGGCCGATGGCCAGATGGCCGCTGCTGCTGACGGGCAGGTATTCCGTCAGGCCTTGGATGATACCGAGTATCAGCGCTTGTATCCAACTCATTTCTTACCCCTCCAGAAAATAGCTACGATCTCCACCACAAAGCCCGCCAGGATCAGGATGGTCGACAGGGTGATGTGACGGAAGTCGAACATGCTCTCGTTGAAGACGTCGGGGTCGTTGGAACCGCCGCCAAGCATCAGGATGAAGCCGATGACGAGCAGGGCGATGCCGATGAGCACGATGATGTAGTTCTGTTTGCTGAAGGGCATGACTTTCTGTTCGTCAGCCGGTTCGATGGTTTCTTTTTTCTTGTTTTCTTTTGCCATATTGTGTTGTGTTTATTCTATGCGTATAGTCTGTCGACATCGGCGTGGAGGTATTTGCGCAAGGCGATGCGGGTGGAGAGGCCGCCGAGCAGCATGCCTAGCAAGAGAATGCCAACGAAGATGCCGATAATGATTTGATAGTCTTGGACCAGAGTCAACTCGGGCAAACGTTGGCTGACGCCATAGAGCAGCAAGGCGAGGGCGGCATCGGCCAACAAAGCGCCGAAGAAGCCCTGCAAGACGCCGCTGCGGATGAAGGGCCTACGGATATAGGCCGGCGTGGCGCCCACAAGCTGCATGCTGCGCACCAGGAAACGCTTGGAGTAGATGGAGAGTCGTATGGTGTTGCGTATCAATGTGATGGCGATGATAAGCAGGATGAGACTGGCCACCACGAGGGCGAGGCCGATACGGTTGACGTTCTTGTTGATGACGTTGACGAGCGACTTCTGATAGTAGATTTCCTTGACGTCGGTGTTCTTGAGCAGCTGGGCTTGCAGGGCGGCGATGCTGTCGTTGTTGGCATAGGCTGCATTGAAACGCACGTCGATGGAGGGGAGAAGCGGGTTCTCCTCGTTGCCGAGCCATTGCAGGAAGTCCTCACCGAGGTCTTCGCTCAAGCGGCGGATGGCTTCCTCCTTGGTGATGTATTCCGTCGACTTCACGGCGGGCAGGGCATCGAGCTCCGATTTCAACCGCAAGATGTTGGCTTCCTGTACGTTGCTGTTCATCACCACCTCGAAGCCAATGTTCTCCTTGAGGTGGTTGGAGAGCTTCTGCGCATGCATCATGAGCAGGGCAAACACGCCCAAGAGGAAGAGCACCAAGGCGATACTCATCATCGACATGAAATAGGACCCTGCCACACGGCGTCTGTTGTAACTCTTCTCTGACATCTTCGGTTGTCAAACTGATTTTGAAACGGCAAAGATAAAGAATTAACTTTGTTGAATCGCAGATTTCTTGCGGGTTGGTGGAAAAATTTTGACTAGGTCGAAGTAAAAATTCCTATTTTTGTGCTTTCATTCCTATTATTCCGATATGCAAACGCTGAAATCCAACATACGCACCGACTCCGAGGAGTTCAAGCAAAATGAAAAGAACTTCCTCGCCTTGATGGCACAGTACCGCGAGGCGATGTCGGCCTCCATGCAAGGCGGCGGTGAATCGGCCGTGGCCAAACACAAGAAACGCAACAAGCTCCTTGCCCGCGAGCGCATCGACCTGCTCATCGACCCGAACACGCCCTTCCTGGAGCTTTCGCCGATGGCGGCCTATGGCACCTATAACAACGACTTCCCCTCGGCGGGTATCATCACGGGCATCGGCGTGATTCAAGGACGTGAGGCCGTCATCGTGGCCAACGACGCCACCGTGAAAGGCGGCACCTACATGCAGTACACCGTGAAGAAACACCTTCGTGCCCAGGAGATTGCCATGGAGAACCACCTGCCTTGTGTCTATATGGTCGACAGTGGTGGCGCCTTCTTGCCCGAACAGGACACCGTCTTCCCCGACCGCGACCATTTCGGCCGTTTCTTCTACAACCAGGCGCGTATGTCGGCCATGGGCATCCCACAGATCGCCATTGTGATGGGTATGTGTACCGCTGGCGGCGCCTACGTGCCTGCCATGAGCGATGAGACCATCATCGTGCGCAACCAAGGCACCATCTACCTCGGCGGACCGCCCTTGGTGAAGGCTGCCACGGGTGAGGTCGTCACAGCTGAGGAACTGGGCGGTGGCGAGATGCACACCAGCATCTCGGGTGTTGCCGACCATTTGGCCGAAAACGACCAACACGCCTTGCAGATCTGCCGCAACATCTTCAAGACCTTGGAGAAGAGCCACCGTCAGAAGCTGGACATGCTGCCCGTTGAGGCACCTTTATACGACCCGCACGACCTCTACGGCCTTGCGCCCATCGATTTCCACAAGCTCGTCGACCCGCGTGAAGTCATCGCCCGCATCGTCGACGGCAGCCGTTTCCAGGAATTCAAGTCGCGCTATGCCACCACCATCGTCTGCGGCTTCGCCCATCTGATGGGCTTCCCCGTGGGCATCATCGCCAACTACGGCGTGTTGTTCTCGGAATCGGCATTGAAAGCCACCCACTTCATCGAGTTATGCTGCCAGCGCAACATCCCGTTGGTGTTCTTGCAAAACATCACGGGCTTCATGGTGGGTAAGCAGTACGAGCAGGGCGGCATTGCCAAAGACGGTGCCAAGATGGTGCATGCCGTTTCGAATGCCAACGTGCCCAAGTTCACCGTCATCTTCGGTGGCTCGTTCGGCGCAGGCAACTACGGCATGGCTGGTCGTGCCTACAGCCCGAGGCTGCTCTTCATGTGGCCCAACGCCAAGATCTCCGTCATGGGCGGCGAACAAGCCGCCAGCGTACTCGCCACGGTGAAGGAAGACCAATACAAATACAAGGGCTTGGAGGTCCCGACCGACGAAATCGCCCAACTGAAGAAAGACATCCTTGCCAAGTACGACTACGAAGGCTCGGCCTTCTACAGCACGGCGCGCCTCTGGGACGATGGCATCATCGACCCCGTCGACACGCGTAAGATCCTCGCCCTCGGCATCGCCGCTTCCTTGAACCAGCCCTTCCCGCCGCAACAATTTGGTGTGTTTAGGATGTAAGGTTTCCATTCGCTCATTAAAAACATCGTATATGAAAAAACTATCCATCATCCTCCTTTTTCTGGCCATAGGCCTATTCTCCTATGCCAACCCCGTCACGCTCAAAAGTCCCGACGGACAACTGGAACTGAAATTCGAAGTGGTCGGTGGCATACCACAGTATTCGCTCGACCGCGCTGGCAAGCCTATAGTGCTGCCCTCGAAGATGGGCTTCACCCTCGAATGGCGCGACGACCTCGCCCATGCCTTCGTGCTGAAAGACACGAAATACGACACCTTCGACGAGACTTGGGAGCCCGTATGGGGCGAGGAGGCTCAAATTCGTAACCATTATAACGAGATGCTCGTCACCTTGGAGCAACCCGCTGGGTCCGTCGAGAGTATGGACCATTCCACCGAGACCAAGGCCACGGTGATGCAGATCCGTTTCCGCTTGTACGACGACGGCCTCGGCTTCCGCTACGAGTTCCCGATGGAGAACGCCTTGGTCTACTTCTGGATCAAGGAGGAGCTGACTGAGTTTGCCATGACGGGCGACCACACCGCTTGGTGGATCCCTGGCGACCTTGACACGCAGGAGTTCAACTACACACAGTCGCGCCTGTCGCAGATCCGTGACTTGTGGGAGGCTGGCCACAAAGACGGCGGCTGGCCTTGGACGGGGTTCTCGCCCACGGGTGTGCAGACGGCCCTGCAGATGAAGACCGACGATGGCCTTTACCTCAACATCCATGAAGCCGCTACGCTCGACTATCCGACCATGCACCTCGACCTCGACGACCAAAATATGGTGTTTCGTGCCTTCCTCAGCCCCGATGCCACGGGCTACAAAGGCCGCCTGCAAGCGCCTTGCCGTACGCCTTGGCGCACGGTCATGGTCTGCACCTCGGCTACCGATGTACTGGCTTCGCGCCTGATACTCAACCTCAACGACCCTTGCGTCCTAGAGGATGTGTCGTGGATCCATCCCGTGAAGTACATGGGTGTGTGGTGGGAGATGATCTCGGGCAAGAGCTCCTGGGCTTATACCAACGACTTCCCCTCGGTGAGGTTGGGAGTGACCGACTATGCACACGCTACACCCAACGCCAACCACGGTGCCAACAACGCCAACGTACGCCGTTACATTGACTTTGCTGCCGCCAATGGCTTTGACGCCCTCCTCATCGAAGGCTGGAACATCGGTTGGGAAGACTGGTACGCCAAGCAAAAGGACTTCGTCTTCGACTTCCTCACGCCTTATCCCGACTTTGACCTGCCCGCATTGAACAAATATGCCCATGAAAAGGGCATCCGCCTCATCATGCACCATGAGAGCTCAGCCTCCACCATCAACTACGAGCGTTGGATGGAACAGGCCTATACCTTGATGAACCAATACGGCTACAATGCCGTGAAAGGCGGTTATGTGGGCACTATCATTCCCTTCGGCGAAGGCCACTACAGCCAGCCCATCAACAACCACTACCACTATGCCGTCGTTGAGGCTGCCCGCCACCATATCATGGTGAACTCGCACGAGGCCGTGCGTCCCACGGGCTTGTGCCGCACCTGGCCCAACATGATTGGCAACGAGAGCGCCATGGGCACTGAGTTCCGCGAGCGCATCAACCCCGGACATACCACCATTCTGCCCTTTACCCGCTTGCAAGGCGGCCCGATGGACTACACGCCCGGTATCTTTGAAACCGATATGGGCAAGATTGTATCGTGGGGCAAGAAGATGCGCACCACCATCTGCAATCAGTTGGGTCTTTATGTGACCTTCTATTCGCCGCTGCAGATGGCCGCCGACTTCCCCGAGCATTATGCCCGATTCATGGATGCCTTCCAGTTCATCAAGGATGTGGCTGTCGACTGGGACCAGAGTCTCTATCTCATGGCTGAGCCTGGCGACTATATCGTCACCGCACGTCATCCCAAGCTGTCGACGTTGAACAAGGCTGCCGAAGGCCTCGCCACCTTGCCCGATGGCAGGAGAGGCGTGGTCTCCAACGCCACGAAGTTCGTGTACGACCTGCCTGACGATGCCACCATCGAGGACCTGTGGCATGCTGAGCCGCACGATGTATGGTATGTGGGCGGCATCACCGATGAGAACGCCCGCGAAGTGCAGGTGAAACTCGACTTCCTGAAGCCTGGTGTGAAATACGAGGCGGTCATCTATGCCGATGCCCCTGACGCCAGCGGCATCCCCGATGAGCATTACAATGCACAAGCCTATACGATCACGCGTAAGACGGTGACAAACAAAACGACTTTGAAATTGAGGATGGCGCCTTGTGGCGGCTTCGCGGTTTCGTTGCGTTCGTTATAAAAACAAAAGAGGCGGTTGCTCCGCCTCTTTTGTTTTTACAATAAGCTTTTCGTCGAAAGCAGCCCGCAGGCGGCGTCGATATCCTGTCCGCGCGAGGCACGGATGGTGGCGATGATGCCTTTCTCGTTCAGTGCGTCGCGGAACCAGGTCATGGTGGCGGCGTCGGGACTCTTCAGCGGGATGCCGGGCACGGCGTGATACCTGATCAGGTTGAAGCGGCAACGGGTGCTACCCAGCAGCCGTGCGATTTCCTTGATGTGGTCTTTGCTGTGGTTGAGATCCTTGAAGATGATGTACTCGAACGAGAGGCGGCGTTGTCCGTGCCAGTCGTGTTGTTTCACTGCGTGGATGACCTCCTTGATGGGATAGCTCTTCTCGACGGGCATCAGCTTGAGGCGCTCGTCGTGGAAGGGGCTGTGCATGCTGATGGCGAGGTTGCACTTCGACTCTTCGAGGAAACGTTTCAGGTTGGGGATGAGGCCGCTAGTGGAGACGGTGATACGCGTCGGGCTCCAGCCTAAGGCCCATTCTTGCGTGAGGATGTCGAGCGAGCGCATCAGGTTGTCGTAGTTGGCCAAAGGCTCGCCCATGCCCATGAAGACGATGTTGGTCAGCGTATCGAACTCAGGCAGGCTGAGGATTTGGTTCATGATCTCGGCCACGGAGAGGTTCTTCTGGAAGCCCTGCTTGCCTGTGGCGCAGAAGAGGCAGTCCATCTGGCATCCTACTTGGGTGGAGACGCACAGCGTGGCACGTTCGCGGTCGGGGATGTAAGCCGCCTCGATGAAGTGCTCACCAGCAGGGAAGAGGTATTTCTTCGTGCCGTCTTTCGACACCTGTTCCTTCACAGGCGCCTTCAGTCCTGTTTCGTACTGCTCCGATAGCAGTGCCCTGGCGCTCTTGCTGAGGTTGGTCATGTCCTCGATGGAGGCGCAACGTTTTTGGTAAATCCAGTCCACAATCTGTTTGCCCGTGAATTTGGGCAGTCCCAATTGCTCGACAACCTCCTGAATCTCAGCGGGGGTCTTGCCTAAAAGTATCTCTTTTTCCATGCGGCAAAGATAGCTTTTTTTTGAACAGAGCGGCTCGACGCTTGGCCTCGGAGGAAAAATTGAAGAAAAATGAAATTTTTTATGGCAGAGTTGACATTATTCTTTTACCTTTGCAAAACGCAAACGGCATCGTAGGCAGAGGCTGTTTCGGTAGGCTCTATCATCATGGCAATTATCACATTAACAAGCGATTGGGGGACAAAAGACTATTATGCCGCAGCAGTGAAAGGCACCATTCTTTCACAGTTGCCTGACGCTACCATCGTTGATGTCACCCATGAAATCGAGGCCTTTAATGTGGCTCAGGCGGGCTTTACGCTGAAAAACTGCTTCCGTTGCTTCCCTCAAGGTACGATACACATCATCGCAGTCGACACAATTGAGTCGGCGGAATGCCCGCATGTGGTGGTGAAAGCCGAAGGACAGTATTTCATTTCGACCGACAACGGCATCTTCAGCCACATCCTCGACGGGAAATACGACGAGGCTGTGTGCATCGACGTGATGCAGGACTCCGACTTCTTCACCTTTGCCACGCGCGACCGTTTCGCCAAAGTCGCCGTGATGATTGCCAAGGGCGAGCCGCTGTCGAGCATCGGCGAGCCGCGCCTGAGGCTCAACCCCGGCGGTGCCTTCTGTGCCGTGGCCCGCGACAACACCATCGAAGGTGTGGTGATGCACATTGATTCCTACGACAACCTCATCACCAATATCTCCAAGGAACTCTTCGAACAGGAACGCCGTGGCCGCGACTTTACCATCCAGGTGAAAGGCGATCTTTACACTGTGGATGAGATCTCCGACAGCTATCTCGATGTCGACGTGGTGGACTTGGTGGCCATCTTCGGTACGCACGGCTATCTTGAACTGGCCTTGAACAAGGCCAAGCTGGCCTCGCTTTGTGGCATCGAACTCAAGTCGACCATCAAAGTGATTTTTGATGACGGGAAGACGACCTCGCCTATCGATTCATTATTCTGATTTCCAGACCTTTCGTTGAATAATCTGGAACACTTTCCAGAAGATTAATCCTATCAATGCTCCGAGCAGGGCACCGCAAAGGATGTCGCCTGGATAATGGTAGCCGATGTAGATGCGGCTGTAGCTGGAGACAGCGGCCCAGAAAAAGAGTATGATAGCCGTCCACGGGTTGAATTTCTTTAAGACGGGAGTCAGGAAAGTGGCGATGGCAAAGGTGTTGGCGGCATGGGAGGAGACGAAGCCGAATCTTCCGCCCGCCAGGCCTTTCGGGAGGTGTATTAATCCTTGGAAAGCATCATTATAGCATGGTCTTAACCGCTGAAAGACAGGCTTGAAGACATGGGAGGCCAATTGGTCGGAGCAGAGCACCACGAGGCCGACCGCCACGAAGACCCACCAGCAGCGTTTGCCATATTGCTTCACGGCCCAGTATATTAATAATAGGTATAACGGCAGCCATACCCACATGTCAGTGAGGAGCACCATCACTTTGTCCATCCAGTCGGCGTGGAGGCCGTTGAGGAAAAGGAAAAGGTCGGAGTCGATGGTGGAGAGGCTGGCCATTACCAATCCTCCCCTTCGTCACTCTTGTTCAGCGTCAGCCAGATGAGGTCTTTCAGCTCGTCGATGCCTTGCTGGGCCACGGAGCTGATGAAGACATGCGGTATCTTTTTCGGCAGGTGTTTCTTGATATCCTTGATGGTGTCGTCGTCGACGAGGTCGCACTTGGTGATGGCCAGGATGCGGTCTTTGTCCATCAGCTCGGGGTTGTATTTCTTCAACTCGTTGAGCAGGATGTCGTATTCTTTCTTCACGTCTTCGGTGTTGGCGGGCACCATGAAGAGTAGGGTAGAATTGCGTTCAATGTGGCGCAAGAATCTGATGCCCAAACCTTTGCCTTCTGCGGCGCCTTCGATGATGCCGGGGATGTCGGCCATGACGAAGCTGCGGTGGCCGCGATAGCTGACGATGCCCAAGTTAGGCACCAAGGTGGTGAAGGGATAGTCGGCGATCTCGGGTTTGGCTGCCGAGACGACCGACAACAGCGTCGACTTGCCCGCGTTGGGGAAGCCTACCAAGCCGACATCGGCCAAAAGCTTCAGCTCCAGGGTGACCCATTCCTCTTGGCAAGGCTCGCCGGGTTGGGCAAACTTGGGTGCCTGCAAGGTGGCCGTCTTGAAGAAGGCGTTGCCCTTGCCGCCGCGACCGCCTTTGAGCAGCACGATCTCCTGCTTGTCTTCAGTGATTTCGCACATCATCGTGTGGTCTTCGGCATGATAGGCCACCGTGCCCAAGGGCACGTCGATGTAGACATCCTCGCCCGCCGCACCTGTGAGTTGGTTCTTGCCTCCTGGCACGCCGTCGCCGGCGTAGATGTGTTTCGTGTAGCGCAGGTGGAGCAGGGTCCACAGTTGGGCGTTGCCGCGCATGATGACGTTGCCGCCGCGACCGCCGTCGCCGCCGTCGGGACCGCCTTTAGGGATGTATTTCTCGCGGCGGAAATGCAACGAGCCGTGGCCGCCCTTGCCCGAGCGGCAGAATATCTTGACGTAGTCTACGAAGTTTGAGGTCATGGCAGAAAGGATTAAAACTCATCGATAAACTCCACGCTTTCATTGTCGTCGTATCGGTTGCAGTCGAAATTGAGGTCGATGCCGGGAGCGTAGGGCTTCGGGAAGTCGCCTTTGCTGATGTTCAGTTCCCTGTCGGCATACACCTTCTTCATATATATGGCCCAGATGGGCAATGCGGTGTGTGAGCCCTGTCCCAAAGCCGTGGAGCGGAAGTGCACACTGCGTTCTTCGGCACCTACCCACACGCCTGTGGTCAGGTCGGGGGTGATGCCCATGAACCAGCCGTCGCTGTTTTTCTGGGTGGTACCCGTCTTGCCCGCGATGGGGTTGGTGAAGCCGTAGAGCGAACGCAGACGGACGCCCGTGCCGCTCTGCACCACGCCTTTCATCAGTTCGATCATCTTGTAAGCCGTCACTTCGCTCATGGCTTCCGACTCTTCGGGGCTGAAATGCTGGATGACGTTGCCGTTCTTGTCTTCGATGCGGGTGATGAACATGGGCTTGATGTAGACGCCTTGGTTGGCGAAGGTACTCATGGCTCCGACCATCTCGATGAGTTTCAGGTCGCACACGCCGAGGCAGATGGCAGGCACGGCATCGATGGGCGATTGCACGCCAAGGCGTCGGGCTTGGGCGATGACGGCATTAGGCCCGAAACGGTTCATCAGGTAGGCCGAGATCCAGTTGTTGGACTGCGCCAAGGCATATTTCAGCGTGATTTCTTCACCTACACGGCCGCCACCGTTGCGAGGCTCCCAATATTGACCGTTGTCCAACGGGATTTTGTATGCGATGTTGGGTATCCGGGTGCAAGGCGTGAATTCGCCTTCCTGCATGGCCAACGAATAGAGGAAGGGCTTGAAGGTGGATCCCACCTGACGTCGGGCCTGGGTGACATGGTCGTACTTGAAGAAACGGTAGTCCAAGCCGCCGACATAAGCCTTTACATGGCCGGTGTGCGACTCAATGGAGATGAGGCTGGCTTGCAGGAACCACTTGTAGTAGCGGATGGAGTCCATCGGGCTCATCACCGTGTCGATGGGGCCGTCCCACGAGAAGACGGTCATCCTGACGGGGCGGTTGAACTCGGCCTTGATGGAGTCTTCGGGCACGCCTTCGTTCTTAAGCGAGCGGTAACGGTCGGTGCGCCGCATCGAGGTCTCCAGCAACGCGTCGATCTGGTCGGCAGTGAGGTTGGAGAAGGGTGCGTTCTTCTGCCCCTTCCAATGGTTGACGAACATGGGTTGCAGTTCTTTGCCCATGAACTCCCGTACGGCCTCTTCGGCATAGCGTTGCATGCGCGAGTCGATGGTGGTGTAGATGCGTAAGCCGTCGCGGTAGATGTTGTAGGGCGTGCCGTCGGCACGATAGGTGGTGTCGGCCCATGCGGTGAGATAGCCACGCAAAAACTCACGGAAGTAGGTGGCTTGACCCGTGTTGTGGTCCATGATGTTGAAATGCGACATGTCCAACGGGATCTGCGAGATGGAGTCGTACTCGGCTTGGGTGATGTAACCGTTTTCGGCCATCTTTTTAAGCACCAGGTTGCGGCGCTCCAATGAACGCTCGGGGTTACGTATCGGGCTGTAGCGCGTGGGGGCGTTCACCACACCCGCCATAAGGGCGCACTCTTGGATGTTCATGTCTTTCGGGGCCTTGTTGAAGAAGGTCTTGGCCGCCGAGCGGATGCCGAAAGTGTTGTGACCGAAAGCCACGGTGTTCAGGTACATGGCCACGATTTCCTCCTTGGAGTAGTTATGCTCGAGTTTGGTGGCCGTGATCCATTCCTGGAATTTGCGCAACACGAGTTTGGCGCTGCTGAGGTTCTCGCCACGGGGGAAGAGGTTCTTGGCCAGTTGTTGTGTGATGGTCGAGCCACCGCCTTTTTTGTTGCCGGTCAGCACACCATAGGCCACACGGAACAGGGCTTTCTCGTCGATGCCCGAGTGCTCTGTGAAACGCTCGTCCTCGATGCTGATGAGGGCCTGAGGCATATAGGGCGAGAGCTCGCTATAACGCACATTGCTTCGGTTTTCCACGAAGTAGGTGCCCAACACCTTGCCGTCGGCGGAGATGATCTCGGTGGCCAGGTTGGTCTGTGGGTTCTCCAGCTCCTCGAAGGTGGGCATGGTGCCGAAGACGCCTGTCGCCACGCAGACGAAGAACAGGACGAGCAGCACCAGCAACGACCCGAAGATGATCCACAGGTTCCTTACGGCATGCGATTGGGTGGGTGAGGTTTTCTTTTTATTGTTCATGGTATCATTGTTTTTCTATGTACAATCCGATGTCGGAGATGCCTTTCAGCACGGGCTCACGCATGGCTTGTTCGATTTCGAAATGGTAGGTGCCCGTGAGGGGGAACAGCAGGCCGGCGTTGAGGGTGACGGTGAGGTCGCGCATCGATCCGCTGCTCTTGCCAATCCAACGGCCCTCGGGCGTGGCAAGGGTGCATTCTATCGTGTCGTGTGTGACGTTGCCATTGGGCATGCGTGTGTGGAGAAACACGAAGAGGTTGCTGTAGCGGTAGTTCTCCAGATGCCGCAGGCCAATGCCGAAAGCGTAGGGGTTGATGGTGTCGGTGACTTCGACGTCGAAGGCCACGCGGTCTTCCTGCCGCCATGCGGCCTCGGGGATCACGGTGCGCTTGTTGAAGGAGTCGTTGGCGCAAGACGCAAACACCAGTAATACTGCGATATAGATTAATCTTTTCATTAGTCACTCATCTTCTTAAGGTCGGCTTCGCCATAGCCCTCGTTGGTGTTGGTGTGGGCTTCTTGGGTGACGGCGTAGTCTTCCAGTTTCGCGGGTTTCTGTCCTTTTTTGTTCAAGTTGATGATCTCCTTCACCTTGTCGACAGGGATGGCCATGATGTTGCTCTTGTCGGTGGTGTATGAATACCACATGATGCCCTTGAACACGTCGTTTTTCTGATGCACGGCGTCGCCGCTCTCGAAATGCAGCACGATGTTGGGATCGGAGAAGGCCTTCAGGGCCTCCACATAGGCTTCATACTCGTAGTTGAGGCAGCATTTCAGCTTGCCGCACTGACCAGCCAGCTTCTGCGGGTTGGGCGAGAGCTGTTGCACGCGGGCCACACCGGTGGTCACCGACTGGAAGTCGCTGATCCATGAGGCGCAGCACAACTCACGGCCACACGAGCCTATGCCGCCCAGCTTGGCCGACTCCTGCCTGACGCCGATCTGACGCATCTCGATGCGGATGTGGAACTCTTCGGCCAATTTCTTGATCAACTCGCGGAAGTCGACACGGCCGTCGGCGGTATAGTAGAAGATGGCCTTGGTTTTGTCGCCTTGATACTCCACATCGTTGAGCTTCATTTCCAAGCCGAGGTTGTCTATAATGGTACGGGTACGTGCTAAAGTATTGTCTTCCAACTTGATGGCGGCCAGCCACTTCTCCACATCGTTGGCACGGGCGCGGCGGTAGATCTTCTTCATATCCTCGAGGGGCGTGCGGAAACGCTTGCGTTTCATCTGCCGTTTCACGATCTCGCCAAGCAGGGTGACGATGCCGATGTCGTGCCCGATGGCCGTCTCGACAGCCACCAGTTCGCCTATCTCCAGATTCAAGTCCTCAGGATAGGTGAAATAGTCCTTGCGGTCGTTCTTGAAACGCACTTCGGCCAAGCAAACATTTCCTGTAATTTCCTGGTTCTCATAGTCTTTCATCCAATCAAACTGGCTCAGTTTGCAACGGCCGCACGAGAGCACCTTTTGTCCGGGCACAAACGGCTCGTTCAGCTGGCATCCTCGATTAATCAGCTGTTTCTCAACGATATCGTTTTCTTTATTATATTGATTTTCAGTCATCTGTCAAAAAAAGTTTTATGGGTGTATATAAACTGCAAAAATACGAAAAAATTTGTTTTACTTTGCACCCAATATAACAAAGCAACAAATCGTATTATTGTATCATTAAAAAATCACATCATTATGAAAAAAGTATTATTGCTCATTCTCGTTCTTGTCGCATTGTTGGCCATCTGGGGCGTGAAGGTTTACAATGGCTTGGTTACCAACCAGGAAAACGTTGAAAGAGCGGTCGGTAATGTGCAGACGGCCTATCAAAAGCGTGCCGACCTCATTCCCAACCTCGTCGCCACGGTGAAGAATTATGCCGAATACGAGGCCAACACCCAAATCGCCGTTGTTGAGGCACGCGCCAAGGCTGCTGGCTCCATCACCATCGATCCTACCAACCTCACCGAGGAGAGCCTGAACGCTTACCTGAATGCCCAAAACGAACTGTCGGGTGCCCTTAAGAACCTCTTGGTTACCGTCGAGCAGTATCCCGACCTGAAGGCCAACCAGAACTACCTCAACCTGCAAGACCAGCTCGAGAGTTGTGAGAACGGCATCGCCAACGCCCGTCGTGAGTTCAACGAGACGGCCATGGCCTACAATACCAACGTGCGAAAGTTCCCCGGCAACATCATCGCCGGCATGTTCGGTTTCGCTGAGAAGCCCTACTTTAAGGCTGCTGACGGAGCGGAGCAGGTACCCGATGTGGGAGACTTGTTCAATAATTGACCAGGAGGAATCCTTTGTGGACAAAACAAAAAAACAGCCCCGAAACTCGGGGCTGTTTCTGTTGGTACCGAAGGCCGGGATCGAACCGGCACGAGTGTTACCTCATCGGTTTTTGAGACCGACGCGTCTACCGATTCCGCCACTTCGGCATGGTTAGATGAACTCACCATGATTGGTTCCTCGCGTCAAACGCGGCTGCAAAAATACGTTTTTTTTTGTTCATGGCAAGCATGTGGAGAAAAAAATATGGTTTTTGCCTTGTCCGCTCAAAGAAAATCCCTAATTTTGCAGCCTCAAATATCACACACCCATGTCAGGAAGATTTGTTTCCATCTTTGCCGGTAGGGCCACTAAGGAATTAGGCACCAAGATTGCCGAAGCCTATGGTACTCAATTAGGTAAGTCACAGGTTGTCGTCTTCTCCGATGGCGAGTTCCAACCTTCATTCGAAGAGAGCATCCGTGGTCATCACGTGTTCATCGTGCAGTCCACCATGCCTTCCACCGACAATCTGATGGAGCTTCTGCTCATGATCGATGCAGCCAAGCGTGCCTCTGCCCACAAGGTCATCGCTGTGATACCTTATTTCGGCTGGGCTCGTCAGGACCGTAAGGACCAGCCCCGCGTGAGCATCGGCTCCAAATTGGTGGCCAACATGCTGACTGCAGCCCATGTGGACCGCATCATCACGATGGACCTTCACGCCGACCAGATCCAGGGTTTCTTCGATATCCCGATGGATGCCTTGTATGCCTCCACCATCTTCATCGACCACATCCAGAAGATGAACATCGACAACCTGCTGATTGCCGCTCCCGACCTGGGTGCCTCCAAACGTGCCTCGGCATACGCCAAGCGTTTGGGTTGCGACTTGGCTGTGTGCCACAAACAACGTGCGCGTGCCAATGTGGTGGAGAGTATGACCCTCATCGGTGATGTGAAAGACAAGAACGTCATCATTCTCGACGACATCATCGACACTGCAGGCACCATCGTCAAGGCCGGTCAGGTGATGATGGACAACGGCGCCAAGAGCGTCCGCGCCTTCGCCACCCATGCCGTGTGCAGCGGCCCCGCCATGGAACGCCTCGACAACTCGGTGTTCAGCGAAGTGGTGGTCACCGACACCATCCCGTTGCCCGCCAACGCCTCCAAGAAAATCCGTGTGGTCAGCACGGCACCTTTGTTTGCCGATGTCATCCACCGTGTAGAATCATACGAATCCATTAGTTCATTATTCAAATGAATGTAGGGGCGGACCTGTGTGTCCGCCCAACATATAACAACAAATTAATCATTAACAATCAAACAATTCAACACAATGAAAACTGTATCATTGAGCGGTTCTCTCCGCGAGAACGTAGGGAAAAAGGATACTAAGGCTTTGCGTAAGGCCGAAATGGTTCCTTGTGTCATGTACGGCGCCGGTGAGGAGCAAGTGCATTTCGCCACTTCCGAGAAGAACTTCAGCAAGATCCTCTTCACCCCTGAGACCTACATCATCGATTTCGATGTCAACGGTAAGGTCTACAAGACCATCCTCCAAGACATCCAGTATCACCCTGTGACCGACAAGGTGTTGCACGCCGACTTCCTCATCGTGAAGGAAGACAAGCCTGTCACCGTCACGCTGCCTATCGCCCTCGAAGGCTCGGCCGTCGGTACCATGCGCGGTGGTAAACCCAAGATGGGTATCAAGAAAGTCAAGGTCAGCGGTCTGATTAAGGACCTGCCCGACTACGTGAAGGTCAACATCAGCAACGTGAACATCAACGAGGCTATCAAGGTGAAGGACCTCGCCATCGAGAACGTGACTCCCATCACCCCCGACTACACGGTCATCTACGCCGTCAACGCCGCCCGTGGCGCTGCCGTGGCCGCAGAAGAGACCGAAGAGTAATCTTAGGGTTGTCAATAAGGAAGGCCGTCTTTGGACGGCCTTTTTTCATGTTTATGAAAATATCCACTATATTTGCACGGTTATTCCGCCAACGGAAACCCACCGAACCTGATGAAATGAAGTACCTGATAGCTTGCTTAGGGAACATAGGTGCCGAGTATGACAACACGCGTCATAACATCGGCTTCAAGATTGCCGACCGTCTGGCGAAGGACTTGGAAGGGACCTTCACCACGGGCCGTCTTGCCCAGACCTCGGAGATGCGTTACAAGGGCAAGACCTTGCTCGTCATCAAGCCGACGACCTATATGAACCTCAGCGGCAAGGCAGTGAAATACTGGTTGCAGCAGGAGAAGATCCCGATGGAGAATCTTTTGGTCGTCAACGACGACATCGCCCTGCCATTGGGCACGCTACGCCTTCGCAAACAAGGTGCCGACGGCGGCCACAACGGCCTGACTGATATTATTGAGAAACTGGGTACTAATGTATTCTGCCGCCTGCGTTTCGGCCTTGGCGACGACTTCCCGCGCGGCCGTCAGGTGGATTTCGTGCTGGGGCAATGGAAAGCCTCAGAAGAGCCTATCGTCGACGAGAAATGCGACGAGGCCGTCGAAATCATCAAGAGTTTTGTCACGCAGGGCGTCGACAGGACGATGAATCAGTTCAATAAGAAGTAATTATCCTTCCGCTTCACGGGCTTTCTTGTCTTTCAGAGACCCTTCGAAAATATCGAACCTGACGAAGCGGCATTCCAGCGGGCCGTTCCAGACGGGTATCTTGGCCGTTGGCTTCAGTCCCACGTGGCGTAGGGCCACTGCATCGTCGGTGATGAGCCAGCACTGGAAGCCTTGGAAGTTGTGCTTCAGCGTGCTCCCTATCTCCTCATACAGCTTGTCGATGTCGTCTTCCTCCAAGCGGTCGCCATAGGGCGGGTTGATGATGACGATGCCGCCGCCTTCGGGTGGGGTGAGGTCGTGCATGTCCTTCTTCATCAGCTGGATGTCGTGCTGCAAGTGGGCGTAGTTGATGTTGCCTTCAGCGATGGCCACGGCCTTGGGCGAGCGGTCGGAGGCCCATATTTCATAATCGAAGTCGCAAATCTGGGCATCGGCTTCTTCGCGGATGCGTTGCCACAGCTCGGCGTCGTAGTCGTCCCATTTCATGAAACCCCACTGCTTGCGGTAGTAGCCCGGCGGGATTTTCATGGCATACATCGCCGCCTCGATGGGCAGCGTGCCTGAGCCGCACATGCAGTCGAGGAAGTTGCAGTCGGCCTTCCAACCCGTTAGCTGGATAAGTCCTGCCGCCAAGACCTCGTTCATCGGGGCTTTGTCGACTTGCTTGCGATAGCCGCGGTGGTGCAACGACTCCCCTGAACTATCGAAGAGGAGGGTCGCCTTGTCCTCACGAATGTGAAGATTAATGCGCAAGTCTGGATTGAGGGTGTTGATGTTAGGGCGGATGCCGTAGACGTCGCGGAACTGGTCGACAATGGCATCCTTCACCGTCAAACCGGCATATTGTGAGTGGGTGAAGAAACGTCCGCTCGTCACCGCATCGACGCAGAAGGTCTGGTCGGTGCGCAACAGCTCACACCAATTGATTTCCTTTACCTTTTTATACAGGTCGTCGGGGTTCTTGGCGAAGAAGCTCTTGAAGGGCTTCAGCACCTTGAGTGCGGTGCGCACCTGGTAGTTGATGCGGTACATCAGCTCCTTGTTGCCTTCGCAGATGACGGCGCGGTGCATCGTGCGCACGTTCTTGGCCCCTAAGGCCTTGATTTCGGCTGCCAGCACTTCTTCGAGGCCGGCGGCGGTTTTGGTAATCAGTTGGTATTGCTCTTCCATGAGGGTCAAATTTGGCGCAAAGATAGTGATTATTGTTGAATGTTAGATTCCCTGCGGGAATGGAGTTGTTGTGCAAGTTAATAAGCGGCGGCTGATAAAGTGTGCAGAGGGTAAACACCACATGCCGCCGCAGAAAAAATGAAAATGATTCTCCATTCCCCGAAGGGAATCTCAATAAGTTATAATAGTATTGATTATTTTCCTATCTTTGCAACCTCTACTTATAGGAGTGTATTTGTAACAGATTAAGTAACAATAATTTATTATCAATCTAATGAAAAAAGTATTAGGAATCATTGCGATGGCCATCATGTTCTCGGTGGGTCGCGTGTATGCCGATGAAGGCATGTGGCTCCCGATGTTCGTCGAGCGCCTGAACTATGTTGACATGCAGAAGATGGGGCTGCAACTGACCCCTGAAGAGCTCTATAGCATCAACCACAGCAGCTTGAAAGACGCTATCGTGGGCTTGGGCGACGACGAGATGCCTCGCGGTTTCTTCTGCACGGGCGAGATCGTCAGCGAACATGGCCTGCTCTTCACCAACCACCACTGCGGCTACGGTGCCATCCAAAAGCTCAGCTCCGACGAATACGACTATCTGCGTGACGGTTTCTGGGCCAAGAACTATGGCGAGGAACTGCCCGCTCCCGACATGACCGCTTCCTTCCTCATCCGCATGGAGGACGTCACCGAGGAGATCCTCTCCGTGGTCACTGACGACATGGACTGGCAGGACCGCACTGTGGCTATCAACAGAAAGATCAAGGAACTTGAGGTTGCCGCTTCCGAAGACGGCAAGTACAACCCTGTCATCAAGGGCTTCTTTGAAGGCAACGAGTACTACATGTTCGTCTATCAAGTGTTTCCCGATGTGCGTCTCGTGGGCGTGGCCAACTCGTCGATCGGAAAGTTCGGCGGCGACACCGACAACTGGATGTGGCCCCGTCACACTGGCGACTTCTCCATCTTCCGCGTGTATGCCGACAAGGACGGCAACCCGGCTGCTTACAGTCAAGACAATGTGCCGCTGACGCCCAAGCACCATCTGCCCATCAGCCTTGATGGCGTGCAGAAGGATGACTTCACCATGATTTGGGGCTTCCCCGGCAGCACCGAGCGCTACATGTCGAGCTATGGCATCGACTACAATGTGAACGTCTTCTATCCCACCATCATCGACATCTTCGGCAAGGAGCTTGAAGTGATGGAAGAATTCATGAAGGTCGACGAGCACATCAACCTGATGTATGCCGACAACCACGCTGGCCTGGCCAATACCTGGAAGAACTTCATCGGTCAGTGCACCATGCTCCGCAAGAACAAGGTGAGCGAGGCCAAGGTCGCTTTGGAGAATGACTTCACCAACTGGGCCATGTCGCACAACAAGCCCGAATATGCCCAGGCCCTCAGAAACCTGAAAGAGGCTTATGAGAATATGGGTGAAGTGGCCAAGTACATCTTCTATCCCAACTTTGTCGCCCAAGTAGGCCCTGCCGGTTTCGCCGCCCTGTTTGACGACTACTACCAAGCCGTTGTCGACAAGGATAAGGATACCGAGGCCATGGCCTTGATGATGCTCAATATGATCGATGTCGACGAACTCTTTGCCGAGACCGACCCGCAGGTGGAACAGAAGACCTTCGCCGAGTTGTTGAAGACCTATCAAGCTGCTTTCCCCGAAGAGGAACTACCTGAGATCTACAACATCATCAAAAAGAAGTTCAAGGGCGACATCGACGCCTTTGCCGAATATGTCTACGCCAACTCCATCTTCGCCACGCCGGAGAGCATCAGGGCCTTCCTCAAGAACCCGAAACCCAAAAAGATCGGAAAGGACTATGCCTACATCACTTACAAATCCATGATTGATGTGATTAAGGAGAACATCTCCACCTATCGTGGAGCCATGCAGGTCATCAGCGAGAACGACCACATCTTCGTGAAGGGTCTGCGTGAGTATTATGCCGACACCCAACCGGAGAAGTACCTCTATCCCGATGCCAACTCGACCATGCGTATGAGCTACGGCTCGGTGCAGGACTACATGCCGGCCGACGCTGTGCACTACGACTACATCTGCACCGCTAACGGTATCCTCGAGAAGTATGTGCCTGGCGACTATGAGTTTGACGCCCCCGAGCGCCTCATCAACCTCATCGAGACGAGAGACTTCGGCGCCTATGCCGACGACAACGGCGAGCTTGTGGTTTGCTTCCTGTCGACCAACGACATCACTGGTGGTAACTCGGGCAGCCCCATCATGAATGGCAAGGGCGAACTCATCGGCCTGGCCTTCGACGGCAACTGGGAAGCCATGAGCGGCGACGTCAGCTTTGAGCCTCGCCTGCAGCGCACCATCAATGTGGACATCCGTTACGTGTTGTTCATCATCGACAAGTATGCTGGTGCCACCAACCTCATCGACGAACTTGACATCCGCAGAAGCGACCCCCAGCCTTTGCGCGTTGAAGAGGAGAAGATTTGATCAGTGAATTCTGATAAAACGTTTGTAGAGACGCGGCATGCCGCGTCTCTACATTTTTTTTGTATTTTTGCGTCGTTATCTAAAGCCATGCGCAAACGTATCTCCTTCATATTGTTCGCCCTGTTGGCCGTTTATGGAGCGAAAGCCCAAAACGACACGGTCTTGTTTTCGAATCGAGGCGGTTTCTATGAAGATATCATTACGTTGTCATTGAGCAATACCTCGCCCCAGAATCATATCCGTTACACCACCAACGGAGCAACTCCTACGGCACAATCGAAGTTGTACACGGCACCTATGCAGCTCAATGCCAGCAAGTATTCAAGGTCGAACATCTATACCATCGTCAACACCATCCCGTCGCAGTTCTATCGTCCCCAAAGCATACAGCGTGCCATTGTCATCCGTGCGGCGGCCTTCGATGCCGAGGGCAACCGCGTCAGCCAGACCGTCACCAACACGTATTTCATCCGCTCGTTGGGTTGCGATTTTCACGGTTTGCCGGTGATGTCCATCGTGACGGATTCGCTCGCTTTGTTCGACTATGAGACGGGTATCTTCGTCCCGGGCATCAACTACGACCCCGCCGACTCGACCCACACGGGCAACTTCAAGATGCGGGGCGACGAGTGGGAACGACAGATCAACATGGAGTTTTACGAGCCTGACAACACGAGCATCAACCAGATTTGCGGCTTGCGCACACACGGCAATGCCTCACGATGGTTCCAGCAGAAAGGCATGAAACTGTTTGCCCGTGAGGCCTATGGCAAGAAGCACTTCCTGTTCCGGTTCTTCCAAGACTCGCCCATTGTGAAGTTCAAGAGCCTGTGTTTGCACCCGTTCCGTTGCAGCAACTGGCTGCAGATGGGCGGCACCGACTATCTGTCGCAAAAGGTGGCCCGTGAGTTGAACATCGATGCCTTGGAGGTGAGGCAAACCGTCGTGTTCATCAATGGCGAGTATTGGGGCATCTACACCTTGGAGGAGGCTGCCGACGAGCATTATCTCAAAGAGCACTATAACGCCAACCTCGACAGCATCTCCATCATCAAATATTGGGGCGTGCCCAACTACGGCGACCCCACCGAGTGGCAGGCGTTTTATTCGTTCATGGCGAACGCCAACCTTACCCACCCAGATGACTCGGCCTACGCTTTCCAGCGTATGGACGTGCCCTGCTTCATCGACTATCTCCTTTTTGAACTGTTTTCCGCTAACTTGGACTGGCCAGGCAACAACGTCAAAATCGAGCAATTGGCTCCTAGTAGGCCGTTCCGGATGATGTTCTACGATGGCGACGGATGTTTCTCGCGGGTCGCGTATCAAGCCCTCGACCATGCCCTTCATTCAGGAGGCAACAGCGTGGTACTGAGCCGTTTCCTGGGCAATAAGGAGTTCAGGTTCCAGTTCTGCAAGCGTTACAGGGAGCTTTCGCAGACGTATTTCTCTTACGGTTTCTTGCAATCGTTATTGGACGAATACGGTCGGCTTGTGGAAGGTGAGATTGTGGCCCAATACAACCGTTTTCATTACCCGTGGAGCGTGAACCGTTACTACACGGATATGCAGTCGGCCAGCGAGTTCTTCCAAGAGCGTCACGATTATTTCATGGAGGAACTCAGGGATTATCTTGCCGTTGGTGAGGCATCGTCCGTGGCTGTGTCGTGTTTTCCCAATCCCTTCACCGACGAAATCCATCTCCTGTGGCCTGCTTCCAACGGTGAGGCGCACGAGGTGGTCATCTACGACGTGATGGGGAGAAAGGTGTTTTCTGGGATTTGCGATGCCGAAGAGACCGTCCTCAAACCCAATCTGCCGCCGGGCGTTTATATGCTGAAAGCGGGTGCCTATATACAACGCATCGTGTGCTATTAAGGCTATTCTATCTTAATGACCCCTCTGTTGATTTTGTCTTGAACGATCCATTGTGCATCGACGTGGAGTTGCTCCTGAAAAGTCCTGCCTTTTGCGGCGGCCTTTTCACGGATGACCTGTACAGAAGCGGGTTTGTCGAGCAGTTCCTGTTCCACCTCACGCACCCAGTCTTCTATGGTCCTCTCCGCTTTTCTTCTCTGTTCTTCCTCGGCGAATTTGCCCAGGTCGATGACGCCTCTGTTGATTCTGTCGTTGACCACCCATCGGGCGTCGCCTTCGAGTTGTTCCTCAAAGGTTCGGCCTTTGGCAATGGCTTTTTCCTGGATGGCCTCCACCGAAGCTGGTTTGGAGAGTAGTTCTTGCTTGACCTGGGCCACCAGGCTGTTCACATAGTTCTCCTTGGAGACCACGTCTTCCTCGTCGCGCATCAAGGGGCGGCCATTGAGTACGTTTTGGGCCTCCATTTTCATGATGTTGTCGATGGTGGTGTTTCGGATGACGGTCTGGCACTGAAGGCTGATCATCCAATCCGGGTCGTTCTTTATGTCTCTGATGATGAGGTATTCAGGTATCTTCGGGTTTCTGATGGTGGGGATGCTGTCGCCATCCAGTTCGGGGAAGTAATGCTCGAGGTTGTTGGTAATCAGCGTGCTGGTTTCTTGCCACAGCTGCTGCCTGAGTTTCACTCCTTGGGGGTCATTGAGGGTGTCGATGGTTGACAAGAAGACGCTGTCGCGGCTCAGGCTGTCCATCAAATGGCCACGGACTTCGTTGACGCGGTCGTCGCTGAGGCACAAGGTCATCAAGGCCCGCTCCACGAAGCCATAGCTGACCTTGTACATCTGGTTGCCGGTGGTGAACCAAACGACATAGTCGGCGTCGATCAGCCTTTGGAGTATGTCGATTTCGCTGACGGGTCGTTTCTGGGCATATTGTCTTCCGTAGTAGGCCGTCGAATTATAGAACCAGTAGTCGGTGTAGGAGAACATGTCCTCAAACGGGATGTAGTAGTTCATGCGGAAGAGATAGGAGTTGCCGATGAACAGCACGTTGGGCTTGACGGTGGTGGAGTCTGAAACGACGGTCACCTCGGCATCCAACAAACGCTCGTGCCTGTGCGAAGGGCCTCGCATGAGATTCATGGTGTTCTCGAGGTCGCGGTCGCCGAGTTTGGTCTCGGGAGTGCTTTCACGCAAGGGCCCGATTTTCAAAGTGCCGAAGTGTTCGTTTTTCAGGCTACTCATGAAACGGAACAGCGAGTCGGCGGCGAAGACGGCCGAGAAGCCCCAATGTGCTCCCGACTGCGGGATGAGGTTATAGGGCAAGGTGTCGGCTTCCTTGATGGCCTGGAACCATTTGGTCATCTCGATATAGGGGAAGTCGTATTCGTCGAACTTCTGGGAATAATACAGCCTGGCGTTGATGGTGGTGGTGTCGATTTGCCGAATGGGCAGATGCTCGGGATAGAGGAAGCCTTTCTCGGGCGCCATGAACATGAGGAACTCTATGCCATAGTCTTGGAGCACGCCTCTCAGCTTCCACATCAGTCGGGCCTCACGGTCGTAGGCGGCACGGGCCTCGTCCACAGTCGCTTGCCAGCGGTACATCTCTGTGCCATAGTAGTCGTTCACGTTTTGTTGGTAATAGAACCAGCCGTCGCGACCAGGGATGATCTCTTCGTTATAGGTCTTGCGGTAGAAGTCGTAAAGATATTGGTTGTAAAGTCGGATGATGCTCTCGTGGAAGCCGAAGTTTTGTCCGGCATAGGCTTCCATCTGCTGCTGGTAGCGACCCGACTGATAGCTCTGCATGGTCAGTTCGGGCTGTTCGACTTTGACCATCACGCCGGTCAGGTGCCTCAGGTTGAAGAGGTGCAGATGCTCCTGTGCCATCGGCAAGAAGGCCAGGATGCCAAGCAGGGCAAAAAGCACTATGTCGTATATCGTTTTCTTTTTCATTTAGTTCTGCTGTTTTTGCTTGTCCATCTCGATGGCATAGATGGCGTTGAGGCGCAGCATCTCGTCGAGGCTGACGCCGCGTTCTATGGCCTGTTGCCTGACGCTCTCGAGCCATTCTGGCACGCTCTTGATGCGTTCAATGGTCTCCTCTATCAGTTTCTGCTTGCGCATGCCGTCGTGGTCGAGGAAGGCCTCGTTGGCGGTCTCGCAGAAGCCGAACATGTAGTTGTAGGCGTAGACGGAGGTGTTGACGACCATCACGAGGTCGACCTCGTCAATGACATGGTAGGCTTCTATGTATTGGTTTACCTTGCCCAAGAAGTCGATGTTCTTGGTGATGATTTCGTCGTTGTATTTCCAATAATCGCAACGGTCGAAGGCATCGGCGAAGCACGACTCGTGCAGCTGGATGAAATAGCTGTCGGCAATCACGAGGATGTTGGGCTTTCTCAAAGTGGTGTCGCTGAGGGCCATGATGGGTTGCGGCATGGCGGGCTTGCGGAGGGGCCACAATAGGTTCATCAGGTCTTCCATCTCGCCATCTTGTTTAGAGTAGGCATAGGTCTGCAGGTTCTCGTCGATGCAGACGATGTGTGGCATCTCCTGTCCGATGAGGCTACCAATCTTCTGGAGAATCGAGTCGGCCACGAAGGGGATGGTGTTTTCTGCCCAGTGGGTGCCGTAGCGGGTGTACAATGGATATTCCGTCTGTCCTTTCAGCGACTTGAAGTGGCTCAGGAAGTCGATATGCGGGATGCCGTTCTCCTTAAACAGCTGCGTGTAGTAGTCCTGGACACAGAAAGACATGATGGAGTCGCGGTAGCATTGTGGCATATACTCGGGATAGACCCAAGTCTTGGAAGGGGCTTGCACATAAAGGAAAGCCGTGTTGTGCTGCCGTAGGCTGTCGATGAGCACCAAGGTCTTGGCGATGTTTTCCTGCGCCTTGGTCTTGAAGTAGGCTTCCGAGCCGAAACAGTCTCTGAGTGTCTTCCCCGTTACTTCGTCGAGATACATTTTGAGGTACATCTCATTATGCTCGCCTGGGACGATGTTGTCATTGCTCGACTTGCCGAAGAGCGTGAACAGGCATTGGTTGTACGACCTGATGCAGACCTCGCGGAAGCCGCTGTTGCGCTTGGCATGGTCGGAGAGGTAGTTTTGGAAACTGCCATCGTAATAGGTCTTGAAAGAGAGTTTAACAGGCTGCTCGTCGGGGACAAATCCTGCCAGGGGCTTCATCTTCACGACGTGGGTGAGGCCTTGCAGCAGGACGGCGGTGAACACCGCGAGGATGCAAACGAACTGTATGAGGAAGTGCTTCTTATTCATGGCTCAGAATCTGAAATAGATGAACGGGTTGAAATCGGAAACACATAACGAACCTGCCGAGAGAACGAACAGGACCAAGGTAACGGCGAACATCGTCCATGACAGCGGCTTGGAGTAGCTGTCGGCGAAGATGCGGTCTTGAAGCCGCTGTCCAAAGGGCAGCAGTGTGAGGAAGGAGAAGACGACCGCGATGGCGAAAATGCACCAGAAATGGGTGTCGCCAGCCACGGTCAAGCCGCCTTTGAAAGCAAACAACGCTTGATAAAAAGCACCGGCATCGGCGGCCGTGTCGACGCGGAAGAGCACCCAGCCCATGGCCACCAGGAAGAAGGTGATGACGACCGAAGGGATGGTGCCGGTTTTTTTCAAGGCATCCTTTAGGAGGAGCTTGTCGGCACAGATGAACAGGCCATGGAAGGCACCCCATAGGACGAATGTCCAAGAGGCACCATGCCACAGACCAGACAGAAGGAAGCAGAGCCACAGGTTGAAATACATACGTCCCTTGCCTCTGCGGTTGCCGCCGAGGGGGATGTAGAGGTAGTTCATGATGAAGTTGCCCAAGGTCATGTGCCAACGTTTCCAGAACTCGGTGACGCTGCGGCTGGTATAAGGGTCGTTGAAGTTCTCGGGGAAGCGGAAGCCCATCATCTTGCCGAGGCCGATGGCCATGTCACTGTAGCCCGAGAAGTCGAAGTAGATTTGGAAGGTATAGGCGAGGATGCCAATCCAGGCGGTGCCAGTGGCCAAGTCGCCGTAATTCATGCCGAACACTTGGTCGGCATAGGCGGCCATGGTATTGGCGATGAGCACTTTCTTTGCCAAACCAATGACGAAGCGGTAGAAGCCTACCACACGGTCTTCCATCGTGCTGGTGCGCTCCACCAGTTGTGTCGCCACGCTGTTGTAGTTGACGATGGGGCCAGCGATGAGCTGCGGAAACATCATGATATACAGCACGTAATCGGTCAGCTTATGGCTGGGCGGTGTGGTGCCGCGATACACGTCGAGGGTGTAAGTGATGGACTGGAAGGTAAAGAACGATATGCCAATGGGCAAGGCCACCTTCATCCAGCCGATGGGTTCATGGTGCACCCAACCCAAGACGGCGTTAAGGTTCTCCATGAAGAAGTTGGCGTATTTGAAATAGAGCAACAAGCCCAAGGCCATGACGATGGAGAAGGCACAAAGCAGTTTCTTTGTCTTGGCCTTTTCTGTTTTTGCCATGCCTCGCACCAAGAAATAGTTGACGATGCATTCGCCGACTAGCAGGAAGACGAAGTCGGGGGCACCGTAGGCATAAAATACGATGGAGAAGAGCAGCAGTGTGTAGTTCCTGAACTTCTTGGGCGTGACGAAGTACGCTATCAAGAAGATAGGCAGGAAGAAGAACAGGAATATGTTGCTGCTGAAGACCATGTTAGAATCTGAAGTAGATGAAGGGGCTGAAGCCGCTGGCGTTCAAGGCACCGAGGCAGAAGACGAAAGCCAGGATGCATACCACGAAGGCGATGATGTGCTGGCGGCGGTTGTATTCGGTGAAGTAGACCTTGTCCTGCACCTTGAGGCCGAATTTCGACAGGGTGAAGAACGAGAAGAAGGCGGCCACGAGCATGGTCACATAGAGGTGCGGGTTGTCGCCAAAGTGGAAAGGCGTGAACTCGAAGGCGAACAAGCGCTTGATGAACATCCACGACAGGTCGATGCGCTCGATGCGGAAGAAGCAACGCGTCAAGACGATGATGAGGAAGGTGAAGAACACACTAGGTATCTTGCCTAGTCGCTCGTTGAACTTTTTCAAAAACAGTTTGTCGGCGCAAATGAAGATGCCTTGCAGGGCGCCGTAGACGACGAAGTTCCACGCTGCGCCGTGCCACAAGCCGCTGATGAGGAAGCAGAACCACAGGTTGAAGTATTTGCGGGCTTCGGTCTTCACGCGGCTGCCGCCCAAGGGGAAGTAGAGGTAGTTCTTGATGAACACGCTGAAGGTCTGGTGCCAACGCCTCCAAAACTCTGAAATCGTGGTGGATACATACGGGTTGTCGAAGTTTTCGGGGAATTTGAAACCCATCATTCGACCGAGACCGATGGCCATGTCGGAGTAACCGGCGAAGTCGAAGTAGATCTGGAAGGTGAAGGCGAAGATGGCGATCCAGGCGCTGGTGGAGTCGATGGTGGCGATACGGTTGGCGATGTCGGCGAGTTGGGCTGAGGTCAAAACATCATAGTTTGACGGACCCAAGATTTGGTCGACTTGGAAGCCGATGACGTCGGCGATCAATACCTTTTTGCACAGACCGATGACGAAGCGGTAGAAGCCATGCAGCCTATCCGTATAGAGCGACTCGCGGTTGCGGATCTGGTCGGCGATGTCGCAGTAGCGCACGATGGGGCCGGCGATGAGCTGCGGGAACATGACGATATAGAGCATGTAGTCGCTCAACCGTTTCATCGGCTCGTTCACCTTGCGATAGGTGTCCAAGGTGTAGGTGACGCTTTGGAAGGAGAAGAAGGAGATGCCGATGGGCAGCAGGATTTTGGTCCATTGCAGCGGCTCAGCATGGAACCAGCCCAACACCGAGTTGATGTTCTGCATGGTGAAGTTGCCGTATTTGAAGTAGAACAGCAATCCAATGCTGATGGCGATGGAGATGCCGCAAAGCAGTTTCTTCAAACCGGGTTTCTCGGTTTTGTTCATCCATCGCACCAGGTAGAAGTTGGCGATGACCGACACGATGAGATGGATGATGAACTCGGGCGCGCCCCATGCGTAGAATACAAGCGAGGCGAGCAGCAGGAAGTAGTTGCGCACCTTCCTCGGTAGGATGAAGTACACGAGGAAGAAGATGGGCATGAAGTAGAGTAGGAATATGTTGCTGCTAAATACCATATTATGTGTCTTTTCAGGTTATTGGAATAGTGTTCCTTCTTGGATTTTCTGGTTGATGACCCACTGGGCGTCTTTTTCGAGCATCTCCTCTAGGGAGAAGCCTCTGTCGTTGGCTTTCTCTTGCATCTTCCGCATCTGGTCGGGGTTGCTTCGCCATTTTTGGATGATTTCCTCTTTTTTCATTTGGATGAATGCTGCCGTGTCGAAGACGACCTCGTCGCGTAAGAGCACTTCGCCATGGGTGAGGCGGTCGGCTTCTGTCAGCAAGGCGTCGTCAATGCTGACGGTGTTTTGTGCGGCATACATCTGGAGGGCCGTGAGCCAGTCTTTGTCAGCCTTGATTTGGTTGACGGCTAAGGCTTTGGCTATGCGTTCGGTGTTGCGTATGCTGGGCATGCTGTCGCCGTCGAGGCCGGGGATGAGCTCGGGGTCGTTCCGTAGCATCCAGGCCATGTTGTTGCGAAGCTCTTCTTCGGTGAGGTCGGTATAACCCTCCATGTTGCGGAAGCGGTTGGCGTAGTCGGTGACGGCGGCTTCGAAAAGGCTGTCGCTCACGCAGAGTTGCAGCAGGGCATCCTTGGCGAAGCCGTATGTGGCCTCCCACCATTGGTGCCCTGCAGAGTAGAATACCACGTAGTCAGCGTTGAGGATGTGGCTCAAGCGGTCCATCTCCCTGACGTTCATGGTCTTGTTGTCGAAGCCTACGAAGGCAGTGTTGTTGTAGAACCACACCTCCCTGTCGGCCATGATTTCACGGATGGGCATGAATTCGCCCAGGCTCCAGATGAACGAGTCGCCGACAAACAACACCTTGGGTTTGCGGTGGGTGGTGTCAGCCTCGACAGTGATGTCCGACTTGTATTTGGTCTTGTCGCCACGGATGCGGAAGATGAGGTTGAGGGTCTCTTCGTCGCCTTCCAGGTTATCCGATTCGTAAGCCACGGGCGGTCCGATGTGGATGGGCGGGAACTTGGCCTCGCCGTCCAAGGTGTTGATGTAGCGGAACAGCGAGTCGAAGCCGTAGATGGCCGAATAACGCCAGTGCGAGTCGGTCTTGGGGAAGAGCGGAAAACTGACGGTGTCTCTCATGCTCACGAACCAGTCGGTCATGTTGATGAAGGGGAAGCCGGTCTCTTCCATGCGGCGGGCACTGTATTCGGTCAGGTGGATGGTGGTGGTGTCGGCATCGCGTCGCGGGAGGTATTCAGGATATACCTCGGGCTTGTCGGGCGCGATGAAAGCCATAAACTCGATGCCGTAGTCTTTCAGCACAAAACGCAGTTTGTTCATCAAACGCAGCTCGGCATCGGCATCTTTCATGGCTTCTTCGTTCGATGCATAGTGCTTCGGCAGCTCGAGGCCATAGTGTTCGTTGACAGCCAAGGCGTAATAAAGATAGCCTTGCTTGCCGGGAACGATGAAGTGACAGTAGGTTTTGTTATAGGCTGTCCACACATATTGGTTGTAAAGCCTGATGACAGGCTCGCGAAGGCCAAAATGTTCGCTGACATATTGCTCGATCTGGGTTTGATAGGTGTTCGAACGGTAGTTGTCGAAGGTCAGCTCGGGCTTGGGCGTAGGCTCAAAGACACCTTTCAGGGGTTTCACGGGGAAGAGGTTACCCCACTCTTGTATGATGGGCACGAAGAGAAAAGCCATCAACAAGGCGAACAGGATAAGATCATATTTGATGCGAGGTCCCTTCATGGGTTATGAAACCGTTAAACTTGCAAAAGTACGAAAAATATCGTCATCATCCCGAAAAACCTTAATTTTGCGGCATGAAAACGAAGAAGATAGAACTGCTCTCGCCCGCCAAAGATGTCGCGGTGGGCATGGCTGCCATCGACCATGGTGCCGACGCCGTCTATATCGGCGGCCCCGACTTCGGCGCTCGCGAAAAAGCCTCCAATAGCATCGAGGATATCGAACGCCTCTGCCGTCATGCGGCCATGTACGATGCCAGGGTGTATGTGACGCTGAACACCCTGCTCTATGAGCATGAGCAGGAACGTGCCAGAAGTATAGCCTACGGCTGCTGGAATGCCGGCGTCGACGCCCTTATCGTGCAGGATATGGCCATGCTGCAACTCGACCTGCCGCCCATCCCGCTCCATGCCAGCACGCAGTGCGACAACTTGACGGTGGAGAAGGTGCAACATTTGGAACAACTTGGTTTTGAACAGGTTGTCCTTGGTCGTGAGCTGAGCCTTAAGCAGATCCGTGAAATCCGGGGGAAGACCACCGTGCCATTGGAGTTCTTCGTGCATGGCGCCCTTTGTGTGAGCCATAGCGGACAGTGTTTCCTGAGCCAACACATCGGCAACCGCAGCGCTAACCGAGGTGCCTGTGCCCAGCCCTGCCGTCTGCCTTGGGACTTGCTGGACGAGAACGGGAAAGTGCTGATTAAAAACCGTCATCTGCTCTGCCTGAAAGACCTCAACAACAGTGCGCATTTGGAAGAGTTGATCGATGCGGGCATCACGAGCTTCAAGATCGAAGGCCGACTGAAAGATGCTGACTATGTGAAGAATGTGACGGCCTATTATCGTCAGAAACTGGACGAAATCATCAACTGCCGAGCCGATTTGGAACCGGCTTCACGTGGTCGTTGCAGCTATACCTTTGAGGTTAACCCCGAGAAGTCCTTCAACCGTGGCTTCACCGACTATTTCATCAACGGACGGCAGAAGGGCATTGGCTCGCCGTTCACGCCGAAATCGATGGGTGAATACATCGGTGAAGTCAGTTGGTGTAACCCCCTCCGCATGGAGATCGTAACCGACAAGACCCTCCACAATGGCGACGGCCTGTGTTTCTTGAATCAGGACAACGAATTGGTGGGCTTGCGGGCCGATGTGGTGAACATCGGTAGAGACGGTGTGCACACCGTCTCTACAAATAGACCCCACGGTGCATTCCGTGGTGCAAAAATCTACCGCAATTACGACCTCGAATGGCAAAAACAGGTGGAGGCCTCCACGGGCAACCGCAAGATGGACATGGATTTGGTCCTGTCCGAAACGGAAACGGGTTATGAATTGTCGGCCTCCCTTTGTACGGACACACCGCGTGTGTCCGCATCCGTTACCTGCGACAAAATCACCGCCAACAATCCCGAAAAAGCCACCGAAAACATCCGCAAAAAGGCCTTGCAATGGGGCGATACGGTGTTCAATCCTGTCAATTTGGAATTGCAATTCACAGAACCACGTTTGATTCCCGCCTCCGTCATCGGCGAGATGAAACGTGATTTGGTAGTGAGACTAACGGATGCATTGGTGGAAAACCATAGAAACAATCGTTCTTGTAAAGACGCACGGCCGTGCGTCTCAACCGAGACAGATCCCGACGCCATCCCCAGCGCCCTCATGACCTGCCACCACTGCATCCGTTATGCCAACGGTATGTGCAGCAAGGAAACGGGACAAAGAGCTACGCCGTTGTATATCCGCAACGGCTCGAACACCTTCCGTCTTGAATTTGATTGTAGGAATTGTTTGATGACGGTCTCGGCGGTTACAGATTGAACCTCAGACAGTTGTTCTTCAATATTGGTGGACAAACATCAAACTGGTTTCAGGTCCAAAGGCGACTTCGAACTGGAAATAGTCATAGTCATCTTTTTTGATGTTGACTGTGTAGGTCTGCCCCATCTTCAAGTTCTCGATGGTGAGATCCACATAGTGTCCACATTCGCAGTCGCAGGCAGGCCCCTCGTGCAAAAGGAGGATGGAAATGTTTTGACCCTGCAGGTTGATTTCTTGGTCGAACGACTCGGCGCAGCAGTCGAAAGGTGTGTTGGTGGTATTGATTCTCATCTTCGTGTTGTCAATAGTGGTCACGTAAATCGTGTCGATGTACGGATAGCCGTTGTCGCGCTGATCATACAGGACAACGTCGTTGCAGCCAGAAATGAAGAAATCGGAGACTTTGGGTTGTGGATTTTGCTTGTCACATCCTTCCATGGCGAGGAATCCAATGACGAAAAGTGCCATTAAGGCGACGATGGTTTTGCTTAACTTGTTCATAATGTGTTGTTTTTGATTGTTGTTTAATGTATTTTAGTTCTTTACGATTTTTCTGACGAAATGTTCTCTGTTTTCCGTGACGATGGAAACGAAGTAAATGCCGCGCTCCAAGTCGCTGATGTTGATTTCATTCGTATTTTGAACCGTTTTTACCAACTGGCCGGCAGCATTAAAAACCTGAAGACCTTCAACGGTTGTGCCTTCTATTCTAACGAAATTCAGTGCGGGGTTGGGATATACCGCTATTTTAGCGGATGGTTCGCACTCGTTAAGGCTGACAAATTCCGTTTCTATGAAATTGGTGAACTCGCACCAATATTCCGCATTCCTGTAATTCTCTATCGTTCCTTGGGGAATATGCACAGGGATGTTTCGATTGACCTGTTGGAAGGTGTTTTCCTCTATATAGGGCGGGACGGTCGCTTTCACAGACATTGTCGTCAGGCGGTTCAGATGGCAGAAAGCGTAGTCCAACATGCATTCCATTGTCGATGGGATCTCCAACTCTGTCGGTTTGACTAAAAAGTCCATTGCGTTCCAGTCAAGGTAACCGACACCTTCGGGAATGACGACGGACGTGAAGTTGGAGCACAATTCAAAAGAACCTTCCTGAAGATACCACATCATTGGCGAGAGCGTCAAAGTGCCGTCGAAGCCGCATTGATAAAAGGCGTTGTATTTGACATCGTAAACGGATTCGGGGATGAAAAGGTCGCCCCTGAAGCCAGTGCATACACCAAAGGTGAACTCTTCGATGATGGACAGCGATTCTGACAGGGTTAGACTGGTGAAGTTGATGCAATCCATAAAGGCATGGCTGCCAATTTCGGTAACCGAATTAGGAATGACGAGCGGACCGGTGAAAGTGCAGCCATGGAAGGCTTGTTCGCCAATGCTTCTCACCGTATTGGGAATAGACAATGTGCCAGTGAAATTGGTGCATGAACCACCCATAAAAGCACCTCTGCCAATGGATACGACGGAATAATCCGTTCCGTTGTAGGAAACCGAAGCGGGGATGATGAGACTTCCAGAATAATCCTCCGTGTGATAGATCTCTACCTCTGGCGGGTTTTCGCTGAGGATGGTGTAATCCAAGGTTTGCCCAGTTTCGCAAATTGCGGTAAAATCCACTTGGGCCGGAGCCGAAACGCCCAAAAGGAAAAGGGCATACAAAGCAATAAATTTAATGTTTTTCATATTTTTTAGTTTTATATTGTTGAATATCATTGTTTTAGAAAAAATAGATTGGTTTTGTCCAAATGGGAAAATGATTTATCGGCTTATAACCACTCGCATCACACGATTTTTTCCGTCTTTATCGGTGATGTGGAGCACATAAATCCCTTTAGACAAATCTTCTACTATGATTTCATTCGTGTTTTGAACGGTTTTCACCAACTGGCCAAAGACGTTATAGAGTTGCATTTCGCTAACAGTAATGCCTTTAACATGAACGAATTGCTGTGCAGGGTTGGGAAATACACTGATTATTTCGGCGGTTTCATCTATCCCGTCGCAGTCCTCGATGATGTTGCTGAACACCACGCCCCAATCCGAGTTCCTGTACGTTTCAGTACATCCGCATGGGACAATCAGGCAAGTGTTGCTTGGCACTTCGAAAGAACTACTATTGTAGTACAACGAAGCGGGAATGCCACCCAAGCAAGTCACCGTGTCTATATTTGGGCAGACAAAAGCGTGATCACCGATTTCCGTGACTGTTTCAGGAATGACGGCAGTTTTTAAGGCTTCACAAGCAAAGAAGGTCAAATCCCCAATGGTAACAACTCCTGTCGGAATAGTGATGGACTTTAGGCCACTTTGGTCAAACAATCCCTCTTCAATCTCCGTCAAACCTTCGGGAAGGGTGACGATAGCGAGATTACTACATTCGTCAAACGCATAATTGCCAATCGTAGTGATGGAATTGGGAAGGTCCAAGCGGTACAGACTGCGGCAAGAGGCAAACGCCCAACTTCCAATCTTGGTGACCGTTTCGGGAAGCGTGAAATCTTCGAGACTAGTGCAACTGTAAAAGGCAGCTCCTCCGATTTCTACGATGGACTGGCCGAAATCGACCTGCCTCAACTCGGGACAATACGCAAACACATGAGTGCCCAACGAAACCAAGGAGTTGGGCAGCGTGACCGAAACAAGCGTCTCGTATTCCCAAAACGCGGCATCAGCCACCTTTAAGGTTCCTTCGTCGATGATCAAATCCACCAAAGGCATCTTTTCTTTGAAACCCAAGCACCAGCCGTCCAGATACAGCAGCCAGCCGTCGGGTTGGAGGTTGTACCATCCCGTGTTTTCGAATGCTCTTGCATTGACGCGGGTCACCGTGCTGGGGATGTGAATGTCGTACAACGACGTGCAACCCATAAAAGCAAGTTCATGGATGTATTGCATGGTGGCGGGGAATGTGACTGATGTCAAATCCACACAATCCCTAAAAGCGAATGATGCGATTTCAGTTACAGCGTAAGTGACACCCTCGTAGGTCACGGTTTCAGGGATGACCACATCGCCCGAGTAGCAATTCCAGCCAGGCTGTGCGCAGTGAACCACATAAGCTTCTGGTGTTTCCGTGTAGGGTTTGATTTTGTAATACAATCCGTCCACTTCAAAGTCGTAGGCCAAGGCTTGCATCGCGAAACCAGCCAGAAGGATTAAGGTAATGAATGATTTTTTCATCGTTTTGAGATTTTAATGGTGAGTACTTTTGTGCTTGAATTTTGATGCAAAAGTAGGCTCACTGTATAAACCTGTCAAGAAAAATGGGGTGCGGTTTGGTACGAGTTTTTAAGCAATATACTGAAAATCAGCAAAATTGTTCCTCTGTAGCTAACCCACGAAGGATGGTCGACAGCGGCTCTTCGTTACCGAAAAGGGTCTTCAGTTTGCGGCTACGGTCGCTCACAGTGTTGTAGGCACGCTGCATCAGGGCTGCAATGTCGGCATCGTTCAGGTCGAGCAGGTAGAGGCAGCAATAGTTGAGGTCGGATTTTGTGAGGTCGGGGTAGGCTTTGGCAAGACGGATGGTGAACTGGCCGAAGTGGCGGTCGGCAGCCTCACGCAATGCCGTAATCTGCTCCTTGCTTAACGCATAGTCGCTATAGTCAAGATAGCTCACCTTTGACTTGAACTGTCCTTCGCTCACCCGCTTCATAATCAGGCGACAAATCGGTTCTTCGGTGAAACTTGCAGCTTGTGTTTCGGGCTTTGGTGCGGCATGGTTTTGTTGGCGGATTTGGTCTTTCAGCTCCCGCAGCTCCTCGTTGCTCCGTTTCAGCCTTCCCGACATTGACGCCTTCTCCAGACGATGCGCTTCCCGTTCAGCTTGCATCTGTTGGCTGGCCTCGTCGCTTTGCTTTTTCATCTTGCGCTTGTGCAGCAGCCAGGCCGCCAAGGCCGCCAAAACGATGAAAGCAGCAAGGGAAACGAGTGTTTTGTTTCGTTGCTGGCGAATCTCATTTTGTTTTGCAAGGCGCTCGTGGGCTTCTCTCTGCTGCAAGTAGTCGTTGAACATCCCAGTGAAATCGGCGTCCTCTTGAATCTTTTTCGGATTGAAGATGGGGTGCAAGGCAAGATAATGCATGTGTTCGTGCATTTTTACGGTGTCGCCAAGGGCTTCGTAGACCTTGATGAGATAGTCCGATATTTCTGATTTCAAGCGAGATGGGGCGTCATCATAGATGGGATTCAAATAGGCTAAAGCCGAATCGTATTGCCGCTCTTCTTGATAAATCCATCCGATGGTGGCAAACAAGTCTTGTTTCATTATTTCTGGGCCATACATCAAAATGGACTTTAATATCTTGATGGACGTATCTCCATCGTGGTTCAACTTATATAGTCCAATGGCTTGCCGGTCCTTCAATAAATAATACAAGTTGAGCGTGGTGTCGGTCAGCAATTCCAAGGAAAGGTCATAGTAATGCAAAGCGCTATCAATCTGCTCTGTAATGTCAAATTCATATCCAAGAAGAAACAAGTTGCTGGCTACGACTTTGCTGCGCGGTTTCACTTTTTTATTGAGCGCCAAAGCTTTTTTCTGGAAGTAAGTGGCTGGTTCCGTGAGGAATCGAAGGGAATAGTCAAGCGAAAGCTCTTCGGCGGTTTTGGCGGTGAATCGGGCTTTGTGCCAAGTCAATTGCTCATCGGCGAAATGGTTTTCCATGGTTTCCAAAGCTAGATAGAGCTGTTTGCAACGGAACAAAGAGTCATCTTTAACGCTGGCATGGTCATCAGTCATGCCTTTTCTGCTGTAGATGAAATGGGCGCGGGCTTGGAGATATGCCAAATCGTAATTTTTGGGAAAAGCGGGGGCAAGGCTGTCGAAATAAGCAGTCGTCAGTGCCACAGCATCAAAATCTATCTCCTCCATTCGGGGGCTTTTCCATAAAGCCTCGGATTTCATTAGCAGGGCATAATTTATGTCGAAATCCGTAAGGTTTTCAGTATCGAGGCTGTCAGTGAAGGGTTCAATGCGTTCCAAGGCGACTGTATAATCGGTTTGCAGCAGGCTGTCGATGCCAACCAACGTGTCGTGGAGCGGACTCAATGGCAGTTCAAGAGCTTTATTATCAGGCTTGTGGCAACCCAAAAGCAACGCGCACAGGGCAAACGACAATATGAAAAGACGGAGTTTCATTGCGACAAAGGTACAAATTATTCGTTGAGTACGATTTCTCCGTAACTGAAAACCACGTTCAAGCCTTTTTTCTTGAAGTATTCCTTCACTTGTTTTTCATCCCATTCCGTAGCGGCCAAAATGAAATCACCACCCCAAGCGCCCAAGGATTTCAAGACACCCTCAAAATCGGGGAAACGCTTTTGCACCGGCTCCTGTCCGATGCAGCGGGCGATGATGCGTTCGTGGCATTGCATGAGCATACCGAACTCGTCCAAATTCTCGCATTGCGGCACGGCGCGACTGATTTCTGAAACGGCTTCTATGTCATTTTGTAAATCAACGGGATTCGCTTTCTCCAAAAACGCCTTGATTTCCTGGGATGAGCTTTGCTTTTGGCCTTGGTAGACAAAGAAGAGATGGTCGGCAAAAGAGGGCTGGAAATCGCAGGTCCCCACTTGTGGTTTGCCGTCAATCAATTGATAGTAAATGGATTGTTCTGCTGTCGCGCAAGCGATGTCGTAGCCCGAGCCGCCGAAGGTCATTTTCAGCAGTTCGTAGGGATTCACTTCTGCCCAGTGGGCCAGATTGGCAATCAAGGTGGAGCTGCTGCCGAGACCCCAGTTGGGATCGAAATCCAAATGGGTCTCAAAACACGAGCCGCCTTTAAACGCGGCAGGGTTCAATTGGCGAACTGCTTTTAGGATTTGTGACAGTTTTTCAGCTTTGGGCTGGTCGTCGCAGTCGATAATGTCAAGGTTTTCAGGATTCAAGGTGACCGAAAACCATGGGCCGTCGGGCTTGTGGGCATGCCATTGTAGAGTCGTTTCCTGAATTGTCTCTACCGACAGTGTCTGGCCCAATTTCAACGGCAAGGCCAAGGCCAACGCCCCTTTCAGGACGAGGTACTCGCTCGTCAAAAGGAATTTTCCATGGGCTTGGTAACGGCTCATTTTCTCAGGGATTCTAGGAATTGTTCCACCCCCGCAAACGACACGGTCTTGTCCTTGAAATACTCGCGTGCCTTTTTCTTTTCCTCTTCCGTGGCCTGCAGTTGGTTGAGGATGTTGTTCAGGTGCATCTTCATGTGACCGGCTTGGATGCCCTTGGTGGTCAGCGAGCGCACGGCCGAGAAGTTGTTGGCCAAGCCCATGGTGGCGGCTACCATCATCAGCTCGGGCGCGGTGGGGTTGCCCAAGAGTTCCAAGGTCTTCTTGGCCAAGGGATGCAGGCTGGTGAGTCCGCCCACGGTGCCCAGGGCCATCGGCACCTCCAACTCGAAGTGGAAGATGCCGTTTTCAAGGGTCACGGTCGAGAGGCTCTCATAATGACCGTTGCGCGAGGCGAAGGTATGGCCTGCCGCCTCCACAGCGCGGAAGTCGTTGCCTGTGGCGATGACCACGGCGTCGATGCCGTTGTAGATGCCCTTGTTGTGCGTGGTGGCGCGGTCTGTGTCGATATGGGCGATGTCGACGGCCTTCTTGAATTTCTTGGCGTATTCGGCACCTGTGAGGTGCTCGTCGATGCCGTCAAGCTGTTCCACTGGACATTCCACCCAGACCTTCACGCGGCAGTCTGGCGTGTTGTTCGACAGGATGGTCATGATGATCTCCACCTTGCGGAGGTCTTCGGGTAGGTCTTTCTGCTCGGCGAAGAAGTCCTGAAGGCTGTGTCCGAACTGCTCCAAGGCGGAGTTGATGAAGTTGGCTCCCATGGCATCGCCCGTGCCAAACTCAACGCGAATCTGGTAATAGTCAGGGATTTGTGCGCTGTAGTCGATGAGCCGCATCCCAAGGATGCCGCCGCCACGCTTCCGCATTTTTTCGGTCATGGCGTTCGTGTCGGCCAACAGCCTTTCCTCGATGGCGGGGAAGAGCTCAAACAGCTTGGCCTTGTCGCCACTCCAACCGAAATGCACCTGTCCGACCTTGCGTGTGTCGATGACCTCGGCATGGAAACCGCCACGTTCGCCCCAGAACTTGGCCGCTGCTGAGGCGGCAGCCACGACGGAGCTTTCCTCAATGACCATTGGCACGATGTATTCCTTGCCGTTGATGGTCACGTTGGGCGAGATGCCGTATGGGATATAGAAGTTGGTGATGGTGTTCTCGCTGAACTCGTCAAAGAGCTGCTGCTGCTTCGAGTCGGGGTGCCAGTAGCTTTTCAGCAGGTTGACGACCTCGCCGGGGTTCTCGAAGTAGTTGGCAATAAGCTTCAGCTTCTCTTCCTTGAGAAGTTTCGAAAAGCCTTTTTTTATGCGTTCGCGAGTGGCCATGGCCTAGTTTACCATTCCTCTTCCACAATGACTCTTTCGGGGACGAGTTTTTCCTCAAATTTCTGGCCCCAGTCCTCGGCAAAAGCGGCGATTTGGTTCAAGTAGCTGTCCCAAATCGGCTGATACATGGGGTCTTCCTTGTTCATCCATTCCTCGCAGGGATGAACGCTCTGGGTCTTCTGCATGAAGTCGGTGAGGGTGTAGCGCACACGGCCTTCACGCACCTCGATGGTGAAGTAGTAGGTGACCCAGGGCCATTTCGACTTCACGGGGTCGCCGTTGTCGAGCTGGAACTGGTGTTTGCCTTTCAGGGTGCGACCGTCGTTTTGCTGGATGATGGTCGAAGGGCTCTTGTAATACGAGTTCATGAAGCCGCTGTAGATGCGGTTAAACACCTCGTCCTGAGTGCCTTCAGTGGGGATGACTTTTCTGAAGCAGATGCGCTCGGTCTGCGGGTCGATGGGGAGGTTGGATTGGGCAAAGGTGACAGTCGCAAACAGAATGGCGACGAATAACAATGCTACTTTTTTCATTGCTTTAAATTTTTGACAAAATTAGTAATAATTCGTTTCGGTTTTGCATACGAGCGGCAATTCTTGCAAATATCAAGCCAAAATCAAAACGGAATGAGTTGCGAGTCGTCCGAACAGTCGACATCGATCTGGGGATGGCCCTTATAGTATAAGGTGGAGCCTCCAAGAAGGAATCCGCTTAAGGTTTCCGAGACATTGACGGTGGCCTCCGAGGCACCATCCAAATAGACATACATGTCGTTTACCTCGGCCTTGACCATATTAATGATGCCCCCCTCCTTGACCTCAACGGATGCTGAGGGCATGGCTCCTCCGAAAACGATAAGTTGCGAGTCGATGCCTACGTCTATGGTGAAGGTTTGCTCTACATTGAAATAGCCCTTGCAGGATGCCCCTTTGTATGCATAGACGGAACAATTGGTCCCATGAAAGTCTACACCATAAAGTTGCGAACCGTAGGTTAATTGTATGCCACACGATTGGGAAGTAACTTCGAAACTATTGCAAATAGAGGCATTGAGCAATTCAATATCCATGTCTTCTACTTCGAAAAGTCCATCAAAAGTGATGACAGAGGCGTTGTCGGCCTTGAGGTAAAGGTGTTCTTTTTGCGAGATGTGTACTGTGGCTTTGTAAACCGAACCTGAAAGTGGATTGATTCGAGTGTTGAAGCCGATGTTCTGCCATTCGTTGGTCTCCTTGACGGAAACATAGTCTTCCAAATAGGCGGAATACTCCAGCTCAATGAAGGACTTCAAACTGTCGTAAACGAAGGTGACATCCCAACCGTCATCGACATTAATGAGATGAATGTTGGCATCTTCAAATATGGTCTTCTGCACCAAGGTCATGTCAGCCTCTTTCTTACAGGAGGTGGCGAAGCATAATGCTACGCAAAGAATGAGTAGGGTTCTAATCGTTTTCATACTATTTGAACGGTTTTGCTGCCAAAATATTATTGATGATGATAGGGCTCGCCTTTCAAAATGGTGAACGCTCGATAAAGCTGCTCGACAAAGATCAACCGTACCATTTGGTGGCTGAAGGTCATGGGTGAGAGCGACAGTTTGGCGTTGGCGCGGTCGTACACCTCTTGTGCAAAGCCGTAGGGCCCACCGATGATGAACACCAGGCGTTTGGCGCCCGAAGCCATCTGTTTCTCTAGGTTTTCGGCAAACTGGACCGAGGTGTGCTGCTTGCCGTTTTCGTCCAAAAGCACGACATGGTCGCCGGGCTGCAGCTGTTGCAAAAGCAGGAAGCTCTCGGCTTTCTTTTGTTGGTCTTCGCTGAGGGTCTTGCGGTTGCGCGGGTCGGGGAGTTCCTTCATCTCGAACGAGGCATAATGCCCAAGGCGGCCCACGTATTTCTTGATGCCGGTGATGAGGTAGTCATCATCCGTCTTGCCGATGACGAGTAGCAGGATCTTCATGCTAGGATTTGCTTGGCTTTTTCACGGTCTTGTTTCAGTTGGGCCTTCAAAGCTTCCAGACCTTCAAACTTCTCCTCGTCGCGGATGCGGTCGATGAAACGCACGCGGATCTGCTTGCCGTAGAGGTCGCCGTCGAAGTCGAACAGGTTGACCTCGATGATGGGGTTGTCCTCGCTGCGGTCGCCGATGGTGGGTCTCAGCCCGATGTTGGCCATGGCCTTGTAGGTCTGGCCTTCATAGTCCACTAGGCAAGCATAGACGCCACGGTTGTTGATGAGCATGTATTCCCGTGGCAACTCGAGGTTGGCGGTGGGGAAGCCCAAGGTGCGTCCGATCTTGTTACCCACCACGACTTCGGCGGCGACGGAGTAGGTGTAGCCCAGCAGACGGTTGGCGCTCTTTACATTGCCCGTGGCGAGTGCATTCCTGATCTTCGTGGAGCTGATGGCGATGTTCTCAACGTCTTGTGCGGCAACACGTTCCACTTTGAAGTTGTATTGCTTCATCAACGTGTTGAGCAGGCTGAAGTCGCCCATGCGGTTCTTGCCGAAGTGATGGTCGTAGCCGACTACGATGTAGGCGGGCTTGATGTTGTCAATGATGTAGTCCTTGATGAATACCTCAGAGGGCGTGCGCGAAAACTCCTTGGTGAAGTTGATGATGACCACGTTGTCGATGCCGAACTCTTCGATTTTCTGGAGTTTCTCTTCGGGGGTACACAGGAAACGCAGGTTGGAGCTGTCGATATTGAGCACCTGACGCGGGTGAGGTTCAAAAGTGACCACAACAGTCTCACCGCCAATGCCTTGGGCCAAAGCTTTCATCTTGTTGAAGATGGCTTGGTGCCCAAGGTGGACGCCATCGAAGGTGCCGATGGTGACCACAGCATGAGGAATGTTGCGGGCTTCTATGATGTTATGAAAGACCTTCATTACTTAAAAAACTGATTGATGATATGCTGTGCGATCTGCACGGCATTGGTGGCGGCGCCCTTGCGGATGTTGTCGCTCACAATCCAAAGGTTCATGCCGTTGGCGATGCTGTGGTCGCGGCGGATGCGGCCCACGAAGACCTCGTCCTTGTCGTAGGCATTGATGGCCATGGGATAAAGGTTGGCGGCAGGGTCGTCCTGCACAACCACGCCCGGCATGGCAGCCATCAACCTGCGCACATCTTCGATTTCAAACGGTTTTTCCGTCTCCACATTGACCGCCTCGCTGTGGCCACCCGTGACGGGCACGCGGCACACCGTGGCCGTGATGGCGATGTTGGGGTCGCGGAGGATCTTGCGGGTCTCATTCACCAACTTCTCTTCCTCGGTGGTATAGCCGTTGTCGCAGAAATCGCCGCCGTGGGGGAGGACGTTGCGATAAATTTGGTGCGGATAGGCGGGTTTTGTCGTTGTAGAGACGCGATTAATCGCGTCTCTACCGGCAAATTCTTCATTGTTCAATTGATTAATGCCCTTGATGCCGCTACCGCTCACGCTTTGGTAGGTGCTGATAACCAGGCGTTTGATCCCGTATGCCTTGTGTATCGGTGCCAAGGCCATCACCATCTGGATGGTGGAACAATTCGGGTTGGCGATGATGCGTGTTTTTTCCGTTATCGTGTCGGCGTTGATTTCGGGAACGACCAAAGGCACGTCCTTCTCCATGCGCCAGGCCGAGCTGTTGTCGATGACGAAAGTGCCGTTGGCGGCAAAACGCGGGGCGTATTGCTTTGAAGCTGAGGCACCTGCAGAGAAGATGGCGATGTCGGGGCACGCCGCGATGGCCTCGTCGACGCTGACGACTTTATAGGTTTTGCCTTGGAAAACGATTTCCTTGCCCATGGAACGTTCCGAGGCGGCTACAATCAATTCATCAATCCGAACCTTCTGTTCGTCAAGCACTTGAAGCATCTTCGAGCCGACCAGTCCGGTGGCTCCCACCACTGCGATTTTCATTTTTTCCTCCTTTCGCTATCAAAGTGCAAAAATAGGAAAAAAATGTATAACAGATGGATGTTTCCCTGGCGAGGATTCTCCTATTCCTTAATCCATTTTCCAGTTTCCACCAAGGTCTCTGACGAGGCCCATTGATAGGGCGACGGATTGACGCCAGAAGCATACACCATCCAAAAATACATGCCCGAAGGCCATGCCTTGGTGTCTAGCGTAACGGTGCCTTCTGTCACAATGGTTTCAAGCATCTTGCGGCCTTGAAGGTTGAAGACTTGCAAGGTTGCGTTTGCCATCGTCGTGCTGATATTCAATTGATTGCCGCCAGGATTGGGATAGACTTCGACGCCTTTCTCCAAAGATTCGGTGAGGCCGTCGACAGACCAATACACCCGCAGGAAATACTCGAACTCGTTGTACTTCGACCGCGCCGGAGCCGAATAGCAGTCGATGGCTTGGTAATAGGCCACCACTTTGTAAAGATAGAAGGTCTCGTCCTCCAAAGCGTTGTTGTCGGTGTAGGAAGTGGCGTTGGCTCCAAGGGTCTTGATTCTCTGCCAATTCATGTCGGCTTCTTTGGTGCGGTAGACATAATAGCCCGAAAGGCCATCATGAGGTTGTGGCGTTTCCCAAGTCAGTTTCACCTTGTTGCTGCTGGTCATCTCATACCAAAGGTTGGTGGCAGGCATGCAGTCGTCGCCGACGGTGATGCAGACCTCGTTGGTCGGGTCGCTCTCGCCTGAGGTGCAGAAGGCCGTCACGTAGTAACAGTTGCCACCATGATTCGGCGTTTCGTCGCCGAACTCGGTGAGTTGACCATGCACGGTTTGCAGCAACACGCCGTCGCGATACACATTATAGTCGGAAGTGCCCGAGGCAGGTTCCCAAGCCAGAATGACGGTGGCGTCGTCGATGACTTCCGCATATAGGTCGGTCGGCATGCCACAATCCGAACCATCGCCACAGCTGTTGTTGGTTCGCAGGAAAACGCCTGACAATCCGGTAGCTGAACCTGAATAAGAATAAACCACTAGGTTTTCAGCATCCTTAACGATGATTCCTACCTCGCTGACGTTGCTGTTTCCCAAATCCCAAGCCATGGCAACATGGCCCAAAGGCACCTCCACCGACAGCGTTTGTGGCGATGTGGTGGCTGTCGCACTGGAATACAGCTGGTTGGCATTGTTAATCACCTGAATTGCAGCTCCTTGCCATCCATTGGCCATGGAAGAAGTCGTTTCGATGGTCCATGTGCAGCTCGGGCCAAAACGCACATCGTATTGCGCAGCTATCAGTCCGTGCACACCGTCGTTCACCGCATACACTTGATAATCGTGGAGGCCATAAAACGGTACCTCGTCCGTGATTTCCATGGCGGCGCCTGGGGTGACATTGTTTTCGGTGTAAACCACCCTGCCGTCACACTTGACAATGATTTGGTCGATATGGGTCAAGTTGCTGTTGTTCAAGGTCATGGTAGGATTGTTCCAATGCAGGGTGCAGGTGTAGGAATCGTCGGAAAGCGGTTGCACGCTAAAGTTGGTAGGCGCTTTCGGCATGCTGTTGTACATGCCGAGAGGCCTCGCGTCGGCAATCATCTTTTGCGCCACGGTCCAATATTGGTTATAGGTGTGCAGGTTGTCGATGCTGAAATAGCCGTCGAGTTCGCCGCCCCAGCACCAGTTGATATGGAAAAGACCGTTGTCGTCGTATCCGTCGCAAATGAAGGCATGACCCGTGTTGCCGTCTTGGCCCGCATAAAGGATGGGCGTCGCGCAATCGAGGGCTTCATACATCTTGGCGACCCATTCATCGTATGGATAATCATCGCGGTAAAGACAATTCGAGGGGCCATAATCGAAATAGGCCTGTAACGCAGGGGGGATGTTTTGCTGCAAGGCACCGCTGGCCATGGCGCCGTAATACATATCGACGCTCACACCACAATGGAAGATCAAAGTGGACACATAAAGTTCGTTATCGTGCAGCGACTCGGGCATTTCGTCCCAATAGTAGGTGGTTGCACCGAAATCAGCCGAGAGGATGCCGTAGGCATAGCTGTCGTAGGAATGCGAGCCTGTGCCATGTTCGGGATAGTTCCAATACTTCATCATCTGTGCCATCGAGGTGGCCACGCAGCCCGCGTAGACATTGCCGCATGGGCCAGCATCGTCTTTCGGGCAACAGGCGTTGTAGTAGCAGTCCTGGTCCCAGTGCGTGGCAATCAAGGGCTGGACAAATGCCAGTTTCGCGGTTTGGGTTTTGCCACAAAGCTCAAGGTTGCTCCATTCTTGGGCAATCACGAAGTCGGCTCCTTTCAGGCTTTCTTCTGCAAAATCAACAGATTGGCCATAGCCGTCAAGGAAATAGGCCAAGCCGTCGGGAATGTTTCCTGTGTTGAACGATCCGCTTTCGGAGTAGCCGAGGATGGGGCTGGTAAGGTCGCAGGCGGAAACAATGACAAAGCCGCCCGAGGTCCCGTTGAACACATGGAACGAAGGCCTTCCGCTTTCGGTGACACCTGTATAGACCCACTCCAACTGCGTGTTTCTCATGAAGTTGGCCTCGACAAACTTCGCGCCCAAGGCCTTGGCGCGTTGCATCTCGACCGTGCCTGCAAACAACTGTGTGGTTGCCATGAGCAGGATAATAGTCAGTGTATAAAATCTGTGGTTTTTCATTTTGTTTAGATTTAATTGGTTATTCCTTCATCCATTTTCCAGTCTCAGCAAGGGTCGTTGTGCCTGCCGAAACGATCTGCCAGAAATACATTCCTGAGGGCCAGTCTTTAGTAGCAATACTTGTCGGGCTGCCATTGACTTGCTGCTCCCACATTTTCTTGCCATTGAGGTCGTAGACCACCACGATGGCGTTCTCCAAAGTGGTCTCAATATGCAGCACATCCTTGCCTGGATTGGGATAGGCGCAACTTTTGGCAACCTGCTCTTCCACCCCATCCCAATCGGGGGCCTCGATGGCGCCGAGGTCGATGCGCCCGTTGACCACCCGGGGTTGGCCCAAAAAGTCGGTCTCGGGACAGAAGGCTCCCATGTTGGTGGCGCCTACGTTGAGACAAGGAGAGCCTTCGAGCAGCGACCAATGGGCAGCATCGGTAGCATGGTCGTATTCAGGGCCTAAACCTCCGGTGGGATTGACAAACAGCGGGTCGGCATAGATGTCGTAGTTGCCGATGACACCGTTGGGGAACAGATGGCAGTTGTTGTATGCCGTCGGGTCGGCGTGACTGGGGTCCATGCGCTCGAAATAAATGCCCGTGTTGCCGTAAAAGATGTTGTTGTAGATTTTCTGCTGCCCGTTGGTCCAAATGCCTGAGCCACCGCCCCCGATGAAGGCTTCGCTGCGGTTGTTGGCGATGGTGTTGTTGTAATAATGAGAGTAGTTGGGGGCTGTGGTGCCAAGCACGGGAGAATAGCCCTCGTTGTTGACGATGATGTTGTCGTGCAAAAGCCCAACGCCTTCCCAGCCAAGATAAGCCGCATTGCCGTGGTTGCCATGGATGTAGTTGTTGTAGACCTGAGGCCCCGAGTCCGACAGCGACAATTCGCCTACATGCATGTCGAGTGCCGTGCCGTAGTGACCCGAGTTGTTGTAGAACTCGCAATTGCGCACCGTGAAATGCCGCAACCCACCTGCCGAGATGCTTGCGCCCCACCAAGCGTAATTGTCGTGGAAAACGCAATGCTCGACAAGGAGTGTCCCTGGATTGACGACATACATTCCGCCGCCGCCTCCGGAATTAGGCGAGTTGCCGTTGTGGCCGCATCGGTTTTGAGTGAAGACACAATGCGCAAAATAACAGTATTTCTTGTTTCTCACCTCAAGGCCGGCACCAAAGCGCTCTCCTTCGGGTGCGCCCGTGATGACTTTGCCGTAGCTGACCCTGCAATACTCCATGAAAACCGTGTCTTGGTTATTGCTTTGGTCGGACACCAGTCGGATGCCGCGCCAGCCCGAAATCACCTCGGGGTTATAGAAATCCGTAGTGTCGCTGGCAGTGAATGTAATGGGGATCTTATCCGCGCCCAAGGCATAGAACGAGCCGTTATGGATAGTGATGCGGTAATAGCCCTCGGCAATCACCCAAGTCCCGCGCTCGACGATGAGACAAGCCTCACCTCCTTCATCTGGTTCGATGAAGACATCGCCCACAAGTCTAACCGTGTCGGCATCCCAAAGCACACGGCCTTGGTACTCACCCGACACTTCGATGGTCTGCGCCGAAACCAAGCCGGACAGCACCATCCAAAATGCAAAAACAAAACTTTTTTTCATGGCATAAAACGATTTTGATGTTTCATGCCGACAAAACTATACAAAAAAACAGAGAATTTTTCAACCCCTAAGGTCGATTACAGAAGTTAGTTTTAAATTTAAACTGAAAATCAATGTGTTACAAGAAAAAAGTACAGATTTTTTCTCAGTCCATCAAGGCCAGAATCGGGTCGAAACCGACCTTTTTCTTGAGGTTGGAGCGGTATTTCATCACCGTGTTCTCGCTCAGATGGAGCAGCGTGGCCTCCTCCTTGATGCGGAAGCCGAGGAACGACAGCAGGGCCACGTTGCGCTCGCCTTCGGTCAGGTCGGGATGGTCGCGCTCCACCTTGGACATGACCTCGGGGAAGGCCGCGTTGAATTCCGCCAAGATCTCTTTCCACGCTGTGCGCGGCTTCGCGGCATACAGCGCCTTCGATTTCTCCATCACCACCTCCAGCGCCTTCACTTTCAGCGCGTCGTGTGCCTCCGCGATTTGGCGGTCGGCCTCGGCCGCTTTCCTGCGCCTACTGAGGCGGACCATCGTCCCAAGAAGCGCCAGCCCGACGACCAACAAAGCCACCAGCCCGTAGAGCCACCTGCTTCGCCGTTGGTATTCGGTTTCCTGTTGCAAAAGCTCCTCTTGCTTCTCGAACTCGTCTTTCACCTCGGCCATGCCGCGCATGTGCACCTCGGGATGTTCCATGGCGTGCATCATGTCGGCATAGACGACAGCCTTTCTCTCGTCGCCCAAGGCCTTGCTCGACTCATAGAGCTGCCTGTAAAGCTCATAGTCCTCGAAAAACCTGTCAACCGACCGCCCCGCTTCAATGGCCTGCTCGCCATAAAAGAGGCAGGAATCGTATTGCTGCATATTATAATAGGTCTCCGCAAGTCCTTCAAGCAACGACTGCTTGACATAGCCGTATGAATAATCCGAAGTGTCGGTCAAGCACGCGAAGCCCGCGTGGAGTTCCTCAATGGCCTTGTCGAGAAAACCTTGACGCTCCGCTTTCGATTCATAAAGCTCCCCGCTGACCCTGAAAAGGTAATGGCTTGCAATGCTGTGATGCATATCGGCGATGTCGTTGGCGTAGCCAAGGGCTTCGGCCGAAACCAGGGCCTTCTGGAAATAGAGCAGACTGCTGTCGAATTCCTGTGTGAGGAGATAGGAATATGCGAGCGAGATGGCCGTACCTTGACGGTTAAAATGGTCTTCCGTCTTGGCGAAGTAGGCGTCGGCGAGGCGCAAAGGCGGGATGGCCTCGGCATAATACACCGACGCGGTATAGGTCATGCCGAGTTCAAGGTAGATGAAATACTTGAGGTTGTCGATAACCGTCTGTTCGTCAGTGGGTTTTGTTGCAAACTGCACCAAGCGCGGGTCCACATGTCGGCATTTCTCAATGCTTTTCTTGGCGTTCAAGATGGCATCCAGCGCGATTTGCTTCGGCTGTTGCATGTTGGTCGACTTGTTCGACATGAGCCAATAGGTCCAGGCTTCATGATACTTGTCGCTGCCGCCAATGAACTGGTCGCGAGCCACTTGCACTAGCGAATCAAGCTCGGCACCATACCTTTTTCGGTTGTTGATGAGCAAGGCCCGCAACAAGGCATGGTGCGCCTGCTCTTTCTTCGAAAGCATGCCAATGTCCAGCGTGTCAAGGATTTGCATGGCGCTATCGGGCTTCTGCTGCAAGAAGCACTCCACGCGATAGAGCATGTCCTCCTCGGGCGGGGGTGGCGTTTGCTGCTTGGCGCAGGCAGCCAAAAGGGAAAAAGCCAACACTATGGGCAACCACGGTTTCATGGCTGCAAATATAGGAATAATTCGAATGCGATTTATTCTTTTACCCACTTTCCCGTTTCCACAAGGGTCGTTAAGCCTGTCGAAACGCCCGTATAAACCTTCCAAAAATAAGCCCCCGAAGGCCAGCCTTCAGCATTTATCGAAGTGACATTCTCCGTAATCTTTTGCCCATAAACCATCCTCCCATTCATATCATACACCTCCACCCGCGCATCCTTCAATCCCGTCCTGATGTTCAGCACGTTCTTCCCTGGGTTTGGATAGGCGATGGCGACTTTCAGGCCATTGTCGTGGGCCTCGTCGATGCCTACGAAAGCCTCGGCGGGGAATTTGGTGACACAACTCCAACGTTGGTCTGTCTGGTCAAGGTTCTTGGCATTATAAACAATCATGCAGCCGCCGTCGCGAGTGGCGGTGATGGCCGACATAAAGCTGCGGCAACGTGGGATCTTGAGGTCATAATACATCGTGCTGATGGTGTCGAAATGGGCATACAGGTGCTCTATCATCATCCACGAGTCGCTGCTGGCAGTAACGGCATTCAAGGTATAGCCGAAATACAGCGTCCAGTCCGTGGGGCAGATGTCGACACCTTTCTGCGGCGTGAAGTCCATACGGTTGAACTGATATCTATGCACGTGGTTCAGCATATTCAAATAACTCAACTTGCCGTCGCCGTCGTCATATTCGTATAGGGCACAACTCGAAATCCCCGATGACGACTGGTTTTCATCAAAGAACTCGGTGGCGATGTAGGTGGTGCCATAATGGCTGCGAATGACCGACATATCATAGAACCGGTTGCTGTAGTGATTGTTGTAATGACAGAACGCCTTGGCGTTCACGCAGTTGAAATCGTGGTCGAGATATAATGCGAAACCTTCGTTGTCGTAATCGTTGTTTTCAGCTTTACCAGATATAGTACTATTGTTGGACAAGTCATAGAAGATGAAGCCGCTGCCATTCTTGACAAGATGGTGCCTTCGCAAGAAGAAAGTACGCGACAGACTGGTGTTGTCGCTTTTCATCGGGTAGCTCACTTGATGGATGATGTCGCCTTGATAATTCATGCGGAAGAAGAACAGACTGTCGTGCACCAAGTCGTGACCAAGGCTGCGCCGTTTAACGTATGCGCCCACGATAGCATCATCCTCTTGCAAAGCCGAGAAAAGGAACAGGCTGCCGCTGTAGTCGTTGGGCAGACTCTGCCAGTTGCCGTTGTTGCGCAGTTCGAAGGTATCAATAGCTATTGTGGTTTCGTAGCTTTCTGCAATGTCAAGGTTGTCATCAAGGCGGTAGAGACCAAGATAGGCTTTGTCGGATTGCTCCTCATAGTTTTTGAAGTAGTTGAAATAGGTGAAGTCGTGGTCGGGCGTGTAGGTGGCAAGGAGGTAGAGCGTGCCGTCTTTTTCAAAAACATACGGAATGTTGCTGGTATAATAGCCAGGCTTGAAATAAGACTGATGCATGCTGCGATGTCCGTTTTCAGACTCAATGACAGCGACAGCAGGTTGCAGCGAGTAGAAGTCGCCCACACCGCTTTTGTAAGCCATGTAGGACTCGACAGCGATATTGCCATTGGCCATTTCTTTGGCCTCATAGTAGTTGAAAATGCAAGTGTCGGAATAGGCGTATTCATGCGCGATTTCCCACTCCTGGGCGATGGCCTTGCCTCCGAAAACCAAAGCGAGAACAATTACGGCCAATAGTTTAATGATACATTTCATACTCTGTTGATTTTTAATCGTTTATTTCACAATAAATTTCACCGTCGCTCCATCGATGGTAAGGAGATACATGCCCGCAGGCAAGGCCGAGACATCCAGGGATTGGCTGTCACCCATAATGCTGCCTGTTTGCAGGGTTTGGCCCATGAGGTTGGTGATGCGGTATTCTGTTGCCATTTGTAGAGACGTGGCGCGCCGGGTCTCTACAAACAAAACGCCGTTGGTCGGGTTGGGATAGACGTTGAATGGGTTCTCAACGGTTTCCTTCACGTCGTCAGGGTCCCTGAGACCTATCACGGGGAAGCCGCCGTTCACGCCGTCCTCGTCTTCTATCCATGTGCATTCGCCCATCGCACTAAGATTCAAGGCCTCAAGCAAATCGGTGGTGCCGTATTGAGCCTCTGCGAGATTCCATGTTGTGGATGTCGCGCCTTCGTTGAACACACAAGACCCAGGAAGATAGACATAACTGTGGCTTTCCATGTTATAGACATAGGGCGGAATGTCTGGGTTGCCGTACCAATAACAGTTGCGGATGGCCGTATCGCTCATAATGACAGGGATGATATGCGCATACCAAGTGTTGGTCAGGTTGGGGTTGGCCGGTTTGATGATTTCACCTGTGTTGTATACATTATAGACATAACCTTCAGTAGGTGAACCCGTTATGCCTCCCATATGGACGACATCCACATTACTGGAAGTCGCTATGGCTTTGAGGTCGCCCGTGTTGTAGCAATTGGAAATGGAGCCGTCGCTGCCAGCAATACCACCCACGAGAATCATACTGTTACCTTTGCCGGTGACTAACGCCCTATTGCCGGTTTTCTTAATTGTTGTGAAAATCGGGGTTCCGACGATGCCTCCTGCATTACTGCCTCCCATCACCTCGCCAGAAGCATGGTTGATGCAGCATTCAATCAAACCGAAGGAGCCACCTTGCCCCACCATTCCGCCAGCAGTAATCTCGGCTGTGATTTTACCATAATTGTGGCAGTTCCTGATGATAAAGCTACCTTGGCCTATCATTCCTCCCGCCGATGAGGTGTTGTTCATGTCTCCAATGTCACCTTGGTTCACGCAGTGTTCGATAACCAGATTCCCGTTGTCCATTGTGGTATAGCCTGCGATGCCGCCTAAATCGAAAGTCCCATTGGAAATCACAGCCTGGTTGATGCAATCCTTGATGAAAACGGTGTCGTTCCCGATGCCGTCGGCGATAAAGTGTCCGGCAATGCCGCCCACCTTGTTGCCATACGCTTCAATCAAACCGTCCGCAGTGCAATTAATGATGTTGGTGTTGACTGACAAACCGACTACCATTCCTACAAATGCGCCGAGCGTCAGGTTCGATTCGGTGATTTGAATGTTTCTTACTACCGCATTCTCAGTGCATCCGAACAGTCCCAGAACATCCTGATTGTTCACATACATCTCGCTGATGACATGGTCGTTACCCTCAAAAACACCCATGAAAGGGTTGGCAGGCTGGATGTTAGGATTGATGGGATTGATCCATTCGGTTTTCACGGTGCCGATGGGTGTCCACAAATAACCTTTGGTGCCATTCAGATTAATGTCCTCGGTGAGGATGTAGCAATTGGGGTTGCCTCCATCACCTTCGTTGGTCTCGTATGCCAACAGTGCTAGCTGTTCCGCCGTGGCAATCTGATAAGGGTTTTCAGGTGTGCCGTCGCCGCCGTCGTAGGCTTCGGCGATGGTGCCGTTCCAAGGGGTCTGCGCCGAGACCATCATCCCGACAGCGAGCAAAGCCAAAAATAGTAGCATTCTTTTCATAGTAATGGTATTTTAAAGGTTATACGTTTGTCGTCACTGCGAGGAACGAAGCAGTCCAGATCGGTTGTTTTCCGGATTAATTCACTCCTTTTGCAATGACGAAACAAAATTATATGAAAAAACCGCCAAAAAAGCCAATTCCATCGGCCAATCCATATTTTTTCCGAAACTTGGTGTTGGGAATCAACGGATTACAAAAATTTTATCCATAAAAAAGTTTGGGAAATCCATGTCAAATCAACCCATGAATGGCTCCCAAAGCCCCTCGAAAGACTCGGTTTGGGCCTTTTTCTTGATGCTGGTGCGGTACTTCGACACGGTATTTTCGCGCAAGTCGAGAATGTCGGCGATTTCCTTCAAGCGGAAGGGAAAATAGGAAAGCACGCAGATGTCGAGCTCGGTGTCGTTCAGGTCGGGATAGGTGGCTTTCAGCTTCGACAAGGCCTCGGGATAGGCCGTGTTGAACACTTCGAGAATGCGCCCGAAGGTGTTGTTGCGCTTGTCGTCGTAGATGGCCTGCACCTTCATCCGTAGGGTCTCATTCGCCTGTGCTTCCAAAGCGCCATGCGCCTCTTGCAGGTCGCGCTGCATGGCCTCGTTCTCTTGAACCATCTTCTTGCGGTAGTTGCGGTGATAGACGACAAATACCACCGCCGCCAACAACAGCAGGGCCACCACCACGCAAACCCATCGCAACACTTTTGTCTTTTGCGTCTGCTTCTGCTCGCGCAAGGCGGCCAATCGGGCGTTGCGCTCGGCCTTGTAATCCTCATATTGCTTTACGGCGAGCATCCCATCGCTCACCCTATCCGATTCGGCTTTCACATAGGTCTTGTTGAAGCCATGGCAAAACGCCACACTATCCGGATTTCCCTCTTCTTCATAGATTTGTTCGAGCAGCGACATGACGACACTCCGTTCCAAATCACCCGTTTGCATATCCAACACTTTCAGCAGATAAGGCTTCGCTTCGAGTCGGTAGGGCGAGTGGTACATACTGATGCCGAGACTGACGGAATCGTTGGTGGCGCTCATCCCACGTCGCGCCTTGAAGGCGATGGTGTTGTGTTGCACCATGAAGCAGGAGTCAAACTGGTGTTGGTTATAGTACAAGTCCGACAACACAAGCTGGGCGGCAAAAAAGTCGTTCAAGTCGCCGGAAACCGTGTCCAGATAAGGCGTCACGAAATCGTGATAGTAGCGTGCGGAGTCACTTTCCTTAAGCGTCGAAAAGGCGTTGGCCAATTCCAAACTGGACCTTACCATCCAGGTCGTGTCTTGAACCCTACGTTGATAGGCCAATGCCCATCGCAAAGCATCGATTTCCACGTTGTTCTCTATCTTTCGCCGAAACACGTAGGCCATCTGGTAATAGGCGCGCGAGGCAAGCAACATCTCCTCGTCGGTCATGTCCTCGGGCAGATACTCCAACTTTTCGGCCACTTGGATAAAATGCGGGAAAGCCTGCATCAGGCTGTCCTGCTGAAGGCAGACGAAACCGCTATCATAATGGGCTTTCGCCTCTTGCAAGTCGTCGGATGAGGCATGTTGGGACACATTCCCACATGCCACCACGAAAAGCAGAAGCATCAGAAACCCTATGGACAAGACGCGTTTCATGGCGACAAAGGTAAGAAAAATGTGAGTTTTATCTTCGCGTTCCTCTTTTTTCTATTTTTGCCTGAACAAATTGTGAACTTATGTTTCAAGAAATCGAAAGGAAATTCTTGGTCTGTGGCGACTTCAAGGCGGAAGCTTTCCAAGCCACACACATTATTCAAGGCTATCTGAGCCACAAACCTACGGTGCGAGTGCGCATTAGGGATAACAGCGGCTATCTTACCATCAAAGGACCTACCAACAAGTCGGGGGTGTCGCGCTTTGAGTGGGAGAAGGAAATCGCTGTGGGTGAAGCTCTTGCTTTGCTGGAACTGGCCGAGCCGGGACGAATCGACAAGACACGTTACCTGGTCAAAAACACCGACGGCAAGCATACTTGGGAGGTGGATGAGTTCCACGGCGACAACGAGGGCCTTATCATGGCCGAAATCGAGCTGGGCGACGAGAACGAGCCTTTCGACAAACCCGATTGGCTGGGCCAAGAGGTCACCGGCGACCCGCGCTATTACAACTCCATGCTGAAAGCGCGGCCTTTCAAAACTTGGAGATGAGGTTTTTTGCGCTAGACACAGACGACGTCTCCGATGGCGACTTTACTTCACAACAAATTTCACCGTCGCGCCTTCGATGGTGAGGAGATACATGCCGGCAGGCAGGGACGACACATCCAAAGACGGGTTGCTGCCTATAATGTTGCCTGATTGCAAGGTCTGACCCATTATGTTGGTGATGCGGTATGTTCGCTTCTGTAGAGACGTTTCAGAAAACGTCTCTACAAACAAAACACCTTTGGTTGGATTAGGAAAGACATCAAACAATTGCATTTGCTGTTCTGCAAGACCCACGGGAGGCGTAGGGCCGAAGATAGGGAAGCCTCCGTTGGTCAGGTCTTCGTCTTCTCTCCAAAGGCATTCGTTCATGGCCCCTTGGTTCAAGGCCTCAAGCAAGTCGGTGGTGCCGTATTGGGCTTCTTCGAGAATCCATGTCGTGGCGGAGGCCCCTTCATTGAAGGCGCACGAGCCTTGAGCCGAATAGAGCGGCCAATCGAAGCCATAGGGATTCACATCGTATTCGCCAAACCAATACCAATTGCGGTAAATGTGATTATCCGTCATGGATGCCGCGATGATGCCATACCAAGCATTGTTGGTGTGCGGGTTTTCGGGTGGGATGATGGCTCCTGTATTATACACATTAATGATGTCGCCCGTGGTACCCGTTCCTGTAATGCCGCCCATCTGCACGACATCAGGTTGGCCCGACGAAACGATAGTTTCCACATCGCCGCGATTGTAGCAGTTTGAGATGAACCCGTCGGCGCCAGCTATGCCGCCTACAATAATCCAACCATGGTCTGCACCTATGGCTGTCACCTTTGCATGATTGGCGCACATTGCAATCTTGGTTTGCATGGCCGTCCCGATGATGCCGCCAGCAATCTCGCCTTGCACCCTTGCCTTGTCGTGGTTGGTGCAAAACACGATTTCACCGAAATCATCCCGCTGTCCGACGATGCCTCCTGCAATGCTATAGGTAGTAACGACTCCATAGTTGTCGCAGTGGCGAATAGTGAAACTGCCAGCGCCAACGATGCCACCAGTCGAAGCGCCATCCGACAAATTACCATTATTCACGCAGTATTCGATGCACATGTTTCCATTTGTTATTTCCGTGTATCCAGCGATGCCTCCCAAATAATGAACTCCAGAAAGGCTGGCATAGTTCACGCACTCCTTGAGGAATACGGTGTCGGCCTCGGGCGTGTCCACAATAAAGTGTCCGACGATGCCTCCTCGTTTGTCCGTCATTCCATACATGCTACCATTTGAGGCACAATTGACGATATTCGTGTTTGTGGCCTTTCCGACGACGAAGCCTTCTGCATCCGGAAAGATACTGTTTACAATCAAGGCTTCCGTCAGACGAACATTGCAAACTGTGGCGTTCAATGTAGTGCCAAACAGCCCTGGAAAGCCAGCACTTGTTATGTACATGTCCCTGATGGTCAGTTGGTTGCCGTCGAAGTGGCCCGTAAAGGGGAACTCCTCTGAGCCGATGGGTTGCCACGACAAACCTTCCGAACCGTTGAGGCAGATGCTGTCGGTAAGGATATAATGGGCATTACCGCCTGTGCCATCGTTGGTCTGGTAGGCCAGCAATGCCAGTTGTTCCGCAGTGGCGATTTGATAAGGGTTTCCGGAAGTGCCGTCGCCGCCAGCAAAGGTTTCGGCCAACGAGCCGTCCCAACAGGTGATTTGCGCTTGCAGTTTCAATCCACCCAACATCAGGAGTGCAAGTAGGGCGTAAAGTTTGGCTTTTTTCATCGTACAATGGATTTATGGTTTAACTGCCGACAAAAATATACAAAAACCGAAGGAAAAAACAAATCCAAGAGGCCAATTACAGATTTTTCACCAAAGACAGGGCTGAAAACTAGCGAGTTAGTAGAAAATAATTACAGATTTTTTTAGTCCAAGAGTGCCGAAATAGGATCATAATCCGCCAGTTTTTTTAGGTTGGAGCGGTATTTCATCACCGTGTTTTCGCTCAGGTTCAGCAAAACGGACTCCTCCTTGATACGGAAACCCAGGAAATTGAGTACGGCAACGACGCACTCATTTTCGTTTAGGTCAGGATAGGCCGATTTCAGTTTGTCAAGGGTTTTTGGGTAAGTGGTCTCAAACTCCGCCATGATGCATTGCAGTTTGTTCTTTTCCTCCGACTTGTAAATGATATTCACGCGTTTGAGCAACACATCTTGGGTGTGTTGGGTGGCATTTTCCAAATTTGACTGCAACTGACGTTGCATCTCGTGCGACTTCATGGCTTCCAACTCCTTGTTTTTGCGGTAGCGGAACACAAAGACAATCACCGTCAGCAATGCCAAGGCCAACAAAGCCAAGCCAAGATAAAGCCGATACCGTTTCAATTGTTGCTCGGCTTGCAGTCGGTTGATTTCCAGTTGTTTATCGTATTCTGCTTTCACCTCAGCGATAGCTGTCCGGTCGTCGCTTTCCGTTTCCTGCGCACTGAGTAGCAGCTCGGCAAATTGGTTGGCTTTCTCGCTGTCGCCCAAGGCTTTGTAGGAATGGAAAAGCCATTTCAGCAAGGGCGTGTCGTAGAAAATGTTGTTCTCGATTTTCCACGCTTGTGTGCCGAAATAGACGCACGAATCGTATTGATGGAGTTCGTAATAGGCCTCGGAAAGGTTCTCAAGCAGGCCTTTCCTGTAATTGCTTTCGATGGAATCGCCCAAGAGCGCCAGTCCCTTGCGGCTTTCGTCAATCATTTGTCGGAGCAGCCGTTCACGTTCCTCTTCGTCGGGAAACGCCTGTTTCTCAACCCTTTGGATGCAGTACATGGCAAGGCAGACGTGATAGAACACGCAATCGTTGAGGCTGCCATAGACTTGGGCGTCGCGGAGGCCGTTTTGGAAACACGTTTGGCAGCTGTCGTATTCTTCCAAAGCGAGGTAGGCCAAACCCAGGGGATAGGTCGTCACCATGACTTGCTTAAAATCCTGTTTTTCAGTATAATATTGCAGTGCTGCCTTCAAGTGGGCGACGCTTTCTTTGTGGTAGCCCGTGCTGCCATACGACATGCCGAGCTTCTGGTGGATGGCGTATTTGAGTTGGTCGATCTTGTCTTGCTCGCTGACGGGTGGCTCAGAGAAGCGTATCAGGCGCTCGTCCACGTGCTGGCACTGCTCGATGCTTTGCAGGGCTTTCTGACGGTAGTCGAGGATGACTTGTCGTGCATCCCCGTTGCGGATGCTTTGTCGCGCGAGGGACAAATAAGTCGTTGCCTCATAGTATTTTTCCTTGCTTCCAATAAAGTGGTTTTCAGCCACTTGCAACAGCGAATCGGCTTCCGCGTCGTTTTGTCCTATCGCGTCTTTCACCTTGGCCCGCAGCAGGCAATAATGCGCCCGTTCCATTTCAGAAAGCACCGAAAGATTCAGTGTGTCAAGGATTTGCGAGGCGCTGTCTGGCTTCTGCTGCAAGAAGCACTCCACGCGATAGAGCATGTCTTCTTCTTGAGGGACAACCTGATCGTTGCATCCGACAAACACCATCGAACCAATCATCAAAGCAAGTACAATATGTATAGTTCTTTTTTTCATTTTTGCAGTTCAATGCGCTCTTTCTTTAAGGGAAGCCTGCAAAATTACTCAAAATCCATCAAAACTATCAAAACATAGCTTTGTCCCTGTGATTTTTGTAATAAAACCTGGCAAAACAGAAAAGTTGACATGTTTTGATGCTAAAACTCATAAAAATCCCTATCTTTGTCCACCCCTAACCGCAAATGCCATGAAAAGGATACTCTTACTACTGTTTCTATTGCCTGTTTCGCTCTTTGCCCAAGTCACCGACGACTTCTCCGACGGCGACTTCACCCAAAACCCTACTTGGTCGGGGACGACGGAGCATTATATAGTGAACAGCAACCATCAATTGCAGCTCAACGCGGAGAGCGAAGGCTCGGCATACCTTGCCCTGCCTATCAATGAGTACGAGTCGATGGAATGGCAGTTTTGGATTCGCGAGGCCTTTGCCCCTTCGGGCAACAACTACACCGATGTCTGGCTCAGCGCCGACAATGCCGACCTTTCGCAGGCGACACAGGGTTATTTCCTCCGTTTTGGCGAAGGCGGCAGCAGCGACGCCATCACTTTGTTCCGGAAGGACGCTGATGGCCAGCAACAGATTTGTCGCGGCACCGAAGGCGCCATAGCGGCTTCGTTTGCGGTGTCGGTGAAGGTGAACTGCGACCGCGAGGGCAACTGGATGTTGCAAACATGCTATGATAATTCAGGTATTTATCTCATTGAAGCACAAGGTGTTGATGAAACCCATAGCCATGGTGGATTCTTTGGCTTTTGGTCTAAGTTCACTTCGAGCAACGCCAAGAAGTTTTATTTCGACGATATTTATGTTGGGCCACGCATCGCCGACCATGAGCCACCCCAACTCCTGACCTGCGAGGTGCTCGACTTGACGCACCTGCAACTGGCCTTCAATGAGGCACTTGACGAGACCTCGGCACTCAATCCTTCTCATTATTCGGTGGACAACGGCTTGGGCAGTCCTTGGTCGGTCGCTTTCGGCAACAACCTGGCTCAAGTGGTCCTCGAGTTCGAGCGCGAGATTGGCAACGGCGTGAATTACACCTTGACGGTGAGTGGTGTCAAAGACCTATGGAACAACACGATGGAGCCGACTTCTATGGCGTTCTCCATCTATGAGGCTTCGGAATACGATATCGTCATCAACGAAATCATGGCCGACCCTAACCCCGTGGTGGGCCTGCCCGAATGGGAGTATGTGGAGCTTTACAACACCACCGAGTTCGGCATTGACTTGAAAGACTGGCAGATACACATTGGATCAAACGAAAACACCTTCGGTAACTTCGTTCTTGCACCGCACGGCTATGTCATCCTTTGCCATAACGATGCTGTGTCGGAATTGCGGCAATACGGCGACTGCATCGGCTTCGGTAGCTTCTCGGTGGGCAACACTTCCTCGGCATTGTACTTGTACAATAAGTCGGGAGTGTTGATTTCGAGGGTCAGTTTCAGCAGCACTTGGTACCACGACCCCGACAAGGACAACGGCGGCTGGTCGGTGGAGCAGATCGACCCGCTGAACCCTTGTGCCGGTGCCTCCAACTGGACGGCCTCAATGGACGCCTCGGGTGGCACGCCGGGACGCATTAATTCGGTGAACGGCGAGAACAACGTACAGCCCAAAGTGGAGCGCGTGAGCCTGTTCGGCAATCAAATTGTCCAATTGTGGTTCGACCAACAGATGGATCCTGCCGAGCTGTTGGAGACACAACATTTCTTCGTGGAGGAGACAGGTGAGCATCCTCAGCAGACGGTCGTCAACCCCATGGACGGCACCTATGTGGAGCTCCATTTCGACCAAGGTTTTGCGGAGGGCATTGTCTATACTTTGGTGATTAATGGCGTCACCAACTGCGTGGGCACAGCCATCGAAGCCGATACCCGCGTGAAGTTCGGCATCCCGAATGAGATTGCCGAGGGTGAGATTCTGATCAATGAAATTCTCTTTGACCCCATTGCACCAGGCGTGGACTATGTGGAGCTCTATAACAACACCGACAAGACTTTCGACCTCAGCACATTAATGCTTGGCGTCATCAAGGAGAGTTTCCCCAATCCTGCCGACGCGACCTTGAAGGAAATCATCGCTGACAGTCGTTTGTTCTTGCCGCATACCTATGTCCTGCTTTCCACCAACAGCGAGATTGTGGGTCAGCAGTATGACTGCCCGACGGACAATTTCATACAGATGGCATCTTTTCCGAGTTACGCCAACGCAGGCGGTACAGCGGTTCTGATAGGTAAGGACGGCACTTTGGTCGATGCCGTCTACTACTCCGAGAAGATGCATTATCCCTTGCTCAAGATCACCAAAGGCGTGTCCTTGGAGCGTGTCGCCTTCGACCACCCCTCAATGGATCCCAACAACTGGCATTCCGCTGCCGAGCAAGTGCATTTTGGCACGCCGGGCTACGAGAATTCGATGATGCAGAGCGCCGAACCTTCCAACGACGAAATCTCCATCAGTCCCGATATCTTCTCGCCAGATGGTGATGGCTACGACGACGCTTGTTTCATCAACTACCATTTCGACGAGGCGGGCTATACCATGAACATTTACATCTTTAATGTGGCGGGACAACTAGTCCGCCACTTGGCCAAAGGTGAGTTGGTGGGGCAGGAGGGTAGCGCGCTTTGGAACGGCCTCGATGACAACGGCAACAGAGTTCCCATTGGCGTTTATGTTGTCGTCACGGAGGTGTTCAACTTCGACGGAAAAGTAAAGAAGTTTAAGAATGCTGCTGTTGTCGGGACGCGATAAAACGAGTAGAGACGGTGCATGCACCGTCTCTACCTATTTAATTCGGAATATTTTCAGAAATCCATATTCGACTGCGCCACAATCTGCTTTGTATCTGGATTGAAGGCAGTGAGGTTACCCAATCCGGGTTTGTCGGTCACATAGACGCCGTTGTCCAAGACGATGAAATCGTAGTTTTCGTTTTGGTCAATAACCAGATTCATGAAACCATAGTCGACGGGGATGTGCCCGTGGATGATCTTTTTGCCGTGCGACTTGTTGTAGTCGACCTTGAACTTGCGTGTCCACATCATGCTGCGTTCGTCCTCAAAAGGGTTGGCGATATTGAAGTTCATGCCGGCATGTACGAGGATGTATTCCTCCAACTCGATATAAGGCTGGCAGGCGTTCATCCAGTCGATGTAATGCTGAGGGATATCGCGCGGGTGCTTTACTCCGAAGCTGTCCAAAGTGGCCTTGGCGCCCACGGCTTCCCAGTCTTTCTGCTCCTGGTGCTTGCCGAAGAGTTTCTTTTTCTGGTCGGCTTCAAAGGCTTTCACGCACATGTCCTCGTGGTTGCCTTTCAGGAAATGCACCTCATATTCCTCCTTTTGCAGGTACATCAGGTAGTCAATGACGCCTTTCCCGTCAGGGCCACGGTCGATGTAGTCGCCCAAGAAGTATATTTGGTCATGCTTGGTGACCTTGAGCATGTTCTCAAGCAGTACTTTCAAGGTCTTGGCGCAACCGTGAATGTCGGGGATAATCCAGCGTTGTGACATTAGAATAGCGTATTGAGGTTCAGTGCTTTATATTGTTCTCGGAGCTTGCTCTTGAAGGTCCAACGCACATCGGAAATCCAACGGCGAAACAATTCGCAATAGTCCACGAAAACCATATAGGAGAAATAGAGTAGTATGGTGCCAGCCAAAGCCCAGAGCCAAGGCAGGAAACAGAACAGTAGCACGGTGCCCACAATGAAGACGATCGGGAAGAGCACAAACTCCACTCCGAAGCTGACGGTGTTACTGAATGCCTTGTCTTTGAGTTTTCCTTTGATAATCAGCGTGGTGAGCCAGACGGGCAGGTTGACGGCGGCGGAGGCCACAAAGTAAGGCAACCCTAACAATAAGACAGCCAGCTTCCAAAGGAAGTTGATCAAGGGGTATTTCCTCGCCGTCGACATGACGGAAATCTTCTGGCGTCTGCGTTCCCTGGCGAAATCCATGACGCGCTCGAACAGGTTCTTGGCTTCTTCAGGTTGCTCTTCTCTGAATTTTAGCACTTTGTCGACGGTAGCTCGGTTGCGGAGCATCTTTTGGTAGAGACCGCCGGCACGTTTCTCATTCTTCATCTTCACGATTTCCCAGATGGCGTCATAGTCCTCGTCGTCGGGGATGAAGGTGAAGAGTTTCGAAATGGCATCGTGCAGTTGGTCTTTCAGCAGGTTGATGTTGACGGCTTCGTTTTCCTCGGTGGTGTGCTTCAAGAACTCGGTGACGTTGATAGGCTCGCCAAAGTTGATCATCGCCGTGCTGCGGTAGCGGAAGTAGTCGCCGTATTCGATGGCAGTAGGGATGATGAAAATGGGACTCTTGTCGCCGAATTGCTTGTTGGCGTCAACGGCGATGTGGAACAAGCCCTTGCCCATGCGCAGCAGCGAGTGCTTGGTGCGGTGCATGCCTTCGGGGAAGAGGTAGAGGTCGACATGGTCGTGGATGACGTCGACGGCCTTGTTGAGCGAATCGTCGTTTTGGCGGACGGCAGCCACACCGTTGCGGATGCGGAAGATGGGCAGGATGCGAAGGAAGTTCAATATCTTGGCCACGGCAGGCTTCTTGAAGATGTCGCCACGCGCAATGAAGACTTTCTTGCTGTTGTTGGCCGACAGCAACACCAAGGCGTCCATCAGCGTGTTGCTGTGGTTGACGCCGAAAATCACCGCGCTGTCTTTAGGGAGGTGTTCCTTCCCATGCACTTCAAACCTGCGATAAGCCTTGCGTGTATGCCAACTGACATAGGGAAGCAGTATGCTGTACCAAATGTCCGTATCTTGTATCTTTTTTGCCATTTCAGATGCCTAATAAATGTACAAAAATACAGTTTTTTCATAAACTGAGGGACGTTTTTTCGGCCAAACCATAATATTTATTACTTTTACCGCCTCTAAGATGTACAAAATGAAGATAAAAACACTTGTCGTCCTTGGATGTTTGTTCTTTTTCTGGACACTGGCTTCCTGCCAGGATCAGCCAGTACCCGAACCCGAAGAGGTGGTCGAAGATACCCTGACGGTTTTGCAACATTTGCAGGAAAAAGGAAAATTGGTCGCAGTAACCAATTGTGAAATAATCAATTACAATACTGAGAATCCGACACCTTCGGGCTTCGAATACGAATTGCTGAGCGATTTCTGCCAAAGCAACGGTCTCGAACTCGAGATGATTGTCAACGAGAATCTCGACTCCTGCTTCAGACTTCTGGATTCCTGTAAAGTCGACATCGTTGCGGTGTGCATCGGGTCGAACAGGGAAATGAAACGACGCTATCTGATCACCAACCCCATCCTTATGCAGCGCAGCGTGCTCGTGCAGCGGCTTCCGAACAATTGGAGCCAGATGTCGACGGCCAACGAGTTGGAGAATCAGCTGCTCCGCTCGTCGGTCGACCTTGCAGGCAAGACCATCCATCTGCCGCAGGGTAGCCACGAGGTCAAGCTGTTGGAACATCTCTCGGATCAGATTGGCGACACCATATATATCATAGAGTGCGATAGTCTCAACAGCGTCGAGCTGGTGCAGGCCGTCTCGACCGGACAAATCGACTACACCGTGGTGGAGGAATACGTCGCCCGCATGGCCTCCATCGACCTGAGAGGCTTGGACACCAAGCTGACGGTGAGTGTCGAACAGCCCATGGGTTGGGCCATCGCCAACCATGATGGCGACTCGTCGCTGTTGGTGGTGCTCAACAACTGGATCGAGAACTTCGAGCAACGCAATGTCAACCGCATCTTGGCCAAATATGTCAACAAAGGCAATGTATTCGGAAGGCGGAAACCTAGGGAAGGAGAACTCTCGGGCTTCGACGATATCATCAAGAAAACGGCGCAAAACATCGGTTGGGACTGGCGGCTGTTGGCCTCGCTCATCTATCAAGAGTCGCGTTTCATGATGGACTTGGAGAGCGAAAAGGGTGCCTTCGGCCTGATGCAGCTCATGCCCGTGGTGATGGAGAAATATGGCATCGGTTACGACGCCACGCCCGAAGAACAACTGGAAGCGGGTGGTCAACTGCTCCATTATCTCGACGAATGCTTCGAAAACAAGGTGACGGATAGCGTGGAACGGGTGAAGTTCGTGTTGGCTGCCTACAATGCAGGCCTCGGCCATGTGTATGACGCCCAGCGTCTGGCCTTAAAATACGGCAGTTTGCCCGATGTGTGGGACAACAATGTGGATTATTTCATCCTCAACAAGTCCAAATACTACAACGACACCTGCTGCCGTGCGGGCTATCTGCGTGGCGCCGAGACCTACCGTTTTGTCGAAGAGGTGCTCGATCGTTTTCATCAGTATCAAGCTAATTATGAATAAGTTATGAAAAAATTATATGTTCTTTTGCTTGCTGGTGCCATGTCTTTGGTTGGCCATCAGGCTTTGGCCCAATCCTTCAATGCCGGTTTGATTGTCGGTCCGACTTTCTGCCAAGTGGATGGCGACAATTACGCAGGTTTCCATCAGTTGGGTTTCACGGCCGGCTTCTATGCCAGTCTGCCTCTGAACGAGCATTTCTCCGCTCAAATGGAACTGAAATACTCGCTTCTTGGGGCACACTCGTCCGACAGGGAGGTGAATGAGTTCTATTACACCCCCTATAGTCTCCGCTTGCATTATGCTGAAATCCCCTTGATGTTGCGCTACGACTTGGGCCATTTCCGTGTCAACGGTCGCCCATTGGATTTCATCACTTTGGAAGCGGGTGTCAGCGCCGATGTCAGGCTGAGGGCCACGGAGGATGTGTATGGCGATTATCAAGTCACCACTTCACGTTGGAATCTCTTTTCGGCCACGGCCAATGCCGGTTTGCATTTTGCCTTCAATGAGCATTTAGGGTTGGGTGTGCGCTACATGTATTCCATAGTGCCGATTCGTTTCACGGGCTATCCGGGGTGGTTCTATAACCAGTATTACAATAAAGTGGTGCAGTTTACCCTGACTTACAACTTCAACTCTCCCCTGAAATAAACTCAATGTTCCGTTTCAAGCCCTCGTATCCGGCGCGTTGTATGGCGGAGTGCTTGAATAATGCATCGAATTCTTCTTTCGAGAGGCGTTTCCAGTCTTCGTCATGCATGGCCATAAGTTGTTCCGAGGGTTGGAACTCGGGCTCCACATTAGGCATGGCGAAACGGTTGTAGGGGCAAACGTCCTGACAGATGTCGCAGCCATACATCCAGCCATTGAAGGTCTCGGGGTTCATTTCCGCAAGACTGCCTTTGTGTTCGATGGTCAGGTAGGAGATGCATTTGCGGGCGTCGATGCGGAAAGGGGCTTCCAAAGCATGGGTCGGACAGGCGTCGAGGCATTTTGTGCAGTGTCCGCAGCGGTTGGCCATGGTTTGTCCTGTCTCGTCCAGTTCGATGGGCAGAAACAGGTGCCCGATGAAAAAGAAGGAACCTTTCTTGGGATGGATCAAAGTGGTGTTCTTGCCAATGAATCCCAAGCCGCAGCGTACCGCCCAGGCACGGTCCAAGACGGGGGCGGAGTCCACGAAGACTCGGACGTTTTCCAGCTTGCCCGTCTGTGACTCGATGCGTTCCAAGAGTTGGCGCAGTTTGCGTTTCAACACGTCGTGATAGTCGGCGCCATAGGCATATTTGGCGATTTTGAAATTGCCGGAACAGCCTATGGGTTGCTTGGGATAGTAGTTGTAAAGTACGGTGACGATGCTTTTGGTGCCTTCCACCAGGAGGCGTGGGTCGTAGCGTTTTTCCTTGTTACGGGTCAGATAGCCCATCTCGCCCTCATGCCCGCCTTCAAGCCACTTCTCGACGTGGGCCGATTCTTTCTCCAAGGCGGTGGCATTGGCGATGCCACAGGCATCGAAGCCCATCTGTTTTGCCTCGGCGACAATCCAGGCCGAGTCCATCAGAACGGGGCAAAAGTGAGTCCTACCGACAGCGGGTGGAACACAGGGGCGTTATGGCCGACGGCAAACACGGGCGACATCTGGTAGGCGGCGAATGCGCTTACCCATTTCCAGCCCACACGTAAGGTGGCGGAATAGGTCAGACGCTCCATGTTGCTGATGTAGCACTGCTTCTCATGCACAGTCGTGCCGCTACCATCGGTAAGCGTGCCGGCCTCATCGTCGGGACCGACATACTTGGTCTTCGTGACCACCATTATGCCAACTTTGAAGCCCACGCCGACCTTCCATGAGTCGTTGAAGCGGAAACGCAGCTCCAGCGGGATCTCGGCATAGGTCGGGTTCACCTTATAGCGTCTGAAGTCGTCGTTGTCGCGGTAGCTGGTGTAGGTGAAATCGCCGTTGGTGTAAGGGTTCATGATGCGCGTGTAGGAGAAATAGTTGTGCGACGACATGCCCAAGCCGATGCTCACGGTGTGTCTCTGGCTCTCGCCCAAAGGGAAGTTGTAGGCGAGGGCGAAGCTCACGCCTTGGTTGAAGCCTCGCGGATCCCAGTTGTCGCTCGGGGCAAGCTGGAAGTCGTGGAATAAGTCAAGGCCAAAAGTGACCTTGTTGTCGGTCTTGTTGGCGATGAGCTGGGCGAATGAGGTCGCCGATATGACTAATGCGATGAGGGTAAACAGTACTTTTTTCATTATAATGCTTGTTGTTTTGTTTGTTACATTTCTAGTTCGTGCATAATGGCCGTGCGCTCGTCCAGCAGGCGGTTGATGTCGTCGTCGCTGAGGCCGGGCTGGCGCAGTTGCTTGTCGATGGCTTCAATCTTGGCTTCCAGGTTTTCGTTGGTGCCAGGTATCTCGTTCAACGGCTTTTCTTTGTTGACGGCCGGCTCCTGCGGCGGCGTGTTGTGGCTTAGCCCCTGCAGGTTCTCGCCGCCAAGGTTTTGCAACTGTCCCATCACCATGCTCACCATCTGTTTCGTGAAGGGGTCCAATTTGTATATCTCGACCTTCATGTCATCCTTCAGCTCGTCGAAGTCCTCGAGAAACATCTTCAGTTGCTCCTTCTGTTCTTCGTTGATGCCCGGAATGGCGTCAAGGTCTTGACCCTCCATGAGTTTCTTGAACATGTTCAAGAGGCCGTCGATTCCGTTGTTGAGGTTGTTGTCGTCCATTCTTTGCTTTTTTCGTCTGCAAAATAACGGATTTTTCGTGGAATGATTGCGCCAAATTGGCATTTTTTTGCGAATATTGCAGTTCCAAACGAACATGACAATGGACTTCAATACGATTAAAGTGCAGTTGGGTGAGAGCATGGCCTGGGTCAACCTTGACCGTCAAGAGGTATGCAATGCGCTGAACGACAAAATGATAAGTGAACTGACCGAGGCCTTCGACTGGCTCAATAGCCGCGACGACATCCGTGTCATCATTCTCCGTGGTAACGGCAAGGCTTTCTGTGCCGGAGCCGATTTGGCTTACATGAAAGCGATGTCGGGTTACAGCTATAACCAAAACATCGCCGATGCCGAGAAACTCTCCAAACTGTTTCAGACCATTTATTTTTGCGACAAGGCGGTCATCGTCGACGTGCATGGCGCTTGCATCGGCGGAGCCAACGGCATCATCGCTGCCGCCGACATCGTGATTGCCGAACGTTCAACGAAATTTGCCTTCACGGAAGTCCGATTGGGTCTTACCCCCGCCACCATCTCGCCTTTCGTGGTGGCTAAGATCGGCAACACTGCCGCCAAGGAACTGATGCTCACAGGACGACGCTTCACCGCCGACGAGGCCAAGACCTTCGGTCTGGTGAACGCCGTTGTGGATGAGTCCGGGATGATAGACACCGAGCGTCAGTTTATCGAGTATTTTATGCAGGCCTCCCCCGATGCTGTGGCCGAATGCAAGAGCCTGCTTCGCATGGTGAGCGGCACCGACGACCGCTACAGCCCCATCTTCATGCAGACTTCGGTGGCCATCGCCAACCAACGCGTCTCCAAGGCCGGACAAGAAGGCATGAGAGCATTCTTCGAGAAACGGAAACCGGATTGGGCGTAAACGAGCTTTCCGCAGGTTTACTCTTTCACGAAGCGTTTCATGACGATGCCGCTTTCAGTATAGAGCATCATGATGTATTCCGCTGGCTCGTAATGGTTCACGTTGATCAGCAACTCCCCTTGGTTTTCGATCTCAATGGTTTCTACAACCTGCCCCAGCATGTTGATGACTACTGCCTTGCGTAGGCCTTGGCCTACGATATGCAGCCATTCACTGGCTGGGTTGGGATAGAACTCGATCGGTGTGGCGGTTTCATTGAGGCCATCGTAATAGGAGAGGTGGGCCACAAACGAGCGTGAGCCTTCCACGGTGAAGCTGAAGCTTGGCTCGGTGCTGACCTCTACGCCGTCTTCGGTCCAATTGATGAAGGTGTAGTTCTCGTATGGCTCGATGCTCAAGGTACAGGTCTCGCCGTAGTCGTAACTGCCTACACCTGTGATGTTGCCTCCATTGGCGGGGTCGGTGATGGCGGTGACAACAAAACTGCCGATGCTGAAATTGGCCACCAAGTTGCGGTTGCCTTCAACGGTGAAGGTATAGTCGGTTTCATTCGAAACGGGGTTGCCGTTTTCTGTCCAGTTGACGAAGTTGTAGCCAGTGTTGGCTGTGGCATGAACGGTGCAGCTTTGTCCATAGTTGAAACTGCCTCCTCCGCTGACGCTGCCGCCTTCTTCGGGATTGGCTGCCACGGTAATGGTGTAGCTTTGGATTTGGAAGTGAGCGACATAGGTAGCCGTCTCGGTCACGGTGAAGGAATAGGAGGCATTGGTTGAGACCACGTTGCCGTTTTTGGTCCAATTGACGAAGGTGTAGCCTGCGTTGGCTGTGGCGGTAAGGGTGCAGAGGTCTCCGTAGTTGTAACCGCCACTGCCACTGACAATGCCGCCTTCTGCCGGGTCGGCCACGACAGTAATGACGTAGCTTTGCGTGGAGAAGTGTGCCACAAGGGTTCTGTTGCCAGTCACGTTGAAGGTGTAGTCGGCGTTGGTGGACACCTGCGTTCCGTTTTCCGTCCAATTGACGAAGGTATAGCCTGTGTTGGCTGTGGCATGCACGGTGCAACTTTGGCCGTAGTTGAACGTGCCGCCGCCACTGACGCTACCTCCTGCTGTCGGGTCAGCCGAGACAGCGATGGTGTAGCTTTGCGATTGGAAATGCGCCACAAGGGTTCTGTTGCCAGTCACGTTGAAGGTGTAGTCGGCGTTGGTGGACACCTGTGTTCCGTTTTCCGTCCAATTGACGAAAGTGTAGCCTGTGTTGGCCGTGGCATGCACGGTGCAGCTTTGGCCGTAGTTGAACGTGCCGCCGCCACTGACGCTACCTCCTGCTGTCGGGTCGGCGCTGACCGTGATGGTGTAAGTCTGCGAGCCGTCAATGACAACACTGACCGAGTTGGAAGCATCCGACTCACCGCAATAATAGTTAGTGGTCACGTAGTAGGTGTAGGTGCCATTGGCAAGATTGGAGTCAGTATATGTGGTACCGCTCACGTTAGTGGCAATTGCGCTGTTATTGCGATATACCCGATAAGTATAGGTGCCGTCTGTCATATAGGTTTTCATGAGCCAGGAGATGTTGGAGCTACCATTGTTGGTATGTTGTGTCCAACTGTCACCAGAATAGGAGAGGTAACGTGCATCAGCCACTCCTGTGCCTGAATAAGAGCAGAAAGTTGCCGGATAGTTGATGTTGCTTGGGGCATACATCACCACCCATAGGTCTTGGGTGTAATCGACAGGGGCTGGATTCGTTAGCGTAATGTCTTTCCAGCCAGTTCCTGAAGAGGTATAGCTCTTTTGTTGTACCAATTCTGTTGTGCCAACCTCGTTGCCTTTATATATATAAAGGGTATAAGTCCCTGAAGAATAAAAGTAAACGGATACTTTGTTGATGGCCATTCCTGCATATTGAGCCAAAGTAGCTGCTGAATAACGTTGTGCCCAATAGGTACCAGTGTTACCGGTGTAGCCAACTGCGCTTATCATAGAACCTGTACCATATTGCAGTATGGTTGTTTCGGAAGCTGGAGCTGTCCACGAGAGATTGACATTAGTGCTATTAGGCGTGCCTTGTAGGTTAGTGGGCACAGGGCCTGCGAAATGCACGTCGGCGGTGGTGGTGGCCGATTGCAACGACATGATGCCATTGGAGGCGACGCTCTTTAGATAGTAAACGTGTATGCCGTATGTTACGTTGCTGTCAGTATAGCTTGTGCCCGTCACATTGCTAGCGATAAGGTTACCATCCCGATAAACCTTATAGGAAGCGGCACCCGAGGCTGCATTCCAAGTAATGGTAACATTGCGCCCGCTAACGCTCGAGTTGACGTTGGTGGGAGGGTTGATGCTTGGTGTGACCGGCTCGCACCCAAAGATAGCGCCGTTTTGCGAATTGTATTGTCCTTGGCTGCCGCTTCCAGAGCCACCAGGACCAGGGTTCAATGCCCCGATGGCATAGTATCCGTTGCAGAATCCGCTCCAACCCCAGTTGAAGTGGAATTGGTTGTTTTCGTTGTAGCCGTCGCAAACGAAGGAGTGACCGCCGTCAGTCGATTGCCCGGTGTAAATCACTGGACGCCCATTGTTCAACTCGGTCTTCAGCATATTGATCCATTGCGATTCGTAGCTCGATTTGTTGTAATATTGGGTCGTTGTGGCATAGCCGAAGTATGTCTTAAGGGCATTCGCGACATCGGAGGTATAGGCACCACTGCCAGCGCCACCTACACCATAGGCCATGTCAACTGAAATACCGCAATGGTAGACCAACGTAGCGACAGCCGTGGCTTCGGTGCTGGTGTAATCCATCAAATAAGAGTTTTTCATGTGGTCCCAGTCGTAGGTGGTGGAGGCGAAATTGGCCGATAGTTGGCCAAAACCACTACAGTTGTAGGAATGGTTTCCTGTGCCTACGACAGGATGTTCCCAATAATTCATGACCTGAGCCATGGCGGTGGCCACACAACCTGCATAGGCATGGTTGTTAGGGCCGCCTGAAGTTGATGGACATAAATTGTTGAAGGGTTCTGTTTGGTCCCATGTGGTCAGCAAAAGCGGACTGACGCTGGTGCGCGACAATGGCTCCAAACCGTTGCCATTTAAGAGGCTACTCCATTCCGACTGGATTTGCTCTGTGGCATCCATGTGGCGGGATATGGCCGTGCTGACCTCGTCGTCGTATGCTTTCAGCCAACCGAAGACATTTTCGGGCATTGTGGCCTGTCCGAAACCGTTCTCGGTACTATAGCCGATGATGGGCGTCACACGGTCGTCGGCACTGACGATGACGAAACAGCCATCGTTGCCGAAGACGTAAAAGTGGGCGAAAGAGTCACTGTCGGCAAAATCTATCAGGTGAATGTCAGGGGTCTGTCCTGTTTTCGAACGGAGGAACGACTCAGCTACACGCTGAGCTTGAGTCGTGTTGATGTTTTCTGCATAGCAAAGGGAGAAGGCACATAAAACCAATGCTAGGAATAATAAAGACTTTTTCAAGGCATTTAAGTTTTGGTTAATAATTACTGCAAATGTATGAAAAATAGATTTGATGCAGACAATCTGGAGCTTTTATTTATTTTTGCAATCAGAATCAACGCGCATTTATCATGAAAAAATTTGCAGTAATCTTGGCCGGTTGCGGCCGTAAGGACGGCAGCGAAATCAACGAGGCCATCACCCTTCTGCTCTCCATCGAGCAGCATCATTGTGAATACCAGTGCTTTGCGCCCAACCGCCCGCAGGCTGAGGTCATAGACCATCTTACCGATAATAAGGTCGAAGAGGAGCGTAACATCCTCACCGAGGCCGCACGTCTGGCCCGCAGCCAAGTGCGTCCCGTTGAGGAATATAAGGCTGCCGACTACGACGGGCTGCTCTTCAGCGGCGGCTATGGCGTGGCCAAAAACCTGTGCAACTATGCCTACAAAGGTGCTGACATGGAGGTGCAACCCGACGTGGCCCGCGCCATCATTGAGACCCGCGAGGCCGGCAAACCCCTCGGTGGCATGTGCATCGCACCGGTGATGTTTGCCAAGCTGTTGCCTGGCGTGTGCGTTACCCTGGGCAACGAAGGCACACCCGATGCCGACAATGTTCGCGCGATGGGCGCCTTCCACGTGCAGACCGAACACGGCGATGTGTGCGCCGACAACGAGCTGTTGGTCTTCACCACGCCTGCCTATATGCTTGACGCAACCATAAAAGACGTTTATGACGGCGCCTACAATCTCGTTGAGGCCATCGTCGAAACGTTGGATGAAAAACGGGATTAATCATAAGAGACGGTGCATGCACCGTCTCTACATGTTTCCATTAGATTTTATCGCCAAACGCCAAATCTCCTGCGTCGCCGAGGCCGGGCACGATGTATTTGTGCTCGTTCAAGATCGGGTCGATGGCGGCACACCACAAGGTGACGTTGTCCAAGGGCTTGAACAGTTTCAGCAGGTTGTCGATGCCGGCTTGGGCTGCGATGACACAGCATAGATGCAGGTGTTTCGGGATGCCTTTGGTGCACAAGGCTTGGTAGGCCAACTCAAGGCTACCACCCGTGGCGAGCATTGGGTCGGCGATGATGACGGTCTTATCGGTGAGGTCGGGGGCGGCCAGATACTCCACCTTGATGCCTACGCTCTCGTGTTTCTCGTCCAGATAATAGCGATAGGCCGACACGAAGGCGTTGCCCGCATGGTCGAACACATCCAGAAAGCCTTGATGGAAAGGCAGACCGGCGCGAAATACTGTGGCCAAAACCACTTCGTCGTCGGGTGTGTTGGCCTTGGCTTCGGCCAAAGGTGTCTGTATGTTTTTTTCGGAATAACGCAGGGTTTTGCTCACTTCGTAGGCCATCATTTGGCCGATGCGTTGCAGGTTGTGGCGGAAGGTGTTGCGGTCGACTTGGATCTTGACATCCCTCAATTCAGCTACATACTGGTTGACGATGCTGTTGCTGTCAGCGAAATTGATGATTTTCACGGCTTGAAAGATTTTGGCAAAGATACAAATAAATAGAGGACGGCCCTAAGACCGTCCTCGTTTTTATTGTTTTTTTTGTTTTATCTGCGTCCGCTGCCCGATCCGCTGCGGCTGCTGTTGTTGCTGGGGGTCACTCTGCCAGCGTTGTTGTTGCTGCCGCTGGGGCGAGGGTTGCTGCTGTTGTTCACTCTGCCAGCGTTATTGTTGCTGCCGCTGGGGCGGGGGTTGCTGCTGTTGTTCACTCTGCCAGCGTTGTTGTTGCTGCCGCTGGGGCGAGGGTTGTTGCCGTTATTGTTGTTCACTCTTCCGGCGTTGTTGTTGCTGCTCGGGCGAGGGCTGTTGTTGTTGGGGGTCACTCGGCCCGCGTTGTTGTTATTGTTGTTGTTGTTGGGGGTCACTCGGCCTGAGTTGCTGCCGTTGTTGTTGGGCGTGGGGGCCGGGTTGTTGCCGCTGTTGTGGCTTCCTCCGCTCATGCTGCCCGCGTTGGGGTTGGGTCTGACGGAGGCGGAAGGTGCGACGTCATTGTTGCTCGGGGTCGGAGTGGGGGCAGGAGTCCAGTCGTTGTGGGTGGCAGGGTAGCCGCCATTGTTGTGATGGTAGCCGTAGGTGTGGTGCATCGGGTCCATCGGAGGAGGCGGGGTGCCAGGGCCGTGGCCAGGAGGCGGCATCGGCGGACGGTAGCCGTCGTAGTAGTAGCGGTAGGTGCCGGGGCGGGTGTAGTGGCGCGGACGAGGAGGCACGTTGATGACGATCCAGTGGTAGTTGCGCGGTCCGTCCCAGCAGAAGCTGATAGGATCGAAGTATTCGAAGGTGGTGAAGCTGTAGAGGTAGTCACCCAGCTCGTAGTAGGGCATGATGGTGAACACCATCCTTCTGTCGATGCGGCTCAGCGGGATGTCGATGGCGACTCTCTTGATGCGGCCGGGATAGACTCTCACGTATTTTCTGGCGTAGCTGTAACCGTAATCGGGGTCGAGGTAGAGCGAGACATAACCCCTATAGGTGTGGTCGCCGATGTTCTCCACGTCATAGTAGACCGTGATAGAGCTGCTGTTATACACCATCACGGGCTGTGAGACCAAGGCGAGTTCGGGTGGATAACCGCTTGCTTTTGCTGCGATGGCTCCCATTACTAACAGGAGGGTCATCAGGATGTTCTTGGTTTTCATAGTTGGTGATTTTTTGAGGGTTAGACTTCGTTTTGTCGTTCATCCTACCACACTACCAAAACCGTGCCAAAAACAATTGTAGGGCGACCGTGTGGCCGCCCTACAAGGTTGTGCATCCCATGATGGAAGGGTTATTCTTGTTCAGTTACGCGCGAGGTGTTGCCGTAATCCAACTCGGTGTGGTTGGACAAGAATTCCATCATCATGTCGTTGGAGCTGCGGAAGGTGGAAGTGCCTTCGTCCTCGTGTTCATAGTCGAACACTGACGACATGTAGCTGTTCATCACAATCGTGTATTTGGCGTTGAGGTCCAAGGGCTTGCCGTTGTCCAAAGTCACCACGATGTCGGTCATCTCGCCGTTGTCGTTCACTTTATATTTGTAGGAGCAGCCCGAGCAGTAGATGGGACCGCCGTCGGTGACGAAGCAGGTCTTCATCAGGTTGATGATCTCTTGTCCGCTGAGCGTGAATTGCACGATCTCGTTGTCGAAGGGGTCGAGGGCGAAGATGTCCTTGATGGTCACGGGACGGGCCGAAAGCGTGTCGAAACGCACACCACCAGGGTTCTGGAAGCCCATGTCGGCACCCGACACGGTGCGGATGGCATCGGTCATCAGGCAGCCGAGTGATTCATAGCTTTCGACGGGCGTGAGGTTCTGTGCGACGACGGTCGAGAAGTACGGGTCGCTATTGTACTCGTTGACCATGGCCTGCACTTGCTCATTGCGTTTCGGGAAGTCCTTGACGGAGAGCAGCTGCATTTCCTTGTTGACGAGAACGCCGTCATGGAAGGTGAAGGTGCTCAGGGTCAAAAACTTGACCTTGGCTTCGGCTTGGGTCACCATCACGTTGCCGACCAGTTGCGTCTCAGCAACACGGGTGTGGGTGTGGCCGCCGAAGATGGCATCGAGGCTGGGGAATTGTTCTGCTATCTCACGGTCGTCCTCATAGCCGCAGTGGGAGAGGAGGAACACGGCGTTGCAGTCTTTCAACTCGTCGATGTATTGTTGCAGCACGTCTGCGATGGGCACGAAATGCGAGCCGACGCAGTTCTTCGGGTGTGAGTCGGGCAGACCGTTCTGACCCAGTTGGATGGCGCCGATGACGCCGATCTTCAAGCCGTCGCGCTCAAAGATGACATAGGGCGCGTGGTTGGGCATCTGCAAGGTGTCGTCGAAGGTGACGTTGGCGCAGACGAAGGGGAAGTTGGCCCAGCCCAGCACCTTGCGCAGGCCGAGGGGACCGTTGTCCCACTCGTGGTTGCCGAAGCAGGAGAGGTCGAAACCGACGGCGTTCATCAGTTCATACATGGGCTTGGCAGGCTCGGCATAACGGTCGTTGATGGGATTGCCCGAGCGGTTGTCGCCCGCGCTGAAGAGCAGCAGGTCGGGGTGGACACTACGCAGGCTGTCCATGAGGGCAGCCATCTGCGGGAAGTTGTCGATGTTGGCATGCATGTCGTTGGTCGAAACGACATAGATCTTTTGTTCCTTAGGACCGCATGCTGCGAGGAGGAACAATGCCGCAAAAGCGGCCAGGGTGAGTTTGGCGATTCTCTTCATGGCGCTTAGAATTTGACGTAGATTTTGGAATTGGCGCGTAAGGCACCGTCGAGGCCGACGATGTTGCCATAGGCGTCTTTCACTTCGATGCCTTCCAGATTGAGAGGCAGATTGTTGGCTCTGCAATAAGCGAGCACGACTGATTTCACTTTGGCACCGTAATAGGTGCGCACTTCAGTGTCGTTGACAAATGCTTTCATAGTCTGATAGTTTATAGTTGTTATTAATGGAATCTGAGATGTTTTTCGAGGGCAAAAATAGCGTTTTTTTTGTGTCTTGTGATAAGATTTTCTTTATTTTTGTGCCATCAATAACCCCTAAAACCTACGAATCATGAGAATGGAAGGCAGAAGACAGAGTTCCAATGTGGAAGACCGCAGAGGACAGAAGACAGCAATGGCCGCCGGAGGCCTCGGCATCGGTGGTATCCTTATTTATTTGTTAATCAGTTTCCTTGGAGGCGACCCGAGCCAGGTGGGTGAAATCATTCAAACCACGCCGACCGAGACTCAGACGGAACAATATGTCGAGGAACAATGGGAGGCCGATCTCAGGGTGTTTGCAAGCCAGGTTCTGGCCGGCACCGAAGACGTGTGGACCGCACAGTTCAGACAATTGGGCCAGACCTATAGAGCCCCCAAACTCGTTATCTTCAGCGGTGCCGTCAACTCGGGTTGCGGCAACGCCACCTCGGACAGCGGCCCCTTCTACTGCTCTGCCGACCAAACAGTTTATATTGACTTGGAGTTCTTCAAAAACATGAAGAATGAGATTGGCGCCGACGGCGACTTTGCCTACGCCTACGTCATCGCTCACGAAGTGGGCCACCATGTGCAATATCTCCTCGGCATCCTCGACGAGGCCCATGAACAGATGGCGCGATACGGCAAAGGTACGGCGGGCTATAACCAGACCAGCGTTCGTCTTGAGTTGCAAGCCGACTTCTTCGCCGGCGTATGGGCACACCACGACAACGAGATGTTCGGCTCGCTCGAAGACGGCGATTTAGAGGAAGCCCTCAACGCAGCAGCCAAGATCGGCGATGATTACCTTCAAAGACAAGCCTACGGCCGCACCATGCCTGAGACATTCAACCATGGCACCTCAGAACAACGTTCACGCTGGTTGAAGAAAGGTTTCACCACTGGCGACATCCGTCAGGGCGACACCTTCTCGCCGAGCTACAACTCGTTGTAAAATTACAGGTTAAGAACATGAAAAAAGCGTCATTTTACGATGACGCTTTTTTCTTTTTCCGCTCTTGGTACCAAATCTGCCAGCTGTTGAACAGGTTTTGGAATACGGAATAAAAGGCCAAATAAACCGACGCAAGAGGATGCAGGTAATGGTTGGCCATCCATATGCCCATGGCCGAGTTTTTCTGCCCGAGGAGCTGCCCACCCGCGATGGTGTCGCCGTTTTTGTGCCCGATCCATTTGCCCAAACCAAACTGGATAACGCAGAAAAGCAAGGCCGAGAGGCCGAGCCAAAGGATGCTGTGCCAGTTGCCCTCGCCGTTGAGGAAGATGAAGTGTATGGTCTGACCCAAGGTCAGGAACAAGGCGACGGCCCAGAGATAGAAGGCCAAGCCTTTGTAACGGCTGATGAAGCGGTTGGCACGGGGCAGACAGAGTTGCAAGGCCAAGGCGATGAAGAACGGCAGCCCGATGATGGTGCCGATGCGCCGCAGAATATTTAGGAAGGACTCAAGGAAAGGCATGTCTTGGTTGATGCCGATGAAGGAGAAGTATACGGGAGCCACAATGGCAATGGCGAGGTTGCCGATCACGGAAAACGACGTCACCGTGTTGCGGTCGGCACCGAGCATGGTACTCACCACGGCCACCGAGGCCGCCACGGGACACAACACGCCTATCAACACACCCTCAGCGATGATCTCGTTGACATGCAAAAGCCTAAGCAGGGCATAGCCGCCTAGACTCACGACCACCTGAAAGAGGAGGATCCAGACGAACAGGGGCTTGAAACGTAACTTGGTAATGTCGACCGCCGTGAAAGTCAACAGCAGGATAGTGAAGATGAGATAGGGCACCACCACGCTGAAGGCCGCACAATAGTCGTGCAGCAACAGGCCCAGCACGATGGCGATGGGCAGGACGTAACTTTTTAGTTTTCGCATTTCATATACGTTTGTAGAGGCGGCGATCGCCGCCTCTACAAACAATCGATTATTCCTTCACAAACCTTCTCGTCTCCGACACCTTGTCATTCGTCATGCGGATGAAATAGATGCCAGCAGGCAGGTCGGCTGTGTTGACTTCCACCTTTTCGGAGCAGTCTCTCTGGCTGTAGACCAGCGCGCCGGTGATGCTGAAGACCTCGAGGTGGCCGATGGCCTCGGTGGCCTCAACGGTCAGCTTGTCGCTGACGGGGTTGGGGTAGAGGTTGATAGCGAAGTCGTCCATCTCACTCACGCCCTCCACATGCAGGAGGTTGGCCACGAGGTTGCGGTCGCCGGTGACGGTGAAGGTGTAGGCCTGCTCCTCGGAGACGACCACGCCGTTCTCGGTCCAGTTCTGGAAGATGTAGTCCTCGTTGAGGTCGACGTTGAGGGTCACCTCGTCGCCGTAGTAATAAGTGCCGCCGCCGGTGACGGTGCCGCCTTCGGCAGGAACGGCGGTGGCGGTGATGTGATAGGCTATCTCGTTGAACTGTGCCACGAGGTTACGGTCGCTGGTGACGGTGAAGGTGTAGGCGGGCTCGGTGGAGACCACCATGTCGTTCTCTTTCCAGCTGTCGAAGGTGTAGCCGGTGGCCGGCGTGGCCCTCACGGTGCAGCTCTGTCCCTGCTGGTAGGTGCCGCCGCCGATGACGGTGCCGCCGTTGGCGGGCTTGGCCGCCACGGTGATGCTGTAGTTGGGCAGCGGGTTGGAGGTGAAGTTGGCCACGAGGTTGCGGCTGGCCGTGACGGTGAAGGTGAAGGTGGCGTCAGAGGAGACGTAGCTGCCGTTCTCGGTCCAGTTGATGAAGGTGAAGCC